>Ga0134121_10002594_pt1 | contig 15519 bp, 11 predicted proteins | sample KB301_FD_96463 | JGI IMG/M metagenome (GOLD analysis project Ga0134121, IMG submission 96463) | Terrestrial soil microbial communities without Nitrogen fertilizer from Kellogg Biological Station, Michigan, USA - KB3-0-1 | ecosystem: Environmental > Terrestrial > Soil > Unclassified ... | reverse complement strand
TGGCCGGGTCGGCAAACATCGGCGAGCACGTCGCGATGTTCGAGGCGATTCACGGCTCGGCGCCTCGACGCGCGGGACAGAATCTCGCAAACCCGTCGGGTCTATTGCTCGGCGCGGTGATGATGCTGGTCCATCTCGGGTTGAACGAACATGCTGAAAAGGTGCACAACGCGTGGCTGCGCGCGATTGAAGACGGCATTCACACGTACGACGTTTACGACGACAAGGTTAGTAAGCAGAAGGTCGGGACGAAGGAATTTGCAGACGCGGTGATCGAGCGGTTGGGCCAGACGCCGCAGATTCTGACGGCGCGGAAGTATTCGAAAGGCGAGGAGTCGCATGCGAGCTCAGCCAGCCGGAAAGCGCCGCAGAAAGAGCTCGTCGGAGTTGACGTTTTCCTCGATTGGACCAAGGGCTCACCCAACGATCTCGGCGACGCGCTCGGTAAAGTCAACGGCGACGGCGTCAAACTCACTATGATCAGTAATCGCGGCGTGAAGGTTTGGCCCGGTGGTCACAAGGAAACTTTTTGTTCGGATCACTGGCGCTGTCGATTTCTGACTGAGTCAAACGGCGGCAAAGTCGCGCATGCGCAAGTCGTCTCGCTGCTCGGTCGCATCGCTGACCAGGGGTTCGATTTCATCAAGACTGAAGGTCTTTACACATTTGACGGTGAGCGGGGGTTCTCGTTGGACCAGGGAGAATAGTGGGGGGAATCGGATGACGGAAAAAAATGGAAACAAACCGCTGGTGGCAGTCATTATGGGTAGCACGTCTGACTGGGACACGATGCGCCATGCGGACGAGACGCTGACCCAGTTTGGCGTTGAACACGAGAGCCGGGTGATTTCGGCGCACCGATCGCCGTCGCTGGCGGCGGAGTTTGGATCAACCGCGGAATCCCGCGGGCTGGAAGTTGTGATCGCGGCCGCCGGCGGCGCGGCCCATCTCGCCGGTGTTCTGGCCGCGCATACGACGCTGCCGGTGCTCGGCGTGCCGATGAAGAGCGATGCGCTGAACGGGCTCGATTCGCTGTTGTCGACGGTCCAGATGCCGGGTGGAATTCCGGTGGCGACGCTCGCGATTGGCAAGCCGGGCGCGATAAATGCGGCGCTTTTCGCCGTGTCGATACTGGCTAATAGCAGGCCCGAGTTACGGCAGAAATTGCACGAATTCCGAGCTGCGCAAGAGAAGAAGATACGGGAGACCGTATTGTAAAAGCCTTTGACAGGATTACACGGATTAATACGATTTTCAGGATTTTCTTGAAAATCCTGTAATCCTGTCGCACAATCCCCCCATGTAGTACTCGCGCCCCAACCACATCTCTCTCTCGCAACCCGACGGAATTCAAGCGAGCATGATCGGCCAGACAGTCTCCCATTACCGAATTTTAGAAAAACTTGGCGAAGGTGGCATGGGCGCGGTTTATCTCGCCGAAGACCTGCATCTCGCGCGGCGAGTCGCGATCAAGTTTCTCACTGCTACTGACCATCACTACCGGGCGCGCTTCATTCGCGAGGCCCGGGCGGTTTCCGCGCTGAGCCATATAAACATCGCGATGGTCCACGATTACGGCGAGACCCCGACGGGCCAGCCGTTCATCGTGATGGAGTATGTCAAAGGGAAGTCGCTCAGCGATCTGCTTGACGAAGGGCTCACGCTCAATCGCTCGGTTGAGATTATTTCGGCAGTTGCGGAAGCGCTCGGCGAAGCACACCAGCAGGGCATCGTCCACCGGGATATAAAGCCGTCGAACGTTCTTGTGAATGAGCGTGGCCAGGTGAAGGTGGTCGACTTCGGCCTCGTGAAGCACCTGTTTGAGCCGCCGTCGAGCGACGTTGATCTCGACGCGAAGACGATTTATGCGACGCAAACTCGTAGCGATGTGATCGTGGGAACGCCTTTGTATCTTTCTCCCGAGCAGGCGACCGGCAAAGAGGTTGATGGTCGCAGTGACTTGTTCGCGCTCGGAGCGCTGCTTTACGAATGCATGACCGGGCAGTCGGCATTCTCGGGCGGCAGTGTGCTGGAGATCGGCGCGCAGATCATTCACGTCACGCCGCCACCGCCTTCGAAGATCAATCCGGCAGTGCCGCCCGCGCTGGATCGAGTGACATTGAAAGCGTTGGAAAAGAAGGTCGACGCGCGCTACCAGACGGCGGCTGATTTTTTGAAGGACTTGAAAGCGGCGGCGTCTGAGCTGGGGGCGAACGGCGTGCCGGTATCGAGCAAGCCCGCCAAACCAACGGAAGGATTCAAGCGCGCCACGAATGCTTTAGGAACGCTGACGATGCAACTGCGTCGACAGCGTTTCTCAATAGCCTCCGTGATTCCCGTTTTTATCGGCGCGGGACTGGTGATCTGGGCGGCTTATTATTTCTGGCCGCGGCATTATTACGAACCGTCGTCAGCAGCTTTGCTGTGGTACGACCAGGGAACTGACAACCTGCGCAACGGGGCATACTATCAAGCCAGCAAAGCGCTCACTCAAGCAGTTCAGATCGACGATAAATATGCGCTGGCCCATGCGCGACTCGCGCAGGCATGGACCGAGTTGGACTACACAGATCGAGCAAAGGACGAGCTGCTGACTGTAGCAAAGCTCCGGGAACGCTCACCGCTTTTGCAGCGGGACTCTTTGTATCTGGATGCGATCCTCGCAACCACGACCAGACAGTTTGCCGACGCCATCACTGCTTACAGCGAAATCGTCAAAATCTCACCTGATGACGCATCCGTCTATGTAGATCTCGGCTATGCCTATGAGAATGACGGTAATACTGACAAAGCACTCGAAAACTATCTGAAGGCGATCGAGCTCAATAAGCATCAATACGCGACCGCTTATTTTCGAGCGGGCATCATCTACAACCGGAAGCAGCAAACAGACAAAGCATGGGAAATGTTTGACCAGGCAGAGCGATTGTACAGCGCCGGAAGTAACGAGGAGGGCATGATCGAGGTTCGCCGGTGGCGCGGCATTCTCTTGCGTGATAAGGGCAAGTTTGACGATGCAAAGAGTCAGTTTCAACAGTCGTACGATGCTTCGCGAGCAATCGGTAATGAAGCGCAACAAATCACGGCGTTGATCGATTTAAGTTATCTCCACTCACAGCGTGGCTTGTTTGCAGAGGCGGAGAACTATGCAACGCAGGCCGTCAACTTCGCTCAGCAGAGGCAACTCGAAAACCTTGCTGCCGGTGGATTGCTGGAGCTCGGAAACTCGTTTTCAACCAAGGGCAACGATGAACGCGCAGAGTACTACTTCAAGCAGGCGATCGCGTTTGCCAGGGCAAATAAAGGACGCTTTCGTGAAGCACGTGGTTTATCGAATCTTGGCGGTTTGTACATCCAAACCTCACGAGTCGATGAGGGCGTGAAAATGGTGCAGCAGGCATTGGAATATTTTCAGCAAACGAATAATCCGCGGAGCATTGGTTTTTGCTTGACCCAGCTTGTTCGAGGCTATCGTCGCCAGGCCAACTTTGCGGCCGCCGAACAAGCGCTGAATCAAAAGTTGGAAATTGCCAAGCGAAACAATAGCCCGCAAGCCATAGCCGATGTTGATTACGAGGTCAGTCTGCTGCGTCTGGACCAGGAAAACTATCCGGCCGCGCTGGAAAAGTGTGACAGTGCTCTCAAAGCCTACGAGTCAGCCAAGGACACTTTTTCAATAGCATTCACCAATATGATCCGGGCCAGGGCTTTGGTGCGGTTAGGTCGGCTTTCCGAAGCAACGAGTTTGCTGGGTGATCTCTTCAAAATGGTCGACGAGCAGAAGGGGGCTTATTTGCAATTGCTGCCGGAGCTTCAACTCATCAAAGCGGAGTTGAGTTTCAGCCAGGGAAATCTTGGAAACGCGACTGTCTCGGCAGATGAGGCCGTGAAGACGGCGCCAGCCAGGTCTGATGTGCTGATCGAAAGTAAGTATTTCCTCGCTTTGATGAAAAGCGCTTCCGGTGGAAAACGAGAAGCCAAACAATTGTGTGACGATGCTATGGAGGTCTCATCAAACTCTGGCAACTTTGGCTTATACTCAGTTGCGCTGCTCCGTTGTGGAGAGGCTTCGTTAAAGGCGAACGATCCGCAAACTGCTCTAACGTTGGCGACTAAGGCACAGGAAAGATTCGCACGCAGTGAACAGCGGGAATCTGAGTGGCGTGCGTGGGCCATTGGCGCACGTGCGGCCGAACAGCTGGGAGATAAGACTAAAGCGGAAGAAATGTCTAAAAATGCTGTGTTTGTGCGCTCTAAACTGGAGCAATTGTGGGGCCCAGACACCTTCAAACAATACACTGCACGGCCTGATATTCAGGTTTATATCCCATAACAAAGTTGATCCACGTGGCTCAACTCCCAACCATGCAAGGAGATCAAGAATATGTCAGACACATCAACCAATCCTCAGGAAAAGCCGGTCAATGATGGTGGAACCACCACGGCTCCATCAGGCTCGCCGCCGCCGCCTACTGACGGACAGCAAACGGCTGGAACAACGAGCCAGGAAGGCAGTGATTAAACCTCACTGAGGGCTTCCCAGGGCCTTGCTGACAACTGAATACTAGATGCTTGGGCGCCTTCCGACGAGGCGCCCAGCAGCTAAAAACCTTTCCCCTTCAACCACTCTTTCACAACTTCTTTCGGATCGCGCTTCTGTCCGTCAATCTCGTAATTCAAACGACGCATTTCATCAGTCGAGATCGCATTCGCGAGCTTCGACAGAACTTCCGGTAGGGCCGGCACGCGCGCCAGTGAATCCTGACGCACGAGATAGACTGCTTCGTACGGCGGGAAGTAGCGACGATCGTCGGCGAGTTGAAAAAGATCAAGCGTCGGGATGCGGCCCTCTGTCGAGTTGCCGGCGATCAGGTCGACCTGTTTCGACGAGAGTGCGATGTAAGTCAATGAGAGGTCCATCTCGCGTACTTCGGCAAACTTCAATCCGTAGGTCTTCGAGAAGCCGGGATAACCATCCGCGCGCGACATGAAGTCCTGCCCGAAGCCTGCACGCCAGCGTGGCGCTTCCGTCGCCGCGTTTGAGATGGTTTTCAGATTTAGCCGTCGCGCATCTTCACCACGAACGAGGATCGCGAAAGTGTTTTCAAATCCGAGCGGTTGGCTCACTTCAACCTTGAACCGGTCCGCGTATTCTCTTTTTACCTGATCGTAAACCGCGCGCGGGTCGGTGATCGGCGCGTGCTGGAGTATGGCGGTGTAAGATGTGCCGGTGTACTCGGGATAAAGATCGAGAGTACCCGCGACGAGAGCTTCGTGAGGGAGGTTCCCACCGAGCTCGAAACGCCGTTCGACCGACACCCCGCGCGCTTCGAGCATCTGCGCAACGATCTCAGCGAGGAGGGCTGATTCGGTGAAGTCTTTCGAGCCTACAGCTATGTGATTCTCACTCGACGGCGTCGAACGACTTAACCAGAAAGCTGCGCCACCGATCACGAGCACAATCGCAACAGCGAGTGCGAGCTTTCGGACAACTGTTCCGCTTCTCTTCGTCTCAAAACTAAACTGCCGCTCCACCAAACCCAAAAGAGAGTCCGCCGCGAGCGCCAGCAATGCCGCCGACAACGCACCGGCGAGTAACAAATTGTTGTCGTACTGTCGCAAACCACGAAAGATGTAAACTCCGAGCCCGCCCGCGCCCACAGCCGCGGCAATCGTCGTCACACCAACTGCGATCACTGTCGCCACACGGATACCAGTAACAATCACGCCCATCGCGAGCGGCAGCTCGACTTGTCTGAGCACCTGGCCGCCAGTCATTCCCATCGCGACCGCCGCTTCCCGAACATTTGGATCGACGTTGAGTATTCCTGTGACCGTGTTGCGAATGATCGGCAAAAGCGAATAGAGCACGAGGGCGACGAGCGCAGTGCGCGTGCCGATGCCGCCGATGAACGGAAGCGGAATCAGAAAGCCAAACAACGCGAGACTCGGAATCGTCTGCATCACGTTCGCGATGCCCAATACCGGACCACGCAAAGCGCGATAGCGAGTCAAAAGTATCCCAACCGGAACGCCGATGATCACAGCGACGAGAATCGACACGAAGACGAGCACGATGTGCTGTCTCACGAGCAGTAACAGCTCCGACCAGTTCGAGGCGAGAAACTGCCAGAAGCTCAATGGTCGCCTCCGTTCACGTTCAGCGTTTCAAGGTAAGCGCGGGCCTGCGGATTGTCGGACGCGCGAAACGCTTCGGGCGTTTCGAGCAGCAGCAACTGTCCTTTGTGCATGAGCCCGATGCGTTGCCCGAGGATCATCGCTTCGCGAACATCGTGCGTGACGAGCACCGCCGTCTTGCCTAAACGCGTCGACAGCTCTGCAAATTCACGCTGCAAACTCGCTCGCGTGAGTGGATCGAGCGCGCCAAACGGCTCGTCGAGCAGGAGCAACGGCGGATCTGCGGCGAGCGCGCGTGCGACGCCGACGCGCTGTCGTTGTCCGCCCGACAACTCGCGCGGGTAACGCTCCGCGAACCGGTCCGGATCGAGTCCAACCAGATTCAGCATCTCTCGCACCCGCTCGTGCGTGCGTGCCGGTTCCCAGCCCGAAAGCGCTGGCACGAGCCCGACGTTTCGCGCGATCGTGAAATGCGGAAAGAGCCCGCCTTCCTGAATCACGTAACCGATGCGCCGCCGCAGCTCGATCGGATCCCACGCCGTCGTTGACTTTCCTTCAACCCGTACCTCACCCGCAGACGGCGTCAACAAGCGATTGATCAACTTGAGCGTCGTCGTTTTCCCGCACCCCGACTCACCCAGCAAAACAAGCGTCTCGCCTTGTTCGACAGTCAGGTTCAGATCAGAAATGATGGTGGCGTTTGGAAGCGAGTAAGTGACGTTGTGAAACTGGACCAGCGGCACCGGATCACTTGGCGAGTAAGAGATTACTGCTAAAACGTTTTTGCGAGTCGAGCCAGGTGCGCGACAACTCGAAGCCGGTTTGCGCGGCGAGCTCGCGGATTCCGCCCATGTCGTACTTGTAAGAGTTCTCGGTGTGAATCAACTCACCCGCCGCAAACTCGATTTCCATTTCGAGCTTCTCGATCCGCACGCGCTGGTTCATCAGGCTCTCGATATAGATCTCGATCCTCCCAAGCGCTTCGTTATAAAACGCGCGGTGACGGAAAGCGCGCAAGTCAAACGTGCCTTTCAGCTCGCGATTGATTCGCGCCAGCACGTTCAGATTGAAAGCTGACGTGACGCCAAGCGCGTCGTTGTACGCGGCCTCGAGGATCGCCTGATCCTTTTTCAGATCCGCTCCGAGCAGAAGCGCGTCGCCATGCCCGAGCACACTCCGCATCGCCCGCAGAAACCGCAGCGCCTCTTCAGGATCAAAATTAGAAATATTCGAACCGAGGAAGAGCGCGAGCGTCCGCGTGCGCGGCTTCTTACCAAGCTCGGCGAGACCGGCGAAATAGTCTGCCGCGTAAGCCTCGATCTTCAGGTGCGGGTACGACTGGAGCAGGATGCGCGAGCTGCTCTCGAGCGCCGACGCCGAGATATCAACAGGCATGAACAAAAGCTCTTTTTGTCGTCGCAACAGCGCTTCGATGATCAATCGTGTTTTTGACGCACTGCCGCTCCCCATCTCGACGAGCGTCTTATTGCCGTCAACCGCGGAGACGATCTCGTCCGAATACTTTTGCAGGATCTCGTTTTCGGCGCGGGTTAAGTAATATTCGGGCAGCAGGCAGATGGCTTCGAAGAGCTGCGAGCCGAGCTCGTCGTAAAAATACTTCGGCAAAAACCGCTTGGGCTGGGCGGTGAGACCCTTGCGCACGTCTTCCGCAAGACCCGTCAGCGGATCGCGCTTGACGAGGTTATGGATGTACAACCGGGGGTCTCGGCTGGGCTCCGATTTCGACACAACCGGGACATGATAACGTATCAGCCACGGATTCACACTTCCCTCCGTGAAATCCGCGGCAATCTGTGGCAAGATCCGTCGGCAATGATTAGAGCCTTAACAGTAATACCAGTACTAATATTCCTCTGCTTTTCAGCATTCGCCCAGGGCTATAAAACGGAACTCGAAACGCCCGAGAAGGTGTCGCTCGTCGTCAAAAACCTCGACGGTCGCGTCAGCGTCATTGCGTCTGAAGAACAACAGAAGAAAGTGACAATTGACGCGAAATCCACCGGCGCGGCGGTCGCGGCCGAAGACGTCAAAGTCGAAACCAAAGGCAGCGACATTCATATCGACGTGCGAGCGCGTGGCGAGAAGGATCGCATCGATATCGTCGTCACGATCCCGACGCGCTCGAAAGTCCAGGTGGAAGGACAGGCCGGCGCGGTTGACGTGGTCGGCAGCGTTGAGTCGGCCGTCGTCAAGACCGATACCGGGACGATTCACGCCGACGTGCCGCTCGATGCAGTCAAGTTTAACTTCGTTTGGGAAGCCAGCAAGCCGCGCTACATGAGCGACGTCGAGCTGCCCGATATCAAGGAAAAGGCGGGCGGCGTTTACAAACTGTCAGGCCGGCTCGGCGAGAAAGACGTCAAGAAAGAAGACGGGCTGGTCGCGCTCGACTTCCGCACGCAACGCGGCGTCGTGCTGCTGAACATCGATCCGGAACGCGCGCCGGCCGATCTGCGTGAGCGTCCGCTGACGGAAGCGGCGCGCGCGATTGTTCGCAGTGGCGACAGTGAGCTCGTCGAAGCGATTCGCAAAGTGTCGCCGAAGATGTTTGGCGACTACGCGAAGACGCTCCCGCCAATCGAGAAGGAGCCGTCGCTCGTCAGCCGCACGCCGCCGGGACGGATCGTCAGCGCGGTGGCGCCGCAATTGATGCGCTTCAACGCGAGCGTGACTGATCGCAACGGGCGCGCGATCGGTGGCATGCGCGAGTCGGACTTTACGGTTTGGGAAAACGGCGTCGAGCGACGGGTCACGAATGTCGCGCCGGCGAACGAGCCGTTCAATCTCGTGTTGCTGCTCGATGTGTCAGGCAGCGTCGAAGAGCGAATGGATTTTATTCGCAAAGCGGCGCGCGATTTTCTGCGCACGACGAGCCCGCAGGATCGCATCTCGATCATCAGTTTTCGTGACGACATTCAGGTGATCTCGGATTTCAGCACCGATCGCGCGATGCTGTCGCGCAAGTTGGACGAGATCGATGCGGGCGGTGGCACAGCGCTTTACGATGCGCTCGGGTATGTTTTGAGTGAACCGCTCCGGAGGCTTCGTGGCGAGCGCACGGCGATCGTCGTCATGTCAGATGGCGACGACAACAAGTCGTTCCTGCCGTTTCCGGCGATTCTCGAAGCGTTGCTTGAATCGGGCGCGCTTGTTTACCCGCTGTACGTGCCTTCCGGTTTGATACCGGAGACGAGCGTGCCGAAGCCGGAGATCACGATCGATCCTTTGCGCACGCGCTATTTGACGCTGACGACGCGCGCCGAGGATGAAGGACGCAAACTCGCGGCTGCATCGGGCGGCATTTACTATCCGATCCGGCGGCTGGAGGATTTGCAGAAGGCGTACGACGATGTCGTCGCGCAGCTACGCTCGGCTTATACGATCACCTATGCGTCCAATTCCGCTTCTACTTCGCCGCGCGTGCGCGTCCGGACGAATCGCGACGGCGCGTCGGTAAGATTGAGCCCGGTGGTAGAATTGAACACCCCGTAGCGCACAGAACCGAGCGCGGTAGCGCCGGGTCAATTTCTACTATCACGACCGTTATCAGGTTGACCCGGCGCTACCGCGCTCGGTTCTGTGCGCTCTGTAGTTTTATGAATCAACCCCTTTTCAACGCGCTGTTCGACGAAACAGAACGCCGCCCGCTAACCGTCTCGCAACTAACAAACTCGATCCGCATCGCGCTCGAATCGCGCTTCATCGCCGTGTGGGTCGAGGGCGAGATTTCAAACTTCAAGGATCACTCTTCCGGCCACTGGTACTTCACGCTCAAAGACGAGAACGCACAACTGCGCGCGAAGTGCTTTCGCTCAACCAACACGCGCATCCGGTTTCGTCCCGCCAACGGTTTGAAAGTTCGCGCGCGCGGCAAGCTCTCTGTTTACGCGCCGCGTGGTGAGTATGAGCTCGTCGTTGACGCGCTCGATCCGGTGGGCGCCGGCGCACTGCGCATCGCGTTCGAGCAGCTTCGCGACCGTTTGCAAAAGGAAGGTCTGTTTGCGAAAGAGTTGAAGCGTCCGTTGCCGGTCTTTCCGCGTCGCGTGGGCGTCGTGACGTCGCCGACCGGAGCAGCGATTCGCGACATTCTCAACGTGATCTCGCGTCGCACGAGAACGGTGCACGTGTTGTTTTCACCGGCGAAAGTGCAGGGTGAGTCTGCTGGTCCGGACATCGCGCGAGCGATCCGTTGGATCAATCTCTACCACGAGCGCGCTTTGCAGGAAGGGCGTCAGGATGATCTCGTGGATGTTTTGATTGTCGGCCGTGGTGGCGGCTCGACAGAAGATCTGTGGGCGTTCAACCAGGAAGAGGTGGCGCGCGCGATTCGCCAGTCAGCGATTCCCGTGATTTCCGCTGTGGGCCACGAAACAGACTTCACGATCGCAGACTTCGCCGCGGACGTGCGCGCAGCAACACCATCCGCGGCGGCCGAGATCGTCGCCGCTCGTGAAGATCAGATCTGTTCGGCTCTGGACAACCTGGGTCGTCAACTCGTGCGCCTGACGCGCTTTCAGATCGTTCACTTGCGGGCGCGAGTACAGGAGCAGGCGCTCTCACACGCCTTCGATGAAGTGAAATCACGGCTGGCAAAAGCGCGCGCGCGACTCGATGCCGCGACAAATGCGTGTGACGCGATTATCGACGAGAAGGTGCAGGATGGGCGCGAACGACTGGCCCTCGCTGCGGCTTCGCTTGACGCGTTGTCTCCGCTTGGAGTATTGCAACGAGGCTACGCGATAGCGCAGGATGCTGACGGTAAACTGGTGCGCGACGCGGCGACGGTGAAGCCGGGAGATGCGCTCACCGTGCGTTTGGAAAAAGGAAAACTGGGAACGCGGATCGAACGGATCGAAGCCACGGATTAAAACGCGCAATGCGGCAGCGGATTGTAATCAACCTTGATGGACCGGCTGGCGAGGCCACGCAGCGTACGCGCACGAGTGGCAAAAAACGCAGCCGGTGGCCGCGCGTGCTCGGGATTCTGGCGCTGCTGGTTTTGGTGTTCGTCGCGGTGGCGGCGGTGGGTGGGTTTTTGTTGTTTCGGCGCTACCAGTCGTCGCCTACTTACGCGCTCGCGCTCATGTTCGATGCGGCCCAGCGGAATGATGCGGCCGAATTTCAGAAGCGCATAAACGAGGAAGAGATCGCGAAGAATATGACTGCGAGCGTCAGCCAGAAAGCAGCGGCGCGTTATGGCCTCGCAATCAACAGCTCGATCCAGCAAAAGATCGACAGCGTGATGCCGTCGCTGTTGCCTCGCGTGAAGCAGTCTGTTCACGATGAGTTTCTGAACGCGATGAAGTCGTTCGCGGAGTCGACGGAGAAACGATCGTTCATAGCTATCGTGGGTGCAGTTCAGTCGTTGATGACGGTCACGACAAATGGTGATTCGGCAAAAGCGACCGGCAAGATGGCGGGACATGATATAGAACTCGGCATGCGACGCGACGAGGATGGCTGGAAGATAATCGATGTTAAAGATGACCGTTTAGTGCAGCGAGTCGTTGATAGTGTGATGAAGGAGATGCCGGCGATCGGCAACACTGCCACGGATTTCCCGTTCATGAAGAAGGCAAAGCCGAAGCGATCGCGTGGAAGATAAATAATGAGTAACGGTGCAGAACAAAGCCGGGCGTTTGAAACGTCGCTCGAAGCGCTCGAACAGATCGTGCGGCAGTTGGAAAACGGCGACTTACCGCTCGAGAAGAGTCTCGAATTGTTTGAGCAGGGCATACGGCTCTCGCGCGAATGCCAGGAGCGGCTGAGCCAGGCCGAGCGGCGCATCGAGATCCTCTTGCGCGATAACCAGGGGCGGCCTGTGGCGGCGGCGTTTAAAGAACCCGTGGGCGAGGATGAGAATGGCATCTAACGCCGTCCAGAACCCGCTGGAGCTCGACAGTCTACTGGCAGGCAGCCGCGCGCTCATTGAGCTCGAGCTCAACAAGTTGCTGCCATTGTCCGGCACCGCGCCGGAGAAGATTCACCAGGCGATACGTTGGAGCGTTTTTGCGGGTGGGAAGCGTTTCCGGCCCGCGTTGTTGCTTGCAGTCGGACAGGCGTTCAGCGCGCTGGTCGAAGAGTTGATACGGACCGCATGCGCGTTTGAGATGGTCCACACTTACTCGCTGATCCACGACGATCTTCCTGCGATGGATGATGACGATCTGCGACGCGGCAGACCAACCTGTCACGTGCGTTTCGACGAAGCCACCGCGATCCTTGCGGGTGATGCATTGCAGACGCTCGCGTTCCAAACAATCGCTGAAGACGCTGCGCTGGATGCTGAAACGCGAATCGCTTTGATCGCGGAACTCGCGCGTGCGGCGGCGACACCGGACGGAATGGTGGCTGGCCAGGCGCTCGATATGGAAGGCGAAGCGCGGCAGGTAAGTCGTGCGCAACTCGAAGAAATTCACCGTTTGAAGACCGGCGCTTTGATCCGTGCAGCGGCGCGCTGTGGTGCGATCATTGGCCGTGCGAACGCGAATGAACTTGCGGCTGTCACGAGCTACGGCTCACATCTCGGATTACTCTTCCAGATCACTGACGACTTTCTCGATGTCACGGCAACCGCCGAAGATCTCGGCAAGACGCCCGGCAAAGATGCGCGCTCGAATAAAGCCACCTATCCGGCCCTGCACGGCATGGAAGAAACGCGTCTTGCAGCGATCGACGCACACCGTGACGCCTGCGAGGCGTTAGATCAGATCGATCGGCCAACTGAGGTTCTTAAACACATCGCCGACTTCATACTCCACCGCACTGGATAAGAATTTCTCCCGCAGCGGCGCAACGGCGCTACGTCTTACGCTGCGCCGTCGCGCCGCTGCGGGAGTTTTTATTCGTACGCCAGCGCCTCACGTACCGTGATGCGTGAAGCCCTCCACGCCGGCACAAAACTCGCCACCGCACTCAACCCAATTGAAACAATCAACCAAATAACCAATCCCAGCGGCTCGAAAGTAAAATCCAACCCGCTCCGAAACATGATCCGTACTAAAAAATCACCGATGGCTTTACTGATCGGCCACGCGAGCAGCGCCGCGATGGCCCAACTCAACACTCCAATCACCACGCCTTCCGCCACGATCATCAACCATACGATCCGCGGCGTCGCACCGAGCGCTCGCATCACGCCCATCTCGCGCCGTCGCTCGAGCACGTTGAGACTCATCGTCGTCATCAGTCCCAGACCACCAACACCACCAACAATCGCCGACGTCACGATCAGAAACATGTAGATCATCACCATGTGCTGATCGAACCCGAACCGGCTCTCGCTCTTCGTCGAACTGCCACGCGCGCGAACACCTTCGGCCTCGAGATTTCTGTCCAGCTCGGTTTTCAACGCCCCGATCGAATCAGGATCAGTGTCGTCGAGCGCGAGCCGCAGACTGTTGACCATTCCAGTGAGCGGTATGTATCCAATTGGCGCTGGTGCGAACGCCTCGCGCGCAATGCCAACCACGCGCCACGATTTTTCTTCCGCTCCAATCCGCAAAGTAACTGTCTCGCCAACACGCATCTGCGAATCTCGACCGGCGAGTGCGTTGTTGATCACGATCGCGTCCGTGTCTTGCGGCGTCAGCTTTCTGCCTTCGACGATGTCGAAATCGAGAAGCTGCGTGTCAGGCGGCAGTGCCACGACACCGAAACGACGATCGCCATGCGTTCCTTCCGTCGTGAACCAGCCTTCCGCTCGCTTCACGCCCGCCGTGTTGCTCACGGCTTTCTGAATCTTTCCGAAGTCGTATTGATTAGCAAACGCGACTGACAGATCAAACTTCCGCGCTGCAAACATACGGTCGAGCGTGTTTATCATCGACGAACGTACGTTCAGCGCCGACAAAAAGAACAACCCGCCAGCCGCAAGCGTCAGCAACGTCAACACGAGTCGCGCACGACGGCGAAAGCTATTGCGAATTGCGAAAGCTACCAGACTAAACGTGCCACCAATGCGCGTGAGTGCGCGATCGAATGCGCCGGCGCCGAAGTTTGTCTGCGACAAACCGAAGTCCGAGAGTGCGACTCTCACCGGCATCGCCGTCCCGCGCCAAACCGGATAAGCCGCAGCAATCAAAGGCGCGATAACGCCGACCAAAGCCACGAGCAGGTAAACCCAAACCGGCACCGCAAAGCTGTTGATGTCGAAATTGAGAAATACCGCCATGTAACGGCAGAGCGCGCGACTGCCGAGAAGCCCGAGCGGTATCGACACGATCACCGCCGCAATGCCGAGAAACAACGCCTGCGCAAAATAGATCCGCGCCACCTGCCTGCCCGTACCGCCAATCGCCTTCATCACGCCGATCTGTCGCACTTGCGACGCCATCATCGCCGTCAGAAGGTTGATTACGAGAATGCCGCTCAGCACGAGCACAAACAGTCCGAAGCTCGACATCGCCAACAGTAAAAGCCCCATCAGATCCGAGTGTGGATGCTTGCCGGGCCGGGGGATCTCGACGCGGCGCACTTCGTGTCCCCTTGTTTTGATCAACTGCTCGACGTCACTCGCAACGCGCTTGATGTGGTCTTCGTCGAATCTGTTTTGCGCAACGAGAATATTCAACTGGTCCAGTCGGGGCTCTTCGCCGAGTTGGACGAGGGTTGCGAGGTTGATGTAGCCATAGACGATGTTCTCCATGCGCGCCTGCGCCTGGCCCACGTCGTGAACGCTGCCGCTGATCACGAGTGGCGACTCGACTCCATTTGCCGTCTTGACTGTAACGGCATCGCCGATGTTTACCCTCGCAACCTGAAATGCATCGCGCTCGATCAGTATCTCGCCCGTGGCCGGCGGCCACGCGCCACTCTCCGGCACGAGCTTGCTGACGCGAATGCGGCTGAAATCTTCGACTACAAACAGAATTAAGTTGCGCCATTGCACTGGCCCAGCCTTAATCTGACCGCCGATCGTGCGACGCGGTTCGGCGTCGCTCACCTCCGGATTTTGCAGAATCGCTTTGACGAGATCCTTGTCGATCGAATCTACACGCAGCACTGCCGACGCCGGGTTCGTCTCGAGATAACCACGATCGAGCTCGCGCGTCAGAATCGCATACGACGACATCACTGCCGCAAACGCCGAGATGCCGAGCGCGATCGCCAAAACTACGAGCGTCGTCCGTGCGCGCTCTTGCCAGAAGTCGCGAATAGCTTTGCGCCAGAGTGTCGTCATAACTTGAGTAGTTGACCGTCTGAGATCTCGATCTTGCGATCGATTACGCGGCCGATATCGGCTTCGTGCGTGGCGATGACGACTGTGGTGCCGCCATTCGCCATGTAGCGAAAGAGATCGAGAATCTCAGTCGCGGTGACGGAGTCGAGATTGCCGGTGGGCTCGTCGGCGAGAACCAG
>Ga0134121_10002593_pt1 | contig 15519 bp, 10 predicted proteins | sample KB301_FD_96463 | JGI IMG/M metagenome (GOLD analysis project Ga0134121, IMG submission 96463) | Terrestrial soil microbial communities without Nitrogen fertilizer from Kellogg Biological Station, Michigan, USA - KB3-0-1 | ecosystem: Environmental > Terrestrial > Soil > Unclassified ... | reverse complement strand
CCCTCGGGCCGGAAATACAGCAGCTCGCGGATGACGCGCAGGACGTGATTCTTTCCCTTGCGCGGGCGGATGAAGGTCTCGATGCGGTCGGTGAAGGCGATGAGGCCGACGCGATCGTTGTTCTTGATCGCCGAGAACGCGAGGAGCGCGCAGATCTCCGCCTGGATCTCGCGCTTGAACTGCCGCTTGGTGCCGAACTGGCCCGAGCCGGAGAAGTCGACCAGGAGGATGACGGTCAGCTCGCGCTCCTCCACGTGCTTCTTGACGTACGGGTGGCCGACACGTGCGGTGACGTTCCAGTCGATGCTGCGGATGTCGTCACCGAACTGGTATTCGCGCACTTCGGAGAACTCCATCCCGCGGCCCTTGAAGACGGAGTGGTACTGCCCGGCCAGCGACTCGTTCACCAGCCGGTTGGTGCGGATCTCGATCCGCCGAACCTTCCTGAGAATCTCCGCGGGCAGCATCGGGCGATGCCGGGCTTATGGAACTTCGATGGTGTCGAGCACCCTCTGGATGATCTGCTCGGGCGTGACGTCCTCGGCCTCGGCCTCGTACGAGAGGATGATCCGGTGCCGCAGGACGTCGAACGCGATCGACTTGATGTCTTCGGGCGTCACGTAGCCGCGACCTCGGATGAAGGCATGCGCCTTGGCCGCGAGGGTGAGGAAGACCGTGGCCCGCGGCGACGCGCCGAACTGCACCAGCCCCTTGATGTCGAGCTTGTATTCCTCGGGCCTGCGGGTCGCCATGATGAGATCGACGATGTAGTCCTTGATCCGCGTGTCGACGTAGACCTGCGCCACCGCGCGCCGGGCGCGCAGAATGTCCTCGGCGTGCACCAGGCGGCGGACCTCCCAGGTGGGCAGCCCGGTCATCCGGTCGAGGATCTCGCGCTCCTCCGCCTTGGTCGGATAGTCGACCTTGATCTTCAGCATGAAGCGGTCGACCTGCGCCTCGGGAAGCGGGTAGGTCCCTTCCTGCTCGATCGGGTTCTGGGTCGCCAGCACCAGGAACGGGCGATCCAGGGGATAGGTGGTGTCGCCGATGGTGACCTGGCGCTCCTGCATCGATTCCAGGAGGGCCGACTGGACCTTGGCCGGAGCGCGGTTGATCTCGTCGGCGAGGATGATCTGGGCGAACAGCGGCCCTTTGCGCGCGACAAACTCCCCATCCTTCTGGTTGTAGATCATCGTGCCGATCAGGTCGGCCGGCAGGAGGTCGGGGGTGAACTGGATGCGCTGGAACTTGAGATCGAGGACGTCGGAGAGGGTCTTCACCGACAGCGTCTTGGCGAGACCGGGCACGCCCTCGAGCAGCAGGTGCCCGTCCCCGAGAAGCCCGATGAGCAGCCGGTCGAGCAGCGCTTTCTGCCCGACGATGACCTTCCTGACCTCGCCGAGCACCTGCTCGACGAAGACCGACTCCTTCGCGACAAGGTCGTTGATCCGTCGGACGTCGTTTTCCATGACCGGGGTCGTCTCCATTCCTTGTAACCTCAAGAAGGGCGCGGAATTGTAGACCACGGTCCGGCGCCCGTCAAAGGACGCCTGGGAACCCGGGCGGGGCGGATCTTCAGACGTGCTTGTCGAGGAGCTTGGCCAGGGTGTCGCGGCTGGTGGCGCCGATATATTGCTCGACGACTTTCCCCTGCTTGAAGAGAAGCAGGGTCGGGATGCTCATCACCCCGTATCGCGAGGCCAGGTTGCTGTGGTCGTCGACGTTCACCTTGCCCACCCTCGCCTTGCCGGCGTACTCCTTCGCCAGCTGCTCCAGGACGGGGGCCACCATGCGGCACGGACCGCACCATTCGGCCCAGAAGTCGACCAGAATCGGAGATTCGCCCTTGGTCTCGTCGTCGAAGTTGGCGGCGGTCAGGGTCACGATGTTCTCGCTGCTCATTCCGTTGCTCCTCCGGCTGTCCCCGGTGCGGGTGGACTGATTTTTATACCATACTCCGCCCCGGAGACCTACTTGGATGCGCCGCCCCGAGGAAGGTGACAGACCGAAGCGACGATGGGGGCAGAACTTCCTCGTCAACGAGGGCGCCGCCGACACCCTGGTCCGGGCCTTCCTGCCCCGGCCGGCCGATCATGTCCTCGAGATCGGCCCCGGGCGCGGGGTCCTGACGCGCCGGCTGGCCGGCAGGGTCGCCCGTCTGGTGGCCGTGGAGATCGATCCCGCCCTGGCGTCCTCCCTGGCGGCGTCGCTGCCGGACTCCCCGCTTCCCGGGTCGCTCGAGGTGATCGAGGGCGACGTGCTGGCCATCGAGCCCGCGCTCCTTTTGGAGCGCCTGGACGCCACGCCCGAGCGGCCCGGCCGCGTGATCGCCAACCTTCCGTACAACATCGCGACCACCGTCATCCTCCGTCTTCTGACGCTGCGGCCGCGGCTCGCGGACATGATGGTCATGGTGCAGCGCGAGGTGGCCGGCCGGATCGCCGCCCGGCCGCGATCGAAGGCGTACGGCAGCCTGAGCATCCTGTGTCAGACCTTCGCGCGCGTCGACTCGATCCTGAGGCTCGGCCCCGGCTCCTTCCACCCCCGTCCGCGGGTCGACTCGGAAGTGATCCGCCTGATCCTGCGCGACCCCGGCGGCGCGGCGGGCCGGGACTTCGAGGGGTACGCGGCCGTGGTGCGGGCCGCGTTCGCGGCGCGCCGCAAGACGGTCTCCAACAATCTCGCCCACCTGCGCGCCCCCGGCGGCACCCTGGGGCATGCCGGCGCCTCGGATCTCCTGAGGTCGGCCGGGATCGAGCCCGGGATGCGAGGCGAGGAGATCACGGCGGAGCGGTTTCAGGCCCTGTTCGCGGCCTGGCAGGAAAGCCGCGGACTATAATGCGCCCCGTGACGACCCGCCAGCGCCCCGAGGGGGCGCGGAATTCCCAGCATCCACTGCAGATCATCCCCCTGGGCGGCCTGGGCGAATTCGGGCTCAACTGCACCGTCCTGAGGTGCGGACACGAGTCGATCGTCGTCGACGCCGGCGTCATGTTCCCCGAGGAGCAGATCCTCGGTGTCAACGTGGTCATCCCGGAGTTCTCCTGGCTGTTTGAGCGCAAGGACGAAGTGCGGGGGATCGTCCTGACGCACGGCCACGAGGACCACGTCGGCGCCCTCCCCTACCTGTACGAGAAAGTGCGGGTGCCGGTCTACGGCAGCGACTTCACGCTCGGGCTCGCGGCGCGCCGCCTCAAGCAGCACGGCCTGCCCCACGACCGGATGCTCAAGACGGTGAAGCCGGGCGAAGAGGTCGCGCTCGGCCGGTTCAGCATCGAATTCCTCCAGGTGACGCACAGCATTCCCGGCACCATGGCCCTGGCCATCAGGACCCCGGCGGGGACGGTCATCCACACCGCCGACTTCAAGATGGATCAGACCCCGATCGACGGCCGGACGTTCGACTTCCAGTCGTTCTCCTATTACGGCGACCAGGGAGTGCTGGCGCTTCTCTCCGACAGCACCAACGCGGAGGTCGAGGGGTTCAGCGGCTCGGAGAGGCTGGTGGGAGAGGCGCTGGAGGGCCTGTTCCGCCGCGCCCCGGGGCGCATCGTGTTCAGCACTTTTTCGAGCAACGTGCACCGGATCCAGCAGGTGATCGACCACGCCGTGACCTTTCGCCGCAAGGTGGCGCTGGTCGGGTCGAGCATGCAGTCGACGTCCGAGATCGCCCGCGACCTCGGCTACCTGAGGGTCCCGCCCGGAACGATGATCGAGCCGTCGGAGGTGAGGCGGCTGTCGCCTCAGAAGACCGTGATCCTGGCCGCCGGCAGCCAGGGTGAGCCGATGTCTTCGCTGTCGCGCATCGCCCTCGACGACCATCGCGACGTGTCGATCGAGGAAGGGGACATCGTCCTGGTCTCGGCTCGCGCCATCCCCGGGAACGAGCGCTCCATCAACCGCGTGATCAATCACATCTACCGTCGCGGCGCCGAGGTCCAGTTCGGCGGCGCCCCTCCCTGGCACGTCTCGGGGCACGCCAGCCAGGAGGAGCTGAAAATCATGCTGACTCTGGTGCGGCCCCGGTTCTTCATACCCATCCACGGCGAGATCCGCCAGCTCTACAGCCACGCCCGCCTGGCGGAGCGCACCGGCCTGCGGCGCGAGCGCATCCTGCTCGCCGAGAGCGGCGACGTCATCGAGCTCGACGACAAGGGCGGGCGGGTGACGGGCAAGGTGCGGGCCGGCCGGGTCTTCATCGACGGCACGCTCGAGGAGGTCGACGAGATCCTGGTGCGCGACAGGCGTCACATCTCTGAGGGGGGGATCGTCCTCGCCATCGTCGCCATCGACAAGCAGAGCGGCAGCATGGAGGGCGACCCCGAGATCGTCAGCCGCGGGTTCGTGTTCGAGGGGGCGCAGGGCGATCTGCTGCGCGAGGCGACGCGGGTGGTGCGCCGATCGGTCGAGGCCGCCACGCCCGAGGAGCGCGCCGACCGTGGTGTCCTGAAGGCGATGATCCAGCAGGATCTCAAGAGGTTCTTCCGCAAGAAGCTCGACCGCAGGCCGATGATCATCCCGGCCGTGGTCGAGACCTGAGGTAAACTTGGCGTCCATGGCGGCCCGCCGGCGCAGGACCTCACCCCGCCGCGAGCCCACCGCCTCGCGGAGCATTTTTGCGGAGGGCGTCGCGATCGTCGTCATGGCGTTCGCCGTCCTCCTCGCCCTGAGCCTGGTCTCGCACAGCAACACCGACCCCGTGGCCTGGCCGCTCGGCAACTGGCACGGCGAGCCGGTCGCGAACTGGGCCGGCATCGTCGGCAGCGTGCTGTCGGAATCGCTTTTCCAGACCTTCGGCTGGGCGGCGTGGACGGCGCCCCTCCTGATGCTCCTGGTCGGCTGGCGCACCTTCTGGCGCAGGCCCTCGGGCAGCCTGGTCGGCGTCGCCGGCAGCCTCCTGGTCCTGGTCTCCCTGACCGCCTGTCTCCACCTGACGCTCGGCGAGCGTGGGCCGATTCCGGCGCATCCCGCCGGCGGATGGATCGGCTACATCGCAGGGCGCATGCTGGCGCGCCCGCTCAATCGCTGGGGCGGCCTGGTGGTCGCGCTGGCGCTGGCGGGCACCGGCGGGCTGCTGCTTGGACGATCGACCTTCGTCGATGCGGTCCGCGCCACCGGCGCGCGCCTGGCCCGCGCCACGCAGGCGGCCTGGCTCGCCTGGGTCCGCTGGCGGGAGGCGCGGCGCCGCGAGCGTCAGCGCGCCGAGGTGGCCAGGCGGCAGCGCGATCGGCAGGGGCAGGAAGCGGCCCTCAAAACGGCGGCCAGCGAGCCGCGCGCCGCGGCGCCGATTCCGGTCCTCCCGGAGATCCCCGAAACCCTGGCCGGGCGGAGCGCCGCCGCGGGGGCGGAGAAGACGCCGGCCGCCGAGCCGCTGCGCGCCGCGCGCCGGGGCGCGAAGACGACGCCGGCCGCCGAGCCGAAGGAGTCGAAACCGGGCGCCGGCCAGCCGCAATTCGATTTCGTCGAGGCCCTTCCCGACTACACCCCGCCGCCCCTGTCGCTCCTCAATCCCCCGCAGCAGGAGACGCAGGTCGACGAGAAGGAGCTGGTCGAGACGGCGCGGCTCATCACCGAGAAATGCCGCGAGTTCGAGGTCAACGGCCAGGTCATCGCCATCCAGCCTGGACCCGTCGTCACCGTGTTCGAGTTCAAGCCGGACGCCGGCATCAAGTACAGCCGCATCGTGGGACTGACCGACGACCTGTGTCTCGCCATCAAGGCCGAATCGATCCGCATCGACCGGTTGCCGGGCAAGTCGACCGTCGGTATCGAGGTCCCCAACCGCACCCGCGAGGTGATCTCCCTGCGCGAGCTGCTCGGCGGAGAGCGTTTTCAGCGCGCCGCCGCGCCCCTGACCCTGGCGCTCGGCAAGGAGATCAACGGCGAGCCGTACTATGCCGACTTGAGCCGCATGCCTCACCTGCTGGTCGCCGGCTCCACCGGATCCGGGAAGAGCGTCTGTCTCAACACCCTGCTGACCTCGATTCTCTACAAGGCGAGCCCCGAGGAAGTGAAGTTCATCATGATCGACCCGAAGCGCCTGGAGCTGGGGGTCTACGAGAACATCCCGCACCTCCTGACGCCCCTGGTCACCGACACGAAGAAGGCCGGCAACGCGCTGCGCTGGGCGGTGGTCGAGATGGAGCGGCGCTACAAGCAGCTCGCCGAAGCGGGGGTGCGCAGCATCGACCAGTTCAACCTGACGATGAAGCGGGAGATCGGCAAGGCCGGGGCCCGGCGCGACGAGCCGGCCACGCCGGCCCCGGAGCCGGCCGGCGCGGGCGAGGCGGCCGACGCCGGCACCGAGAGCGCCGGGCCGGCCGCCGGGCGCAAGACGTACCTCCCGGGCGAGAAGCCGGCCATCCTGCCATACATCGTGATCCTGATCGACGAGCTGGCCGACCTGATGATGACCACGGGGCGCGAGGTCGAGGAGGCGATCACGCGTCTCGCCCAGATGGCCCGCGCCGTCGGCATCCACCTGATCCTGTCGACCCAGCGTCCCTCGGTCGACATCATCACCGGCGTGATCAAGGCGAACTTCCCCTGCCGCATCGCCATGCGCGTCTCCTCCAAGGTGGACTCGCGCACCATCCTCGACGCCAACGGCGCCGAGCACCTGCTCGGCCATGGAGACATGCTGTTCATCCCTCCCGGCTCCTCGCGGCTGACGCGCCTGCACGGCCCCCTGGTCACCGAGATCGAGGCGACCCGCATCGTCACCTTCCTCAAGAAGCAGGGCAAACCGCTTTACGACGAGACGGTGACGCGCGACGAGGCCGAGGCCCAGGGAGCCCCGGGCGGCGGACCCGCGGAGAACGTCGATCCGGCGTACGAGCAGGCGGTCCGGATGGCGGTCCAGATGGGGCAGATCTCGGTGTCGCACATCCAGCGGCGTCTCAAGCTGGGCTACGCGCGGGCCGCGAGGCTGGTCGACATGATGGAGCAGAACGGCATCGTCGGCCCGGCGGACGGCTCGAAGCCGCGCGAGGTGCTGGTGGAGCCCGAGTTCCTCGATCGCCTGAACCAGATGCGGGAGGAGCAGACCTAGATGCGCGGACGCTCGGGCGCGCCGCTCCCCGCCTGGGTCGGGGTGGCGGGGGTGGCCGCGGCCGCGCTCGCGATCAGGCTCCTGTACGTCTGGCAGGTCCGCTCGACCGGCCTGGTGCAGCCGGAGGAGCTCGACCCCGGCTTCTACTACGGCTGGGCGAAGTCGATCGCGTCCGGCGATTTTTTCGGCAAGACCCCCTTCGTCCAGAGCCCGCTCTACGCCTATCTCCTCGGGCTGTTCATGACGGTGTTCGGGGCGGCGATCACGCCGATCCTGATCGCGCAGACGCTGGCCGGGGCCGGAACGGTGGCGCTCACCTGCGTCGCGGGACGTCTCTACTTCGGACCTCGCCGCGGGCTGATCGCGGGGCTTCTCCTCGCGCTCTACGGCCCGTTCGTGTTCTACGAGGGGATGGTGATGAAGACCTTCCTCTCGCCGTTCCTGACCATCCTGCTGGCGATCGTCCTGGGAATGGCCGCCCGCCGCGTGGCGGGCGCGTCGGGCGCGGCCGACCCGGAGGCGCCCGCGGGGGACCCACCTGCGTCCGGCGCCGCCGCCGGCACCGGCACCGGGAGGGACCCTGCCGTCCCGCTGTTCGTCGCGGCGGGGCTGGTGTTCGGGCTCCTCTGCCTGGATCGCGACAACTTCGTCCTTCTGGCGCCCGTTCTCGCGCTTCTGGTCGCCTGGCTGGCGGGGGGCGCAGGCGGCGCGCCCGCGCGGCGGCGACTGCGGTCGGCCGGGGCGTTCGCGCTCGGGGCGGCGCTCGTGATCCTGCCGGTGACGATCCGGAATTTCGCCGCCTCCAGGGAGCTGGTGCTCCTGACCACCGGAGGCGGCGAGGTCTTCTTCATCGGCAACAATCACGACGCCAACGGGCTGTACGTCCCTCCGCCGTTCGTCCGCCCCGATCCGCGCTACGAGCACGGCGATTTCGTCGCGCGGGCGACCGAGCTCACGGGGCATCCCGTCTCGCCGATGGAGTCGTCCTGGTTCTGGTTCCATGAAGGCCTGAAGTTCATCACCGGCGAGCCGGTCGCGTGGGTCCGCCTGCTCTGGCTGAAGTTCCTGCACTTCTGGAACTGGTACGAGCTTCCGGACAATCTCGACTACTCGGTGATGCAGGTCTTCTCCCCCCTCCTGCGGCTCCTCAATGTCACGGTGCCACCCGCGGGCGTGCCCGCCCCGGCGCTGCCGTCGGGCGGCGGCTGGCTACCGATCCGGCTGCACCTGTTCGCGACCTTCGGGACGCTCGTGCCGCTCGGAATGCTGGGGATCGCGCTGTCACGGCGGCGCTGGCGCGCGCTCGTTCCGCTCTACGTCCTGATCTTCGGGTACATGGTCACCGTTCTGTTCTTCTTCAACTTCTCGCGCTTCCGCGTTCCCATCGTGCCGATCCTGGCGTTGTTCGCGGCGGAGGGGCTGGCCGGAGCGGCGCTCGGGGCCCGCGCCCTCGTCGATCGGGCGCGCGCCCCGGGCGCGCCCCGGGCGATCGGCCTCGCGGCCCTGTTCCTCGTCGTCCTGGCCTTCTGCAACGTCGAGCTGCCGCGCGGCGTCGTGACGGCCATCGAGCAGGCGCTCGTCGTCGGCAACGAGTACTACGCCGAGGGCCGCTACGAGATGGCGCAGGACGCCTACGGCGTCGGCCTGGTCCTGCTGGGGGAGGGTCCGTCCGGCGCGGCGGGCGACGCCATCTTCAGGCGCCAGTTCGGCGCGCCGATCGCCGGCGACGCCCTGCTCCGGGAGCTGGAAGCCGAATCGGTCGCCAAGGGGCCGCAATACAAGGGCATCCACCTCGGGATCCATCACGGTCTCGGCATCGCCCTCTTGCAGCAGGCGCAGGATCTTCTGCAGCAGGGCCGGCGCGATCAGGCCCGGCCGCTTCTCGATCGCGCGGTGGTGCAGCTCAAGGAGGCGCTCAAGATCGCCCCGTCCTACCTGATGTCGCATCGCAAGCTGGCGCGCGCCTACCAGCTCGAAGGCGACACGCCGCAGGCGCTGGAGTGGCTGGGGAAGGCGGTCGACCTCTGGCCCGAGGATCTGCAGGCGCGTCTCGATCTCGCCGAGCTGCTCTTCGCATCCGCCCAGTATCGCGACGCGCTCACGCAGCTCGACGCGGCCCGGCATTACAACCCTTCCATGGAGCCGCGTCTTCTGGGACAGGTCTACTTCTATCGCGGGCTCATCTGGATGCGGGGTCTGGAGGATCCGGGCAAGGCTCTCTACGACATGGAGAAGGCGATCGCGCTCAGTCCGGATCACCCGCAGGCGGCGGCGATCCAGTCGGCCATCCAGGATCTCAAGGCGCGCCGCACCGAGGCGGTGGCCGACGAGCCGGCCGGTGGCGCGACCGGAGCGGACGCGCCGCGGTCCGGAGCGGAGAACCCCGTCGTCCCTAGCGCTTCCCCCGCGAAGCGGCCCGGCGGATGAGAAGGAGCGCCTTGCGCGCCGCCTTCTGCTCGGCCTCCTTCTTGCTGCCACCCTCGCCCTTCGCGACGACCGTGCCTTCGACCAGGAGATCGACCTGGAACGTCGGCCGGTGGGCCGGCCCTTCGGTGGCGCCCACGCGGTAGTGCGGCGCCGGGCGGCCGGCCGCCTGGAGCGCCTCCTGCAGGGCCGTCTTGGCATCCTGCCGCTCCGCCTCGGCGCGGTCGAGGCCCTCCATGCGCGGGCCGAACAGCCGCGTGACGAGCGCGCGGCCCGCGGCATCCCCGCCGTCGAGGTGCACCGCCGCCACCACCGCCTCGAGCCCGTCCGCCAGGAGCGTGTCGCGCGCCCGTCCCTCCACGCGCGAGGCGCGTCCGAGCCTGAGGTGCGCCCCCAGGTCGAGATCGTGCGCCACCCGGGCCAGGCTTCCCCGGCTGACCAGGTAGGCCTTCATCTTGGAGAGGGTCCCCTCGTCCGCGTCGGGGAAACGCGCGCACAGCGCCTCGGCGACCAGGAATCCGAGCAGGGCGTCGCCGAGAAATTCGAGGGGCTCGTTGTCGGCGGCCGAACCGTGCTCGTGCGCCCAGGAGGAATGGGTCAGGGCGCGCGCCAGGAGCTCCGGTTCACGAAAGCGGTGGCCGAGCCGCTCCTCGAGCGCGGCCTCGTCCGGTTTCCGGTCAGCCCCCATGGGCTGGAGCGGCGGGGCCCGGCCCGGTCGCGGGGGGCTTCGGCGCATCGGTGGCCGCCCCCTCCTGCGACCTGGCGTACGCCTCGATGCGCTGCTTGAGCTCTTCCGCCTTGCGCCGCTCCTTGAGCGCGTCGAACCGCTTTCCGGTCCCTTCCAGCGCCTCGGCCAGCTTGAGATGGGCGTCGACCTCGACGCGCGTCAGCGTCGATTGCTGGTAGGCCCAGTCGAGGTAGTCCTTGAGAGACTGCACCGCCTCGGCGTTCTTGTGCAGCTTCAGGTCGCTCAGGCCGACGAGGTAGTCGACCAGCGGATAGCTCTCGTGAGCGGCGCCGACCTCGCGGGCCCGGCGCAGGACCTCGATCGCCTGGGAGTACTTTCCGAGCTGCACCAGGTTCCGACCGTAGTGATAGAGGACCGCCGGCGTCTCGTGCGGTCCGTGGGCGGCGCGCGCCAGATAGCGATCGGCGGCGAAGTAGTCCCGGCTGTCGAGATAGAACGTGCCCAGGCTGAACAGCGCGTCGAGATTGTCCGGCTCGAGCGCCAGGACCGCTTCCCACTCCCGGACCGCGCCGTCGAGATCCTTCTGCTGCAGGAGGGCCTCGCCGGTCACCCAGCGCGCGCGGGCGGTCTCGCCCATCCCGGCGAGCTCCTTGGCCAGGTCGCGCGCGCGCGTCGGGTCGGCGCTGATGCCGAGATACGATTTCGCGAGGGTGTAGAGAAACTCGGCCCTCTCCGCCTGGGTTCCGCCACTGTTCGTCAGCAGCGTTCCGAATCCGCTCCAGGCGCCGTCGATGTCGGTGACCAGAGCGTCGCCCCGGTGCACCGACAGGTCGCGGGCGGAGGCGACCGTGACCACGGCCCGATTGTCGTCGTTGATCGGTCCGTCGCCGAGCAGACGCCGCAGCGCGTCGTCCCCGAGCCGCAACGTCATGAAGACTTCGTTCGGGCCGACGGCGACCACCCGGCGGATGTCGGCGGCCACCGCCGGGTTGCCGGCCACGATGGACCGGATGTTCCCGGCGTCCAGCCGGACGGGCTTGTCCGACCCGACGACCAGCAGATCGTCCGGCGTCAGCTGGAAGACGCCGACCGAAGCGAAGGTGCGCGCAAAGGTTCGCAGCATGGCACGAGTCGCCCCCTCGGGGGCGGACGACAACGACACGCGCTGGGCCAGGAGCCCTCCTTCCTGAAGCCGTTCCCGGAGCAGCGCGTACCCTTCCCGGGTGACCAGGTCGCCGGTGTGCGGCAGCCACGGGTCGATGCCGCTGAGGATGATGACGCCGTACCGGGTGCGGTCGGCCAGGAGGTGGGCGCGTGGATCGTCGTCAATCGCGGCGAGCCGGGCGTCGTCGAGCGGAGCGTTCGCCAGCTCGCGGAACAGCGCCCCTGCGGCGAGCACCGCCGGCTCGCGCTCGATCACTCGAAGCGACGTCACCGGATGGCGCAGGACCGACCCCGCCGTGACCCCGGTCATGAAATCGATCACCAGGACCTTGTCGGTCGGGCCATGGAGCAGCATCGGGATCTCGGCGGAGAGCACCTGGCTTCTCAGATCGGCCCCGTTCGAAGCGGTGGTCCTGCCGTCGAGGCTCAGCGTCCAGGTCTCGACGTCGGGCATTCCCGGCAGCGATTGGACGGAACGCTCCACCACCACGCAGGCCTCGCTGCCCTCGCGATAGAAGTACGGCGCCTCCGCGCGCAGCCGGCCCTGGAGCCATGCATCGGTCGACCCCAGGCGCTCCGGTGCCCTGGCGGCGTAGCGATAGAGGCCTCCGGCGACGATCCGCGGGTCCCACGACGCGGGGAACCCGCCGACCACGACCATCAGGGCGAGCAGCGCGACCATCCATGTGCCGCGCGCGCCTCCGCTGCGGGCCGGCGCCTCGCCCGCGAGCGTCAGGGCCCCCAGCACCGCAATCGCCGCCGCGAGGGAAACCGTGCGTCTCAAGCCGAATCCTGGAACGAGGACCAGCATGGCGATCGGCGCGGAGACGAGCGCGCCACCCGCGCTGGCGGCGATCGACTCAAGGGAGGCGCTGACGTCCTGGCCCGCGGCCGTGCGCATGGGCAGTCGAGCGAGCGCCAGGCCGACCAGAGCCGCCGCCGGTGCGATCAGGAGGGCCGCGACGAGCGCCGCCAGCCAGGCGCCGCCTCCTCCGGGCACGTAGTCGGGAGCCAATCGCAGGTAGGTGGTCGACAGCTTCGGCACCACGTACATCGAGCCCTGAATCGCGAGGCCGGCGCCCGCCAGGGACAGGAGCGCCGGCGTCGACCCCGATGACCGGGGCAGCACGATCGACAGAAAAGAGCCGAGGGCGAGCCCCAGGAAGAGCAGAGACAGCGTCAGGAGCGCATTGGCTGCCGTCGGACCGGCGACCATCCCCACCGTGCGGTCCCATCCGATGTACGCGGTCGTGAGCGACAGACCCGCCATCCCGGCCGCCGTGGCCGTCGCCCAATGACCGCCGCGGCCTGTGCTCTCCTCCGACGGCACAGCACCGCTCGGGCCGGAGAGCGGCGAGCGCCCGATGAGCAGGCTCGCCCCGGCGGCCACTCCGGCAAGGGCCATCCCGACGTACCAGGTGCCGCGCAATCCGAGCGCCGGCATGAGCGCCTGGCCGCCTATCACCAGCCCCAGGCCGAATCCCGCCGTCGCGAGGGATTGGACGAAGCCGGGCCCGATCGACCCGTCGCGCGCTTCGCCGTTCAGGACGGCGCTCGCCGCCGACAACACGAGCCCGAACGCGAATGCCGGGAGGAGGAACAACCCTGCGCCCAGGAGTCCGCGCAGAATCCACGCACCCCCCGCGCGTCCACCCAGAAGCGGCCACAGGAAAAGATAGACGCCCCGCACGAGCGCGAAGACCAGCGGAGCTACCGCGATCAGGCCGGCGAGGGCCACCTGCCTGAGCGCCAGCGAGCGCTGCGCCTGCCGCCTGCCCCACACAATTCCCGCGACCACCCCGATGATCACGCTGGCGCACGCCGCCGAGATCGACAGCGAGATCGTGCCCCCCGTCACCGCGAACAGCCGGTATCCGGCCGCGAACACCGCGCCGCAGGCCGCAAAGCTCGCGAGGCAGGATGCGATGAGAATCGCAGGAGCCGCGAGCGACGGTTCGGATGCCGGACTCGATGGGTCGGTCATGATCCTCCGGACGATCCCGGGCCGGGACCCGCGGATTCTAGCATCCCGCGTCGTCGTGCCGGCCCGGACCGAAGCGTCGGCACACAAAAAAGCCGCCAGACCGGATGGTCTGGCGGCTTGGTTCGTGATTCAGATGATACGGGACGGCTGACTAGCTGGTGATCGGGCCCCCGCTCGTCCTGCAGGCTTCATCCGACTTGCTGCAGGTCGTGGCACGGGCTTCGATCTTCTCCGAGTGAATGACTGCCGGCTTCTCGTAGCTCTTCTTCATGACGAAACTCTCCCTCCCTTGGCAGATTACTTCACGTTGGCCGGCGCGGTCTTCACAACCGTGCCATCGCTCTTGACGGCTTCGACGGTGACAGTCTTGTTCGACTTCACCGCGCCGCGGCCGACCTCGAAGGAGTACGAGTTGCTGCCCGTCCCCTTCGCCGCAATCAAGCCCGTGTTGAGCTTCGTCGAGCCGGCGTAAACGTTGAACCCGACGATCAGACTCTCGTTCTCCGTGGCGAAGCCCACGGCGAGCTTGCCCTGGTCGAACGCCGCCGAGTTGATCTTGACCTTGTCGGTCGCCGCCGTCGGGTCACCAGCGCAAACCTGGACCCAGCCGGAGATGGCGCCCGTGTCGGAACCGCCGACAACCGAGGTCGAGCCGATCCAGGTGCAGAGGCCGGCGCCGGGTGTCGGATAGTTCACGCACTTGCTGCCGCCGGGACCAGCTGTGGTCGCGGCAGTCTGCCAGGCGCTCGTCCTCAGATCCTGAGGGCCACCGGTGGCAGGTCCACTGAAGGTGAAGAGATTGGCGCCGGCCGCAACGGCCGGAGTCGTGTCAGGGCAAGTCACGCCGAACGCGTTGGCGAGGCTGCCCGGGTCACAATCGCTGTACAGCTTGACAGGCGCCGTGGTCTGGTCGATGCACGCCGTGTCGCTGCCACCGGTGCGGCTGAACGTGGCCAGCTTCAGACCGTTCTGGTTGGGCGACAGGACGACGTCGTAGAACCCGGTCCCGGGATCGTAGGGATGGGCGAAGTCGAGAACATACCCACCCGAGCCGATGTCGAAGGCGACCGTCATCAGGGCGCCTGCACCGTTGTTGCAGACGATCCCGAAGATGTTCCGGCCGACGTTCGGAACCTGTGCCTGGTTCGGGCAACCGTTGGCAGGCGGCAAATTCCCCCAGTCGAAGGAGAACGTGACGAACCCATCACCCGGGACGCCCGCTTCCCCCTGACAAAGGACCGACTGCTGGTTGACCGCTGATCCGTCCTCGCAGATGACGTCGATACCGGCCGAGTTGACCGTCGCGGTCTGGCCGATGGCTCCGACAAATCCGGCAACCGGTCTCGCATCTGGACAGTTGGCGATCTTTCCGCCGAAGTTCTGCGCGGGCTCGCTGATGCCCGAGCAGAGTGCAAAAATCTGGGTCGGGATACTCAGGACGACGATGGCTGCCACGCCCAGCGTGAGCAGTTTGGTCATTCGATTCATGTTCAGGTCTCCCTCCTCTTGATAAGCATCCGAAAGGCCTATGCTAGCACGCCGCGATTAGAAGTGCGCCGGGACGAAAGTGAGCGGAGAGGCCAGGATTTCGCGCAGGGTCACCGCTTCGCCCAGGTTCAGGACAAGGTTCGTGGCCGTGGAAGTCCCGCATGTCCCGATGGTGGTGCTGCCGCTGTTCGGGTCGAGGCGCGACACCGTCCCCTTGTTCAACAGCCCGGTGGACGTGAGGCCGATGGAGGCGCACAGATCGGCCGCGGTCACAGCCGTGGTGTGATAAGGGACGGAGAACCAGAAGTTGCCGATCTGCCCGGCGCCCGGCTTCGGGATCGTCAGGGAGAGCGACGGATTGTGCGAACCGACGATGATGATCGAGCTGGGGTTCGCGATGCCGCCGACGATCGCCGCCGGACGGATGCGGACGCCGAGTCCGGGCGTGATGGTGAAGGTGCCGGCGCTGGCGCAGTTGACGCTGGTCGTGCTGCCGCTGACCGGGTCCAGCTTCGCCAGAAGGGTCGTGTTGCCCGCGAGGGCGCTGCGCAGCCCGGTCTGGGTGCAGAAGTCGGTGCCGTTGTTGTACGGGTTGAAGTAGGGGATCGAGATCCAGTTCGACCCCTTCTGACCGGTGTCCGTGGTCTGGACGAGCCGCAGGCCCTTGTTGATCTTGAAGCCCGTGTTCGATGCGATCGCCGCGCTGCCGGCAACCACGAT
>Ga0134121_10002592_pt1 | contig 15525 bp, 10 predicted proteins | sample KB301_FD_96463 | JGI IMG/M metagenome (GOLD analysis project Ga0134121, IMG submission 96463) | Terrestrial soil microbial communities without Nitrogen fertilizer from Kellogg Biological Station, Michigan, USA - KB3-0-1 | ecosystem: Environmental > Terrestrial > Soil > Unclassified ... | reverse complement strand
GGTTCCCGCCCGATGACGAAGATGCCGCCGGCGAACACGACGAATTCCTGCCGGGCTTCGCGGTTCGGCGGAGTGTCGGGCGGTCGCTGCGGCACGAATTCCCAATCTCCGCCGCGGACGCGCCGCGATTCGTCGGCGGTCAGATCGACGATGCGGCGATACGGCTTGGCGGCGTCGACGGCATTGCGGCAGAGCTCGATTGCGCGGTCGAGCGAACTATCGACGACCACGTCGGCGTCGGCAAAGACCAATATCGGACGCGCCGTCTGCCTGGCGGCGACGTTGAATCCCCAGCTCTTGTTGAACGGTCCCGGGTTGTAGCCGAACAGCATCCGCCGATTGACCGACGCCGACGAGAGACCGGCTCGCGGCACGCTGTCCTGTTCGAAAACGATGACCTCCAGCAGCGGCCGCCGCTCGAGCCAGCGCAGCACGGCAAGCAGGTTCTCGCGGCGCTCCCCGTCGCCATTCTCGCGATAAGTCAGAATATAGGCGGCATCTTCCATCGGTAGCGCCATGATAAGTTGTCTGACGGTCACGCGCGAAGCGCGATTTGCGAGCCTCGAGCGGGCGGTCGCCGATTTCGTGCGCCAGACCTGGGCCGAGCGCGAGCTGGTGATCGTTCACGACGGCGATGAGGCTTTCGGTGCGAAGCTCGGGACGCTGGCCGCCTCGCACCAAGGCGCGGCGATTACCGTTCGTCGTGAACCCCAAGGACAAACGCTCGGCGAGCTGCGCAATGCCTCGGTCGAGGCCGCGCGCGGCGACATCGTCTGTCAATGGGACGACGACGACCGTTACCATCCGCGCCGGCTGGAATTGCAGTTCGCGGCGATGCGCGTCGAGAACAGCGAGTTCTGCTTTCTGACCGACCAGCTGCACCTGTTCGCCGCGGACCGGACGATGTACTGGGACGACTGGAACCTGGAGGTCCATCCGCTCAACCTGGTCCAGGGCACGCTGCTCGGCAGCAAAGCCGCGCTCGGACGCTATCCGCCGCTGGCGCGCGGCGAGGACACGCCGCTGATCCTGGATCTGCTACGCCGCGGGCGCCGGATCACGCGGCTGCGCGAGCACGGTTACCTGTACGTCTACGTCTTCGACGGAAAGAACGCCTGGGGCTACGATCACCACGCGACCATCAGCGCGTGGAAGCGTTTTCGCGGCGCGCGTCTGCTGGCGCTCGAGCCCTTGCTGCGGGCCCGGCTCGCCGAATACGATCCGCCGCTCGGTCAGTTCGTGATGCCCGACGAGAGCGGCACGCTGGTCTTCGCTGGCGTCAGCGCCGGCGAAACGTGATGGTGCGTCCCGAGACCACGCACGACCGACCAACCGCGCCGTGCGCGCGCGAGAAGTGTCCGCAGCGAGATGCGAGCGGGATCGTAGTCGATTCTAAGCAGGTTGGACACGCGCGAGCCTGGTGCGACCCGTGCGACGCCGGCGAGCCTCGTCAGGTCGCGTACGAGAGCGCGAATGTCGTTTCCGACGCTCGGTCTGGCAAGATGCAAGAGGACGTTCACGTTGCGCTTTTCCATTTGAATCTCCTTGAAGGCGGGATTGTGGTTCGGCCGGCCTTTGCTTTCCCGTTGGAACATGGCGGCCGCACTCGCCGCCAACAGAATGGCGACCGATCCTGCGAGGCCCGCATAGAGCGACTGTGTCGCGTCTGCGAGCCATCCGGACAGGATGGGGCCGATCGCCTGGCCAATCGCGAAGACGACGGTGAAGGTGGCGACTGCGGGACCCCATGCTGTGCTGGGCAGCGACGTCTTGACCAGATCGGTCACCGCCGTGGGAGCCGTAAACATGGCCGCGCCGAAAAAGAGCGCGGAAAGAATCATTGCAGGCAGTGAGGTGCTGACCAGCGGTATAGCCGCGCCGACACTCAGGATCACGCCCACGGCGGCGAGCATCCTGGCGGGGTACCACCGGGCGCGCGGCACACGCCATCCAATCGGAGCGAGCATCGTGGCTATCCCGAGTGTCCCCCACGTCAACGCGACGTCGAGTGCCGATGCCCCGTGCGATACCATCCACGCCACGACGAACGTCATATAGGCGATGTAGCCCACGCCGAACAGAAAATAACTGCCGAGCGTTGCCTTGAAGGCCCTCATCTGCCATGGGCTCTTCGGAGCACTGCTCAATGGTTCGCTGATCTGCCGTGCCGCCCGTATGGCCAGCACGGAGAACACAGCCGAGACGCCGCCGATCGCGAGCCAGGCGGTACGCCACGCGTCGTCGCCCGCGACCGCGAGCAGCCAGGGTATGCCTACACCCGATAGCAGAATCCCCGCGCCAGCCCCGCTGAAATAGATGGCGATGGCGCTGGACGAGAGCTCAGGTCGCTTGGAGTAGACATTGCTTGCAAGGACGGCGCCGGAGACGAATACCATCGCGCCCCCGATGCCGGCGGCCGCGCGCAAGCACAATTGCGCGATAAATCCCCCGGCAAGGCCCGAGCCAACCAGAGCCAATACGGTCACCACCATTCCGACGCAGAACACCCGGCGATTGCCCAATCGCGAAACATAGCCCATCGTGAACAGCGCGCCCGCGAGATAGCCGAGGGCGTTAGCCGTGTTCAGCGAGCCTGCCTGGGAATAATTGAGGCTCAGCTCTGCGCGCATCGCGGGCAGAAGCAGCGCGTAGGCGAATCGCGCAAACGAATTGGCGACGGCGGGGCCGAGTGACAGCGCCGCCACCACCCAGAAACGGGACCCGAAATCCATATCGATGTGCGGTTTGATGTGGTGGAGGGCGTTGAGTCTACGGGGCCGATGCAGCAGCGGAACTTCATTGCGAGGCCATTTCTGTTTCGTTTGTTTCAACGCCCCGGCCGGCGACCGGAATTCGAGGTGCTGCGCGGCGCATCCGGCCTGGACGGTCCGTTCCGGCAGGCTAGGCCGGGGCCAGGCGTGGGGGCGGCGCGGCGATCCGCAGCTGTGCCGTTCCGAATCGACGAGTTGCCCATCGCATGCGCTCGACAGCATGTCGCAGAGTCAGGTTCAGCACGTCGCGCTGGGCGTGACTGCCGCCGAGCCGATGCGCGAGCGCCGGCAGGCTCGCGAGCAGCGCAATCGCCACGGTGTCGTTGCGGCGTCCGAATGCGATCAGCGCACGGCAGGCCGGAAGGCCGAGCAGCCGCGTGGTCTCGCCGTAGCGCGTCGGCCGCGACGCCGCTTCGGCCACCGCGAGCTCGAGGCGTCGCGCCCGATCCCAGTCGCGCGCGCCGACAAATGCCAGCATCGCATGCACATCGTTGAAGCTGCAGAAGCCGTCGTCTATCGTCGGTGCCCATGCATCGGCAAGCTCGGTCCAGCGGGTGCCGGTGTTGCCGCCAAGCAGATGGATGCGCCACAGCAGCGCGGAGGCATCGATCATGTCTGAGATTTCTATCGAGTGCTTCGCTCTGACGCGTCCGTCGTACAACGCCATCGCCCGGTCGAGCTGGCCCTGCGCCAGGTGGAACAGCGCCAGGTGCCACCAACAATGCGTCGCGACGACGGTGTCAACGCCCCAGGCGGCGATGTGCTCGTTCATCCAGCGCACGCCCGCCGCAGGCCGCTCGCTCATCTCGAACACGTGCGCCATCACATGATGCGCTCGCGCATCGAATGCGTTCAGGGTCAGCGCTTCGCGGGCAGTGTCCTCGGCGCGCTTGTACTCGCCGCGTTCCTCGAGACTGAAGGCGTGCATCGCCAGCACGGCGTGGTAGCCCGGCAGTTCGCTGGACCACGCCGGGAGCACGGCCGCCACCCGGTCATTCATGCGGTCCAGATCACCGGTGATGTAGTCGAATGCATGCGCCACTTGCAGCCCCAGCACATCGCGCGGATACCGGCTCAACAACTCGCTCCACCGTGCCTTGGCGCGTTCATAGTGATCGGCGAGCGCCGCCGAGATCGCGGCAAGGTGCAATCGTTCGCGCTCGTTGGCGGGCAGTTCGGAGGCACGCGCCAGCACCGGACGCGCCAACCGGACATGCCCTGGATCGCGACTGGAAAGAAGCAGGTACGCCTGAAGCACATGCGCCATCACAAAGCCAGGCGCCTCCCGAAGTGCCGGCGAAAGCTGTGCATGGGTCCCGCTTCGCCAGCTCTGGAAGCTGGTGAGCGCGCGTTCATAGGCTTCCAGCGCCGTCGGTGTGGCGCCGGAAATGCTGTACCCGCGTGCGTCGACGCCGCTCACAGCGCCTCCTGAAACTGCAGCGCGGCCGCCGGAGGGACCGAGCGCAGCGCCGCGAATCTGCGCCGCGAGAGCGTCGATGTCGGACCGGCGCACTTGCCGGACATCCCTGTCCAGCGTAAGGTACGGCAGCGAATGCATGTGATCCCCAGACGTCACCATCATGAAAAAGACCCGGCGATTCAATCGCGACGAGTGGGCCTATTATTTTGGATTGCTGGATCGGCTGCTTGACCCCACGTCGTTGGCGCTTGTTTACGCGTCCGTCGTTGCTATCGCACCATCGAAGAGCTTGATTGATCGTCCGCGCGACTTGATCGAGACGCCGCGGCGGTAAGATGAGCCAGGACACCCTGTCGGATGTCCTGCGCGGCGTGCGCCTGCGTGGCGCCGTATTCTTTTATGTCACCGGCAGCAACGACTGGGCCGCCGAGGCGCCTGCCGCGAAGGAGATTGCGCCGCTGCTGATGCACGGCGTCGAGCACGTGATGGAGTACCACGCGGTCGCGCAGGGTAGTTGCTGGGCTGGTATTCCGGGCGGACCGTCGGTGCAGCTGTTTGCCGGGGACGTGGTGATGTTTCCGCACGGGGACTCCCATGTCGTGTCGAGTTCCCCCGGAATGCGCGGCAACCCCGACTTGAGCTGGTTCTCCAGTGCCGAAGTCGATCAGTTGCCGCTACGCCTTTCCATCAATGGCAAAAATGCGGTGCGCTTGACGCCACCCGTCGAGCGCAGCACCGATACGACCATCGTGTGCGGCTTTCTCGGTTGCGATCTGCAGCCCTTCAACCCGTTGATCGCCGCCCTGCCACGCCTGCTACATTTGCGTGCGTCCGACGGGGACGCATGGATTGCGAAATTCACCGAGCAGGCCGTGGCCGAATCGCACGCACGACGCCCCGGCGGCGAGGCGATGCTGGCACGCATGAGCGAAATGATGTTTGTCGACGCCGTACGGCGTTATGCCGACCGCCTGCCGGCGCAAAGCGAAGGGTGGCTCGCCGGCCTGCTCGACCGTTTCGTGGGTCGCACGCTGGCGCTGATGCACGAGCAGCCGGAGCAGGACTGGACGATCGACGAGCTCGGACGGCGCGTTGGCTTGTCACGCTCGGCTTTGCACGAACGCTTCGTCCAATTGATCGGCGTGCCGCCGATGCAATACCTGGCGCAGTGGCGCATGCAGGCGGCGGCGCGCCTGTTGCTCGAGACGCGAGCGACCATCGCCGCGATCGCGCTCGATGTCGGCTACGATTCGGAGGCGGCGTTCACGCGCGCCTTCAAGCGCCTGGTCGGCAAGCCACCGGCCGCGTGGCGCCGAGAGCGCGACGCAGCGGTGGCGTGAGAGCTCGCTGTCGTCGGCTCTCGTCGACAAAGCCAGGCGCGATCGCGTTGCAGGTCGAGTTTTCGCAGCGCGTCAACACCCCGGTCAGCAAATCACGATGGCTCCCGCGCGCAGCGTGAACAGCCAGCACGGTGCCGCTCAACCGCTCAATCTCCCCGCAGGTCGGTCCCGCCAACCTTTGTCGATCTATGAGCTTACACTCGTCGACGTTGAGATCTCCCACCGTGATTGCTGCCTTCAGAACTACCTTCAACGGCGATGCGCGTAACAATTCTGCAACATCCCCTCTGTTTCGGGACGAATTGATTCGATGACTTCGCGCCGGGCGTTTCTGATCGCGGGTGTAGGCACCGTCGCCGCATCCGTCGGCGGCTGCGGAGGTGGAAGCTCCGGATCGACGGAGACCAGTTCCCCATCCGGACCGCCCACGCCGCCCGCGCCACCCGCCCCGCCCTCCCCTCCGCCTCCGACCAGTACAACCGGGCTGCTCTTGTCGGACGCCGGGTCGGGTGTGAACCGTAAATTTTTCAACTATCACGTGCGCCTCGCCTGGCAAAACCCCGGCGGCGACTGGGTCGATGCTGCCGGCGTCAAGCAGGGATCGCAGTCCTACGGGCTGGCGCAAATCGCAAGCACGTCCAGCACGACCCAGTACAACGTCGACGTCAAGGCGCTGGTGGTCGCGTCGCTCGCGGCGGGCGACAGCGGAATGCTCTTGCGCGGCACGTCGGGCGCGGTCCAGACCGTATCGCGACATGATCCGAACGCCGCGTTGCGCCCCGTAGTCGTCGTTACCAGGCCGGACAAGTCTGTGCAGATCTGCCCTTGCATTTCAGACGCCGTGCTGTCACCGAGCACCGACTTGTCGGACACCCAAGGGCCGATATTGGCGCCCGGGGCAGGCACGTCGTGGATCATGCAGTTCGATTACGGGACTTTGGCGGCCGCCGACGTAGCGGATGCGCAACTCACGATAAGCGCGCTCAAGTTCGGCCCGGCGCAATTCGCGCTCTACCGTATCGACCCGCCTGCCATCATGCCACCTGGTCCGGTCGAGCAAGGGCTCGCACAGGGTAAGACGCTGGCGCAGATTGCCGCCAATCCGGATGTCGTTTTTGCGAACGATTGGCCGGGCTCGTTCCCGCAGGACATCTACCAGGGCTATACGACCGCGGGCTGTTTCAGCTACCAGCAGGATCCCCAGTTGGGAAACTGCATCGAAGCCGCGTTCACGCCCAACATCGGCAACGGTGAAGCGCCGGTGATCCTCGACTACTATCGAAGCGATCACAGCCTCGACGGCCTCGAGGAAGCATTTCTGCAGTATCAAATCCTCTTCGGCCCCGACTGGGGCCCGACCGAAGACGGCGGCAAGCTGCCCGGAATAGCCGGACGTTATGGCCGTCGGCCGGTCTACCAGGATCCACTTCTTTACGAACCACTCTCCGGCAACGGCGGCGATCGCACGACGGGCAAGCACGAACCCGCCGGGGCGAAGGGCGTGCCTGTCGACTGGCTGTCCGGATGGTCGGCGCGCGGGTGGTTTCCACGGTTCGAAAATGACGGCAATCCCTACGGCGATCTCACGCCCGTGGTCTTGTACGTCTATTGGCCCGGGATGCCGCAAACCGGATCGAGTCAGTATGCCGGCACCGGACAGACTTTTTTCGTTGGCGGGACCGCGATGGAAAAGGGGAAGGCGTACACGATCGAGCATCGCATCAAGATGAACAGCATCGACCTGTCCAGCCCCGATGCTCTCGGCAACGGCGTTGGACGCACGGACGGCATGATCGAAGTCTGGCTCGATGGCATAAAGCGCCCCGTGCTGGATTACTCGACGCTGAAGCCTCTGACGGGGATTTGTTTTCGCCACCATCCGGCGATCAAGATCGACGAGGCGTGGCTGACGATCTTTCTGGGTGGTGCGACCCATCCGGTAAAGCGGTCGAGCCTGCGCCTTGGCCGGATCGTGTTCGCCACCAAATACATCGGCCCTTCAGCATGAGTCGCGGGACTGAAGGCGTCTTCGTTTCTACATGTCTTGGATTGTTGTCGACGATTTGCACAATACTGCTTGACATTTGTCTATGACAACGTCATACTCGAAGCTGCTGCACCGGCTACCGCTGTAGTTGCACAGGTCCCGCAACACGAGCGACGGCCGTAGTTCCGCCTTGCTTCATGCTCGATCGGAGTGGCACGAGCCCGGCCTCATGGCACCTTGCCACGCTCTCGCAAACGCGCGCAATGACTTTCGACCGGATTACCCATGACTCTTACACGTCGCGAATTAATGCGCCGCCTGTCCGCCCTTTCCGGTGCTGGCGTGGTAGGCCTTCTCCCTGCACGAGTTTTGTCCGCCGCCGGCAAAGATGCTGCCACCACCGCAGATTTGAGCTCCGCTGCGGCGTCACCATCCGACGCCTCGGTATCGGCGCTGACATCGACGTCCGCGCCGCCCGCGCTATGGGACGGCCCGAGCGGCGTCAGCAAGGATTTCTTCAACTACGGCGCCCAGTTGCCGTGGCAAAACACCGGTGGCGACTGGAGCGATACGGCGCAGGTCGCACAGGGCTCGTCCGCCTATGCGACGATCACGTTCGCCGCGGCAGGTCCGGCTTCGGCGACGATCACACCGCTGGTGCAACGCTGGTACGCGAACGCCAATACCGGCGCGTATCTCAAGTGCACCGCCAATGCCGCCTATGTCGCGACTCGCACAAATGTTACTGCGGCGCTGCGCCCGGTCATCGCGCTCAGGTTGAGCGATTCGACGACAGTCCAGGTTCTCTGCTCGGGAAGCAGCGTCGCCAACCTGACGACGTCGTATCCGCTGACCGGCCAGACGCTTGTCGTGCAGACAACCTCGTCGATGCTGCTGCAGTTCACGTTGCCGCCTCTCGGCACGCGGACCATCGTCAGCGCGACCCTGACGCTCAACGCGACGAAAATCTTCGGCGCAACGACATTGAAGGTATTCGAGATTCGTCCGCCGAAATTCTTCGACGGCGGGACGGCGCAACTCGGCATCGCCAACCGGTACGACCACGACCAGGGGATCGCGGGGGACGCGCAAGTCTATTTCGCGACGCAGTTCGATGAACCCAACTGGCAGGGCCAATGGTTCCCGATCGGCTTGCTCGCAAGCGATGCAGTCGTCGTCGATGACGACGAACTCGATACGCCGGCGCTCGCCGTGCATTATCACATCGGCGAGACATCGCCGTGCTATCTCGATCACATGTGGAGCCAGAAGGTTCCCGGGGTCCCGACCACCAACGCTGCCGGCACGCTCAAGATTTACGAGCAGATCACGGTGCCCCAGTACGACACGCTCAACAATCAGGACTGCCCGAGCGAGGTCTACTTCCGCTACTACCTCAAGCTGAACGACAACTATCAATGCGACGTCGACGGCAAGAAACTGCCGGGAATCGCGGGACGATACGGCTACTGGAACTGGTCCGGCACGAACAAGGGCTACTACCAGGTCGTCAACGGCAACGGCGGCTCGCCGACAAAGGGCACGAAGATCCTCAACAGCGCGTACCCGGGAGGCTTCTACTACTCCGGTTGGTCGATGCGTCAGCTCGCGCTGGTGGGGCCCAGCGACGCCAATCCGTACGGCGATCGCGTCGCTGCGTGCACATACGCATACCACGCCGCGATGACCGGCTTCTACGGCGACAATTGGCGGTGGGGGACGCCGTCGACCGGCTGGATCAACTACGAGCCGGAGCGGTGGTACTGCATCGAGCAATACGTGAAGATGAATTCGTTGAAGGCCCCCTTCGATTCGCTCGGCAACGGCGTCGGCAACGCCGACGGCATCCTTCGCGGCTGGGTCGACGGTGTCCTGGTATTCGAGAAGACGGACATCGTGTTCCGCAAGCATCCGGCGATTCGCGTCGACGAGATCTGGCTCGACCACTATCACGGAGGAACCATTCCCGCGGAAGCCGAGCACGGCTTCGAGATGGCAAACCTCGTGGTCGCGTCCGCATACATCGGGCCGATGCGAGGGGTATCCGGCGGAGGACAGGGCCCGGTGACGGGAACACCACTGTGGCTGCAATCAAAGCCCGTCAATCAGTGGATCGCCATCACGGGGACCGAACTCACCGCATCGACGTGCGCGGCGCAAGCCGCGGCCGGACTGACCGACGGCCTGTGCCACGATATCGGGTACGGTGATCCGCTCCGCGGCATTATGGCCTACAGCGGCGGTACGCTGAAGAAATCGGGCAGCGAGATGCTGATCTTTGGCGGCGGGGGCGGGAGGGCGTGGGCGGCCAACGACGTTCGAGGATTGCGGCTGGAAGATGACGTGCCCACGTGGCGTACGCGCGTGAACCCTTCATCGATGTCGATCGTACCGCCGGCGAAAGCGCAGTCGATGCCGTACATGCTCGACAGCGCCGCGCCGAGCGCACGGCACAGCTACTGGCAGCCGCAGTTCATCGACGCGACCGACACGTTCATGGCATTCGGTTGCGTCAACACCTGGAGCAGCGACAGCGGGCAGTTCTACGTCGTCGATTCCGTGCCGCTCGCCTCGGGACACTGGGATGCGCCGGGCACGCATCCGCCGGTACCCGTCCGGCGCGGGTGGGACGGCAACTGGGCCTGCAAGCACCCGCTGACCGAGGACGTCTATGTGTCGGGTTCGACGGGTGTCAGCAAATGGAGCCGCGCATCGAACAGTTGGTCTACCGTGTGGCAAACGACGCATACCGACGTGGATCGCGCAACCGCCGCGATCGATCCGACCGGCGGCGGAGTCCTGCTGCGGATCGGCAATTTCGGTGGAGCGAACGTTCCGGTGGCAATCGACCTCGCAACCGGCGTTGGGACCGTCGCTGCGTTCAGTGGACCGTACGCCGCTGCCGTCAACGTCGGTGCTTACTACGCTGCCGGGCTGGTGTTCGATTCGGTGCTGAACAAATTCCTGCTGTTTCAGGACGACGGATTCCTCTATACGATCACCAAGGTGTCAATCGCCAACTGGGCGGTCAATCGGCTGGCGCTGACCGGCGCGCCACCTGCAGCGATGCACTCGGCGGGGCCCGGGCGTCCGGCGATCTGGGGGCGCATGCAGTACGTGCCGAATCTGAAGGGAGTCTGCATCATCCAGGCGCCCGACAAACCGGCGTATTTCGTGAAGACGGCGTAGCGGCACGGCGTCGCTCGAGCCCGGCGCCGGCCGCACGGCTGGTTCCGGGTGCAAGCGACGCCGCGCTAATCGAGGAACTGGCGTGCGATCACGTTGTAGGTCGTGTCCTCGGAGCGGATGAAGGCCTCGGTCAGCAGGCCCGCGTGAAAGTCGGTGAAGTCGGTGCGAGCCTCGTCCCACCACAAATGCGCCCACAGGTGCATGCTGTAGACATCGGCAAAGTCCGGATCGAAGCCGGCGAGCAGCGTGCGCAGGCCGTCGCGCGTGAATGTGTGCCGGTAGAAAAATCGTTGCGGCACGACGTGCAGCGCCGCGGGCATTTCGCCCCATAGCCGCGCGGCCTCCCGGGTCGAGTGGCGGTCCCAGCTGCCGTCGTAGACGCGGCGCATCTGTTCCAGCCAGCGCGCCGCGAAACGGGCTCCCGGACGGCTGATGATCACCGCGTTGCACAGTGAAGGTCGCAGGACGCCCAGCGGGTCCGCCTGGGGTGGCTCCTCGCCCAGCACGAATTCGTGGTCGAACAGGCGCTCCGGGAGCGCCTGCACAAACAGCGTGTCCATGTCGGCATAGACGCCCCCGGATTCGAGCAGGACGCTGAGCCGGACGAAATCGGCCTCGTGCGCATAGAGCCATCCGGACTCGCGGATGACTCTCGCTTCCGTCGATTCGTCGCCGGGACGCAAGACCGGAGCCTGCGGCGACTTGCCGATGCGGTGCAGCGTCAGGTGCGGCATGATCCTGTCCCACCATCGCCCGTGCGGCTCGTGCCGGTAGTGGAAGTGAATGCGGTCGGGGCGATTGACCTGCCGGCAGGATTCGAGGCAAAGATAGTGCGCGACGTGCAAGGGCTCGGGCTGCGGACGCAGGCCGAACACGAAATGATATTCGTTCGGGATCTCAGCCATCGATCAAGGCCAGCATGCAACGTGCGATCACCGGCTCGGCAAAGGCGTTGAGGATGCCCTCGCGCACCGCGGTCGCTGCCGGTATCTGATCGGCGTAATGCGACACCATTCGTCGCATTAGCCGGCCCGCGTCGCGGCTGTCCGCGATCGCCCACCGCTGCGTAGGCCGGTACGATGCGCTGTGCAGCCAGCCGGACACCGGCCCCATCGCGTAGGCGATCAAACCCGGATAGTCGGCGCCGAGAAAGTCCAGGTGGCCTCCCCAGCCGGTGACGATGACCGGCTTGCCGAAGGTTGCCGCGTCGTAGGCGCCACCGCCCCAGCCTTCGCCGTGTGTCAGAGATACGAAGCAATCGCCGACGGCGTGCAGCACGTCGATCGTGCGCCCGCTTATGTCATCAGCGGCGATCAGCGCGATCGGCGCCGCCGGGACGCCGGTATCCGCGTACGCCTTGTCGACTTCAGCGCGCACCAGCGTCGCGATCGGGGCATCGGGATGCGTGCCCGCGGCAAACGAGCTCGGCGCAGCCGACGTCTTGATCAGCAGCGTCACCTTGTCGCGCGCGCTGAACTGACGAGCGAACAGCGCAACCAGATCGCCGAGCGCCTTTCGCGGATCCCAGACGCCGATCGTGTAGAAGACGAAATGATCGCCGGGTATGCCGAGCTTCCGGCGCAGTGCGATCTTTTCGTCCGGCGACGGCGTATTCCACGCATGCCGCCGGATGTGCGGCACGACATGCACCGGCTTGCCGGAGGTGCCACGCGGGAACAGCTCGCCGTTGCTGGTGCTGGGCACGAACACCTTGTCCGGCAACGCGAGCAGCGGCGGCCAGTGATCGGGCAGCGCATCGGTTTCCCACGTCGAATAGCCGATGTTCTGCTTGCCGCGCTCCGCGATGCGCGGCCAGTGCTCGGGCACCGTGTGCATGATCACGGTGTCGTAGGCGATCGGGCGGCAAAGTCCCTGCGCCAGCGCAGGCAGATCGGAGAGCGATGCATCGCCAGCGGCGGCGTGAGTCAGTGGCAGCGTCGCCATGCCCTGGTCGGGGCGCCAGATCCTGTCGACCGGGCCGCCGAGAAACGACGGCTGCCACCAGACCGGCACGCCGACGTTGTGCAGCGCGCGCACATAGGCGAGCCCCGACAGGCCATAGCCGCTGCTGTTGGCGTACGAGATATACTTGACGCCGATCGTCATCGCATGCCGTCACGCATGAACCAGCCCGCGAATCTCCTGATCGGCACGCCGGCGTATGGCGGCCAGGTGCACGTCGATTATGTCAGCTCGCTGCTGGTGTTCCAGCGCCAGGGAATCGTTTTTACGCTGATGACGATCAGCAACGAGAGTCTGATCACGCGAGCGCGCAATACGATCGTCTCGACGTTTCACGAGCGCGCAGAATTCACGCATCTGCTGTTTCTCGATGCTGACGTATATTTGCCGCACGATGGACTGTCGCGCATGATCACATGCGGCAAGGATGTCGTAGGCGCGCCGGTGGCGTTGAAGGCGTTGAATGCGGATGGCGCGCGCGTATTCAACATTGGACGCACGATCGGCGAGGATGGCCCGCTGCTGGTGACCGAGCGCATCGGAACGGCGGCGCTGCTGCTGTCGCGCAACGCCGTCGATGCCCTGATCGCGGATGCGCGCGGCGATCGCCGCGCCTACGAGCAGAGCGCGGTTGCGCGGGACGCCAGCGGAATGGGGCACGCGATCCACTACGACGTGTTCCGCGTCGGCGTCGTCGACGGCGAGTATCTGTCGGAGGACTATTGGGTCTGTCATGCGCTGCGGCGGCTCGGCTTTGCGATCCACGTCGATCCGACGATCGTCACCCGGCACAACGGCGTCGTCGCAATCTGAAGCCGGGCCGGAGCTATCGGCCGTCGCGCCGGCGCCAGAACAGCATTCCGGCCAAACCGAGAACGGCTGACAAGCCTCCCAGGGCCCAGCCTGCCGGACCCGGAACCGGGGCTGGGGCCGCGACGGTAAGCGCGCCGCTCTCGAAGGCGCCGATGTCGACCCGCCCCTCGCGGACTCGCGTAAAAGGACTGCCGCGCTGATCGAACGCCAGGCCGGAGAACGACGGGTCGCCGGCGTTGATGGCAGGATCCGCAACCGAGGTCAGCAGTTCATGCGTCATCGTCGTGCCGCCGTTGTTCTGCAGCGGCCCCAGCCAACCGCCCGCGCCGAACGGCGGAGGAACGGCGAGACCGGTCACGTTGCCGGGGCCTGTCAACGTCACGGCCGGACCGATGCCGCCGACGACGCTGAACGAAACGTCCCAGGTATCCGGCTGCAGCGAATCGACGTCGGGCGCCACCGACTTCAGAATGTTGCCGGCCACGATGGTGTTGATCGCAACGACGTTCGCCGGCGTCAGCAAGGCCGAGGCAAGAGCGTTTTCCACCATGATGCCCGACCCGCGCAGCGCGCCGTTGGCAGCGACAGTCGAATTGCGCAGGACGATCGCGCCGGCGCCGGTGTGGAGCGCATCGATGCCACCACCCAGATTTGCGGCGTTGTTGCTTATGGTCGAGTTGACCGCCATAAAGCCCGCGGGCGAAAACTGGACCGCGACGCCGCCGCCGCGGCCGGAGGCCTGGTTCCCGGAAATGGTCGTGTCGCGCACCGTGGCAACGCCGGCCTGTGCCAGAATGCCGCCGCCGTCGGTCGTCGCGGCGTTGTGATCGAGCGTCGAGCGGGTCAATTGGATCGAGGAGCCGACGCCCTGGACCGCCACGCCACCTCCGTTCCGTGCACTGTTGAGGCTCAGCGCGGAATCGCTGACGGTGACGGTCGCCGGCGCGCCGCCTGCCGGGTGGATACCGATGCCGCCGCCGTTGCCGATCGAACTGTTCAAAGAGACGCTCGATCGGGTAAGGCTCAATGTCGCACCGACGTTGGCCGGGGCCACCGCGATGCCGCCGCCGACGTTGAAAGAAGAGCCGACCATGTGGTTGTCGTGAACGACGACATCGGCAAGCTGCACGATAGGGGCGACGTTGCCCGTGAACTTGTCGGTTACCAGCATGCCGGCGCCCTCGTCGCTCGACACGCACCCGGCGATCGTGAGTCCCGACACAGCAACCGGCGGCGTCGACGCGATTTCCATCAGCCGATAGCTCGTGCTGCCGCAGGTCAGCAGCATCTGCGCCGAGCCCGGGCCGATCAGCGACACCGGTCTTTGCAAGCTCAGCGCAGAAGGACCGACCAGCGCCAGCGGATCGCTGGTGGCGAAGGTTATCGTTCCCGACAGTGCCGGCGCAAAGACAATCGCGTCGTTGGTGCCGTAACCGCCGCCGCCGAGATCGGCGGCACACGCGCCCTGGTCGGCCAGGGCATTCACCGAATGCACGGCATCGCGCAGCGTGCACGCGCTGCCGCTTGCCTCGGCAAGCGTGTCCACGGTCAGCGTAGCCGCGGCGACGCCGGCGGGCGCCAGCATGCCCGCGGTGATCAGCGCCGCGGCGAGCGGCCGAAACTGCCAGTCTGAGGGGGATCGTTCCGGGTGAGGAGGCATCAGTAAGCTTGCACGGCAGCGTTTGCGCGCCGATGCCGATTCGCTGGTCTCGCCGCCGTGCGCGATTCTATTGATCGATGCATGCCTCAGTCAAGCAGCGATTGCAGCTTCGGCGTCCTTCTTGCGTTGCCGGCTGGCGTTACAATGCGCCGATGAACACCTGTTCACGCCCCGATTCATGGCGGGCAGCGATGCTGGCGACCGTTGCGTTTGTCGCCTGCCTCGCCTCGCCGCTCGCTACAACGAAAACGTCCTCTGCGCCATCCGAGATCCGCATCGACGCGCTGCCTGCGGAAGCACGCGAGGCACTCGAGCGCATCCGCAACGGTCGCCACTTGCCGTACGAGCGCGACGGTGTCGTATTCGGCAATCGCGAACGCCTG
>Ga0134121_10002591_pt1 | contig 15529 bp, 9 predicted proteins | sample KB301_FD_96463 | JGI IMG/M metagenome (GOLD analysis project Ga0134121, IMG submission 96463) | Terrestrial soil microbial communities without Nitrogen fertilizer from Kellogg Biological Station, Michigan, USA - KB3-0-1 | ecosystem: Environmental > Terrestrial > Soil > Unclassified ... | reverse complement strand
TGCTAATTTGCGTGATTTGAAAGTTCACTCGCAAGTTAATAACTTGCGCTACAACGATGCTTACTTTTTGGATAATCGCTGCCCTGATGATTCTGCTGGCGCTCTGGTTTATCTTGCCTGCGCTATTGCAAAAACCGAATGAGGCCGAAGAGGTTCAGCGCCGTGAAGCCAACGTGTTCGTTTATCGAGATCAGAATCGGGAACTCGAAGCTGATCTGAAAAACAGCTTGATTGGCGAAGACCAATACAAAGCAGAGAAAGCCGAACTCGATCGTCGACTGCTTGAGGATGTCACCGCCCCGGAGGATTCTGCCGCACCTCCGAAGCCCAGCAACACGTTCGCGTACAGCGTGGCCCTGTTCATTCCCGTCGGCGCCATCGTCTTCTATCTGATCGTCGGTAATCCTAAAGGGTTGAATCCCGCAACTGCGCCCGCGACAATTCCCAACGCCGGAACTGAACAGCCCGGCCCGATGACGCAGGGTCAGATGTCGCAAGAGCAAGTGGCCGCGAATGTCGACAAACTCGCGGCACGTCTCAAGCAAAACCCAAACGACCCGCAGGGATGGACGATGCTCGCGCGCAGCTACATGATGCAGGAGCGGTTCTCAGATGCGGCGTCAGCTTACGAAAAGTTGACGGCGCTAACCGCCAACGACGCCGACGCCTGGGCTGACTATGCGGCAGCGCTCGCGCTGGCGAGCGGCCAGAATCTCGCCGGCAAACCGACTGAGGCGATCAATCACGCGCTGCAAATCAATCCAAAGCATCAGAAGGCGCTCGATCTTTCGGGCAGCGCGGCGTATCAGGCGGGCGATTACAAAAGGGCCATCGAGCAGTGGCAGAAGCTTTTGAAACTCTTGCCGCCGGGATCAGACGAATTGAAGACAGTCACGGAACAAATCTCCAGGACCAAAGAGTTGGCCGCGAGTAAGAAATAGCGATAGACTCACCGGCCAGAGTTCAGATTCAAATTCGAAGTTGGGCCAGTTGAAGCTCGAACTCTAACGGAGGCAAGTCATGTCAGAACGTAAATCGATCGATTGTCGCGAATACCCGAGTGACAGCGGTTGCACTTTGCGCATCGAAGGCACCGAAGAAGAAGTGCTCGACGCTGCCGTCAGCCACGCCATCACCACCCACGGCCATACTGAAAATCCGGAGTTGCGCGAACAAATTCGCACGCTTTTGAAACCAGTCCAGTAACCCCAAAATCGCAATGACCAGAGACAATTTATTATTCGGTATTATCGGAGTTCTGCTCGGCTTCATCGGTGGATTTTTATTAGCCGGCAACATCACGCAGCGCGAAGCCGCGATGCGCGCCAATCCGCAGGCGGCGCAATCGGGACAACTTCCGGCCAACCATCCGCCCATCGCCGGCGATCAAGGGACGACCGGCGAAGGTGGTCAGCAGATGCTCGCTTCCGTCCAGACGGCGATGAAGCAGGCGCGCGAAAATCCGAATGACTTTGACGCCCAGCTCACCGCAGCGAAGCTTGAATACCAGATTGGTCGATATGATCAGGCAATCGAGTACTTGCTGGCGGCGAACAAGATTAAGCCGAAAGATTTCGACACGATGGCGATGCTCGGCGTCGCGAACCTCGATGCCTCGCACTTCGACGCCTCTGAGAAATGGTATAGGGCAGCGCTACAAGTTAAACCTGACGACATGCCCACGGTTGACGGATTGTGCGCGTCCCTCCTAAGCAAAGGTGATGCGAAAGGCGCCGAGGAGCAAATCAACAGGCTGGCGAAGATCGATCCGAACAATCAGGATTTACCGCAGTTTCGTGAAAAGCTCTCGCAGCTAAAATCCGGAAAGACGCAATAAGTAATCCCAGAAACGACATGGCCAAACCAAGTGCAGCAAAGGCGATCTTCATTGGCGGTCTTATCGCCGGCGCGTTCGACATCACTTATGCCTGTGTATTCTTCGGACTGCGCAATCACGTTAGCCCGATCCGAATTTTTCAATCAGTCGCGCGCGGTGCTCTGGGGAACCAGACATTTCAGGGTGGACTGAAAACGGCGGCACTCGGTCTCTTCTTTCATTTTCTAATTGCGCTAACCGCGGCGACCGTCTACTTCCTGTTAAGTCGCGTTCTGCGATTCATGGTCACGCACCCAATCATCTGCGGCATGATTTACGGCGCCTGTGTGTATCTCTTCATGTATGGAATCGTCATGCGCGTTTCCGCAATACACTCGACAACCCTGCCCTGGAATTACCCGTGGGCCGTGCTGATTCCGAACGTGCTCATTCACATGCTAGGCATCGGTCTGCCGATCGCGCTTGCGACCAGACGCTATTCCAAGTAAAAATCCGCATTGGTCAGAACCGGGAGCGGACCGGGTCCCCGCGCGGGCAGCCCGCGTGGGGTGGTGGATGCGACCGGATCCAAGGAATCCTGAAAATGAATGAAGTCCGACTAGAAACGGATCGTCTCATACTGCGCTGGTTTCGGGCAGACGACTTCCCTGCTTATCTGACGATGGCGCAGGATCCCGAAGTCATGAAATTTCTGACGGGCCAGGCGCAAACAGAAATCGAAGCATGGAAGAACATGGCCGCGCATATCGGTCACTGGTACTTTCGCGGCTATGGGACGTGGGCCGTTGAAGAGAAATCCAGCGGCAGAGTGATTGGCCGCATCGGTTTGATGAACCCGGCCGGCTGGCCGGGATTCGAATGTGGCTGGACCCTCGCGCGCGCGAGTTGGGGGAAAGGCTACGCGACCGAAGGGGCGCGTCGCGCGATGGCCTATGCCTTCACAGAGTTGAATCGCGACCACGTGATTAGCCTGATTCAGCCAGAGAATGTGAACTCGATTAGAGTTGCCGAACGCCTCGGTGAAAAAGTTGAAGGGGAGACTGAGTTTCTCGGCAAGCAGTGTTTGATTTATGGAATTAGTCGCGATGTCTGGAGGTCAATCACCCAATGAAGTTTGGAGCTGACAAAAACAGAAAACGCGTAACCTTGATTATAGCGGGTGTGCTGATAGTGATCGCCGCGCTGCAAATAAATGCGTCAGTCATTCCAGCCGACGCTTCGATCGACACATTCTGGGCGAAATTCAGGACCGCCGTTATCAAAGGAGACAAAGAAACAGTCTCAACAATGTGTCAATTTCCGATCACCATGCCGTACCGCGTGCCCTCGATCAGGACCAAGGCCCAATTCATGAAACGTTATCGAGCCCTGTTCAATGAGCAAGCTGATGCGGCAAAGTGTTTTGCTGAAGCGAAGCCTGAAGTTGACCCTTCGACCAGGAACGCCTTCACGATCGCTTGTAAAGATCTGGGTGGCGCCGACAATATTTCTTATGGATTTGAGCGGAAGCGAGGAGTTTGGAAGCTTAGTTACCTGGACAATATTGCCGAGTAGAGTAACGCAAACTAACAGTTTGCGTTACATCTCTATTCAGGTTCGATCGACATCCGCGCGACGTTCGCCATCGCAATTCGTTCAATCTTTCCGGTCTTTAGCACGATCACGATCGCGGGTCCTTCAATCACCACCCGCCGCACCGTGGACATCGGTCGATTGATCGTTGTGCCATCCTTCTGCTGAATAATCAAACGCGTGCCGGGCACCTGCGGCAATTCCTGTTTGGCAGGTTTTTCCGTTGCCGGCTTAGTGGTCGTCGTTTCGGCCGGCGCCGCCGGCATCTCGGGCGTCTCGGCCGGTTTTTCTTTCGCCGTCTCAGTCGTAGGTTTTGGTGCAGGTGTTTTTCTCGACGGCGCCGTGCGCGTATTGCGCCGCGTGTTGCGCGCAGTGTTGCGGCGCGGCGCGGGTGAAGGTTTCTCGACCGGCTTCTTCCCTGCTGCGGATTCGTCGACAGTTTTCTCGGTTGAAGTTTTCGCCTCCGCGGTCTCCGTCACTGGTCGCGGAATTGTCGCGCCGACCGAAGACAATCGATTCGCATCGCCCTTATCTTCCGATGATTCAGTCGGCGCGGCGTTCTCAGCCACGGGAATGCCGCCGCTGAAAGGTTCGAACGAGCCACCGAAGCGAATCCGATAACTACCCGGATCATCGTTCGGCGTGCGCGCTTCGACTCTCAGAATCAAAATCTGATGCGCGCGGAGATAAATACCTTTGGTAATTTCACTCGACTGCGAGGTGGCAATCATCGTCGTCTTCATCAGCGGCCGGAGCGTGATTGCGGTGAAGACATCGACATCGCCGTTGAGGTTGTGACCTTCGACCGTGATTAGTAAATCGCCAGGATTCGCACTGAAGGCGTAGTAGTGCCGCGTCATGCGCGGGTCGCCAAGGTCCAATGCATTGATTCTTCCGGCGATTTCCTTAGAGAGGATCGGGCTGGGAAGACTCTGATCGGTCGACTGCGCGAATGCCTGTTGGCTTAGCGTAAACGCAGCGACTGTCAGCACGAGCACGGTAAAGGCAAATCGATAAGATCGAGTCTTCATCAAATCGCCGTTAGCGTATCAGATTTGCTGTCAGGATCGAACTCGATAGGATGTACGATGCCGAGCAAAAAAGAGCCGAGCGATCTTACCAGTGCTCAGTCATTCGCAAGCCAATGTCAGGTTGCTGAAGCAGTCAATTCTGCCAACGCCGGCTGAATGAATCCCTGCTCAACCAGATAAATTACGATGCGTTCAGCGTTGTCTTCCGCTGAACAGCCCACGGTGTCGAGTCGCAGCTCGGCGTTCAGCGGCGGCTCATACGGATCGTCGATACCCGTAAAGTTCTTGAGCTTCCCTTCCCGCGCCAGCGCGTACATGCCTTTGGCATCGCGTTGTTCGCAGACCTCGAGCGGCGTGTCGACAAAGACTTCGATAAAGCGATCGTCGCCCACCATGGCGCGGCATTCGTTGCGCGTCGCGCGATAAGGGCTGACCGCGGCGCAGATCACGCCGCCGCCGTGCCGGGCGATCTCACCGGCGACAAAACCGATGCGGCGAATGTTTGTGTCACGATCCTCTTTGCTGAAGCCGAGCCCTTTCGACAGATGCGTGCGCACCACGTCCCCATCGAGCACCGTTGCCTGGCGGCCGTGCTCGAGCAGCTTGATCGCGAGAATCTCAGCGGTAGTCGATTTGCCGGCGCCGCTCAGGCCGGTGAACCAGATACAGAATCCCTGTTGATGCCGCGGCGGATGGGCCGTCGACAGAATCGAAGCGACTTCCGGTCGGGTAAACCACTCGGGCAGTTGGCGGCCGCGCCGCAAATAGTTTTCGCGGACTTCGGTGCCGGACAATCCGATGGTGCGCTTGCCGGCCGGAACCCGCGCAGACTCTTCGTAACGATCTTCTTCGGGAAGGTAGAGCAGCTCAGAGAACGGCAGCGGCGCGACGCCTAACTCCACCGCGTGGCGTTCGACCATCTCTTGCGCGTCGTATGGGCCATAGAACGGGCGGCCATGGGAATCTTTGCCGGGGCTGGCATGATCGCGACCGACAATCAGATGGTTCGCACCAAAGTTCCGGCGAATCAACGCGTGCCAGAGCGCCTCGCGTGGGCCGGCCATGCGCATTGCCAGCGGCAACAGTGCCAGCATCATCCGGTTCGCGTCGTAATAACGATCGGCCAGTACCTTGTAAGAACGAACCCGGGTGTAATGATCGATGTCGCCGGGCCGCGTCATGCCGACCACCGGATGCAACAACAAGGTGCCGTCGATCGCGGCGGCGGCGCGCGCCGTTAATTCTTCGTGCGCGCGATGCAGGGGGTTGCGCGTTTGAAATGCCACTACGTTGGTCCGGCCTTTGGCGGCGAGGCGTTCGCGAACTTCACCGGGGGTCACGCGCAATGGTTTGAAGTCGTAGTGCGGCGGCAACTGCAACACGCGCACAGGACCCGAAACGCAAAGCTCTCCCCATGAATTCATTTCCGCCACCAGCGGGTGCCGGAGATCATTAGTTCCGTACGCGGCGCGAGCTTCGCGTTCTTTGTCCCACGAATAGATTTCCTCAACCCGCATCACCGCCAGCAAATTGTTGAATTGATCGACGAGCGCCACCTCTTCGTCGAGTTTCCACGGCTGATCCTGTTTGCAAGTCAGCGTTACCGGCAGCGGAAACAGCGTGCCGTCGGCGAGCCGCATCTCTGCCAGCACGCGTTCGTAATCGGCGCGAGGCATAAAGCGATCGAGCGGCGAGAAACCTCCGGTCGCAATCAACTCAAGGTCACAGAGGTTGCGCGGCGTTAACTGGAAGCGCGGCAAGGAAGCAGCGCGCGCCTGCAGGGCTGCGCGTTCGGATTCATCGACAACGAGATTGATGAGGCGTCCGCCCCAGGGACTGATAAGTGTGTTGTGATTAATGGTCATTCTCGAAAAAAACCGCTTGATTAGATTAGCGCAAAGCCGCCTTGCGGGAGAGCAAAGCCTCGCGCATGTGATTCGGATGCGCCAGATTGAGCACCGTATTGCTGATCAGCACCATCAATTCTTCGTGCTCGCACCGGAACTCGCCGCGCAGTGGTTGCTCATCGACCTTTTCGATCACGCCTTCGCGGACCCACTGCCAGAACTGTTTCTGCGTGGTCCAAAATTCGTTGTGGTCGAGGCAAAGCGATCACGAAGCAGACGCGATGATGGTAAACCTCTCTCATCCTTTTTGAAGCAAAAAAGCGTCCAGCCAAAGCCGGCCAAAAATCGAACACAGCTCCTGGATGCAGCGCTCGCGTTGCAGGCTAATCTGCAACGCTTTGGTGGACTCTCCGAATGAAAATCAATGCTGGCGTCGAGCCAACTCTCGGTCGTTTGCGGCCTGCAGGTACAGAAGTTAGTATAACCCGACGGCTGGGCGTCGCGCTTGCAATCATCACGACAGATAACGGAGAAGCTTGTTATTTAAGCCAATCAGCTTAGGCTACTGCCAAAAATCCACCAACAATTCCATTGCAGCTACGCGAATTCCTGCAAGGTGAGACTAATGTTTTTCACTCAACTACTTGACCCGCAGCCTCATTGCTGGTAAAAGCTTTCGATTCCAGCCGGTGATTAGTCCGCTTTGGTCCAAATTCGCCACTCAAAGAACTGTCTAAATTGGAGGTTTGTATTCAGGCGCGGTAGAGACAGGTTACTCGGGCTCAACTTCACCTAACCGCAAAAAGCGCTAACGTCTCCCCGTAGTGCTTCAGATAAGAGCTGTACTGCTGGATCTGTTTTACGAAATCAATTGTCGGCTGCCCGTTCTTTACGAACGAAGCCCCTCAAAAGCAAGGCAAAATCAATGTATAAATCCACGTCTCAACTATCGTCTCGATCACGCTTGCTGCCGCTAATCGCACTAGTATTGCTGGCAACCATCGGGCTCGCTTACCAAATGTTTTTTGCGCGCCGGGCACAGGCCGCTTCGTCATCAATCGTCATTAGTCAAATCTATGGCGCCGGCGGAAACAGCGGGGCTACGCTTCAAAACGACTATATTGAGCTGTTTAATAAAGGCAACGTCTCCGTCAACCTATCTGGTTGGTCGGTGCAATATACCAGCGCGGCGGGCACGGGCAATTTTAGCGGAGCTGTAACCGCGTTATCTGGCACTCTTGCTCCAGGTCAATACTACTTGGTGAAGGAATCTGGCGGGGCTAACGGAGCCCCACTGCCCGCTGCGGACGCGACGGGCACGATCTCCATGGCGGCCGGGGCCGGCAAAGTGATTGTCGCCAACACTACCACTGGTTTAGCGTGTAATGGTTCGTCAACGCCATGCAATGCGAGCCAGTTGGCGCAGATCGTGGACCTAGTCGGATACGGCACCGGTTCTGGTGGAGCGAATTTCTTCGAAGGATCAGCGGCGGCACCCAGCATCGGCACAACGACGGCCGATTTTCGAGATGATCTCGGTTGCACAGACACTGATCAAAACGCGGCAGACTTTGCTAGTGCAGTTGCGCCTGTTTCGCCTGGAACGCCGGCACCGCGCAATACGGCCTCGCCACTCCACCCATGCACTACAAATCAGGCAATCGTGCCTAGTTGTCCCGGCACTCTCAGCACCAATCAAGGTACCGCGGCATCGGCAAATGTTAGCGCTACGGATCCCGACGGGCGGGTAATAAGTGCCAGCATCGTGAGCGGCGGGACTGCTGGAATTACACTTGATAATTTCGTCGCGTCGCCAAGTAACAACACCGCAGCCACCGCAACATTGAACGTTGCGAACACTACGATTGCAGGTACTTATAACGTCGTAATCCGATATACGAATAACGATCCAACCCCCCAGACGGCGGATTGCACGGTGGTGGTCACGGTTATTCCGCCCAACCAGCCAATCACACCGAGTTGTCCTGCCTCCTTGAATGTCAATACCGGGACCGCCGGATCAACGAACGTTAGCGCGACCGATCCGGATGGCACCGTAACCAGCGCGAGTATCACCAGTGCGCCGGTCGCCGGCATTACGTTGGATAGCTTCACGCCCGCAGCCGTGGTCGGCGGAACTGCGACTGCAACCCTAAACGTCGCCAACACGACTGCGGTTGGAACTTACAACGTTACAATCCGGTACTCGAACAACGACTCTCCAACGCCTCAGACGGCCAGTTGCACCGTCGTGGTGAATGTCAACATCCCGCCTGACAGCGTCGTCATCAGTCAAGTCTACGGTGGCGGCGGTAATACAGGCTCGACACTAAAGAACGATTACATCGAACTCATTAATCACGGCAGTGTGGCGGTGAATCTCAACGGCTGGTCTGTCCAGGCGTGGTCTTTTGCTACGAACAGCTGGCAAGTAACTGCGCTAACCAATTTCACGCTGCAACCCGGCCAGTATTACCTGGTTCAGGAATCACAAGGCGCAGGCGGTACGGATAATCTGCCAACGCCGGACGCGGTCGGAACAATTGCGGTTAGCTCGGCCTCAACCAAAGTCGCGCTGGTAAGCAACACCACTCCGATCAGTACAGCCTGTCCGAACTCAGGCGCATTCATTGACCTGGTGGGCTATGGGAGCGACCCGGTCATCGGGACCTGCTACGAAGGGTCCGCAGCCGCGCCACAGGTTTCGAACACGATTGCGATTCAGCGTCGGTATGAAGGATGTTTTGACACTGACGATAATGCGGCTGATTTCGCGACCATCGCGCCGAATCCGCATAACACTGCTTCGGCGACGCACGATTGCACTTCCCTCTCGGCTTACGGCGCCGCGAGTCCCAGCAGTGTTTTGCAGGGAGATTCGACGACGCTGAAGGTTTACGTAGCCGGCGCCCAGAATCCGTCCAGCACAGGGATAACAGTCACTGCGGACCTGTCTCAGATTGGCGGATCGGCCAGCCAGTCCTTCAGTGGATCGGGCAGTGTCTTTACTTTCGTGGCTACGGTTCCGGCCAACAATTCCACCGGCATGAAGTCTTTACCGGTAACCGTCACCGACACCCAGAACCGGACTACGAACACGAATATTCTGTTGAGCGTGCTGCCACTCATTGCAGATCACATCACTATCAGTCAGGTCTACGGCGGTGGTGGAAACAGCTCGGCAACGTATACAAACGACTACGTCGAACTCTACAATCCGACGAGCAATACGATCACCGTCACTGGCTGGTCCCTGCAGTACGCTTCCGCCGCGGGCACTTCATGGACCAATAAACAACCAATCGGCGGAATCATCGGACCGGGCCAGTACTATCTGGTCGAACTTGCTTCGGGTGGTGCCACTGGTGCGCCGCTTCCGGTTAGCCCAAATATTTCGGGCGACATAAATATTTCCGCCACCACCGGCAAAATTGCACTAGTAAACAATTCCACCACGCTAACGGGCGGATGCCCGCTCGGAAATTCGCACATCGTCGATTTTGTCGGCTACGGAACCGGAGCCACTTGTCACGAAGGCAATGCCAATACTCCAGCACCCAGCAACAGCACCGCGATATTCAGGAAGAACGCCGGCGCACTCGATGCCGATCAAAACGGGACTGATTTTCAAACCGGCGCGCCAAATCCGCGACGTAGTGCTCCGATTGTCGAATTAGGGCCGTGGGTGTCCGGGACCGATCCGGGGACTGACGACATTACGATCCCCTATGACGCGACCATCACCGTTAATTTCAGTGAACCAGTTACGGTGGACCCGGGCTGGTACAACATCACTTGCTCAGTCACAGGTGCGCACAATAGCGCCACCGAGGCCCATTTTAGTGACCTGAAGACCTACGCCGTGACTCCAAATGTCAGTTTCCAATTTGGAGAGCAGTGCACCGTCACGATCACCAAGACGGCGGTTCACGACGTAGACACGGACGACAGCGGCGCCGACACGGATACGCTTTTTGAAGACTACACCTGGTCCTTCACAGTCGTGGGCGCCGGCCAGGCTGCGCCTTATTCGCCCAGCGTGCATTTGACCATGGGCAATCCGTCCGGTGCAGCGGCGTCGCTCGCTTTTCCGAATAACTATTTGATGGAGAAGCCCACCTACTCGCTTTCCTACAACCGGGACAAAGGAACTCCGAACTGGGTCAGCTGGCATCTGGATAGCTCGTGGTATGGGACTCTTGCCCGCGTGGACACCTTCCGTCCGGATCCGAAGGTCGATCCGAGCTGGTATCGAGTTCAGGCATTCGATTATTCAGGCAGCGGTTTCGATCGCGGCCACATGACACCGAACGCGGATCGCGACAACCAGAATCGCATTCCGATCAATCAGGAAACTTACCTGATGTCCAACATGGTGCCGCAGTCGCCTGATAACAATCAGGGCCCCTGGGCGGACTTCGAAGCCTATCTTCGCACTCAAACGGATGCCGGCAACGAGATCTATATCGTCTCCGGTCCTAGCGGTGCCGGGGGGATAGGCAGCGCCAGCGGCAACACGATTAATACCATCGCGAACGGTCACGTCACCGTGCCGTCGGCAACCTGGAAAGTCGCGCTGCTGCTGCCGGCCGCGAGCGGCGACGACGTGCCGCGTGTCACGTGTTCCGCTAGAACTCTGGCTATCCTGATACCGAACGTACAGGGCATTCGAACCGTTGATTGGCACACCTATCTGACCACAATCGATAGCATCGAACAGCTTACCGGTTATGACTTTTACTCGAATGTCCCGCCGGCTGTGCAGGCTTGTATCGAAGCCGGTTCAGACGGCACGAATCCGCCGGGAACCGCGGATCAATCCGCAACCACTGCGGAAGACAATTCCGTGACGATCACTTTGCAAGCGCTGCAGGCGAACAGTCATCCGTTGACGTTCACAATCGTGAGCAATCCATCGTCGGGTGCGCTCGGCCCGGTGAGCGCGGCCACCTGCGCGAGCGGCACGTGCACCGCGACGGTTACTTACACGCCGTTCGCTGATATGAACGGTCCGGACAGTTTTACCTTCCGGGCCAACGATGGCAGCGTCCACTCAAACACTTCAATGGTCACCGTCGGCGTGAGCGAAGTGAATGATTCGCCCACCGCCGCCGACGACACCAAGACAACCCCGGAAGATACACCTCTTAACTTCCCTGCCAGCGATCTAACCACTAATGACAGCGCGGGCCCGAACGAATCGAGTCAGACGCTGACCGTGACGTCGGTCACGGGCGGCGCGAACACGCACGGCACCATCTCGCTCGTGAGCGGCAACGTGAACTACACGCCGGTTGCAAACTATCACGGCCCGGCGTCGTTCACTTACACGGTGTGCGATGACGGCACGACGAACGGATCGGCCGATTCTAAGTGCACCAGCGCAACGGTCAACGTCACTGTCGATTCGGTCAACGATGATCCAGTCGCAGTCGCGGACTCTGCCGCCACGGACGAAGACACGCCGGTAAACATTGACGTGCGGAGTAACGATTCGGACGTCGACGGCGATGCATTGGTAGTCATCGCAGTCACGCAAGGGGCGCACGGCTCCGTAACGAACAACGGTGACAACGTTACCTATTCGCCCGCCTCGAACTTTAACGGCAACGATTCGTTCACCTACACCATCAGTGACAGTCACGGAGGCACGGCGACGGCAAATGTCAGCGTGACTATCAACGCGATCAACGATGCACCGGTGGCTAATCCCGATTCAGCAACCACTGACGAAGATACGCCGGCGACCATCAACGTGCTGGCGAATGATTCAGACGTGGATGGCGATTCGCTGACGGTGAGCGCGGTTACGCAAGGCGCGCACGGTTCAGTAACGAACAATGGCAACAACGTGAGTTACTCGCCGGCTGCCAACTTTAACGGCAGTGATTCATTCACCTACACCGTCAATGACGGCCACGGTGGCACGGCGACGGCGAACGTGAGCGTCACTATTAACGCAATCAACGATTCACCGGCGGCCAGCGATGATTCCGCCACGACGGACGAAGACATGCCGGCAACCATCAACGTTCTGGGTAACGACTCGGACGTTGACGGTGACTCGCTAACTGTTACAACGGTGACTCAAGGCGCACACGGTTCGGTGACCAACAACGGCAGCAACGTCACTTACTCACCAGCTGCGAACTTTAACGGCAGCGATTCGTTCAGCTACACAATTAGCGACAGCCACGGCGGCACGGCGACGGCAAATGTCAACGTGACCATCAACGCGATCAACGATGCGCCGATCGCCAATCCCGATTCTGCCACCACCAACGAGGACACATCGGTAACGATTGATGTGGTTGCGAATGATACTGATGTCGACGCCGATTCGCTTTCACTTGTTAGCGTCGGCAGCGCTGCCCACGGCTCGGTTTCAATCGTGAGTGGAAAGGCAGTCTATTCGCCGGCCGCCAATTACAACGGCAGCGATTCATTCGGTTACGTGGTTTCGGATGGACACGGCGGCCAGGCGAGTGGCAGCGTCAGTATTACGATTAATCCAATCAATGACGCGCCGACTGCAAATGGCCAGTCAGTCTCTACTGCCTCGAACACGCCGGTGGCGATTACGCTTACGGGTTCAGACGTGGAGACGCCTGGGGGCAGTCTCACCTTCACCGTTACGTCTGGACCTAGTCACGGCTCGCTGTCAGGTACCGGCGCGAACCGGACTTACTCGCCGACCTTGAACTACTCCGGGCCAGACAACTTCCAGTTCACGGTCACCGACACGGGGGACGGCCCATCCGCGCCGTTGACGAGCACCGAAGCGACCGTGACGATATTCGTGAATGACACGGTTCCCCCCGTCATTACGCTCAAAAATAACTCCGTTGCGTTGTGGCCAAACGACAAGTCACTGCACACGATCACGGTTGCCGATCTGGTGGCCAACGCCAGCGACAACTTCGATCAGAGCGTGACCCTGAGCAGTGTCGTCATCGCCACCGTCAGCAGCGATGAAGGTACGGCGGCAAGTGGTGACATAGTCATCGCGGTTGATTGTAAGTCTGTGCTATTGCGGGCTGAGCGGGATGGCAGCGGAGATGGCCGCGTCTATACCATCACCTTCCGGGTGCGCGACGCATCAGGTAACACCACGACTGTGAGTGCGAAGGTGACCGTCCCGCACGATCAGGGCAGCGGAGCGGCCGTTGACTCAGGCGCCGCTTACACCGTCAACTCGAGCTGTCCGTAATCAGCGGCGCCGTGGAAAAACGAACGGGCGTGGAAGTCTCTTCCGCGCCCGTTTGGTTTTGGGTATATTCAGTTGATATTTGGTTTGATCGTTCAGCGCCGCGTGCACCGTATGCCACGAAAGCGGCGCACACTTCACGCGGGCGGGAAAGTCACGCACACCGGTCATCTCGGCCTTCCGGAAATTGCCACCAAGATGGAGCGCATCATTTGGGACAAAGGCAGAACGTTCGCTGGTGCGCGCAGCGTGAGTAGCGAGAGCGATTATGAAAAGAAACCATCGTGGCCCCGGATTGAGACGGGCGCAACCCCTGGAACGGTGCCAAATTTTTGCAGAGTTATGGGATCACAACGGGGATGCTGACGTGTGATGCATAGCGCCGCGACCGAAAGATGCGTTGGGTGGCACTGACGTAATCAGAGTCGCGCGCCAAAAAAATGTTCGGCACGAACTTTTGCGGATTCCGATCATAAACCGGAAACCAGGTGCTTTGGACTTGCACCATGATGCGGTGACCTTTAAGGAACGCATGATTGTTGGTGTGCAGATCGATTGAATATTCCACCACCTGATTGGCCGGGATCGGCTCTGGCCTGGTAAATGAATTGCGAAAGCGGCCTCGCAAAATCTCATCGGCAATCATCAATTGATAACCGCCCATCTTCGGATCTTTCGGATAGCTCTCCGGGTAAACATCGATCAGCTTCACCACCCAATCGCTATCCGTGCCCGAGGTGGAAGCAAAAAGATGCGCCATGATATCGCCTGCAATCACTGTGTCTTCCTTCAAGGTTTCGGTTTCCCAAGTCAGCACATCGGGGCGATTCTCTACGAAGCGTTGATCTTCGACCAGCCAGCTGGACCAACGCGAGCCGCCCAGATTGCCCGGGTTGTAAGTTGGCTCGATAGGTCGATGACGATATGGAACGGGACGGGACGGATCTGAGACGTAGCTGTCGAATTGCGGCTGCGCACTGGTGGGCGAATCAAATGAAAGCTGTCCGTTCGCATGGAAGTAAAGATTTCGCTGGGTGACACTTGTTCGGGGCGGCCAGGAGTCAAACGAAGTCCAGCGATTCGATCCCGTCTCAAAGGTGATCGCCTCGGGTTGATCGAGCTTTCCTTTGTCCTTCAGATGATAGGCAAACCACGGACGCAGAATATTCGCGCGAAAGTATTGACTCGCGGGGCTGCCGAAATCGATCTCTCCCAGTTTGTCGCCCGTCGCGCGATTCCATCCACCATGATTCCACGGACCGGCCACTAAGTAGTTCAGGTGATTCGGATCATTCTTTTCCAGGATCTCGTAAGCCTTCACGGGTCCATAAAAATCTTCCTGGTCCCACCAACCTGCCACATTCATGATCGGAACAGTCGGTTTTTTGATTTGGCTAATCAGGGCTTGTTGTTGCCAGAAGTGATCGTAATTCGGATGCGCAACGAAGTTGTTCCAGGTCGGTAACTTTCCGTGGAAGTATTTCGCATCCGCATTCGAGAGCGCGCCTAATTCGAGGTACCATTGATACGTATCGTACCGGTCGAAACTAAAATTGGTGAGATCGTTCGAAGTCTCTAATTCATACGAGTACTCGAAACCATAGCTGAGACGAAAAGCGCCGTTGTGATGAAAGTCGTCGCCGAGAAACATATCGGCGGGGGTCGCCTGCTCGCTGACGGCCTTCAAAGCCGGATGAGGATCGATGATCGCCATGACTACGAGCCAGCCCGGATAAGACGTTCCGAACATGCCCACGCGCCCGTTGTTGTGCGGCACATTCTTAATCATCCAGTCGATGGTGTCGTACGTGTCGGTGCCTTCGTCGATCGGCGTTGAGTTCAAGGGTCCGCGCGGCGGACGCTGCATGAGAAACTGTCCTTCAGATTTGAACTTTCCGCGAATGTCCTGAAAGGCGAAGATGAATCCTTCGTCAATGAGTTCCTGCAATGAACCGGGAAAGGCGCGATAGATATTGTCGATGCCGTAAGGTGTGCGGTTGAAGAGAATCGGTAACGGATCGCGATGTGATTTCGG
>Ga0134121_10002590_pt1 | contig 15533 bp, 11 predicted proteins | sample KB301_FD_96463 | JGI IMG/M metagenome (GOLD analysis project Ga0134121, IMG submission 96463) | Terrestrial soil microbial communities without Nitrogen fertilizer from Kellogg Biological Station, Michigan, USA - KB3-0-1 | ecosystem: Environmental > Terrestrial > Soil > Unclassified ... | reverse complement strand
CAGGAGAGAGCAGCTTGAGACATCGCCCCAGCGTGAGGAAAATCCTGCGCGGATCTCTCTTCATGATTGAACCGTCCTTGCTCGGCTGAGCTCCGTAGGAGCGTCATATTTATAGTTGGGCCACAACCAACAAAACCAAGCTCCGTAGGAGCGACATGTTTTGCCATCGACGGAAGAAGTCGCTCCTAAGGAGCTAACAAAAACAATTTGGGTCACGGACTATAAATATTTCGTCCCTACGGGACTACGACAGCGCGAACCAGGCTTCACTCACCCAGGGCTGCGTACTTAAACAAACGGAACCGGTAGCGCGCCTGGTCGCGCATGTTTTTCGCAACCACTCCGTGCAAGTCGTCTTTCCAGGTCGTGTATTGATCGATAAAACGATCGGCCGCGGCTTTGTCTCCCGCGTACTGAACCTCGAGAACTTTTGCGAGCAGCTTGCCGACAACGCTGTGATACTTCTCGTAGTGAATTTGCAACTTGCCGTTTTCGAAAGTCAGCAGTCCATTTTCCAAAAAGAAATTCCACTGCATTAACTGCATCGTGTTGTAAGGCTGGTCGCGGCGCGGCTTGTTGTTCTGCAGCACGCGTAGAATGCCGCCGGCATAAACTGATTTGAGCACTTCGTTATTATAGTAACCCTGCTTGTGCAGCGCTTTCGCGACGAAGAGCGACACCAGATCGGCCTTCATCTCTTCCAGCGCGCTGGCGTCGTCCTGCAACGCCTGATCGAGATCGCGACCGTCTTTGGTTTGATCGACGCCGAGATAGTGCCCGACTTCATGCCACAGTGTGCGATAAAAGTTTCCGTCAGAAGTGAGAGCCCGCGCTTGATCTTCACCGACGGCCGCCGCAAAGGTGCGCGACGTGCCTGCGAAGATATTAGGTTCGCGCATAATGTTTGCTCGCAGCAGGATCGTGCGGCCGTAGCGGCGCGCCAGATAGCTTTCGTTCGGCAGGATCGTGGCAGTGTTCGCGCCGCGCGCCTGTCCAAAATCGGCAACTACGTCATAGACGCCGACGGGAATGTCCTCGCGCACCTTCTTATGATGATCGTATGGCAGCGAATCTTCCAAAGCCTGCAGGCCCTTCATTGCCTGCCTCAGCGCCGTCGTTTCCTGCTGTCGCGTCGCCAACAGACTAAAAGCAAAGAACGTCTTCACCCCATAAAGTTCGTCGTCGTAAGTTTCGTACGAACCGATTTGCGCGTTGAGATTTTTGAAGTGGCCCGTGACCCAGGCCGCGTCGCCTGATTCGTAATCGTCAGACAACAGATCGCGCGCGCGATTGCGCAGGTACCCCGCGAACTCTCTATCATCCTTTTGCAGGGCGTCGGCAGCTTCGTTCAACAGCCCATGCGCTTTCATCAATTCATCCGCGTAGGCAACTGAATAAGGCACGGCATAGAAGCCCTGAGTCCGCTCGGGCCTTGCTCCACGTGCGCGCGGCTTACTTCCCGAAATGCTTTCCAGTTCCGAGCGCAGACCGGGATGCAGCGTGTCCAACACCGGATACTTAACCAACTTTGCCAGATCGCGTTCGGAGTTGAGTGAGTTAGCCGTTCTGACCACAGTGCGCAAGTCCATGATCTCATCGCGCTTTTCAGGATGCGTTGCCAGGAAGCTTTCGATCTCTTCCTTCGTCACTCCCCATGGATACATGTTCTTTCCCGGCACTACCGGATCGACGGGCAGGAACGGCTCGCGTTTGTTTTCAAGCGTCGTGGCGATAGGTCCTTGAAAGAGTCGATAAACCGTCAACAGATTTTCCTTGACGGCCGGTGCCGGTGAAATCAGAGAGTGCCCCGGCGTCAGCAGATTTCGATAAGATGAAAGCGCTTGCTTGTGCCTTTGATCTTCATAGATGCCTTGAAAAATCTTGCCAACCTCCAGCAGCCTGGCCACGGCTTTACGTTCGTCTGCGCTTAACTGCGAAAGGTCCGGTGCCAGCTTAATCGTCTGGGTTTTGTCGATGATCGGCTGGCTTTTTTCCAAAGGCCAATAGCCGCGCGGTAATGTCTGATTTGTCTTCATGCGAGAGTTTTGGGCGCTGATGCTGACGATCATGGTCATCAGCACCGCCAGCGCACATAGTTTTTTCCGGATATCGTTATGGTTACTCATGATCGGATAGATTCCCCTTCGGGTCAGCCCAAAAATATTTCGTAGCCCGTGGTCCTCTGATCCAGATGCGCCAGGTGACGGCCAGGTCGCTCACCTGGCGCCGCACCCTGGCCATCGGATCTTCCATTTTGCCGGCCTTCATTTGCCGCTGCATCTCGGCGCTTTCATCGGCCTTTCTCTTTTCGTTCTCGGCTTTGGTCCGAGTGTTCGAAGCTGACTCCCAATCCACCGAAATTGTTTCGCACTTTCCAGATTCGATCTGCGCTCGCTCAATCGCTTTCTGACAGGTTGCCGGCACCGCCCCAAGGTTGACTTCGCTCAAGTCGAAAAGCCGCGACTTGTCCGCGGTGAACTCCTGGTTCCCGAGCACCAGGGCTTCGACTGGTTCAGGTCCCTTCACCGTCCCTCGTTCATAAGTGTACTTGTCAAAGTTCTTTGGCTTGTTCGGATCCTGCACCACGATTTCCAGCCGGTCCTCATGAATTTCCATGCGGCTGACCTGCACCGCATCACCACCTACCTTTGCTTTGATCTTAGCCGCACCATTCTGAGCGTTCGTGCCCTCGAACATGTTCATTTTCGCTCCCGTCAAAGACGAAAGCTTACATGAAACGCCCAACAGGACCAGCAGGGAAAGCGCGCCGATCGCGCTCCAACGTTTTTCGCGGAAATCTGGATTAGGCATAGGACGATTCCTTTTCGATTGAAGAATATTCCCATACTACGACACGAGGAGGCAGTATATCCCCCCACGATGGCTGATCGGAACCTCGAGGCGGCCAATGGTACTGGTGCAGTTTCATCCAGTGTGCGGTTGTTTGCAGCAAGAGCTAGTCGTTACAGAACCGGGAGCGGTAGCGACCGGATGCTAACACTCAAATTACGCCCAACGAAATTGCTGGGTTGAATGTAGCATCCGGTCGCTACCGTTCCCGGTTCCGTACCACGCACTTGTTTCGACACGCTTCGGACCAATTGTCGATCTGCATCAGCACGCGGCCGCTGCTTTTGTCCGATGTTTCTTGCAGCCACCGGTCATCAGAATCTCGCGCCATAGGAATCCGTCAACTGTTTTTCGTAGCAACTTTCAGCAGATCGACCCGGCATCGCGCTTGCAAAGTCTGTCGATGATGTCGCAAACCATTTCTCCGGTCCAGCCAGAGTCTTTACCTGCAGATTTCTCTTCTGCGCCACCTCGGCGTGCTCTGCGTCTCGGCGGTGATTTATCTGACGAGGGAATCTTCACCGCAGAGACGCAGAAGACACGGAGGTGGCCCAGAGAGTTATTAGGGCCGCTTGTAAATGGAATCATGCGCCGCTTGAAGCGCGAACGGCGGCGACGCAAAGTCGGCCGCGCTTATGACATGGCGTTGGAAATCGCGCGCGCGGTGCCGCATGGATCTGAGATTCTGGACGTTGGCTGTGGTAATGGGTTTATCGCGCATCATCTCAGCGCGATGCTCGGCACAAGCACGATGGGCATCGACCTGAGCAGTAGTGCTGCAGCGCCGATCGATTATCGTAGTTATGACGGCGCGCGTTTTCCGGCGCCGGATAAGTCCTTCGATGCGGTACTGCTTTGTTACGTCCTGCACCACGCTCAGGATGTATCAGTGGTGCTGAATGAGGTGCGCCGCGTGCTGCGTGATGGCGGTCTCGCCGTAATCTATGAGGACATTCCCGAGACGTGGTGGGACAAAGGCGTGTGCTGGATTCACAATCAGCAGTGGCGCAGGCGCACCGGGCCATGTACGTTCCGCCGGGCGTCGGAGTGGGAAACCCTCTTCAATTCATTTGGTTATGAGTTAGTTAGTGAGCGGACGTTGTCACGTGCGCGTAATCTAACGCATCCAGTGAGCAGGAGACTGTACGTACTGCGAGAGAGTCCCATTCATCGGGCTTGCCCGGAGGGTTATTAGACCAGCGCTTTAAGCGCTGGGTATCCGTGCTTCCGGCTAAAGCCCCCATGAATTAGGCCCGCTGAAGCGGGCTCTCTGCAATTTGCGTTGCTTGACCCAGCCGTAAAACGGCTGGTCTATTCACCCTGCGGGTAAGCCGCGTGAACGCGGCTACTGAGCGCGCGGCTACTCTGAGTGCGCGTCACGTCACAACTACTTACGAAACCGGATTCGTTTGGAGTACCGCCTTTAGGCGGAGTCCCACTCCTGTCATGCCGCCTAAAGGCGGAACTCCGAACGAACTACGAACGGCACGTTTTCATTCGGCAGGTTCAGAGCGACTCACGCGTTCGGCATGGCGATGACGAGCGCAGGTGCATCCGCCGGCAGGAGTCGAAGAAGATCGTCGGCATACCAGGCCGTGCAGGTAGAGAGATGCTCACGCAGCACCGCACTGGAGTTATACGCGTCGACAATATAAGCCTTCCATCTCGGCTGTATTTCTAATGGCTGCTCGGCAAGTTGTAACGCCACCAGCTCCATGAAACCAGCGACCATTTCCGCTGTGCTCAGCACCCGGCATTTCTCGAGTTCATTTTCACATGCACTCGGATCCTTGTTATCGGCGAAATAAGGCCGCAGCGCGGGATTCTCTGCGAAGAAGCGCATTATCTGGAGGCTTTGATTATAGAGACGTTCGTTGACGTCACCACGACTCTGCAACAGCATCACTTCGATCTGTCGCTTCGTCGCTTTGAGAGCAAAGACACCGCCGATTACTGCCCCGAGGATGACTCCCAGGACCCCGGCCAGCGCTGCGAGGATTGTTGGATCCATTGTCTTGTTAGTTCTGCCCGCTCGGCAGGACCGCTTGCAGATCGTTGTAGTCGGCGTTCGGTTTCGTGCGGCAGACGAAGCTTACCTCTTTCGGCTTGCCCGGCGCGGTGACGCTGACGCCTTGTGTGCTGATCTTTGGTTTCTCTTCGCCGTTATAGTCGTCAAACACCGAATACTCATAACCGTCGATGGTGAAGTTTATCGAGGTCGTATCGAACTGGGCCCGGAAGTAATGTGTGTATTCAAACTTTGCCTGCGTTCCCTGCCGATCCTTTGGATACTCCAGCTCGATCTTGCCCGGCAGGCCGAAGCGGTACTGCAAGTAACCGCGTGCGCTCGTCAGGTCCTTCGACGCGCACAAAGAAACGATCTTGGCCGGACGTCTGACCGGGCAGCTGAAAATGACGCGTTCATCTTTCGCGCACAATGAGGTCGACTGCGGTGCGGCGGTCTTGGCTGACGACGCTGCCGATGGCGAATGGTTCGCGCTCATCGCAATACCGGTGACGATCACGGCTAACACTGGAAGTAAGGTCGGGGTTCGCATGGTTCAGGCTCCGATGTTTGAGTTAAAACTCTCTGATCTGGTCAGCGCTTAATGATCTACTCAGTTTTGAAGCGCGCGATATCGCCGGGTTTGCGCAACATCTTATTGACTTCGCCGAGATGCATTTCCTCTTCGGCGATCTGGTCGCGCGCGTATTCCTCGAGAAACACGGAGCGATCGCGGACCAGGTCGAGCAATCTCTTGTAGAGGGTGAGCCCCTCTTTTTCAGCATCGAGTGCCTCAAGCAGAATATCGTTGATCCCGTGCTTCTGAGTTTCGAGCAATGCACCAATTTTCAAAGAAGGATGCTCACCGAGATGAGTCACCATCTCGCCGGCCGCATTGGCGTGGGCCAGGCAAGTCGTAGCCTCTCCGCGCAGCCAGCTCACGATCGGGATGCGGCTGTAACCAAAGACCATTAAAGAGTAGTGCGTGTAGCGCACCACCCCAGCCAGCTCTGTTTCCAGAATCTCATTCAACAAAGCGACGACGGCTTTTTTATCGATCTCTTGTTCTGACATGATGGTTAATACTAGTTCGGGAAAAAGAAATAGTAAACGCGCCGCCGGCTGGTGCCCTATTTTGAAACCATCATGGGAGTTAAGACGATCCACGAAGCCACACAAAACGTTATTTCGTGCCCATTTCGTGGATCATTTTTGCTCAGGGAAAGACAACACGAAATCAAACCAGGGCACTACGCGGCGCGCCTGCTGATGCGATTAGAGTTCAAACTTTAGGAAGCTCTGAACAAGGTCCTTGTTCGGGGGTTCCTTTAGTTTGTGTTGTAATGAACAGCAAATACGCAGCCTAAACGCTGAACTCTGAACTAAGGCGGCTTAAGTGATTATCGATCAAGATCCCGCCTGTTTGATTCCAATGATGCCGTCGTCCAAAAGTTTTTTGATCATGCGCAGGCTGTCCGCCTCGCGAAAGGGACAGATGGAAAGGATCGATTCGATGTCAGACTCGCCATTGATGCGCGAAAGGACAAAACCTTCCTGCGGTCCGAGTCTTTCGTGCTCCAGCTGGTCCGGTGAAACCAGAATTGTCGCCACCGCGCGCCGCGTCAGACTGCCCTGGTAAACTTGAGCAATGAACTTCTTCTCGGCCTCTTCGCGCAGGCGTTGGGCGTCTGTGTTCTTCGCTTCCTGTTCGAGCACGCTGTGAATGATCGCCAGGGCATTCTCCGCATTATTTTCTTTGATTTCAGTCCGGGCCATCTTTAGCAACTCCGGAACTGTCTTCGGTAAATGGAGCGCGGACAAATCAGACGGCACTTCAACCGGCGCGGGTGCTTCGCCCGCCACTTTGATAATACCGTCGCTGATTAGATCAAAGAGCAGCGCACAGGCGTGAAACAGCGAGGTGTGCATGTTGTAGCAAATCTCGGCGGCGGTCATGTGCTTTTCGACATGATAAAGGACCTGGCGAGTTTCCGGATTTGCATTACCAAGCGATTGCGTCCAACCGGGATTCAATTCGAAGAAGGTGCGTTCGGAAGGTATGACCGTGCGATAACGCGACCATTCATCCATGCGATAGATGCCGTCCATGATTACCGAAGTAACCTGGACCTGGATGCGGATCAGATCGTTGGGTAGAGGATCTCGGTCGAAGAACTCGAAGTGGGCCTCTTCCCAGATAAAAAGGTCGTAGATGATTTCCAGCGTGCGCGTGCGCAGGACTTCGATCACGTCGGGCTGGCTGACAAAGCCGCGGGACGCCAGAATCATTCCCAGCTTGCCGCCCGATTGGCGCTGGATCTCCATGGCCGTCTGCAACTGGGTTTCGTCGATCTTGCCGTAATGCAGCAGCACCTGGCCCAGGTATTCTTTGGGATCGTTGGAGCTGGAGCCGACGATGACGCCGTCTTCCATATAGATGTGCTTAACAATGCTGCCGCGGCCGAGCTTGAGCGTGCCGGTCTTGCGACCTGACGCCAGAAACTGGAGCAGGTCAGAGACACTCATTGTGTTCAGAGTTCCGCGAATTCCCATCGGGTGAATCCTAAGCAGCTCTTAAAACGGGAGGTTTCTAAATTAGCGTGGAACCCAGGGCAAGTGAACTGAGACCAGGCAATTTCAGGCGCAAACAGATTACAGTTTCCGGGCGGGAAGATACAAGTAGTTTGTCGCCCGACCATTCAAGAATAATCCGAAGATTTTGCCGATTACTCCGATTCTGAAAATGAAAACCGAGACCGCCTTGACGAGTTGCGGCATTCATGGCTAATCGGGGCAATCTGTGTAATCTGCGGATTATTCTCGGTCACAGAGGTTTCAGTGCGCTGCGGGCGAGTTTGCGTTTCAAGTCGGTATAGCCCTGATCGCCGGCGACCAGTTGGCCCAGGACTTTGCGAATGCCTCGATGGCCGCGGGCGAACTTGATCATGCGTTCGGTGAAAGGAGCACCCCAAAAGTTTCCATAAAACTTTCGCCGCATCTGCGCAGCACGCTGTAATTCGCGGCCAAAGTCCTGCCGCCAGAGTTTTTCGTATTCCAAAGGCGAGCCGGCCAGATAAGCATCCGCAAACAGTTCCGCCGAACGCAGCGCATAATAAATCCCTTCCCCGGTGACCGGATCCGCAAAACCAGCGGCGTCACCCAGCAGCGCCCATTGCTCTCCACAGGCATGCCGTTGGTCCCAGGTACGTGGTTCGAGTCCGGGAATACGGGCAGCATAGCGTTCGGCTGACTGTTTGAGTTCGGTTCGGACCTGTTGGGCGTGAGATGAATCTGAAGCGCCGGGTCGCTTCCAAAGCTTCATTGCTGGGCTGTGGTTGTGTGACGGGAACCGGTCTCTACCGCTCCCGGTTCTGTACCGGGCTTTTTCGTAATAGCTCACCATGAAATCCCAAAGCAATTTGTCGAGCGCCTCGTGATCGAAAGCGTCCTGCGTCGTCGCGATGCCAAATGAGATATGGTCGGGCCGAGGAAACGCCCAGGCGTAACCAACCCACTTGGGCAAAAAAGCAACGACGGTGGCCGCGTTGCCGGCCTCAGGCAAAGGGGCGCGATACCCGAAGGCGACTTCCATCTCCGCGGGCGGTAAAGGTCCGGCGAGTTTTTTTGCGATCGGACTGTTGGCGCCGTCCGCGCCTACCAGCCAGCCGGTGGAAAACTCTCGGCCGCTTTGCGTCTTAACTATCCAGCCTTCATCGCTTCTTTTGAAGCCGCGGCCGGCGATCTTTTCCGCGAAGACCTGCGCTCCGGCCTTGCGCGCGCGTTCGCGCAAAAAAGTGTCGAAGACAATCCGCGAATAGACAGCAAACGGCTCGTCGAGTTTCAAATGCAAGCGCTTGCCTGCGGGCGAATACATGTCGAGTTCGGCGATTGTGCGTCCCACGGCTTCGAGCAGGTGCGGCCAGGCCTTTAGAGCTTTCGAGGTCACGCCGCCGCCGCAGGCCTTCGGCTCGCCCGGCGGCCGGCCATCGAAGAGGGCCACGCGAACGCCGCCTCGCGCGAGACGTTCCGCCGCAAACGACCCCGCCGGACCGGCGCCCACGATTAGCACATCGAAGTGATTCATGCGGCAGTCATGATAGTTTGCTTCATGGCTACTGGCAAAGATGGGTTCTTGACGGTGCGAGGCGCGGCTCTGCCGCCTGATGTGCGGTAAGGCTCTGCCTTACCGATAAGGTCTTGGTTTGAGGACGGAGCGAGGCTATGCCTCGCGTGCAGAGGCATAGCCTCTAAAGACTACTATCGGTATCGTTGGAAAGCCGCAGGCTTTCCGCACATCAGGCGGCAAAGCCGCAAAAAGACTTCACGCTCGCATCCTCCTCCATTGCGCGTTCATCTCGGGCCGGTGGTAAAATCTCGCCGTTCACTTTGAACAATCCCCTCGTAAAATCCGTGCGGCCTGTGTGGTTGTCATATGGCCAACATGAGTTCAGTAGTTTTTGCCGGCATCGCACCGCATCCTCCGATCATGGTGCCGGAAGTCGGCCGTGAGGCGATTGTCGAAGTCCGCAGTTCGATCGATGCGATGGCCGATCTCACCGAGCGCATAATTCACAGCGGCGCTGAAACTGTCGTGATAATTTCGCCGCACGCGCCGCTCGAGCCCGACGCGTTTGTAGCCTACGATGGGCCACAGTTGTATGCCGACTTTGCCAACTTTCGCGCCCCGACCGCGACCGTTAATGCTCAACTCGACGACGAACTGCTGCGTGAGATCACAAGCATAGCAACGCAAGAAGGTTTGCAGACGAGCAGAATTCGCGGTTTCGATCTCGATCACGGTACGGCGGTCCCGCTCTATTTTCTCCAGCGTAACGGTTGGAGTGGTCGGGTCGTCGCCCTCGGCTACAGCTATCTTCCTAACGACGACCACGTGCGCTTCGGCAAGTGTATCAGGCAGGCTATCGAACAGGTGGGGCGGCCGGTCGCATTCATCGCCAGCGGCGACCTCAGCCACCGGCTGAAGCTTGAAGCGCCCGCTGGGTATAACCCGGAAGCGCATTTGTTCGACGAAGAGGTGGTGAACGCGATCCGCAGTTGCGCCACCAAACGCATCGTTGATCTCGATCCTGAGTTGCGCCGGATGGCCGGAGAGTGTGGCTATCGTTCGATGCTCGTCGCGATAGGTGTGGCGCAGGACCTCGAACCGTCTTGCGAGGTGATCAATTATGAAGCGCCTTTCGGCGTCGGCTATCTGGTGGCGCAGTTATTTGCCGCAGGGAGCGCGGACATCCTGTCCGCAGAGCTCGCTCAATCTACTGCCGGGAGCGCGGACGTCCCGTCCGCACAGCGCACAGAGCGCGCTCAACCTGCTGCTGGGAACGCGGACGTCTCGTCCGCACTACGCGCAGAGGACACGCAGGCTTCACCAGCCGGCCCAGAGCTACCCGCGCTCGCACGTCAGGTAGTTGAAAACCTCGTCACCAAAGGCGAGATCATTGACCCGCCTGGGACGATGTCCGACCTGGTCAGTCAACGCGCCGGCTGCTTTGTCTCCATCAAAACTCTCGACGGAGAATTGCGCGGCTGTATCGGAACGATCGAACCGTCGAAGGACACCCTGGCTGAAGAAATAATTCTCAACGCAATTAGCGCCGCGACCCGCGACCCGCGCTTCGCGCCGGTACGCAAAGACGAATTGCCAGGATTGAGGTATTCAATTGACGTGCTCTCCCAACCCGAACCAGTCAAACGCGAAGATCTGAATCCTGCAGTTTATGGAGTGATCGTGGAAGACAAGAACGGAGCGCGCCGGGGACTATTGCTGCCCAATCTGAAAGGGATCGACACGGTGGACCAGCAGATAGAGATCGCTGCGCGCAAGGCGGGAATTCGGGCGGGAGAAGAGATCAAGCTATGGCGCTTTCGCGCGAATCGCTATTCGGAACAGCTTTAGTGGCAGAGACTTCAGTCTATGATTTCTTTGCCTTGCGATTAACGAAATACAGACTGAAGTCTGTGCCACTTCTACTAGATATCCAAATTCCGCACATCCAGTGCGTTGTCTTCGATGAACTTGCGCCGCGGTTCGACGGCATCACCCATTAAGATCGAAAAAATGCCATCGGTTTCCACGGCGTCGTCGATCCTGACCTGTAGCAAGGTACGTTTCTCAGGATTCATCGTCGTTTCCCAAAGCTGTTCGGGATTCATCTCGCCCAGACCTTTATAGCGCTGAATCGATAGATCCTTCTTCGCCGCTGCCAGCACTTTCTCGAGCAATGCCTCGCGGCTGGGAATCTCTTCGCTGGTGCCATTGGTTCCGGTGATAAACGGCGGCGCCAATTCGTCTTCCAGGGTCATGTAAAGCTCCACTGCTCTTTGAAACTCAACATAGCTGGCAAAGTTCCAGTCAATCGAAACGGTAACTCCGGAGGTTGTGGTAACTTCAACCTCCCACAAGCCATGTTCTTCATCCGTCGAGAGATCGGTTTTGAACCCCGCCTTATCCAAAGCCTTTTCTACCTTGGCCATAAGATCGCCATCCTGAAAGATGCTGCGCAAGGTGGCCCCTTCTTTACGCCAGACACCTTTCTTGCCGGCGAAAGCTTCCAGCAGTATGTCGAGCAGACGCGCGTCTCCGGCGAGCCGGCGAATTGTTTTTTCGCAGTAACGCTTCAGATCTACAAGCTTTTCCAGCGACTGGGCCAGGGCCTTGCCTTCGATATCCTGATTAGCTCCGACTGACTTTACCGTCATGTCCGCGGTCGCCATGCGCATCAGGTAGCGCGTCATCAAGCCCTCATCTTTGATGTACTCTTCCTTCTTGCCGCGCTTAACTTTGAAGAGGGGTGGTTGGGCAATATAGACGTATCCATTCTCGATCAAGGCGGCCATCTGGCGATAGAAGAACGTCAGCAGCAGCGTCCTGATGTGCGAGCCGTCGACATCGGCGTCCGTCATCAGAATGATCTTGTGATAACGAAGCTTGCTGGCGTCAAAATCTTCCTTACCTATACCGGTGCCAAGCGCGGTGATCAGAGATTTGATCTCGCTGTGGCCGAGCATCTTGTCAAAGCGCGCCTTCTCAACGTTCAGGATCTTGCCTTTAAGTGGCAGGATCGCCTGGTTCTTTCGGTCACGACCCTGCTTTGCTGAGCCGCCGGCGGAATCGCCCTCAACAATATAGATTTCCGACAGCGCGGGATCGCGCTCCTGGCAATCCGCGAGCTTGCCGGGCAACATCGTCGAGCCCATCGCGCCTTTGCGCACAATCTCGCGGGCTTTGCGGGCCGCATCGCGCGCGCGGGCGGCGTCCAGGGACTTTCCCACGATGCGCCGGGCCACGGTGGGATTCTGCTCCAGATACTCTGTCAGGCGTTCGTTAAGAAAAGATTCAACGGCGCCCTTCACATCAGAGTTGAGCTTGCCCTTGGTCTGTCCTTCGAATTGTGGCTGCGGCAGCTTCACCGAGATAACGGCTACCAGGCCTTCGCGCACGTCGTCGCCGGTCAGCGAGGTTTTAAAGTTCCTCGCCAACCCTGATGATTGTGCGTACGCATTGATCGTGCGGGTGAAGGCCGAACGAAAACCTGAAAGATGTGTACCACCGTCGACCGTGTTGATATTGTTGGCGAACGAATAGACTTTTTCGTCATAGCCGTCGTTGTATTGAATGGCCACTTCGATCGCCAGGACGTCGCTGACTCTCTCGAAATAGATCGGCTTGTCGTGTAGCACGCTCTTGTTTTTGTTGAGGTGCTTAACGAACTCAGCGATGCCGCCGCGATAATAAAACTCGTGGGACTTTTCCGGTTCTTCCCGCTCGTCCTTGATGGTGATGCGGATCCCTTTATTGAGAAAAGCTTTCTCGCGCAACCGCTCGGAAAGCTTGTCAAAGACAAACTCAATGGTATCGAAGATCTGCGGATCCGGTTTGAAGGTGATCTTTGTGCCGCGCTTACGTGTCTTGCCGGTCTGCTTCAGGGCGACAACCGGAATGCCGCGGGCGTACTCCTGTTCGTAGGTAAGTCCGTCGCGCCAAATTTCCAGGTGTAGAGTCTCCGACAAAAAATTCACGCACGAGACTCCGACTCCATGCAAACCGCCCGAGACTTTATAAGCATTCGAGTCAAACTTCCCGCCGGCATGCAGTTTGGTCATGACGACCTCAGCTGCTGAGCGCTTCTCTTTCTTCATCATATCCACGGGAATGCCGCGGCCGTTGTCAATTACAGTGATCGAGTTATCAATGTGGATGTTGACTTCCACGGTGTCGCAATATCCGGCCAGGGCTTCGTCGATAGAATTGTCGACTACTTCATAAACCAGATGATGCAGTCCCAGCTCTCCCGTGGACCCGATATACATTGCCGGCCGCTTGCGCACGGCATCGCGCCCTTCGAGTACTGCAATCGATGATGAATCGTAGGTTTCTTTCTTATTCTTCAGATTTGATGATGGGGTTGCCAATTCGTGCTTACCTTTCACGTCCGTTTCGATAATCCTTTGTCCTCATCCAATGGCGGCTCTCAACGCCACATCTTCCCTCGCTTGACCGGCGCTGACCTCGTAAAAGTGCGCCCGCTGAATGAACCGCTCGAAGTGGTTTTTCTTTGACGTTGTAACGAACGTTTGAGTGCGTCCGTCCAGGTATTCAAGCAGCCGTTCAATGCGGATCCCGTCGAGTTCTGCGTCCACGTCATCAATGAGGAAAATTGGATAATCTTGATGCTCTGAATGATACACTGAAATCGCCGCTAAATCAAGCGTTATCAATGCGCTACGCTGTTGCCCGGAGCTCCCAAAACTCCGCAGATTCCGGTCGCCGAAAAGGACACTCAGATCATCACGATGAGGACCTATCAGGCAGGCGCCGGCAAACACTTCCGCCTGCTTTCGAATTTGCAAACGCTCAGCAATCAGGTCTTCGTAATTATGCAAATCTCCTTTGCCCTCGAGTGCGGATACGTAGCGGATTGAGAGTGTGTCGCCAAAGAGACTGTGCTCGAGTGCGTCGTTCAAGAGATCGACATAAGCTGTGCGTGACCTGTGGATATGTGCGCTCAAAGTAACCAGTTGCTCGTTCCACGGTTCGAGGAGTTCAACTACCTCCTCAAACTTGAAACGACCGTCGGCGGCCTGCTGCAGCAGGCTCTTCTTTTGTTTGATTACTTTGTTATAACTCCCGAGCGTCTGAGCATACGTGGGATGAAGTGAGATGGCGCCGCGATCGATAAAACTGCGACGCGCCTCAGGACCACCGCGCACAACTTCCAATTCGTCGGCGGTGAACCAGACGGCGTGCAACTGAGCCGCATAGTGTGCCAGCGTCTCGCGCTTGCCGTTAATGAACGTCTGCCTGGTGTTTGCATTGATACCGACCTGGAGGTCTCGTTCGATATCGGTTCCCCGGGAAACCCTTCCCTGAACTGACGCGACCGACTTGCTGAACGCTATTGCTTCCTGTAGCTGCCGCGTTCGGAACGATTTTGCATGCGCGAGCAGATGGATGGCTTCCAGCCAGTTGGTTTTTCCTTGTCCATTGTTGCCATAGATAACATTAATGCCTTTTCCCCAACAGATTTCGCCTTCCAGGTTTCTGAAGTCGTGTGCCCGGATCGATCTAAGGAACATGCTTGAAATTCTAACATAGCCCTGATATGCGCTTCCTTTCCTGTTCAGCGAAAAACAGCGAGCGCCGGAAGTTTCCGACGCTCATCTTTAGTTCGTGCTTTCGTTTTGTCTAGCTGGTTAAAATCTAGAGTCTCATCGGCATGATGACGTAGCGGTAGTCATATTTGTCGTCAGAGACCGGTCGCAGCTGGGCTTGTGAATTTCCGTCTTTGAATTCGAAAGCAACCTTCTCTGAGCCAACGACATTCAGAAAATCCTGCAGGTACTGGGCGTTGAAACCAATCTCCGTCTCATCGCCGGCGAAATCTGTTGACAACGTCTCACGCGCTTCGCCTTCTTCAGCGTTCTGTGAACTAATCAGCAATTGCTCCTTGCTCAGATGAAAACGAATTGCGTGCGAACGATCATCAGCCATTAAAGCCACTCGACGAATTGCCTGATTCAGACTAAGAGTATCAAACACGGCCGACCGATCGTTGTTCTTCGGCATGACCATCTCGTAGTTGGGAAACTGACCTGATAGCATCCTCGAAATCAAGAGTCGAGAGCCAACCTGAAAATAGACATGATTGTCGTCAGATCCTAGATTGATGTCTCCGTCAAAATCAGCGGTCAGTTTGGTCAATTCCGCTAAGGTTTTTCTCGGAATCAAGACATCAAGGCCTGCATCCGCTGCATCCTTCGCCACTTCATTGGTGGCCACAAAGGATAGTCTGTGGCCATCGGTCGTGACCATCTTGGCACCCTGCTTATCGAGTTCAAACTTAGCACCCGAGAGAGTGTAGCGACCCTCCTCCTGGGTGATGGCGAAGATGGTGCGGTCGATTAGTAACTTTAGCAGCGCGGCAGGCAATTTAAGCGGCGTCGACTTAAATCCAGGCAACTCTGGAAAAGTATCTTTCGATATGCCCGGCAATCGAAACTTTGAACGATCACACTCTACCGTGACCCATTCGTTTTCCTCTTTTCGAAAACTCACGGGCGCGTCGGGCAGCAAACGCGCAATATCAAAAAGTTTTCTCGCCTGAACGCAGATGGCCCCCTGGGACTTTATCTCTTCGGCATCGGCATCACAGCGTATTGT
>Ga0134121_10002589_pt1 | contig 15535 bp, 12 predicted proteins | sample KB301_FD_96463 | JGI IMG/M metagenome (GOLD analysis project Ga0134121, IMG submission 96463) | Terrestrial soil microbial communities without Nitrogen fertilizer from Kellogg Biological Station, Michigan, USA - KB3-0-1 | ecosystem: Environmental > Terrestrial > Soil > Unclassified ... | reverse complement strand
GATAAGCTATTTCCAGGACCCTTAATTTCATTGTCCTTTTCCTGTCGAGCAAACCCAAACCTATAACCATCGCTCACTGTATAACTCCGTCCAGGTTGTACCATTCCGAAAGGATAGTAATCCATCGCCCCACAAACATTGACCAGTATGGATTCCATTGGTTTCAAGGTATTCTGATTTTCGTCAAATTTAGCTCTTTTTCGACACTTTCAAAGAAGGTTTTAAGCTACTTTGAACAAGGTTCTTTGCTCTAATTTTTGGAACATAGTTTCTGTCTCAGCATCAACATACAATTGTGAAAGTGCAACATAACGGAAAAACTCTTTACTGTTAGCTGCATGTCCTGAAATTTTCCTTACCAAATGCTCGGGCATTCCTAAACTCAGCATGGAAGTGATAGCGGTTCGTCGCATAGTATGGGATGAAACAAGATCACAAAAGCGATATGGTTCTCCTGAGTTTTGATTTTTGTATACCGGTAAAATCATTCCCCGCTTCCAGCGGGTCTTAGTGCAGACTTGAGTCCAACCTGAAGCCTCCATGAGAAGACGAATGTTTTTGTTTAAATTGAATATCGAAATGTAAGGTAGCAAGGTTTTCTGTTTCCGTTTATACTTTTTAATTATGTCAATAGCATAACCCGGCAATTTTATTCGAGTATAAGTCTGTGTTTTCTTTGAGTGTACTTTCAAGTAATAATTTTCACCAATTAACTCCAGATTTTGAAATTTCAATTGCATAAGATCAGATATCCTCAACGCCACAGTACAGCCGAAAACAAAAATATCCTTGGTTCGCAAAAGCCGCTCGCTCAAAGATGTTTCAAATTCCTTATCAAAAATCAAGAAATTAAGTTGCTCGGGAGTTAAAACGATAACCGGAATTTCTTCCTTGCGAACATAAAAATTCTTATGGGAATTCCCTATGTAGAATCCCAAATCATTGTTGAGATAATTAAAGAAAGTGCGAAGCATTTTCATGTTACTACCCACATAATTATCGAAGCACCCAAGGTCATTGTACAAAAAGTTGGTAAATTCCTTATAGAATTTTTTCCAGTATTTCTTTTCAGTAATAAACTCCCGTTTATTCAAACGATTCGAAGATTGAATAATCAATGGGAATTCTTTTTTCATTTGAAAATCTATCAAAAGCTTCAACAAATAACGATAATTACCGATTGTACCTTTACTTAATCGCTTTCCACTCTTTTGCAACCTTCTACCCGAATCAGAATCACGAATAAATTTTTCGAACAATTGCAAGAAATTATGTTTTTCAATTTTTGCCATGATTCGCTTCATTACGAAATGTAAGAAGCAAAAGTTTTATCTTTCTTCAGGAAGCGCTCATAACAAAGTTGAACAACTGTTCGGCTTTAAGCACTAATCCGTTGCTTATTGGACTTGACTTATTTGCTTATTAATAATTTTTGATTCATCAATTGTTTTCCCGAGACTGCCCTCACAAAATATAATCCTGGACGCCAATCTTGTGTATTAACAATGAATCCACGATGAAGAGAAGTGGGATCAATACCAGTTTTGTGATACACAAGAATTCCCAGCGAATTGTAAATTTCAATTTCTAATGTGTAAGAACTTTCTTCATCCCCGGTAATGGTCACAAAATTATCAGCAGGGTTAGGAAACACCTGCATATCTTGTTCTTCAGGATTCAATAGCAATCGTGGTGGAGTACAATTAGAGCAATGAATTGAATCAATCGCTAAAAAAGTATCTACTCTCGCGCTATCCTTGACATAGAGCAAAGTATCCTGAATATAGCCACTCATTGTGGTGTCGTGTGGACTATAGGTATTAATACCTGAACTATCATTACAGCCGGTGTATCCAAGTGAGTTAGTTTTCATCAGGTACACATCAAAGTTTCCTGGACCAAAACTTTTCGTGTGCCCACAAAGCAAGAAGCCGTTATCGGGTGTCTGTCGGATTGAGAAGCCTTCATCTTCTATTGTACCACCAAAAGTTCTTGCCCAAATTGCAGCACCATTCTTATTGACTTTGAAAAGATATACATCATAATTTCCTTTGCCAAAGCTTTTGGTAAAACCAACCACAACATAGCTGCTATCAGAAAGCTGAATGACATCTTCTCCGGTTTCATCCTGCATTCCTCCATAAGATTTTACCCATTGGAGTATCCCGGTTGAAGAAGTTTTTACCAAGAGAATATCATCACCGGAATTACCACTGGAATTTTTTGTCTTCCCTACCATAAGGAATCCACCATCGAGAGTTTGCTTCACATTGTATGCAACATCAACATTGGGGGTGCCGTACGTCTTTGTCCATTGGACAATACCATTTGTGTTCGTTCGAATGAGATATACATCCAGATTTCCTGCACCATAACTTAGTGTTCCACCGGCAATAATATAATCACCTCCTGTAATTTGCTCTATCGCAAATGCCTGGTCATCATTAGTGCCTCCTATTTTATAATTCCACTTAGCCACAAGATTATTATCAAACTTAGCAAGTAGTACATCGTACTTCCCGTTAGATCGTTTTGTATATCCGGTGATGATATAACCAGCCGAACTTTTGTACAAATCTTGTCCCACATCAATTAAAGTATCTCCAATTGCTCTTCCGGTAACATTCGAGAATGAGTTACCAGCGATTTTTAGAAGGTAGGCATCATTTAAGCCATGACCCCAACTTTGAGTCTCACCGGCTACAGCAAAAGTGCCATTGGTCAATGATACCATTCGGTAAGCCAAATCATCTTTTGATCCACCGTAAGTTCGGGACACCTTTAAACGCCCACAAGTGTCTACTTTCAGAAGGCAAATGTCTCTGTTGGTAGCGGTTTGATTAATAAATCCGGTTATTGCATATCCGGAACTGGTGCTGATAGCTGCATCACGGCCATATTCATTCTTAGAAGTGCCATATTCTTTTTCAAACATCACTTGAGCATTGGAAGAATAGAATGAGAGGATCAGCATGATTGCGGGAAATAGAATTGCAGTCGTCATGTTGGAATGCAAAAAATTCATAAAACTTTTTTTGGTTGTCGTCAATTCTGAACTGATGTAAACCGGGGTAAGGTTTTTTTTCATGGAGATAAAGTTTTAGAGAGAGATGATATTGAATAGTGAAAAGTGCAATTAAACCAAACCAATTTTTCTTCAAATATCCTCTCCTGGTACTTAATCTATATCCCCTCAATAGGGTATTTTATAAAATACCCTGATAAGGGGTTATGGGATAGCTTACAATCCTTAACCTTTGACGCATAGATCCATTTTCTTTTTCACAAAATTCTAAACCCACACAACACTCATGGAATCCTTTCGCCCTTACGTTTGGTTAAGAAAACAAAACTCACAGTACAATACGTTTTTTTGTATAAGCCTTCCTTCTGGTTTCAGAGTTAGCGGAGGACTTCAAAGTCCAACCGATAATACTACTACCGGGATACGGACCTACAAGTTCAATATTGAAGCTAATCTTCCTTCGGCCCCTTCTATCGTTGACAGTAATGTTGGTAATCATTCTCAACCAGCCAGTATTTCTAAAATCGAGTTCCAGGTAATTGATACTACCGATTCTGGGAGGCCTGAGGAAAAAGGTTTTACTGATACTAACTATCAAGATGCTGATGACTTGGCCTAATAGAAGTATCCAGAGAGTTTTTAGATATCAATCACTATTTGTTTTACTTTTCTTATCTTTAAGGTTAGACTTTGCTGACTTCCCAATATTTATCCTTGAATGAAATACTTTTTGCTTGCCGCCTTGTTAATTCTTTACTTCTTCAATCATGCTCAAAACCGATCAAACCTCGATAGCCTGGAATTACTAATAAGAAAAATGCCTGATGATACAAACAAAATCAAAAGCTTGATTTCTGTCGCACATGAGACTGAAAATACTAATCCAAAGAAATCTGTAGCCTATGGTAGAGAGGCGCTTGATATATCCCAGCAACTTCATTACGTCAATGGCGTAGCTAAAAGCTTGAATTGCATCGGACGGGGATTTATACTAAGTGGCGATTTTGATTCCTCACTTTACTATTTCAGAAAAAGTCTCTCCGTAGAAATTTCCCAAAATGATGCCCACTCTATATCAGGTGCGCTTACGAATATCGGAACTGTTTTCAAAAATGAAGGCATTTACGATTCAGCAACCATCTATTATCACCGTGCATTGGACATTGCTAAAAAAACAAATGATCTTGAGATCAGTGCGAGCTGCCTGAATAATCTTGGAAATATTCTCAAAAACCAGGACAATTTAAATGAGGCAATTGAATCCTACTCTCAAGCACTTGATATTCGGAAACAACAGAAAAATCAGAAAGGAATCGCAAATGCAAATCTAAACCTGGGCATCTGTTACGATCTCCTCAAAGAGTATTCAAACTCAGAAAAATATTTCAGGGACGCTCTTGAAATTTATTTATCACTGAATGATAAGGCGGGCATGGCAAGATGTGATAACAACATTGCTCAATCGATGCAGTCGCAAGATAAATTTACGGATGCGTTACCTTATCTTAAGGAAGCATTACATCTTCAAGAGGAACTTGGTGATAAGAATGGCATTGCTGTAACATTTTGTTCGCTTGCAATGCTTAATAATAGTATCAAGAATTACGATGAAGCTATGAAAACCTCTAAACAGTCACTTCAACTGGCAATCGACATTGGAAACAAGCAACTCCAATTGAAAAACTACAATCTATTACAAGCGATAAGTTTTCAAGAAGGCAACTATAAACAAGCATATAATTATTTGGACAAAACAACAGCATTAAAAGATTCTCTGTTCAATGAAAATAAAACACGAATCATTGATGAATTGCAAACTAAGTACGGAACAGAGAAAAAGGAACAGCAAATAATAATTCTTAATCAGGAGAATAAAACTAAGAGCCTGGAACGAAATATTTTTCTGATTGGATCTGTTACTTTGATGATTATACTCCTTGCTGCAATTTTCTTCTTCTTCCAACAACGACGTATTTCACAACAAAAGATACAGTTACAGGATCGCAAGATTTCAGCGTTGATGCAAGAGCAAACGATCAATACATACAATGCTATGATTGTAGGACACGAAGAAGAACGCAAACGAATCGCAATTGATTTACATGATCGTCTTGGGAGTATGCTCTCTACTGTTAAGATGTACTTCTCAGCATTAAAATCTAAAAGGGAACCTGATACAGTAGAAAGTTCACAGTTACAGGATAAAGCTACTTCTTTGCTGGATCTTACACTTGATGAGTTAAGAAAAATTGCAAACGATTTAAGCACCGGAATGATCACTGATTTTGGATTGCGCCCTGCCATTGAAGAACTCTGCGAGACGATTTCGAGAGGCAGCGACATACAGTGTAAAGCGCTTTTCCACAATCTCAATGAACGAATTGATAATCAAACTGAAATTGGTATTTATCGAATAACGCAGGAATTATTGACTAATATACTCAAGCATGCCCAAGCAAAGAACATAACTATACAACTCAATAAAATTGACGAATATTTGCAAGTCACAATTGAGGATGATGGAATAGGTTATAATTATAAGGAGAAAATCAAATCGCCCGGAATGGGTTTGAAAAACATTTTAACCCGCGTTGAAAAACTCGGCGCTAAGTTTCATGTAGATTCTGTATCTCAAAAAGGATCCTTTTCGTTTCTTGAAGTTCCAATCAAAACTGAGGCACTCGATTCAACTCATCAAATCTAACCTCATGGTCACAATCATCATTGCAGACGATCATCAAATGTTTATTGATGGCATCAAGGTACTGCTTCAGCAGGATCCGGCCATTTCCGTGGTAGGGGAAGCATTAAATGGGCAAGCATTGCTCGATTTACTTGAAAAGCAAACGTCAGATATTATCCTCATGGACATTAATATGCCTGTGATTGACGGAATCGAAGCGACTAAAATAATTCGGAAAAAATACCCTACAATTAAGGTCCTTATGCTTACTATGTATAACACCAGACAATACATTACCAGTATGATTGCTGCAGGTGCAAATGGTTACATTCTTAAGAATACAGGCAAAGAAGAGCTAATGAAGGCAATTCAAGCGTTACAACGAGGCGATTCGTATTATAGTCAGGAAGTTACTACACGCGTTATGGAGAGTTTCCGTAATAAAGACATTCATATTGAAGCAAATCCTGTATTGACGGATCGCGAAAAGGAAATATTAGTATTACTTGCTGAGCAATACACAGCTCCCGAGATAGCAAAAAAGTTAAGTCTCAGCCACTATACCGTAGAAGCCCACAGGAAGAACATGCTAAGCAAATTCAATATGCATTCGACTGTAGGATTGGTGAGGTTTGCTGTTGAACGAGGATTACTCGATTAAGTCTGCTTCTTGTTTCTTTCTTAAAGAAGAATGCTTTTAATGTTTATGGTATATGGCGCAGGATGGTAAATCTGCATAGAGGTAAAATTATTGATAGGAAAGTTGTTTTGTGCTGTATCCCCTCTATGGGGTATTTTAAAAAATACCTGTATTTGGGGATGTGCAGAATTTTAAAACTCATTTTCTTGCTATCCAATTAGTTCCATCGAAAGCAAAAAAATAAGCGAACCAAACAATGGATTGACACCAGAAACAAAATTCAAAACTAATCGAGTTTTAAAAATCATTGTCAATGAAAAAAATAATATTTCTACTATTAACGCAATTTATCTCGTCAACTAGTTGGAGTCAAGGAATAGGAAGCGAGCCAGATCAACTGTTAACATTAGACTTGTCTACGGGCTTTTTCAACAAGAAATACTTACCCTTTGACGTCCCATTTAAAATTGCAAGTAAAATTGATTCTAATATTAATGGCATTGTAATAGTTTTTTATCCCGTGAACAAAAATAGTGATACACTTGCTACAGCTCAAGCTCTAAAGATTACAAGCACCCGCACATTAAAAAGTGTTTCTCAAAATACTCCTGAAACAAATATTGCGGATATCTCATCTACTATTAAAAACGCTATAATTAGTACTCCATGGAGCAGGAATATATATGCCGGTGCAAAAAAAATAGATTCATTTAAAGTTCGGATGCCTCCCTTACAAGTATACAGATCATATCAAATGAAAGTGTTTATTACCGCCTCTCCCAATTTGTATGATTCAACCCCCGACTCGTTAAAAGCGAGAATTTATAGACAAATAAAGTTTAGCTTTATAGAGTTTTATAAATCAAGAGTGTCATATTTAAGCCGACAAAAGGCCATCATAATAAATGAGGATTATTTAGCAACAAATTGGACAGGTGAATTACAAACAGATTTAAGAGACATTGTTAGTAATTATTATTTGAGTAAGGGCGTGCCGTCTGAGAATATTAATTTTGATAGTACTTTATTAGGGCTAAAAAGAATTAAGAATTTTGATAGCTTAATTACAAGCAAACTAAACTTTACACAAGCATTCCAGGATTTAAAAACTTTAAGAACTAATGTTGAATATCAAGACAGTATTTCGCAGCTGAAAGTAGAGGCTGTAAGAAATTTTACAAAATTGCTTAGCAATATTTATTCAGTTGCGGACTCATTTGGATTATCTAACACTGATAAAATGCTTTTGTATAAATTAGCTTATGAAAGTAATATATTTAGAATAGCAGGGGATGGAAGAGCGGATTATATATCAAATGTTATGATAAAGGACCATCCTTACGAAAAATTTGCAGCCGTTGATTTGGATATTTACTTGAGAAATGCTTCTGAACTAAGAGATGATATTATAAGTTTAAAAAGAGATTTGCACACTAATTTATTTTTTTCTACAACAGCAAAAGCCTTAAGAAATAAAAAACAAATAGGACTTGTTCCAAAAGATTCGGCACTTATAGGGTCTTTATTTGAATATGGCATAAGTGTAACTGGGACAATTGAATACATTTCTGATTACAAGGATTACTTGGTTACTTTAGAAAATCTGTTTCATAAATTTCGATTAAGCCTATTTAAGGATTTTAAGCTATCAGCAAATCTGCCTGCAGTTTCTATTACTGCAGAATTTGTAACCCGTGGCGAATGGTACATTATGCCTGATGTCGGGATTGCTGATCTTTGGTTTTCCGGGGATGCTTTTGGCTCCGGCAATTCTATAGTTCCTTATTTCGGAGTCAACTTTAATTTATTTCCCGTAAATAGACAAGTTCATTACACCTTATTTAACAATTATCCAAAAATTGAATCGCTCGGAAGCAATCTCAAAACTTTTGGGGGCAGACTCATAAAAAATATGTCCTTATCAGTTGGACTTACAACCAGTTCTTTAAAGGATGCCTCACACTTCCGAGACAACACATTTACAGATTTGAATCTATCACTATTAACGGGAGTAGGTATTAGAATAAGTGATGCATTCAGATTGAGTTTAGGCGAAGTATGGGTCAGATATCCCCGGACAGATCCTTTGATTGGCGCTACTAATAAAATTAAACCGGTAATGTATGCCTCTTTTAGCCTTGACGTTGATTTAAAAAAATATTTAGGTGCAATTGGATCGAAACTATTTCCTTCAAATTAAATAAAACTTAAACTTATGCCAATTTTACAATTTCACATTATTAATAGACCCCAGAGTTATGTAGTAACATTCGGTAACAATCAGGATTTCGTTGATGTTGAATATTCTCTCGATACTTACAGCACCGGCCCTAATAACAACCAGGTTCATTTAAGTTATCGAATGTATCAGAATAACAGCGGAATTGCATTTTCAAATCAGAAACCAGTAATCATTATGCCACCGGTCACTTTAACTTCTTCATCCATGAATTTTATTAACAGAGTCGATTTCTTATGCATGAATCCGGTAGGATGCAAAAATGTAAAAGTTACGATTGAAGTCACGGCAATGCTAAATGATGGGTCTAAGCTAATCACGAATTTCAGTGTTAATTTTATTTAAAACACTTTTATCATGAAAAAACTCTTAATCTTATTAATTCTTAATCTCACTTGTTGTATTATTATTTTTTCTGGATGCAATAAGGAGAACTACAATGCTCCTTTGGCAAATGATGTTTACGATGTAAATATTTTAGGAGACAGTGTGACGGCCGATGGAATAGATTACTATAAAGTAAGAGTTTCTTTTAAAGACACTTCAATGTTAAAAGGAAATACATCTGCGGTAAGTTTTTCCTCTATGCCCGCGGTTACGATAAATGTAGTTAACTCGGGTAAATTTGATCAATCTGGGAACGCTTATGCTGAGTTCTCATACAATAAAAGCGGAGAAGTTAACATTAGCTGCACATTAAACAGCTTGTCAAAAAACGAAATTATCACATTTTATCCTTCGGTTGCAGACTTAATGACAATAAAAGCATCGCCCTCAGTCTTTTCTTTCAATAATAAATCATATTTAACATTCGACATGACAGCTAGTTTTAGTAAAAAAAATACAGGAGCAATTTCAGATTATCCAACCTCTTTTTTTCAGGTTGAAGCGATGGATACTATAGGAAATAGCCAAGGATCTTTTATTAATCCATCTGTTGATCCCGTCAATCATAATCTTTCAATATCATTTTTCTTACAAGACTCTACTTTTAGAGGGTTTTTAAATCTTGAAGCAAAATGTCTTTCTGGTTCTGATACGTTGGTGGGATCATATTCCGTATTTATTACGAAATAAGATTTTTATTGCCGTCGTCAGTGTTTGTTTAGGCTAACTGAGAATTAAGATTTTGATTTTGTTCTTTGAGTACAAATCAATTTCTAAGAAATTTTATTGAGTTTTTGGATTCTCCCTAAGTCTCTTTGTTCATCGGGGACTGAAATAGAGAAATTGAACTTGCAAAATACTATTGGTAATCAAACAAAAACGGCGACAAAAATTACGAGAGCTGCGGTGTCTCCAATGGCACTCTGCTACTCTTATTAAGAGTAATTGTATTTGATAAAATAAGAATAAAATTTGACCTTTCTTATGACAAAGCCCAAAAAATCAGAACCCGAGGAACCCGTAGAGAAAAAACTCTGGAAAACTATCGATAAACTCCTCAAGAACATGGATGCTGCCGAATACAAGCACATTGTATTAGGCCTGATTTTTTTGAAGTACATCTCAGATGCGTTTGAAGAATTGCATCAGGAGTTAATGTCGAAAATTAGAGAAGGCGCTGATCCCGAAGACAAGAATGAATACACCGCCGAAAAGGTTTTTTACGTTCCTCCCTCTGCCCGTTGGAAATGGCTGCAGGGACGAGGCAAGTTCCCCACCATTGGTAAAGATGTAGACGATGCGATGGATGCGATTGAAAAAGACAATCCATCCTTGCGCGGGTGCTGCCTAAAGTTTTTGCGCTGGAGAAGTTAGACAACGCAAGTCTCGGCGGTTTGATTGATCTGGTAGGCACTGCAACGCTCGGCACCACTCAAGGCTCAGTTAAAACTTGCCACGAGAGAGGCGCATTGCAACAGGCACTACAAATTATAAACATTATGGCAACAATAACAACAACTAAAGAAATTGCGATAGACCGGATTCAAGGTAGAATATTAGATGGTGAAAACCTACTGAAGGAATGTTCAGCCGACATTGATACTACAACCTATAAACGTCTTTTGGATGAAGTTAAAACTTGGAAAACTTCTACCGCAACCACGTTACAACATATTTTTGACGACGTAAAATTGGCAGACACCTATCTAGAAGATGAGAATATAGTACCTATAAATGAGGATCGTTCAGAAAAAATCTCACCTTTGCCAAATATTCCTTCAGCTTATGCATTCTCTAATCCAAAGTTCTTTTTGGATTTAATAGAACTAAGAGGGGGATATGACTCCTTAATGCCAAGCCCAAAAAGCCCGAACCATAAGAACCTCATCAAAAAAAACTCTCGGGAGATCACCGACAACCTTCTCAAAAAGCTTGATATTGTCGAATACAGGTAAATTGTATTGGAATATCTTTTTTGAATTTTCCTAATCCCTGGATTGTGGTATTTTAAAAATACCAGTAAAAGGGAATGTACAGTTTCTCCAAGGCACGGATCTTTATCTCTTCAACCTATTCGAAGCGCAATGATCAACGACGCCGGCAACGAAAATGAATGAAAAATTAATTCTCTAATCATTGAAAAACGGACTGTGATCCGATTTTACAAGGTAATTGCTATGCAAAAAAGTTAATTTTTATTTTCTCTATTTTATTACAGTAAACATCTTCACAACCTGGTATTCACCGGACCAACACTGCATGAAATATAAACCGGGGGTAAATGATAAAATGTCCAACTTTATTGATGGGGATTCATAGCCTTCATCGAAGTTCTTGTATAGTCTTTCCTGACCAAAACTATTGAAGATGTGATAACCAGTTATTGGGTAGTTCAAAGATTGAACACATATTGAACTACTGGCTGGATTGGGAAACAAGTCGATACTAAATGCATTTGTACTTATGGCGTCTTCAACATCTCCTTGCTTTGGAAAATTATTAGTAGGGCAAAACATTGTAATACTATATTCAGGAAGAGTTATTGCGGCACTTAAATCACCATTAGATGTATTTCGACTTCTACTCGCCGTTGACGATGTAGTAATACTGCTTTTCTTTTGCAATACATCCGAAGCGCTTATAGTTTTATACCAAACATTGCTCCCGGCGACTCCGGTTATCGTATCTATATTTTTTTGACTTCCAGAATAGTTTATAGTGAAAATTATCCAGTCGTTTGCGTTTGAATGATTCTTAAACGTATATGACTCCACATTGGAAACATTTGAGCCACCACTCTGTGTAGTAGTTGCACCATAGTCATCGGTTTTGATCTTGTTTAACTCAATTATCGCATCGTATGTAGTGGTGGAATCGTATGAACTAGTACCAGAGTTATAATATATCGGATCATATTCGGTAGCGCCAATATTAAAGAAGGAAGCACTCATAAATTTCAATGCGTTTGCGGATGGATTGTCATTATTTTTCACCATAAAAAACATTCGCTTTAAGCAATACATCTGATTTAACAAAGTGTTAGCAAAATCATAGGTTCCTGGTTTAATGCCCCATTGTGCAACGTACATGCTATCAAAATAACCATTATAATAGGTCACAAGGTTTGGCAACTGGGTATTGAAATATGCTTTAAAGCTATCAAGAGCTCTTGAGGCACTATAGGAGGAGGCATCGTCTGGTTGCCACCACCAGTTAACAGCACCTGGCACTTTAGTATTACTACCATCTATGGGAAAACGAGTGCCACTGTTTAAGTATAAGTAGTTATCCCATGTTTTACCATAGGGCGTACCAGGAGCGGCATTAAATACCACAGGTATATGGCCAGATCTAAAATTGTATACGTAGTGTGAACTGGCTTTAAGCCAGTTCATGACTCCTGTTGCGCGGTGTTTATAACACTCAAGTTTTTTAGCCGAACTGCAAGGACTGGTATAGTTACACACGTTACAGAACCATGCATTGGTTGAATCATCTCCTTGAAGTTCCGTTCCCAGAATCAAGGCATCTATCTTAGTTGAATTATCACTGAGCCGATGAAGGAGAGCATCGAGATTTGAATAGTTGATGGTATCATCAAACCAGACATTTTCACTCAATGTGACTGAGGCATCACTTTTTCCGTCACCGCTGTAATCAAATAATGCTTGATGCTTATCAAAAAAGCTACCTGAAGTTGCATTCGAACACCAGTCATCAGTATATTTATCACATCGTGCGGGCTCTTGACAAGTTGAAGGATGGCATGGGGTGGTCTTTTTCCAACACGAACAGGCTTCAAGGTCCTCTTCTTCGGATACTATAACAGAATAACCATGCGCACTGTCAGGGAATGAAGAATTGTATTTATAATGATACAGCCGGGCAATAGAACCTCCGGGATAATACCATGATTCAAAATGTAAGCGATTGGTCATGCTTTTAAAAGTTGAGTTTGTGGGATCATAACCAAAAAAGGTATTAACAGTATGAATTCCAAACAGGCTCTTTGAAACCTGGTATGGAGTTGCAGGATACGTGACAGTTAATTTGATTTGGGCATTGATGGTAGAAGCAAATACCAACGAAATAAAAACGATTAGTTTGAAGATGACTTTTTTCATAGTGTTTAGTTTTAAAGGTGTGAATGAAAAAAAATAATATTGAGATTCAGAGGGGTATTCGTAGCTTCTATTCATTTGCCTTGAGCGATATAACAATACTTTCACATTCCCTTTCTCGTCGTGAAATTGATTTCGGCCGCTTGAAATCATTATTGATTTCTTTTTTTTAAGACCAGGTGAATGACTTCTCTTATGAAGCGAAATTCAGAGATATATTATTTACAGGTATTCCCCAATAATGGCATTTTAAAAAATACCATTATTGGGGGATGCATCCAATCTCAGATGCGTTTGAAGAATTGCACTAGGAGTTAATGTCGAAAATAAAAGAAGGCGCTGATTCTGAGGATAAGAATGAATACACTGCTGAAAAAGTTTTTTACTTCCCTCCCTCTGCGCGATGGAAATGGTTACAGGGACGAAGCAAGCACCCCACGGTAAAGATGTAGACGATGTAATGGATGCAATTGGAAAAGACAATCCATCCTTGGGCAGTGTGCTGCCGACAGTTTTTACCTAGGAGCAATTAGATGAAGCAAGTCTCGGCGGCCTGATTGATTTGGTAGGCACTACAACTATTGGGGGTTCGTCGCCGCATGAAGATTGAGCGGGGATAACTTTTTTACTTTCTTCAATGCCCCGCCGGGAATCTTATTCCAAAAAGAATCATCACTCTCTTTTTCAAGATTCTTAAACTCTTCCTGGAATGTAAATTCAGCATTTCTTAATTGGACTAAATTATCCGTTCGCACTTTTTTCAAATCTTCGTGCAGTTGGCTGAATTCTTTCTGAAGTTTTTCATGGTCGAGGGTCATTTTTTCTATTCGCAGCTCATTCGTTTGATCCATAGTCTCCTCAACAATGGTTGTAAGAAGGTGATTTACCTTCATCCCCCTTTCTTCGGCGAACAGAATAAATTTAGCCTTCAATTCCAATCCCACTCTGCAACTCAAAATACCGGTATTTGTTTGGCTTTGTACCCTCCAATCTGTTATCATTAGACGTTTCTTTAGACCCAATTTTAACGTGGCTACTTGAAGTTTATAAAAGTATGCACCACTTGTTGTCAACAGGACCTTGTTTAGGGAATTAGTTCGGGCATGAAACCATTTATGCCTTAATTTCATGTAAACAAGTGCATACAAAGTTCACTGATGGAGATGTTTTTTACAATAGCATCGGAATTACGTCGAAACATTTTCGCGATAATAAGGGACCAACCGGGATAAAATGGTTTCAATCTTCCCGACTGAAATCAAAATTTGAGAAAATTAATTTTTGGCAATACCTAAAAGATCCAAGTCTAATTTAAGAATTATGTTTTCTTAGGGGTTTTTAAGAGGAAACCTAATGCACAATTTTTTCCCTCTAAAAGACCAAAAAAAAACATTCTTGCGATGATAGACATTTACAGTTCTTACAGCGATCCATCTGAATAATCATGAGATCATTTTAGATGCATATTCCCTCCTCACTTCACCATCAATTTAACAATCTCTTTTCTTCTTTCGAGATGATGGATAAAAAATACAGCCCGCTCTTTAACTCACCACGATCAACGGTGATAATGGTGTTGTTCGCTTGTTGCGAGCTATGATATTGCAGTAGCGCTTCTCTTCCCAACTCATCAAACAGTTGCACATTGAATGGTACGGAGTAGTTGGTAAGTGTAATGATGGTCGAGATTGAGAAGGGAAAGACAAAATCACTTTCATCATTTTGCATATCTGCAACGCCGGTGTTGTCGGACAAAACTCCACCATCCAATAATCAGAACTTCCCCAAGGCTTGGGCTATCAACTGAAGAAGTTGCTTTCTGCGGCGAATGATAGTGCCGTGCAGGTTTTAGGTGATGATGAAGTGCTGAAACAAATTGCAGTAGAAATGCTGATAAAGTAAGAGCGAATGCTACGATTGATTGGACGATTCGGGAGAGTGCGAGAGCAAAGTTGATGGTGCTGGTCAGGCGTACATTGACGAAGTATGGCTATCCTCCGGATAAACAACAGAAAGCTATTGATATAGTGTTGAAGCGGGCGGAGTTGATGGCGGATAATTTAATCGCTGAGTAGCAAAGGGAGCAACAAGCTCAGAGGTTTTCCAGTAAATTTAAAGAGTAAGTAAAATTTTTCGATTAATAATACCATATTCCGTTTGCAATCTTAGAATGTAGACGCCGGGTTGGTATTGGTTGCAATTAATGATTTCGGAATTATCGATCATTGAATGATTAAAGATTTGCTGACCCACATCGTTGTAAAGATGAACTGTCCAATCTGCGGTTTTATTCTGTGCCGAAATATAAATTTGATTGTCTGCTACCTCAACATTTATGCTCTTGGAAACTTCATCCTCTATTCCGGTATTAAATTGTTGCCCTGCAATAATGGAACCGTCCATAGTATTGTCAAAAGCATAATCATAAATAGTAAATGTT
>Ga0134121_10002588_pt1 | contig 15535 bp, 12 predicted proteins | sample KB301_FD_96463 | JGI IMG/M metagenome (GOLD analysis project Ga0134121, IMG submission 96463) | Terrestrial soil microbial communities without Nitrogen fertilizer from Kellogg Biological Station, Michigan, USA - KB3-0-1 | ecosystem: Environmental > Terrestrial > Soil > Unclassified ... | reverse complement strand
CTGAGACTGTTGACATCCAGTGTCCTAACGTAAAGACCTGCTTCGATACGGTTGGAATGAGGCAGCGCAAAGCTCACCTCTGAACGTATGCCAAACTGAGATCGATCGCCGTCATTGAGTATGAGATCATCGCGATTGACGTTATTGAAGTGTGTCTTCAGAGCAAAGAAGCGTGTTTGCAAGAAGAGTCGCGGGTTTGGCGTAAAGCTCCAGTGCGCATTTAAGAGAAAGTTGCGCGACTCGCCGCGGAATACATTATTTACAAACAGGAGTTCTCGATCGCGATTGCGATCGTAGTCAAAACTTCCGTAGATGGCCGAAACGCCAAGCTGATTTCTCTCTGATCAGTCGTAGAGAAGTTTCCCCTGTACATCAGCAAAGCCCAGGATAGGAGGGTTGTTAGCAAACTGATTCTGATCGTTAATGCGGCGCACCAGATAACCGGTATAACTCTTTCGCGCAGCTACGAGGTACGAACCTTTTCCGCTTGAGATAGGACCATCGATCATCCCGGAAATGCCGCTTAGTGCAGCCGCAATGCGACCTGCTGCCTTCACTCGATTGCCGTCTCGAGAGTCGACGTCAAGGACGGCGGCGGTTCGATCGCCGAAGTTCGCGGGACTACCACCGCTCAGCAACGACACTGAATTAACCGCATCAGAGTTTATTATTGACAGCGAACCAGTATCGGGATAACCACCAGCCACCGTGTGCACAAAATTGTCTGTGAGCACTCCGTCAAGCCACACACCGACGCGATCGAAGCCGGCGCCGCGAACGGAAAACTCGCTGCGAAAGTCGTCGTTAGTGCCGACTCCGGGCAGGGTTTGCGCAGCTCGAATCGGATCGCTCAGGAGAATGCTCGACGTCGCTTGCAGCTCACGCTTGTTGAGGGTCTGCTCAAAGGTCGAGGTCGTGCGAGTGCTTTCGAATGGATCAGGAACGATCGTGACGTGTTCTGTTAGTGCGGCAGCATCTTCGTTCAAGGCGATTTCTACAGTTTCCGTACCCACGTTGATCGTCTTTTTTACGAGACCATAAGTGACGGTCGTTATATAGAGCTCTTGTGGGCCAGGTGGTAATTCGAGAGTGAAAGCGCCATTGGCGTCAGTAATCGTCGTTTTATCGTTGAGTTTAGCGACTACGCGAACGTTAGCCATTGCTTCGCCGGTGTTCGCATCGACAACTCTGCCGCGCAAGATGATTGAGCGCTCTTGTGCTATCGCAGTTGGGCCAGTCAATAGCAAAAGCAGGACAACGATTAGTTTGTTCAGTGCGGTGAGTTTCACGTTTAGTCCGATCCCAGTGTTGTTCACTCCCGATGATCGTTCCGGATGATGGCGGCGACGGGTAGAATAATTGAGTCGTCGGCGCTGTCGACGCATTATACACACGTCGACCTAAGGAAACTCACATGATTAAACCAGAAATCACCGGTATTGCGCCGCTCTTCATCGTGAATAATGTTCCTGCCACGCTCGCCTTTTACCGCGACCGTCTCGGGTTCGACATTACGTTTGAAGGACCAGAACCTGACGACATCTTCTTCGGCATTGTCCAACGCGGTGCTGCGATGATCATGTTCAAGGACGTCGGCGTCGCTCCGGTGCCGAACCACACGCGCGATGTCAAAAAAGGCATCGCACGCTGGGACGCCTATCTAAATGTCTCCGATCCGGACGCATTGGCAGCAGAGTTCTCATCGCGCAATGTCGGCTTTTCCGAACCGCTCAAAGATACCGACGACGGCCTGCGCGGCTTCGAGCTCAAGGACGCTAACGGCTACGTTTTGTTCTTCGGTCGTCCTCGTTGATGAGTCCATTCGTCTGGAGAATCATGGCCCATCGTTGCTTCATTGTTCTTGTGTTGATGTTAACAGTGGTCGTCTTTAATTGCGCGACCAATGCTCAACAAAAGCTGACAAGAAACCCGACTCCATCGCGCGCGGAAATTGATGACTTCATAGCAAGGGTTAGCTCGTCTTGGCCTGAGGTATCCGCCGATCTGCTCATTCGAATTGCTCAATCCAAGTTAATAAGCGACAAGAAAAGGAAGATAGCCCTGCTTGAGGAAGCCTACCACCGTGGTTCTGACGCGCAGAAGAAATTGCGCATGAAGCGATGGACGGGACTTGTAGATACAGCTTCCGGTCAGCTTTCTGCCGCATATGATCTTGAGTTGGACGAGTTATCAATAAAAACCCGGGCTGTGAGAACGATGTCGAGTCTGGACGCCATCAGAAGCCGAGAATTGTTTGTCCAAATTCCGAAATTGAAATTGCCACCACTATCCTGCGCGGATGATTTGGGCTACGAGGTTTCAGGCTTTTATCAAACGCTGAAAGAAGTACAGCAAAAGAGCTTCACGCCAAAGGAGTTATCAGAGGGTAATGGATTGCGTTTCATCCAACCTTATATTTCTAACATCGAGTCGCCGGCGCAGGTCGCGCCTGTTGTGAGTCTAATCGTTGATTCCAATTTAACGTCTTCAGAGATCAACGTGGCTTTATCAACTCTGGTATCGGCCTTAAAGGGAGTGCAGGACGATCCAAAGTCTTTCGCACTTTCGCTCACATCTGGCGGACTCGCAAACAGTCTCCAAAACTTGATCAAAAAAAGTCGCGACAACGAGGTCGCGTCCACGCCTTTGCTCAACGCTTTCAGAGTATATTTTTTACGAGAACTGAGTGTACAGTGTCCCGACCTGAGGGTAGGGAATGAGCAAAAGAATCGACTACAGGTCGAATTCTCCAGAGTCAACAAGTGGTTCGTAAGCCCAATTTCAGAAGATGAATTGAAAGCGCGAATTGGAGAGCGGTCCAATGAGACGCAATTTTGGGCGTCACCAGAATCGCGGAGCTTTCTCATGAGAGTGAAACGATTACGTTTTGGAACGGGTCAAACAGCCCTGACTGAAGAAGAAAGAAACAATGACGATTGGCAGCTAGAATTAAGGCAACTACTCATGGACCTGGGACAGTGGACTGGTTCAGGCGACGCAGAGTCTGAGGTATTTCACGAGAAATGTAATCTGTACGATGCTCTGTACAGCCTTTCACCAAATAACGCTCTGCGCACCGAAGTGTTGCTTGCGTTTGCGGGCTACTTGCGAGTTGCGTCGATGCAGGAAAGTAGTTGTATCGAATGGCTATTGCATGGGCATAACCTACTGAAAAGAACGCGAACCCTCGGACCCGAGCGTTTGAAGATCATCAATGTCTTCAACACCTCAACCACGCAGGCATTGCAGCTCTACTCACAATTTGACGAATTAATTACTGCCAACCAGCAGCAATACGTCATACGCCCAACGGCCAACAGATGAGCCGGCTAGTCCACTTACCTTCGCACGATACCGCAGCACATTTCCGTACTGATCTCTACGTCTCGATTCTTTGTACTCCAGGTCAATAGAATCAACCCCGACAGACGATAGAAACGACAGCTCGTCAAATTCAGAGACACCATCGTGATTAAGATCCTGCCAGAGGCGCAACGATGGAAATATTGCATCACGGACATCGATAATGCCGTCCGCATTGCCGCCATTCTCCACTTTGTCGTACTCAGCCAAAGCCAGAAATCCGTTGCGACTTGCACCCGATGGTTGCGGCGTGAAGTTACCGAAGAGTTCTTGCCCTCCATCTATTACCCCGTTGCCGTTACGGTCGAGTGCGAGCCAAGCGTCGTCTTTAGATGCTGATGTCCACGCAATTTGCTCTTTAACTCCGTCATTATTCAAGTCAAATCGAACGCCGTCAGTCGCACTTGTAAGTGCAATTCCATTTCCTAAGACATCAACGAGGATGGGTGTTGAGTAAGTACAGCAACATCCATGGTCGTTATCCTCGAGGTCAGGCTCGCATCCAGTGAGCGGATAAGTACAGTAGTCCGTTGGACCATAACACGTTCCACCAAATAGCTGTCCGACACATTTCGCTGGATTGACACCTGGGCATGCTGTTGGTGTGGGGCTTGGCGACGGAATCACAGATTCGCCGCCGGTGTCTAACGCTACATTCTTATTGCAGTTACCTAAAGCATTATTAAGGTTGGCATGAACTCTGCTTACATCATTCGCGGTAATTGTGTTTGCGTCTCGCGTTCCGTTCACATTTGTACCTCTCATGATTGTGTTGCAACTATTGTCATTACCTAACCCAATCAGGTGTCCGAGTTCATGCTTGATTCGTCCACATAAGTCCTGTGCGGTGAACGATCCATTGTTGAGATTACCGTTTGCAGGCAACAGTTTGACAGTATTGGTACGCGTCGCACTGCCGGGGAGTAGATTCGCATCGCAAGCGGCGTAGTCAAGCACACTGGAGTCATTAGTAATGTTGATGTCCGGGGTGCTTACTCCGGTCTGATTAGCCTGGTCTAGCACGAAATGGTAGCCGGTCTTGTTACCATTGGCATCTGTGGCGTTGTTCCACCCGTCTATCGCACAGTTGGTTGCATTCCACACATTACTGTTCGTAGGGTTGCCCCAACTTGGATCAATACGAACTACAATCACTCTGCTATTGTCACCATCGCAAGTATTGCAAAGATTCAAAGGCAGATTTGAGGCTGGGCCGTGACCGGCATACGGCACTTGGTCGTTATAACAAGGAGGTTTTCCTGACGTACAAGTTGGCAGCTGGCTTTGAACTGACTGAACCAATACCAAAAAAAATGTGAGAACGATGAGGAACTTTTTCATTTTGGAACTCCTGCGAGAGAACGGTAAATCCCAAAGCGAAAGTAACGACTAGGGCCGTTTTAGATATTGCTTGAGGCGGGCTAACGAGTTGCCGAATTTTGATTCGACACCTTGCTTGATTTTGTCGGAATCTTTATTAAACGGGATTAACCTATCACCACTAGCGATTGTAAAAACGCCATATGGACCACCTGCCGTTACAGCAACACGATTCGGGTATAACAGAACAAAAAGCAGATATTCTTGATTGGTTTGGAATTCAGGAAAATCGGGTTCGACTTCGTGGACCTCCACGTCATCTATGCGGATGACTCCTCCAGTTCTGGGAACAAAAAACTCCGTAGCATAGTCAATGGGAAGGTCCATTGGAGGAGTCAAACTCAAGAAATTAGGAGAGGGGGGCGTTTTTAAGTCTGTCAAAGTATCCACGATACTGAACTTATTCCAGGTTAAAAGGTGGTCACCGTCCACTTGATAGGTATGCTGGCTTATCAGTCGGGCTCTTACCACAGTATAGTCAGAAATCGTTTCATCTATCTCTTTAGTAGCACTTCCGACGTGCTCAACCATCAAACCTGGAACGACTACTTTTTGCTTGCCGTCCTTTTTAGCTTTAGCGGCGTACCATTTCAGCAGGTTTCCCTTAGGTGGGTTTTCCTGACGATTGGAGCTTCGGGTCGAGGCGAACACAAATACGCTCACGATGGTCACTACCAGTGCGACCAATAATTTAGGAAATAAAGATTTCATTACGTGGCTCCCACTCGGTGTCGTGATTTGAGGTAAGTTGATCAGACATAGAGGACTAGAGGGCGATTGCAAAGTGAAGACGCTCAGTACTCTACGTTTACATATTTTAAATTGTCAAGTATTTGAACGAAGCTCGTGATCTAACGGTCCTCACTTTCAGAACTCAACGTGCTTATATCAACGCTGGCGTCGGCCCTTACAACTCTACTCGCAATTTGACGATCTCACCTCGCCGCACCTTACTCACTGAAGATACTTCTCGGAAGGCTCGCGCAATCGACCGAGCTTAAGAGCAAGAATCCGAAAGAAGGCGACTCGTCCAGTGTTTACCATTCCCACATATGAAGGCCGCACGAATACATGAGTTTGGTCCGCCATGTGTGATTGTCATTGACGATATTCCGCGCCCGATACCAGTTCTCGGTGAAGTGCTGGTGCGCGTGGTCGCAACCGGCGTTGGACCATGGGACGGTTGGATTAGATCGCATACGAGTGTTGTGAAGACGCCACTGCCACTGACGCTTGGTTCAGACCTTGCAGGTTTCATCGAAGAGATCGGACCCGGCGTTTCAGGATTCAGACAAGGTGAAGAGATCTATGGCGTGACGAACACCGATTTTACCGGCGCGAATGCCGAGTACGCGATTGCCTCTGCCGCAATGATCGGTCCGAAACCAGGCAGTCTGGATTTTCTCCAGGCCGCTTCAGTTCCTGTAGTCGCAGTAACCGCATGGCAAATGCTGTTTGAATATGGAAAAGCCACAGCCGGCCAAACAGTTCTCATCCACGGTGGCGCTGGAAATGTGGGTGCCTATGCAGTGCAACTGGCGCATGTGGCAAAGCTTAAGATCTTCGCGACCTGCTCTGCTGAAGACGCGCCATATGTACGCAGCCTTGGGGCGACCAATGTGATCGATTACACCACCACCAAATTTGAAGATGTTGTTCGCGGAGTAGACATAGTGATCGACACGGTGGGTGGCGATATTCAGGAACGTTCGCTCCAGATAGTAAGCCAGGCGGCATCATCGTCTCGAGCGTTTCACCATTTCCCGGCACACCCAAACGCTCAGACGTTAGCACAGCGTTCTTTCTCGTGGACGTAACGACCGCCCGGTTGAATGCGATCACCGAATTGATTGATCGGCACGAGCTTTCCACACAGGTCGGGACCATCCTGCCTCTGGAACAGGCGCAAACCGCTCATGAGATGCTTGAGGGAGCACCTCACAAGCGCGGCAAGCTTGTTCTGGCTGTAAATGCGTAAGTCGAGGAGATCACAAATGACCACTTATCCAATCACAACCGGCTTCAGTGCAATGTCGTCCTTTGGAGAGAGAATGTCTCGCAGGTGGGGCGGCTATAGCTCAGTGTTGCTGCGGGCAGCGCTTGCGATAGGTTATCTTTCCGCCGTGGCAGACCGGTTCGGTTTGTGGGGACCGTTTGGGGTTCCGAATGTCGACTGGGGGAATTTCTCAAGGTTCCTGGAATACACGCACCGTATCAATTCGTTTGCACCGGCGGAAATGATCCCGGCGCTGGGTATCATCGCCACTATCGCTGAGATTTTGCTCGGTCTTCTTCTCCTCATAGGCTGGCACACACGTGCGGCGGCGCTGTTAAGTGCACTTCTTCTACTGATCTTCGGGGTGGCAATGACGGTTGGTTTAGGAGTCAAGGCGCCGCTCAACTATGCTGTCTTCACGGGGATGGGTGGGTCACTGCTGCTCGCAAATTGCCAACGCTTCCCGTTAAGCCTCGATCAACTGTGGTCGCGTCGAACTGAATCTTGCTAATCTTTAAATGCTGACAAGGTTTTTTACCTCGGCTGAATCCGGATCGTGAAGTTGCAGATCGCGATCTTCTGATCGGGGGTGACCTCGGTGGCTTCTTCGCGGATCAATTCTTTGCCATTTACGAGCGTTGGGTTGCGGCCTTTTGCTACGAGCCAGTAGCGACCTTCGTTGTCACGCGATAATACTGCATGCACGCGACTGACTTCCGGATCGCCTTTGATTGGCAGGTCGACGGAGATGCTCCGCGAGCCACGGCCGATCGTGATCTCGTTTTTCATGATGGGAACTACAGCCTGGCGCATGCCGTTCTGCCAAATCTCAACCTGGTAAAGCGCTGTCGCTTTCGGGCGCACGACGGTCTGTTCACTCTCGCTGGTCTCGGAAGCATACTCGACGACAGTATCGTTTGGACTGAACGCCGGCGCCGTTCGTGAGGGATCGACGCGCGGCGTCACCATCGTGTGCCCGCTCTCCGTCTCATCCCAAACAGCCTGCACACGAAACTCACCTTTGTTCAAGGTGCCATCAACGCGCAGCTCGACCGCAAACGATTTGACCGCAAGCTGAGTCGTGCCGCTCAACTCACGCGCGCGTTCCGAAAGCACGTGAAACAATCCCTGCTCGAGCCCGCGACGCTTGTCGCCCTGCCACTCTTTATCATCGTCGGCGCTGAGGTAAACAATGTACTCGCGCGGAATGTAGGTTGGACCACCCGGCGGCGTGAACATCTCGCGCTGCATCGCCGCCTCAACCTCACGCGCGATCTTCACGAGAAACTCTTCCCAAACGCGCCGTGGTTTCGCGTGCTCGTCAGCAGCTTCGAGCAGGTCCTCGCCCGTCTCACCGTCTATCCATTTTCGAATCGATTCCAGCAGGCCCAACTGTCGCTCCTTCTTTCTCCGCACACATCAATCAAACTTCACGTATCTCTTATTCACCCACCCGCGATCCGATGAATACGGCTCCGTCTTGGGCCGTGCGTGTTCCACAATCTGCACTTCGTACCAGTTGTTATCAGCACTCAAAACTTTTACTTTCGATCCCGACTCGGCGAGGCCAATCGGCCCATTCGCAGCGCTCGCATTCGGTCGCAGGTTCACGTCAGTTATCGTTATACCCTGCTTGCCGATTGGCTCGACATTTTGCGCCATCGGCGCGAGCGGGTTCCAACGCGTCGTGACGTACTTGTGGGTCGCGAGCAGCATTCCCGAAAACGCCAGAATCAGACCCATAGCAACGAGCGCACGTCGCTTCCGGCTCGCAGGAAAAACTGCATCAACAGTCCTGAATCTCTCCGGCCGTCGTTCGTGATAGTCCTCCAACTCCTGCTGCGCGCGCATCTGCCGCCGCGCTTCAACACTGATTGGAACCACGATGCGCGGCCTTTTAATCTCCGGTATCTCTTCGCGCTGGGCCGGCACTTCAAAGTGCGGACGTGGCGGCGCGGCTTCAGTGAACTCGTCTTCGGGCTCGACTGACAAATCCTCGCTCGGCTTGCGTCGCATCTGCTCCACAGGGACCATCTTTAGCGGACGCGTGGGCGGCAGGCTCGCATCGGCGATCTCGTCCCAGAATTCTTCGACGGTTTGATAACGTGCTTCGGGTCGATTCTGCGTCGCTTTCTCCAGCACGCGGAGCACCGACCTGGCCCACGGCGTCTCACTTATCTGCGGCGGCAACTCAGTCAGCGAATGTTGCGCAAAGCGACGCGGCGACTCGCCTGCGAGCAACGTGTACATCGTCTTCGCGAGCGAGTAGATGTCAGCGGCCGGTGTCAGGTTAACGTGCGCCACTCGTAGCCCGGCCGTATCGAGCTGACCGGTCTGCATTAGCGGATTGTGTTCCGGCGCGGAGTAGATGTTTGTGCCGACGCGCGTGATCGCTCCGTCCATAGAATCGATGCGCGCGACGCCGAAGTCCGCGATCTTCACGACTTCCTGATCGGCAGTCAGCAAAAGATTTTGCGGCTTGATGTCGCGATGAATCACGCCGCACTTGTGCGCGTGTGCGAGTCCGGAGCAGACCTGTTCGAGATAGAAGAGCGCTTTTGAGAGCGACAACGGTCGCGTCTTCGTGAGCGCAAACAGATCGCCGCCCGGCAGATACTCGAGCACGATGTAGTGAAAAGTCGTTCCAGAAAGATCAATAGCCGTGCCGTGTCCCAGACGATTGATGACGTTTGGATGACGAACGCGATCGAGCGCGACTGCTTCGTTCTGAAAGTTCGTAACGAGCGTACGCTCTAACTCGAGATCGGGCACACCTTGCAGGTAGAGATTGAGTGCCTTGATAACGATCGTGCGCGGCTGGCCTTCGGGCGCGGCGTTGTCATTCGCGACGTAGATCTCCGCGTAGCTGCCACCTCCGAGGCGCTCGATGATATCGTAGCGGCCATCAAGTCTACTCTGTTGTAACTTCAGCTCCGACATTTTTTCTTAGCCGCAAAAAGGCACAAAAGCACAAAAAAGTTTATCTAAATCATTTTGTGACTTCTGTGCCTTTTGTGGCAACTCTTCTTCTGTGCCGCTTCGTGGCTCATATCGCACTTAGATGCTCAACATTAGGGGGCGTTGCTGTTGGCGGGAGGTTTGGTCAGCTCTTCGTAGTGGTTGAGTACTTTCCACCTGTCTTTTTGCGTCTGCGTTCTGACGCTGATCAAGCTCAAACCAAGCACCGATTCCTTCTTGATCGTGGCGTTAGCGGGTGAAGGGTTGCTGTCCGCCTTCGCAATCGCGGCGTCAAACGCCTTACCGGCTTCGTCAGTGTTTCCCGTCAGAAGATTTGCGCGACCATAAAGATACAAAAACTCCGCATTCGGCGAATCGAGCGCAGTTGAAACTCCTGACTTCACGAGCTCGGGGCTAATATCATTTTTCAGCCAAGCACGCGGATCCTGATCAACCTTCCGCCGTGCTCTCTCAAACTGTACGAACGGTTCTTCCGGCGCGGGCGTCGCGGTGGGCGCTGCGACCTGGGCCGGCTGAGTATTGTGCGACGCGAGGAAGGGAATTCGTTCCTTGTAACGCGCGCCGGCGTAGAAAGCACCAGCGATCAGCAGCAACACGACGAGCGCGAGCAACGCGCGTCCGGCGCCGCTGCCCTGAGCAGCTTTTGGATCGGCGACGTTCAACGGTTCGGAGTTCATAGTTGTAACTGGAGCCGGCTCTGCGGCACTCTGCGGACCGGGAAACGCGATGCGCGATGCGGGCAGAAAAGTCGTGTCAGCAGGCGCGGAGCCATTACCCGGTGGCACTGCATAAACGGGTGTCGCGTCGGGATTGATTGTCCGTTCGAGATCTGCTGAGCGCTCACCGGCCTTGAGATGCTCACCGACGCGCACTGCAATCACGGTCAGGTTGTCTTCAGCACCGCGATCGTAACAGCGTCGCTTCAACTCGCTGCACAGATCGTCGAGGCTATTGCTGACGACCATCAACTGTCGCAGCTCATTATCAGGGATATGTCGTGTGATGCCGTCAGTGCAGAGCAGAAACTCGGTACCGTCTTCAACCTCGATCGTCTTCATGTCGACTTCGACGCCCTGCTCGGCGCCGAGTGCGCGACTGATCACGTTCTTGCTCGGATGATTCGCCGCCTGCTCGGGAGTCATGCGTCCGGCGCGCACTTCCTCTTCGACAATCGAGTGGTCTTCAGTTTCGCGATGCAGTTGGCCGTCAGGCGTGAGACGGTAGAGTCTGGAATCTCCGACGTGGCCGAAGGTGGCGACGTCGCCTTTAATATGAAGCGCGACGATCGTCGTCGCCATCATTGAAAACCGGGCGTGCTCCTGGGCCATCTGGTGGATCGAGGCGTTCGCGCGCTGAATCGCGAGCTCCATCAAGTCTTCGATATCAGCGCCGTCTGTCTGGTGACGAAACGCTTCATCGAGAACCTCGATCGCAGTCTGCGATGCGACTTCACCCGCTTCGGCGCCGCCGACGCCATCCGCTACAGCGAAGATCGAGCGCTCCGGATCGTGCAAAAAGGCGTCTTCGTTAAGCGGGCGACGCTCGTTGAGGCCACGATCCGACAGGGCTGCGGAGTTGACCTCTAAGGTTTTGGTTTCTTCGCTCATTGCACAGCCTCCAGCTTAAGGGGAGAAGAACTCTTAGCCACCGGCCTATCCGCTATGACACGATCGCGGGCATTTCGGTTTGAAAATGCCATCAACATCCCCAACATCGCAAAGCTCGTAATCAGACTGAAACCACCATGACTCACAAAGGGAAGCGTGATTCCAGTCATCGGTAAAGCTCTCAAGATACCGCCAATGTTGACCATTGCTTGAAAACCTACAAACGCTGTCAGACCTGCTGCGCACAACTTCGTAAACATATCACGCGCCTCCAGCGAAGTGCGAACCCCTGCGACCACGAAGATGATGATCGCGAGGATGACCACAGCGCCGCCTGCAAGCCCCGTTTCCTCCGCAATTGCCGCGTAAACATAATCTGAGTCGGCAATCGGAATCACTTCCGGAAAGCCGAGTCCGAAGCCGCGTCCGGTTGTTCCACCGGAATCGATCCCAAACTGCGCCTGCGCGGGTTGAAACGCGAGCCGGTCAAACCAGATATCGACGTTGACGGTCTTCTGCATCGCCGGGCTCTGCTCGGCCAGTTCTTTCAGTCGCGGATCTCGCGAGAGCGCGTCTTCGTAGTCTTTCTTCCACCATGAAACTTCCGGCGACGGTGGATCGAAGCCGTCGAGCCAGAGGTGAAAGCGTTGTTGAATGCGTGACGGAAGAGCAGCACTGATCGGACGTGCGATCGTCGGCAGTAGCGGCACCTTCTCCTGAATATCGCGCGGCAACGCGCCGACGACGAGAATGCCGATCACAACCACAACCGAGCCGACGAACACGAGCAACTGCGGCCAACGGCGCACCGCGACGAGGTACAGCGTCGTGTAAGCGCCGCTGAAGATCAGCATCTGTCCGAAGTCTTTGAGGGCGAAGAATGGAATGAACGGCATGATCGCCATCACGAGGAGGGGAACGATGTCGCGCGCGCGCGGGATGCCCCAGTAAGTTTCGGCGAGATCTTTGTAACGCGCGGTCAGGATGCCGGCGAAGCCGACGAGGAAGGGAATCTTCGATGGCTCCCACGGCGTCATGTTGCCGAGCGCTTTACCGGCGCTCGACGTCACCACTGCTGCTGCAAGTGGTAAGAGCGTAAATAAGACAATGATGAAACTGTTGCGTTGCAGCCATAACAGAAAACCGTCCCGCGCGCACAACGAGTATGCGATTGCGAAAGCAAAAAACGACAGGACCGGGATCCAGGTGTAACTGGAGGTGATCGCGTTCCAGAGTGAGTAGTTCGACTCTTTCTTCGGAATCTGGCTGATGTCGATTGGCTGCGCGGGTGTTGGCGGCAGGCCCATCAACTGCTTCTTCACCGGATCGTAGTTCTCCATGATGTAGCGCGTGCGCAGCGCGTCCATCTTCTCCTCGCGCGCCTGGGCTTTGTTGCGCGCGTTGTATTCCGGATCGCTGTAGAGGCGATACTGGATCAACATGCCGAACGAGAAGAGGAGAATGGCGGTGGTGAAGAGGACCCAGTTACCGACGAATCGTTTGCTACGCGAAAGCCAAAGCACGAGAAAGATGATTGGAACGAACATCATCAGGTCGCGCACCGCGCCGATAAGCGACGTCTCATAACCACGCAGCAGTCCGGCGCGATGCACGGCAAAGTACCCGGTGATCTCGAGGCCGAGGATCAGGAACAGGATCAAAAGATGGGAAGAAGCGCGATTTTTCATTTAGTTTTCTCACGCAGCGGCGCAACGGCGCAGCGCTTCTTTCGTCGCGTCGTTGCGCCGCTGCGTGAGCATGCTTTACTTGAAGTAGCCAAGGTCCCTCGCTTTCAACACGAGCGCCGCAGCAATCGGAGCCGCGGATCGCGATCCGTAACCGCCGCCTTCGACGATGATCGCCATCGCGAGCTGTGGTTTCTCAAGCGGCGCGATGCACAGAAACCAGCCGTCGATCCGCGGGTGATCGTTATCCATGATCACTTCATCGTACTCGCGGATGACGTTTCCTTTGTTGTCCTTCTCGACCTTGTGCCGCGTCTTCATCTCACCCGTCTTCGGATCGTAAACAGGCACGACTTTCTGCGCCGTTCCGGTCTTGCCGCCCGTGTTGATACCCGCCGCTTTGACCGGCGCAAAAACACCACGCGCCGTGCCACTCGGACCGCCAGTCACGAGGCCCATGATCTGTCGGAGACGCGCCGCAGTCGACGCCGGCATCACCTGATTGAAAGGCTGCGGCGCAACGTTCATCTCGATCCGCGGCTTCATCAGCTTGCCTTCCATGTTTCCAATCGCCGACGCCGCGAGCGCCATCTGAAACGGCGTCATCTGTCCGGCGTAACCCTGACCATATCCCATCAATGCGAGATCGTACCTCGTCACTTGTTTGCCGGTGACGATCGTCGCCTCTCTCGGTGCGAGCGCACGCTTCACTGCGTCAGTACTCGCGTCCCAGATCTGCGGCTGCTTGCGACCGCGCAATGCCTCCGACGGCGTGTCGTAAGCACCGATGCCCAGCAACTGCGCGGCGCGTTTCAGTTTTTCCGCGCCAAGCTTCACGCCCATCTGCGCGAAGTACTGGTTACACGAAACCTCGTACGCCTGATCGATATGGATCCGCCCGTGTACTTCACCTGGTCCACCATCGTCAAAGATCACATTCGCGCCGGGCGCGGCATAGTAACCGCCACCACTGCACGTGAACTCAGTATCCTGCTCACCCGCGAGAAACGCTGCGACCATCGTCACGGTTTTGAACGTCGAACCGGGAATGTAATAAGCGCCGAGCGCACGACTGACGAGTGGCTTGTCACGCTCGTTTGCTTCGAGACGAATCCACGTCGCCTCGTCGTCAACTTCCTCGAGACTGTATGAAGGCTCGCTGTAGAGCGCGAGCACGTCGCCAGTCTGCGGATTGAGTATGACCACAGCACCGTGCTTGCCTTTCAACTGATCGACAGCAGCCTGTTGCAACCCGCGATCGATCGTGAGGCGCACGTCCTGATTGCCTCTAAACTCCAGCTCTTTTCCTTTGACCACTTCGAGCGCTTCGGGAAGCACGCCACTCTCGACACCGAACAGCGCGCGCTCCAAACCCGGATCGCCGCGGTCCGATCCGAAGATATGGGCCAACGCCTTGTCCATCGGGTACTCGCGCTTGATGTTGCCGCCGGAATCGCGTTTGTAATAAGCAAGTGGCTGGTCCACGCGGCCACTGCGATCGAAGATCCAGCCGCGCAGGGTCGACTCAGAAAGACGACGCGCGCGCAGGTCTTTGTAGCTCAGCTCCTGAAACTTCTGGTTCTGCTCGGAAGCGTAGTGCGCCCAGTAGATGTGAAATGAAAAGAGGCCGATCGCGAGCAGTACGAAGAGATAGCGCAGCGCGCGCAGACCGCGGTTAGTCGAATGAGATCCAAGACGTTTTTTGACTTCCTTCGGCAGATCATCGGGAATCGGCGGCGCGGTTTGTTTACGACTACGAAGGAGTCCGAGCAATAGCAGCAGGATTATGAGCCCGAGGCCGCCGACGTAGATCAGTGTGAACAGCGCGGGCGTGCGCTCAGGCACATGCGGACTTGGAAGGGGAGAAGCGGTGGGAGTTTGAAAGAGAAGTAGAAGAATTGTGACCAGGTTCATCCAGTTCGCTACTCACTTTTGCGCAGTCGTACTTCTACATCTCCAAAGCCAACTACATCGCCGTCTTCGATCAATCTGGATTCGCCGTATGAGATGCGTCGCCCGTTGAGATAAGTGCCGTTGGTCGAGCCTGTATCGGCGACGAGAAGAGTGCCTTCGGCAGTCATCAATAGGGCAGCGTGGATCTTTGAGACGCTCGCGTCGTTCAGGGATAACTCGTTATCGGAAGCGCGCCCGACGCTGAGTCTACGTCCGCCCGGCTTGAAGATGAGCGGTATCTCGCGCGTGCCGCTCGGCAGAGTGACGCGAGCGATCACCTGGATGTCGGGCATCGGCGGCGCTGCGCCGGGAATCGGCACACCCAGTTTTGCCGCGCGCATCTCTTCGTCGTGTCGCCTGAGATCGTCTTCAAACTCGCCGAAGTTTGGATCGACCGAGATTCCGGTCGTGAAGATGTCGACTTCGGCGTCGACAGTGACTGGCGCGAGTGTTCGATAACGATGATCGTTGATGTGATCGATTGCGGCGGCGAGCACTTCGTTCTTGAGGTCGCCGAGAATCTCGGGCGGCGCTTCTGAATGCGTGCCCCACTCGACTTTCAAAACCATGTG
>Ga0134121_10002586_pt1 | contig 15546 bp, 12 predicted proteins | sample KB301_FD_96463 | JGI IMG/M metagenome (GOLD analysis project Ga0134121, IMG submission 96463) | Terrestrial soil microbial communities without Nitrogen fertilizer from Kellogg Biological Station, Michigan, USA - KB3-0-1 | ecosystem: Environmental > Terrestrial > Soil > Unclassified ... | reverse complement strand
CGCCTGGCCCAGCATGCCCGTTCCGCCGAAGACCAGGCAGCGCATCTAGGAGATCCCGACCTCCGAGTTGTCCCCCACCATGAAGCGGTAGGCCTTGGGCTTCTGATCGGTCTTGACGATGCGTACGTTGCGGCCGATGAGCGAGCCGTCGATGCGCAGCGGGATGTCGCGGATCTCGCTGTCGGCGAGGACGATGGAGTTCTCCATCTCGCAGGCGACCAGGGTGCAGCGGTCGCCGATCGAGGTGTAGGGACCGACGAAGGCGTTCTCCAGCCGGGCGCCGTCGCCGATCACCACCGGGCCGCGCACCAGAGAGTCGACGAGGACCACGCCTTCGCCCAGCTTCACCCGGCCCTCGATGCGGCTGCCCCTGCCGAGCTCGCGGCGGTTGGCGCCGTCCGGCATCTCCAGCCCTTCGAGAACGATGCGGTTGGCCTCCAGCATGTCCTCCAGCTTGCCAGTGTCCTTCCACCAGCCGCGCACGATGTGGGGATGGACGTCGAGGCCGCGGTCGATCAGGTTCTGGATGGCGTCGGTGATCTCCAGCTCGCCGCGGGCCGAGGGCTTGATCAGTTTGACCGACTCGAAGATCGACGAGTCGAACATGTAGACGCCCACCAGGGCCAGGTTGCTGCGCGGCTCCGGCGGCTTCTCCACCAGCCTGCGGACCTTGCCCTCCCTGGTCAGCTCCGCCACGCCGAACTGCTCGGGGTTGGGCACCTCGGCGAGCAGGATCTCCGAGTTGCAGCCGAGGGCCTGAAACTCCTCCACCAGGCTGGCGATGCCGCCGGCGATGAGGTTGTCGCCCAGGTACATGACGAACGGCGAGCCGGCGAGGAACGCCTCGGCGATCAGCACGGCGTGCGCCAGGCCCAGGGGAGCCTCCTGCTGGATGTAGGTCACCCGCGCGCCAAAACGGGAGCCGTCGCCCACCGCCGCCTCGATCTCCAGGCGGGTGTCGCCGACGATGATGCCGATCTCGGCGATGCCGGCCGCCACGATCGACTCGATGGCGTAGAAGAGCACCGGCTTGTTGGCGACCGGCACCAACTGCTTGGCCGAGGTGTGGGTGAGGGGGCGCAGTCGCGTCCCCTTGCCGCCTGAAAGAATCAGCCCCTTCATCAAGTCTCCGGCGAGTGCGGTGTTACGGTTGGTTCGTCGAGCTGCGGCTGGTGAGGTCGAGGAACGTGCCGACGTTTTTCAACGTCAGGGAGAAGCGGATCTCCGTGTCCTGCACTCCCAAGGTACCGGTCGCGCTCTGGAACTTCCGCAGCTCGACGCGCAGGCCGTAGCACTGGGACAGATAGTTGGCGACCAGGGTCTCGCTCTGCAGCAGCTGCTGGTCGAAGTCGTAGTTGGCCTGCGCCTCCAGGCGCAGACCCCAGGGCGCAATGTTGTACGCACCGCCCAGGCGGACCTGGTTGGATTGCGAGACGCCGGTCTCCGTCTGGGCGTTGGTGAACCAGGTGGCGGCCACATAGTTGTTCTGGCCGAAGCCGTAGTTGCCGGTCAGCGAGGTGGAGGCGATGCCCTTGAACAGGGTGTTGTAGTCCACCTGGATCTTGAGGCTGATCTTGTCCGTCGGGTTGTAGCGCAGCAGCGCTTCCAGAGGGCCGGCGGTGGTGGTGGTCTGCGCGTCGAGCGAGGATTGGAGCGGCTCCGCGGAGTCGAAGCTGAAGTTGCGGGCGACCTCGAAAAGGAGCACCTCGCGGGCGTTGCCGTTCTCGACGTTGGGCTTGGCCAGGATGCGGTTGTCGAGCGCGATGCGGCCGAAGTTCGTCGGCGTGGAGGTGTCGATCTCGTCGAACAGCGGGATGTTCTGCGGATCCTTGATGTCCCCCTGGTAGTTGTAGGTCCAGCGCGGCTCGATGACGTGCTTGATCTTGTAGCCGCCCAGGGTGCCGTCGAAGATCTTCGAGAACGAAGGCCCCACGATCTCGGCGCTGGCCACCGGGAAGGTGCGCGTGCGGCTGTCGCCGGTGAAGCCCGTCTGGTCGGCGGTGATCGTGTCGCCATACCAGGTGCCCCGCTCGCCCCCCGTCACCGAAAGGTTGAGCCAGGGCACCGAGCGCACCGGCAGGGTGAGCTGCGGGAAGAGATCGAAGCGGCCGTACTTGCCCGTGTAGCTGCCGGGACGGTCGATGTCGAAGTAATCGAGCGAGCTGTCGACCTGCAGATAGAACGGGGAGTGGAGGATGCGCGTCGAGCGCAGCTTGTACTGAAGCTCGGGGAGCTTGCGCTGGGTCACCGTGGTGTTCAGGTCGATGAAGGTCTCGCGGCTGCTGAGCAGCAGGTTGACCAGGTTGGCGCCCCAGTTGCCGGAGAGGAAGCCGCGGCTGTCGATGAACCGCAGCGTGTTCTGGTCGAAGCTGCGCTCGAAGTCGCGGAAGAAATTGAAGTCCGAGTAGTCCTGGTAGTGAATGACGGCGCGCATGCCTTTGGGCAGGTCGTCGGTGGTCTGGTTGAGATCCACCTTCCAGCGCCACTGGTTGACGGAGGAGTCGCGGACGAAGTACGTCAACAGGTCGCCCCGCGTCCCGGCGGTGGGCCGGTAGCGGAACTCGTTGCCCAGGCCCAGAAAGTTCTTGGTGAAAAGATCGGTGTGGAAAGTGGTGTCGTAGCTGCGGCCCAGGGTCTGGAAGTAGGCGAGGCCGAGGGAGAGGCCGCGCAACTGCGAGTAACCGACGTTGGGGATCAGCAGGCCGGAGCTGCGCTCTTTCTTCGCCGGCCAGACGATGTACGGCGAGTAGAAAACCGGCAGCTTCTTCGCCCGCATCGTGGCGTGCTTGATGTGGGCGTAACCCTCCACCTGGATGCGCGCCTCCTTGAGGCGGAAGCTCCAGTCCGGCACCGGCTGGGTGCAGGAGGTGAAGAGGCCGTCGCGCACCACGTAGGTGTCGGCGCCGGTCTTCTCCACCTGGCGGCCCTTGAAGTAGTAGTCGGGCGCCACCTGGCCGGCGGCGTTCTCCAGCGTGCCGGTCTTGGTGTCGAGACTGAAGACGGCGGTGTCGCCGGTCAACCGGCGGGGACCCTGATCGATGATCACGCTGCCCTTGGCGGTAACCACCTTGGTCTTGAGGTCGATCTCCGCCTCGTCGGCCTTGAGGTCGATGTCCTGGTAGCGAATCTGGACGCCGCCGGTGAGGACGGCATAGTCCTCCCGCGTGTAGTCGAGATTGGCGGCGCTGCCGGCGGCGCTGCCGCCCGCTTTGCCCGCCTTGTCGGGGGCGAACTTGAGGTTGAAGTCCAGCCGGCCCGGTCCGGCGCCCGGCGGACCGGCCGGTGCTGCCGGCGGCACCGGAGCCCCGGGTACCGGCGTTGCTCCCGGCGCCGGCGGAGTCTGGGCCGGGACGGGAGTCGCCGGATTCGCCGGATTCGCCGGCGTCGGCGCGATCTGCCCGATGGGTCCCTGGGGCACCAGCTCGGGCGGCGTTGGGCTCGCGGGTGGAGTTGTCGCCGGCTGCGGCGCCTGCGGTGCCTGGGCCGTGGCCGGCCGGTGTGCCAGGAAAGGCGCCAGGGCCAGCGCCAGCAAGAGGGCCTTGAGTTGGAAGTGTCGTCCGCGCATGAGAGCGCCGGCTAGTCTACAAGCTCGACGATCATGGCGGTAGCCTCGCCGCCGCCGATACAGATGGCGGCGCAGCCGAGACGGCCGCCGCGCTCGCGCAGGGCATGCAGCAGGGTGACGAGGATGCGGGCGCCGGAGGCCCCGATGGGATGGCCGAGAGACACGGCGCCGCCGCGGACGTTGACGCGGTCGGCCGGCAGCTCCAGGTCGTGGAGGAAGGCCATCGCCACCACCGCGAAGGCTTCGTTGACCTCCCAGAGGTCGATGTCGGCGGCTTTCAGGCCGGCCCGCTCCAGCACGGCCCGCACGGCGCCGCCGGGCGCCGTGGTGAACCACTCGGGTTTCTGCGCCAGCGAGGCGTGAGCGACGACGCGGGCGAGCGGCTTCAAGCCCCGGCGCGCGGCTTCGGCGGCGGTGGTGAGCACCAGGGCGGCGGCGCCGTCGTTGATCTTGCTGGCGTTGCCGGCGGTGACGGTGCCGTCTTTGGGCTGGAAAGCCGGGCGCAGAGAGCCGATGCGGGCCAGGTCGGACTTGAACGGCTCCTCGTCGCGGTCCACAACAATCGGCTCGCCCTTCTTCTGGGGAATCCGGACGGGCACGATCTCCTCCGCGAACAGCCCCTTCTCGGTGGCCTCGCGGGAGCGGCGGTAGCTCTCGACGGCGTAGGCGTCCTGCGCCTCGCGGCTGAGCTTGTACTCGGCGGCGCAAAGCTCGGCGCAGTTGCCCATGTGGATGTCGCCATAGGGGTCCCAGAGGCCGTCGAGAATCATCGAGTCGAGGAATTTGCCGTGGCCGAGGCGCAGGCCGTCGCGGACGCCGGGGGCGAGATAGGGCGTCTGGCTCATGCTCTCCATGCCGCCGGCGGCGATGATCTTGAAGTCGCCGCAGCGCAGGTCGTTGGCGGCGATCATCACCGCCCGCATGCCGGAGCCGCAGACCTTGTTGAGAGTGATGGCGCCCGTGGCAGGCGGGCAGCCGGCACCGAGGGCGGCCTGGCGAGCCGGCGCCTGCCCCTGGCCGGCGGTCAGCACGCAGCCCATGTTCACCTGCTGGACGTCCTCGGGAGACAGAGCCGCCCGCTCGACGGCGGCGGCAAGGGCGCGCGCCCCGAGGGCGTGCGACGGAAGGCCCGAGAGCGCACCCTGAAAAGCTCCGATCGGCGTGCGCACCGCGCTCAAGATGACGACGTCGTCCATGACCTCTCCTGTGATGCCAGTCCTGTGATGCCAGCCTTGAGGGGGAGTTGCCGGCCGCGATACCGCCCTCAAAGGCAGCGACCGGCGGACGGGACTGGGGCGGATGCTAGCACACGGTACAATGCGCCCCGCAATGAAGACGGCCATGCGGACCCTGGGCATCGACTTCGGCGAGAAACGGATCGGCCTGGCCATCTCCGACCCGGCCGGCCGGATCGCCGTGCCGCTCGCCACGCTGGAGCGCCGCAACGATCGCTCGGCGGTGCGGCAGATCGCGGAGATCGCCCGCAGCGAGGGGATCGGCCGGCTGGTGCTGGGCGAGCCGGTGGGCCTGGACGGCCGCCGGGGACCGGCCGCGGAGCGGGTGGAGCGCTTCGGCCGCAAGCTCGCCGAGATCACCGGGCTGCCGCTCACCCGCGTCGATGAGGCGCTGACCACAGTCGCGGCGGCCGAGCGGCTGCGCGAGGCCGGGATCGACCCCCGCCGGCAGCCGGAGAGGCTGGACGCGCTGGCCGCGCAGATCCTGCTCCAGGACGCCCTGGATCGCGGGACTCTTTAGAGGAGGAACCGTGGCGAAAAGCAGGCAGCAAAAGGGCAAGAAAAGGGGAGGCTGCCGGCGGATCGCGACGGGCCTGGCGGTCCTCCTGCTGCTGCTCATGATCCCGGCTGGCCTGGTGGGCTGGTCGTGGTGGAAGCTGCAGCGCCCCTACAAAGGCTACCCGGAGCCCGAGCGGCAGGTGACCGTCGCTCCCGGCACCAGCGCCACCCAGATCCTCCTCAATCTCCAGAAGGAAGGTGTTCTGGCCGACGCCAAGCTGGCCCGCTTCTACCTCATCTACTCCATGCGGGACCCGAGAATCCAGGCCGGCGAGTACCTTTTCCGGGGTCCGCTCTCGGGCCCCCAGGTGCTGCACATGCTGGTGCGCGGCCAAACCCTCAGCCACAGCTTCACCCTGGTCGAGGGGATGACCCTGGAGGAGACGGCCGAGCAGCTCGCCGGGCTGGGCTTTGGCCGGCACGAGGTCTTCCTCGCACAGATGCGCTCGCCGCAGCGGATCGCCGATCTCGACCCGGAGGCGCAGGATCTCGAGGGCTACCTCTTCCCGGAGACCTATAGCTTCGCCGCCGGTACCAGCGAGAAGGACATCGTCGACATGCTGGTGCGGACTTTCCGCCGCCGCTTCGAGAAGAGCGTCAGGCCACGGCTTGCCCAGGGGCCTTCCGGGCGGAGCGTCCGCCAGGTGGTGATCCTCGCCAGCATCGTCGAAAAGGAAGCCAAGGCGAGCAGCGAGCGGCCGCTCATCGCCGCCGTCTACGAGAACCGGGTGGAGCGGAAGATCGGCCTGGCGGCGGACCCTACCGTCATCTATGCGCTCAAGAAGCTCGGCCGCTGGGACGGCAACCTGCGGCGCGACGACCTGCGAATGGATTCGCCCTACAACACCTACCGTTGGGCCGGCTTTCCGCCGGGTCCCATCTGCTCGCCGGGCCTCGCCAGCCTCGAAGCCGCCGCGGCGCCGGCCCACGTGCCCTACCTCTACTTCGTCGGCCGCAACGACGGCACCCACGTCTTCGCCGAGACCCTCCAGGAGCACAACCGCAACGTCGAGATTTGGCAGCGGCAATATTGGCGGGATCGGCGGGCCGCCGGACGGTGACCGCAGGCCAGATGCTGAGCCGGCAAGGCCGACTCTTGGGCGGGATTGCGGAAGCGCTGTCACGCCTTCGTTGCGGGGTCCTTATTGCTCAGCCCCCGATAGGAGTCGAGCCTGGCGGCGTAAGCCCCAGGGTACGTAAGCCCCAGGGTAGCAGTTACCCAGACCCTTCAAGCCCTGAAAGGGCGGCACCGGAACTCCCGGAGACCAAGCGCAGACTGACATCGTTGAGCTGCGCTCTATTTCGCCTTGCGCTCCACCTTCGCGACCAATCTCCTGATGTCAGGCGATGACATCCTCGCGCGGGCTCCCGCCCGCAACCCAAGCTGCGGTGACGCCGTAGTGTCTGCGCGCCACGCGACGATTTTCGGGAGTAGTAGATCAGATGGTGTAGGAGATCTTGGGCCACAAACGTACACCAAAACAGGTTCCAAGGGCCTTTTGGGAGAGATCTACTTCGCACCCCGAGAGCATGCCCTCTCCGTCCTTCCGCAACTTGTCTGGTTCCGACTCCGACAATTAGAAAATTACACCCAGGAAATCAATCCAGGTTAGTTAAGAAGTTTCAAATCATCCAACGGATATACCACCAGGAATGATAAGCTATCAGCGTTTCTGTCTGCAGGTGAATACCAAACTACTGGCCCCCCGAATGCAACTTCCTGCCCCTTTCTAAGACCATGCATACGTAGATACTTATAAGCACTGGTCCCGGGCCTTACCTGAACGTGGAGCCGACCATCAGAAGCAACCTTCCCTTCGATCGAGAACACTGAAATAGAAACGTCGAAGTCATATGAACCTGTCTCCGACCGCACAGCATCTGCGAGCACTGCACCTTGGCCTGCTCCGTTACATCCCGTCACGATCCGATTCTCTTGCGCTTTGAACCTATCCACTGCGACCGGCACGATATCCCCAGTGCCAGAGACTGGAGCAACAGCGACGGGTCCAGTAGAGAGCGCCGCCAACGTTCCCACCGCGTCGCACGGGGCTTTGAGCACTGCAATGACCTCTCCTGCGAGAACAGGGTTCGTGAGCCGAAGGGGTGGCACAACCGCCATGGCAATCTCGGGGCTTTGCTCAATTTCTATTCTCGAACGCTCACTCAGTTTTTGACTCCCCTTGTATATTTCGGTTGTAAACGCCTTGAGGCTAGAAATGGGAACTTCCTTTTCTAATTGACCTAGCCGGACCGCGGCTGTCGCCGTCGTCAATGGAGCTGCCAGAGGATGAATCTTCGCTTCTTCAGCAAGGCGCAGCGCGCCGCACTGAGCCATCTCAGAAGCCTTGATCCGTTCGCACTCTGCTCTCTTGAGAGCGTTGTTCGCCTCACAACGCGCCCTGTCAGCTTCATAAAGCGCATTCTGAGCTGCTTTCGCGGCTTCGCAGACTGGATCATTCAAATGAAACAAACCCGGAGGACCTACATCACGTCCACAAACTCGCGTGTCGTGCCTCTCTACACATGGTTGCACATCACATTCCCGCTTGGGCGCGCAAACTACTGCGGCCACAGCGATTTTAGGCCATATAATTGCTATGCCAATTGCCAAGACCGCATGCCGATAGCACATGACAGCCTCCCTTCTAATGCGTCCTCTTGCTCATTACAAGCGCAGCCCTTATGATATCCCTTCGCAACCCCTTAGGCTATCCAGCAATTGCCAACCATTTTTTTCTACTGCTGAGACTTCTTAGTGTCACCCGAGCTGTTACTGCTTGTCTTATTCTTAAGCCATCCCGCAGCTGTTCTCAAATCAAACGTGAGTCCCCAGGTAAACAGCCACTTGTGTCCCTTAGCAACGCTTCCGTTTGTAACCGAATCATCTTGAGAATAGACCCAACCAACGAACGGCGAAAAGGCGTCAAGCTCTAGGCCTAGAAAACCTCCATTCCAGTTTCTAAATTTGTAGCCAATGCCCGCTCCGACTGTGTTCGCGGGAGTCGACGACGCCTCGAATAAGGCTTTCACCACGGGCCTATTAAGGTTGGGGTCGAGCAGATCACCAAGAACGAAATCTAGGCTGACAAGGAATTTTGTTGGCGTCTCCTTTACCTCTAGCTGCTTTGTGTCAGAATTGTACATTACTTCGGACGCCTTCTTCAGAGGTACATTCGCCGACAGAGACCAGTGCTCTGCAGATCCTGTAATGACATTTGTACTCAACGTCGTTGAATCTTTATCGTGACTCATTGTCGCAGTGATAGATAGAGTAGCACGATCGTATTGGAGCGTTCCAAGCTGAAGATAGAGGCCTGGGCCTGGTTTTGACCCGGGGCCCGCCAAGGCTAAAATACTCTTAACTATATCGCCCAAGGAATGCAAGTCGGTGACAAGTTCCGTCTCCCTTGTAGTCTCGGTGAACTTAACGTCCACAGTTGTCGCATCAGGCGCGAAAACATAAATCGCGAATGACTTACCGCGACCCTTCTTGTAGCGGAGCGTTGATGGATCAGTCGAGATAGTTTTGAGATCTTCTAGAGCAGCCGCGCGACATTCTTTCGCACTCGCGTCAGCGATGTCTGCAACTGTTACCGCCGTTTCACCTGGAGGCGGCACAGCCGGCTTTGAAGAAGCCAACTTTCCGAAAAGCGCTGCTTTCGCAGTCGGTTCAAAACCTACAATTTTTGTTTGCGCAGTCTGATCAAAAAAATTAAAAATTATTACATAATCTACACTGAACGTCGATGGATTACACGTTGCCCGCGCATCACCGCTAAAGAGACCAAGTGAAGCCACAATCACCGCCGCGATTCGCCCGATCGAAATCTTCATCTGCACTCCTTTCTACTTCTATTGTGACGCTGCGACCACTTCATTTAGGAACATTTGACGGATCTGTCACGATGTAGACAGTATTCACGCCGTCGCTGACAATGATCCGAAGAGAAGGAACTTGCTCCCCAGCATTCGCTTCCAAGGAAGAGCACAGGACGGAGGTACTGGTCTCCGAAAGATCGGCTGCGAGCGTAACCCAAGCACTATTTCCATCTGCGCTCTTTCTTAATCTTTGCAGTGCATAGCGCAGGCTAGCAGTGTTGGTTGCCGGCGGAGTCCACCTCACCGTACACAATGCAATTCCTCCTGGACCCGCCATCTGCTCTTCCTGAGAAATGCGCTCCGGTCCAGGCAAAACTATCTTGCCATTATCGGCGAATTGCGGCCTTGAAAAGGTACGCCTGTCAAGCAGGCGATTATCTGCAGCGCGAAGTTCAATCGCACTAATGTCATCACGCAACTTAACGGTTATGTCGAAATGCTTAGCTTCGCTACCGTTACCGTCGCTCGTTTCACGCACCGCCAGAGAGCGCCTCTCCAACTCCTGCCCCTCCGCACCCAAAGCGACAATGAATGGCGCCGGAACATCTGGCCTGGGAAGCGTAGTGGGATAATCCGAAACCGGAAGTACATGTGTAATTTCACCAGAAGCAATTTCGCCCGAAACGCTGTCACTATGTAGCAGGCCAAGAACATTGACCCCGCGACCAGACACTGACACTTTGACCTCGCGCATACTTGACGGGCTCGCGGGTGGCCCCGGCGGGTTCACCGGCGGCCCCGCTAAGTTCGGCGAAGACGACGTGACTGCTACCGACGTCGTTGGTTGGGCCAATGCAAAGTTCTGTGCATCGCTTGAATATGAGTCACAAAGGGCACCGGAAAAACTGCCGCCCTCACAAGACAACCGCAGGTAGAGCCCACGGTAGGTATAGGCACTCGGCCAGAGATTTGGGCAATAGGTCATTATGTCATGTGCAGGTTTGTCACCAATGCCAAGCTTCAAGCCCATATTGTGGAGGGTTCCATCGCTGTAGTCCCATCCCACAACCGTGCTGTCGCGCGCAATGACTCCCAGGTTGCCATAGGGGTACTTAGTATCCACAGTAGGTTGGTTGCAGCCAGGATGCTGCCTGCCCAAGGTGTGGGCGACCTCGTGCGCAGCGGCCCATCCAGCATAGCTCAGACTAGGCACTAGCCAGTTGTAGAGGTCAGCCTCCGCAGGCGATCCGGCAGGGCCACTCGCAACCTCGGCGTCTGCGTCGGAAATTGGGATGCCGGGCGAGAAGCGAGCACATCCACGCATTGTGTTATAGCCATGGCTCCAGTCTGCGACTACACCATAGTAATGAGCGTTAGGAGGCACAACGTGATCTGTGAGTTCGTTGCTACGAAGAGCCTTGAGGTCGTTATTGACAGCATCACACGGAGTTGTCGAATTTCTGTCCGCAGTCTTCATAATTTGGACAATACTATCTTTTAAAGGTATGTCCGTTACCAAGAACGACACAGCACCGACCGGAAAAACGCTTGACACTATCGATTCAATAGATTGAATATCTGTCAACCTCGCGCGCAAACCACGATCCCTCCCCGCAGTATCATAGAAATAATTGACAACCCTCAAGACGAAGCCGGGGTCGCTGCTGAATTTGAGAGGAGCGGTCCAGTTGCTGCAGTTTGTGCATATCACAGGATCTGGGCTAGATAGAGTTAGCGTCGCGACCGCTTCTCCAACCTTCGCCTGCTGCGGCTTCAGCACGAAAACAAGGCTTCCATTCTGCATAGCGCGAAGGTCATCAAGACCTCCCGACAAACGCACTGTCTGTACTTCGCTTGCTGCATCGGGGAGCGACGAGACCAAGGTCGTTTCACCGTCCTGTGTAAGGGCTAAGCTGCCCACAAGGGCGGCCTGAGGTGCATCGGTGCTCGCAAGAAACATCCGTAGTACCGTTGGCTTACCGGCTACTAATAAGGGCTCCGGTACGGATGAGTCCTCCACGACTTGAACCGCTTCTAGCTTGATTGCTTCTACATGAATGGTGCTCGCGTAGCACGGGAATGTGATGGAGACAAGTGATGCTAGCAGGAACGCCGCAACGATCAAGGTTTGTCGATAACGTGCGGTCAAGCGAGAGACACCTCGACATGCCTGCCGGGAGAAGCCTTGCATCGATGGCTGATCGATCACACAGGTCGTGGCGATGAGCCCATGCGGCGGCTCTGTCATAGCGATTACTAGTTGGACCCCTTCTTTGGATTCTCTCTTCAACTCCGGTCGGTAGTCTTCCGCTATTTTTAGTCTAGCGGAATTGAACGCCCAAATCAACAGCTATAAAGCAATGCGCCAATAAACAAACAGGTGCCACCCATTAGAAGGCTCTTGTCAACGACCCACACTTCTCCCTGCCGGGGTGTTTCTCTTCCGTAGGGCAAAACAGGTTCCAGGGTCTTTTGGGAAATCCAGGCGGCTTGGCGACTTATTCGGGAGTTGGAGCTGTAAATCGCTGCTGGCAGCCCTGGAAGAGGAGATTTCGGCGGTGGAAGGGCACACGTCCCCCATGGCGAGTTGTGAAGGCTCGGAGAAGTGGCCCTCCGGCGGGGCAGGGAGGCTGTCAAAGAGCGGCGGCTCTACCGCTATCCAGCCACGAACGGTAGAGCCGGCGGGAAGCTGCCTACAGGGAAGGGCGCGCTACGGTCGCCACGCCTCAGCTGTTCAAAACAGGTTCCAGGGTCTTCTGGCTTCCGGCAGCCCGGGAGAAGGGCTCCTCGGCGGCGGAATGGGCACACGCCCCCATGGCGAGCCGTGAAGACTCCGAGAAGTGGCCCTCCAGCGGGCAGACAGGCTTTCAAAGAGCAAGCGCTGTGTCGCTATCCGCCACGAAGGGTAGGGCCGGTGGGAAGCTGCCTACAGGGAAGGGCGCGCTATGGTCGCCACACCTCAGCCGCTCGGCCGCCTTCCGGAAGGCCGCCACGAACGCGGCGTAGATCTCATAGAACGCCTTTTCTCGCAGCCTTGGTGGCGGCGTGGTCCCGCGGCGCTGGCGAGTGGCTCAGAGACGCGGGACGGTGTTGAGAATCTCGCGACAAAATCGCTTGGACGTCGAGCACCGTGGCCCCTGTGCGGTCTCGGGCACGCGCAGCTTCGGCCTCGAGGGACTCGACGAGCTCCGCAATGCGGGCTCGATACCCAGCCTCCAGAGAATCTGCTCTAGAAACCTGGAGATTAGGAGCCTGGTCGGCAGCGTAGCTTGACGCCTTGCCATAAATATGGGAAAATGGGTCTATGAAGACCACCCTCGAGATCTCGGACGACCTCTTCAAGCGAACCAAGGCCACGGCTGCAATGAGAGGGGAAAGCCTCAAGGAGTTCGTCACGGAGGCGCTGCAGGAGCATCTGGAGCGACAGACTGGCTCAGGCTCGGCTCAGAGGGGCTGGAGAAGCGTCTTCGGTCAAGCGCGGCAAGAAGAGGTGGAGTCCGTCGATACGGTCGTCGCTGAAGAGTTCGAGCGCATCAATCCGGACGAGTGGCGGTGATCCTCGACACCAACGCGGTCTCCGCCCTACTCGCCGGTGACGCCGCTCTTGGCGAAGTGCTGGCCGAGGAGGAGCGCCATCACCTGCCCGTGATCGTCATCGGTGAGTACCGGTACGGGCTGCTTGGCTCCCGCTTCCGCGTTCACCTCCAGGGCCTTTTGGGGACTCTCGTCCGAGAATCCTTGGTCCTCTTGGTTGACGAGACGACCGCCGAGACGTACTCACAGGTGCGAGACGAGCTTCGCCGGAAGGGCCGGCCTATTCCAGAGAACGACATTTGGATCGCCTCCTTGGCGCGGCAGCATCGCCAGCCGGTTGTCAGCCAGGACGGCCACTTCGATGACGTCCCAGAGCTTCGCCGAGTAGCGTGGTAGAAGCCCGGCGGACAGGGGAGCTGGGAGACGAGAGTCGGGGTGATGAGGGCCTCGGCGGTGCGGCCACTTCCCCGGCTCACGTCGCCTTGACATAGCGGCGCCCAAGGCTTCTGGGCTGAGCGCATACCGTCGCTGCCACCCCTGTCCCGGCCGTGGCAGAAACGGCCCAAGAACCTGCTTGACGTGCTACATCTCCATAGTCTACATTTTTCTACATGGCGAGCGGACAGACCCAGATTTCGGCCTTCATCTCCGACGGCACCAAAGACGCGCTCGAGCGGTACGCCGAGGCGCACGGCTTGAAGAAGGCGTTCCTCATCGAGGAGGCGCTCCTTCATCATCTCCAGGCGCTGCGCGAGTTGCCTCTCGACGTAATCATCCCGGTGCGGTTGGTCGTGTCGCGCGACAGCGGACAGGCGATGCTCGAACGTGTCACCAAGCCGCGGCGCCCGACCAAGGCGATGCGCGAGCTCTTCGGCAAGTAGCATGGCCATCGCGGTTCGAAAGCTACGTCCCGGCGATGACCGAAGTACGTTCGACAGTGGAGATCCGGATCTCGACAGGTTCTTCAAGCGATTCGCGGGACAGAACCAGTTCAAGCACTACGTCGGAACCACCTACGTCGCCGAAGAGGCAGGACTCCTCCTCGGGTTCGCCACGGTGTCGGCTGCGCAGATCGAGATCCGAGACATCCCGCCCGCGAAACACGGGCGCCTTCCTCGCTATCCTCTCCCTGTCCTTCGGCTCGCGCGTCTGGCGGTGGACAACAAGGCACAAGGGCGCGGGGTCGGGCTCATCCTCCTCAAGGCAGTCTTCGTCATGGCGCGGGCCATGGCCGGCGACTTCGGCTGTATCGGCGTTGTCGTGGACGCCAAGCCTCAAGCGGTTACCTTCTACAAGCGGTACGGATTTACCGCCTTGGAAGTGGTTCAGGGGCATCTCGGGGACCGACCCGAGCCACTTCCGATGTTTCTCGAGATCGGGGCGATTCCAGTAACATCTGACGAACAACCTGAGAAATAAAAGCTGCGAGACTCCCCATAGGACTGAGGGTCTCGATATCCGCAGGAGCGTTCGGAAGATGTCGAGGAGCTCCAAGGATGCCCAGGAGGACGCTGTTGAGTCGGGGTCCGGGCCGGAGGAGGAGGCGATTGACAGTTCCAGACCGCTGGTGTATCAAGCGGACAGTACGTGTCGACAACCAGCAGGAGGCGTCTGATGAACATCCCGGAGGAATTTGGGAAGTACCTGCTTCTCAAGAAGCTGGTCGAGGATCCGCTCGGAGAGACCTTCCGCGCCGGCAAGGTGGGCCAGGAGGGCATGGAGCAGGTGGTGCTCCTCCGGGTGCTCAATGGCAAGGGAATCGACGGTGAGAAGCTGTGGGCCCGGATCTCCGGGCGGGCCGGCCTCCAGTCGATCCTCAAAAGCCCCAATATCGGCAACGGCGTCGATCTGGGCCGCGTCCGCAGCTTCCCCTACACGGCCTACGACTACATCTCGGGCAAGAACCTGGCGAGCGTCTTCCTCCAGGCGGCCCGCCAGCACTCGCCGGTTCCCACCGACCACGCGCTGCTCATCGCCGAGCGCATCTCGCTGGCCCTCGCCGCCGCTTCCGAGAGCCGTTTCCAGGACGAACGGGTGATGCACGGGTTCGTGGTGCCGCAACTGGTGATGATCTCCAACGAGGGTGAAACCCGTCTCCTGGGCTTCGAGGTCGCCCCCGGCCTGCGCGAGCTGGCGGCCGGCGGCTGGCAGGACGAGGGCCTGCGCCCCTACCTGGCCCCCGAGGCGCTGGCCGGCGCGGCGCCCTCCCGCGCCGACGACGTCTACTCCCTAGGCGCTATCCTCTACGAGCTCCTGATCGGCGAGCGCTTGCCCGCGACACCGGCCGCAGCCCCGGGAGGCAGCTTCGACGTCTTGATCGACGCCGCCGAGCTGCCCAACGAGGGGACGCCGCTGCCCGCGCCGGTCGCGGCCCTGCTCAAGAAGAGCCTCACCGGCCGCGAGCAGCGCATCGCCGACGCGGTGACCTGGCACAAGACGCTGTCGAAGCTGATGATCGACGGCCACTTCAGCCCCACCACCTTCAACCTCGCCTTCTTCATGCACAACCTTTTCCGCGAGGAGATCGAGCGCGAGAGCCAGGAGATGCAGGCGGAGAAGAAGCTGGAGCTGCCGAAGCGCCAGCCGGCCCCGGTCACCCCGCCCGTCGCGGTGGCCGCGGCGGCAGTGGCCGCCCCTGGGCGCGAGACCACCGGCGTGCGCGAGGCTACGCTCTCCGGCACCTTCGCGGGCAACCGCTCCCAGGCGGCTCCCGAACCGTCCAAGAAAGGGCTGTGGATCGGCCTCGCCGCCGTCCTGGTTCTCGCCCTGCTGGCCGGCGGCGGCTGGTTCCTCTTCGGACGCTCGACCGGCTCGCAGGTGGCCTCGGCTCCT
>Ga0134121_10002585_pt1 | contig 15555 bp, 9 predicted proteins | sample KB301_FD_96463 | JGI IMG/M metagenome (GOLD analysis project Ga0134121, IMG submission 96463) | Terrestrial soil microbial communities without Nitrogen fertilizer from Kellogg Biological Station, Michigan, USA - KB3-0-1 | ecosystem: Environmental > Terrestrial > Soil > Unclassified ... | reverse complement strand
TGTGCGAAGTCTCCGGCAGTGCGATGCACTACTTTCGCTGATCCGCCGTAGCGCAGACCGGCAATCTTGCTTTGAAGCGCATAAGATACCAGGAAAGCATAGTCGGCCACAGAGAAGGAGACGATCTTGGTATAGTCGATATAGCCCGATGCATCGATCAGGTCCAGTGTATTCGGGATGTCATCCACTGCAAAGCGGATGAAGGAAAATGCAAGTGCGCGCCTTTCATCCACCTTCGCTACCAGTCCGATGTATTCATATTTGGCAATGCCGGCAAAATATTCACTGTGCATGCCCATGGCCTGCACGCTTCCTTTCACCAGTGACAGTCCTGCGGGATTCCAGAATGCAGAAGACGCATCGCTCACCGTTGCTGACTGTGCATTGCTCATTCCCAGTCCGCGACCGCCTACACCGATCGATAAGAATTCATTACTGTACTTGGGAGCCTGCGCGAATGAAGATTGTGCAGCAAAGGCAAGCACCGGTAAAAAAAGGTTTGATAGTTTCATTGGTGAGCTGAGTGTTAAACATTGGTAGTTTTTCAGCGTAACTAACAACGGTTAACAGGTGTTTTTATTTGAGTCGTGTAAAGGTAATTTTATTATTAAATGACAGCGCCGGGTTTTGGTTAATCGCAACATCGCGTAGGTGAATTTTGCGAATCCGTAAGCCAGGCATTTTCCATCCTGATTTATACCTGATTGAGAGGCAAAAGATACAATCAGAATGTGACCAAAAATGGAGTGACAGTGACTGATTTTTCAGAAGTTTTTTCTACAGGGAAGTAACCTTTTTGAGAAGACTTCAATTCTCTTCAAAAATCCATCGTCGTTAGTATGCCGGAAGGCGTGTTATGAATGCCTGCCGCGTGTTTAAAAAAGTTCGGCTGTCATGCACCTGGCTCCCCCGCCTCCGAATGTTTCAATAATATCCAGACCTGAATGAAGGATCGTGCAATATTTTTGAATTCTTGTTTTTTGATCTTCCGAAAAATGATGGAAAGCATTCGAAGACATCAGGAGAAACTTCTCCCCTTTGTTGTTCTCAAGCTCGAGGCAATTCCCGCAAAAGTGGTGCATCTGATCCATTGTGATTTCAACCACTTCATGACCCGTGTCCATAAGTGATTTTTTCACCCGTTCCCTGCCGTCCTGGTCGGCAATGGCTTCCATGCAAACGATGGCAAACCGCTCACCTACACACATCATCACGTTGGTATGATAAATCACTTTTGCGTTTTTATCATAGGCGCTGAACATCACGCTTTCATAACCTGTGAGCTTGCTCCATTCATAAACGAGGTTGCTGCTGGTGCGCTGTGAAAGGGAAGCATAAGCGATTTTATTGCTGTGGTCAATCACCAGGCTGCCGGTTCCTTCCAGGAAAATCCCGCGGTTCTCATCGTGGGTCAGGTCAATCTTCCGGCTGTAATTCCTGCCCAGGAAGCTGATGATATCAGGCCTTCTTTCAAGCCGCCTGTTTGCTGCCATCATCGGGTACAATACCATGATGCTCCCGGGCAGCGTGCTGAACCAGTTGTTTGGAAAAATTGCATCAGGAGTTTCGAGGGAGTCGTTCTGCTTAAAAACATGCACCTCAATGCCTGCATCGACGAGGATTTCAACAAGGCCGTCAAATTCCTTTTTTGCCTTCATCGCCAGCTCTTCACCGGCTGTAGAGGAAACAGGTTGCTGGAAAAAATTATCTCCTGCGGTTTGAGGATTAGAGACAATCCCTGAAACCAGGGAAGGCTCAATCATCAACACCTTGCTTGCTGTCATTTATTGTTTCACCACCAGGGTAGCGTATATAAGTTTCTTCTTCCCGTCAAGCAGCTGAAGCATGTAGCTTCCCTTCGCAAATTCTTCAAGTGAAATGATGGCTTTGTTATTCATAAAAGAAACCTTCTGCTCCCTGAGCACGCGTCCTGCAGCATCTGCAATATGTAAAATCACCTGCTGAACTCCGTTGTTACAGGTGATGGCGAGTTTGTCAAACGCCGGGTTAGGGAAGATGCTAAAGGAGCTGCCGAAACCATTTTCACTGATTCCTTCCTGATCCACGTGCACGGTATCGGAGCATGCTGAGCAGCCAAAGGCATCCGTAATGCACACATAATAATTGCCAGCAGCAGTGGCGACATAAAACTGGAAGATACCTGCCGGGATCGCGCCAGTCGTGACTTCATACCACTGATAAGTAAGGGCAGGAGTTGAAAGCAACGTGTCCCCACTCAGAGATACTACAGGAGGCGCCGGCTGATTGACATTGATATAGCCGACGTGAGTATTCGAATTCGTGCAGGCACCATTGGTTACGGTAAGAGTGGTATTGAAGGCGCCGGCAACGTTGTAACAAACGTTGGTTGGATTTTGCGACGAAGAATTCACCGGGGTACCACCCTGGAAAGTCCAGATGTAGGATTGAACGGTACCGGTCGACTGATCCGTGTAGTCAATGCAATCTCCGACGCAGAGGTTTTGGTTCGTGGAAGTAAAATCGGGAACCGGCGTGGGCGTGATGGTCACGAGAGCGGGCTTAAGAAGGGTATCAGTACCAAATGCATTGGTTACAATTTGTGTGACGTCATAAGTCCCGGGCGAATTATAGCAAACCACCGGGCTTGCCTGGGTAGAAGATGAAGGTGTTCCACCCGGAAATGACCACGACCAGGAAGTTGCGCCTGTCGAGCCATCAGTAAAAGTTACGCACAATGAATCGCATCCTGCAGTATTGCCCTGTGTAAATCCGGCAACAGGTGCTGCTCCGCCGCCAGGAACGGAAAGTCGTACAGAATCCACCGCAAAGGAAGGATCATTGCCAGTGCCGTCATCATCATTCTCCCAATGAAAAGCAATGGCCACGTTAGGATTATTGTCAGCAGACACAGGCAATGCAACATTGTACGCCGTCCACTTTCCCTGACCGCCTCCACATGTGTTCGGCGTCTTGGCCATATCTGCAAGCAGGCTCCAGGAAGTGCCGTCGAAATACATAACAGTCGCATTATCGTTCACACCCTGTCCGCGCTCGATATAATTAAATGAAAGCGTAATGGTGCTCCTGCCGCTGCAGTCAATGGCGGGAGAAGTCGCAAGGATATCTGTAACTGTGGAGGGAGGCGTTGCAAGGATATCGCAATAGCCGCCTGCATCGTATGCTGCACCGCAATCGCCTGTCGGACAAAAAACTCCGGCACTGGGTGAATTGGGGTCATTGCCCACGTGCAGTGTTGCATTGTTTCCGCATCCTGTTCCGCATGCGCCGGCAGCATTTCCGTTTTCAGCACAACTGATATACCAGATGTTGGGAGTGGTAGCCGCACCACAGGCAGTTGCGGGTCCGTTGCTGGCAAAAGTCCAGGCACCGTTGGGCCCTGAATAGCTTGTGCAGAGCGATGAGCAGCCATTGTTAAATTCTTCAATCCAGAATATTGTTTGCGCATGGGCATTCAATGCCAGCACCAAACCAATACAAATCGTGTAAATTTTTTTCATCGTCTTAAATATTTTTGGAAAGTCCAAAAATAGGCAATTAAGGGAAATGCCCTCCCATACTGCGTTCTGAATTAACAAATTAAAAAAAAGTGCAATTTTCTTACAGTTGTAAGATGCGGAGGCAAAATTGCAATCTGAGGGGCGAAAGGGCTCGTAACTATACTAAAATCAAAACCTGTTCAAATGAAAAACGAACCTGTTGTAACCTACAATCACATGCAGGAAGATGGATCTTCCCTGAGGCATCCCTTCGGCAATGAAGCTGATTCAGGCGCACACCCCATCAGCCTGTACATGATCTTCGCTGTCGACATTCTTCTGATGTGCGCCATTGCATTCCTGGCGTTCCAGGTCATCTTCTGAGAAAACAATTCAGTTTAATAAATCCAGGTCCGGTTCCATGCCGGACTTTTTTGTTTTTAACCTTCCTCGTCCCAAGAGGCAAGGTATTTTTACGGCGCTTTTTAGCTGTGAAGATGAATTTTTAATGTGTATGCCTTTAGCATCCATTCCACGCAGGCATATACCGCTTAGAATATTACTTTTGCTGATTCAATTTAAAACTCAACTCAATGAAAAAACTCTTCTTATTATTGAATCTTTCAATTTTATTTTTCTTCAAAGAGGCAAGCTCGCAAATTACGCTGACACAATTCGCCACAGGGTTTTCTTCGCCGGTAGACATTAAAAATTGCGGTGATGACAGACTTTTTATTGTTGAGCAGGCAGGTTACATCCGCATCGTTGATACCAACGGAACTCAATATCCCAATCCATTCCTTGACATCCATTCTCGCGTGCTATCGGGAGGAGAGCGCGGATTGCTGGGACTTGCATTTCATCCGGATTACAAGAACAATGGCTTCTTCTATGTTTACTATACAGAGTTGAGTCATGGTGATGTGCGTGTATCCCGCTTCAGCGTAAGCGCCACCAATCCTGATTCGGCAGATGCATCATCAGAAGATATCGTGATCACCATCTGGCATCCGTATTCCAATCATAACGGAGGTCATATTGCATTCCGCAAAACGGACGGGTATCTCTACATGGGTACCGGTGACGGCGGCAGCGGAGGCGACCCCGGGAACCGCGCGCAGAATGTGGATTCGCTGCTGGGAAAAATTCTTCGCCTGGACGTGAATGATACAAGTGTTGCATACACCATTCCGCCTGACAATCCATTGGTGGGCAGCAACGGAAGAGGTGAAATCTGGAACATCGGTCAGCGCAATCCATGGCGGTGGAGCTTCGACCGCTGGAACAGTGACCTCTGGATCGGTGATGTGGGACAGAATGCCTGGGAGGAAATAGACTATCAGCCTGTGTCAAAACACGGGGGCAATTACGGCTGGAGATGCTATGAAGGAAACGGTCACCCATACAACACTGCCGGATGCCAGGCAGCTTCTGCTTATGATGCGCCTGTTTATGAATATGCGAACAATGGCGCTGCCATCGTGGGAGGCTACAGGTACCGTGGGGCAAAGTATTCCAATATGTACGGAAAATATTTCTTAACCGACGAATTCACGGGCACTTACCAGTTTCGCACCCTCGAGCCGAATGGTTCAGGAGGATGGACGGGAACGCAGATCGGTGTGCTTGGCCGTTCTACCGTTGTTGCATTCGGGGAGGACCGGTGGGGAGAATTGTACTGCGCTGATTATGGCAACGGCGGCATCTATAAATTTCAAGGCGCCTCCTGCTCCATCGTTGCTTCCATCAATGAAGGCGATACAATTTATGTTTGCGACACGATCAATCCGTATGTGCTTCGTACGCCTGAAGGAAACGGATTTCACTACCAGTGGTTCCAGGACGGAAACGCTGTGAGCAACAACGACAATGATACGTTGATGATCACGCAAGGAGGAAATTATTATGTCATCGCCACAGACTCCAATACCAATTGCAGCGCCACCTCTGTATCCGTGCTGGTAATTTATTCGGGACTTCCGACAGTGAACATCACCGGACTCGATACTTTCTATTGTGTGTACCATGACCAGGATACACTCACAGGCACACCGATTGGCGGAACGTTCTCAGGTCCCGGTACAACAGGTCCTGCAAACCGTTACTTTGATCCTGCGCTGGCCGGCCCGGGAGACCATGTGATCACCTATACATTCACCGACTTTACATCGGGTTGTACGAATTCAACAAGCTCAACTACGCACGTGGATCTTTGCACCGATGTTCCTGTGCAGAATTTTATTCCGCGTTTCAGGTTATATCCTAATCCTAATTCCGGAGCATTCACCCTTGATTTCTACATGGAAAAAACACAGCCGCTCGAAATCAACGTCTCTGACATGACGGGCAGAATTGTTTTCAGCGAGGTCATCCATACGGAAAAGGGTGTTCAATCCGTCACCATGAACCTATCTGACCTTGCAAAGGGAATTTACAACGTGAAAGTAACCGGGGAGGATGGCATTGTCACGAAGCGTTTCGCCATTGAATAATTCCACGGGTTTCCCCGTAAATTTTATCGGCTAAAAATAATTTCATGAAGAAAGTTGCTGTCATCTTTTTGTTATTGTCTTGTCACCTTGGATTTGCACAGCAACCATTTTCTGTTTCCCTGGTGCAATCTCCGATCACGGCAGTTCCGTCTGTTCATTCATGTGCATTCGCGGATTGGAACGGCAAATGGATTTTTATCGGCGGACGGCTGGATGGACTGCATAGTTTCCTCGGAGGAATGGGTTTCCAGAAGTACATGAGAAATGATTCTGCTTTTGTGGTGGATCCCGTTTCCAATACACATTGGGTTTCCCCGCTTACGACATTACCTGCATACGTGAGAGAAGCTATCTCTTCTTCGAACACTGAATTCTACCAGTCAGATTCTATGCTCTATATTGTCGGCGGTTACGGAAGGTGTGATTCTCTTTTCGCAAACATTACTTTTCCAACGCTCACATCCATCAACCTGAATTCATTTATTGACCAGGTGATGAACGGCGACTCGGTGAATTCCTCGATCAGGCAGATTGCTGATTCGAACATCATCGTAACCGGCGGACAACTCCGCAAAATTGATTCAACGTATTACCTCATCTTCGGTCACAGGTTTGACGGGATGTACAGCCGGATTACAGGATCTACTTTGTTCACGCAACATTATTCAAATGAAATCAGAACCTTTAAGATCAATGATGACGGGACTTCTCTTTCCATTTCAAATTATTCCGTTATTTCAGATACAGATAATTTTCACCGCAGGGATTTGAATGTTGCAGAGCAGATTTTCCCGAACGGAAGTTATGGCCTTACCGCATTCGGAGGCGTATTTCAAAAAACGGCGACACTTCCTTTCCTTACGCCCATCGATATTACGGCCGGGGCTGCGCAGTTGAATCCGGCCTTCAACCAGAACCTGAACCAGTATGAAACGGCTGCCATGCCCGTGTATGATTCTGTCAATAATTTTATGCACACGATTTTTTTCGGAGGGATGAGCCTGTATACATTCGATACGGTGAACCAGGTTTTGGTGCAGGATACGCTGGTGCCTTTTGTGAATACGATCAGCAAGGTGAGCCGCGACGGATCAGGAAATTTATCGGAATATAAGTTGCCGGTTGAAATGCCTTCGCTGGTTGGAACCGATGCACATTTTGTTCCCGACCGCAGCGTCAGCATCAGCCACAATACGATTGTAAATCTTTATCCGCTGAGCGGAAATACGCGTGTGGGATGGATCATCAGCGGGATACAAAGTGACCTGCCCAACATCGCCGACCTTGATCCCGAGAGCATGAGCCGTCCGAATGCAGCAGTGTATGAAGTGTGGATTGATGTAACGCCCGATGCCGTGCGTGATGCACCGCTTTCAAACAGCATCCTGGGACTGAACGTTTATCCGAATCCGACCAAACACGTTGCATATATCGACTTTACGTTGAATGAACCGGGTCCGGCCTATATCGAAGTAATAGATGCAAAAGGTGTGTCCCTGAAAAAATTTACGATCCCCGGAAAAAAATCAGAGACCGTGCACGTGCCTGTATCAACTTCAGCATTTGCGGAAGGCCTTTACACCTGCATCATCAGGACAGAGCACTGCATTAAGGAGGCAAAGTTCGTGGTGAGGTAAAAGGAGTCAAAATATTTTTTTTCTTTTTTCGTTTCCCTCATTGGTTTCTTAATCAACACACCAATGAGAAAATATTTTTTAACCATTGCGCTCATTAGTTTTAGCGCATGTACATTTTCACAAGCAGCAAATTCTGTCCTCTCTTCGGGGAGCTGGTTCAAAGTTGGCGTCACTGCCGAGGGAGTGTATAAACTTACTTATTCCGATCTTCAAACGCTCGGATTAAATGTTGCATCGATTGATCCGCGCAACATCAGGATCTATGGAAACGGCGGAGGCATGCTGCCGGCGCAGAATGCAGAGCCGCGACCACTGGACCTGGTTGAATGTGCCATTAAGGTGAAGGGTGAAGCAGACAGCAGCTTTGATGCTTCCGATTATGTATTGTTCTATGGTCAAAGTCAGCATCGCTGGCATTACGACAGTACCGATCAGCAATTCCATCACGTGATTAATATTTATTCGGATACTACTTTTTATTTTTTGAATATTAGCCCTTTTCCGGGGGCTCGCATACCTTACCAGCCTTTTTCAGTATTGAGTGCAACAGATACAGTGACATCATTTGATGACTACGCCTTCCACGAGCTGGACCAGGTTAATTTTTTAACATCTGGAAAGGAATGGTATGGAGAACAATTTGATTCTGTGAATCTCCATAAAAGTTTTTCATTCTCTTTTCCCAATCACGACCTGAATGTTCCTCTTGAAGTGAATGTAAATACCATTGGAAGAAGTTTTACAAGTGTATCAGACTGGATGATCAGCAGTCCAAGCAATAATTTCAATTTCAATACGGCCATTACGAGTCAAAGCGTTACTTCTGACTTTGCCAAGGAAGGCAATGGTTCATTAATTTTTAATTCCCCTTCTGATACTTTTTCTATTTCAATAGACTTTTCCTCCGGCGATCCTTCAGCGAAGGGATGGCTGAACTGGATTGAAGTTTCATGCAGAAGGCATTTGACAGCTACGCCTCAGCCAATGTTCTTTCGTGATTTGAATTCTATCGGCAATGGAAAGGTTGCTTATTTCTTCATTGCCAATGCAACCAATGATTCTGTATGGGACGTTACGGACCATAATAACGTGAGGCAGGTTGCAGCGCTGAATGGAGCATCATCATTCAGAGTCACTTCGAGTTACCTGCACGAATATGTCGTATTCCAGGAATCCAATCTTCCCTCTCCTGTATTACTTGGCCCCGTTGCGAACCAGAACCTGCGCGGTCTTCCTCAAGCACAGCTCATTATTATTACACACAAAGATTTCCTTCCTGCGGCCAATACACTTGCCAATCATCACAGGAATTTTGACGGACTTTCTGTGAATGTTGTCCCCGTTGACCAGGTGTACAATGAGTTTTCTTCCGGCTCGCAGGACATCACAGCCATCCGTGATTTTCTGCGATTGTTTTATTTCCGGTATTCACTGGCAGATTCATTGCGGTACGTTTTGCTTTTCGGCGACGCTTCTTACGATTATAAAAACCGGCTGCAGCCGAATTCAGATTTCGTTCCCTGTTATGAATCGGCCTCGTCATTAAATCAAACGACAAGCTTTAGTTCAGACGATTACTTCACATTTATGGATAGCATCGAGGGTGACAGGTTTTTCTTTAATGATTTGCCGGACATCGGAATAGGCCGGCTCCCGGCAAAGACGCTGGCTGAGGCAAACGTCGGCGTCAATAAAGTGATTCACTATGCAACAGCTTCGGATTTAGATTCCTGGAGAAAGGAAATTACTGTATCAGCCGACGACGAGGACAACAATACTCACTTGACTCAAGCTGAATTTTTGTGCAATGATTTAGACACTTCTTATTGCGGGTTCGACGTTGACAAAGTATATGTGGATGCATTTACGCAGGTCTCAACGCCCGATGGACCGCGCTATCCGGATGCCACAGCACTGTTTTCAAAAAAGATGGATGAAGGTGCGCTTTACATTCATTACATCGGCCACAGCGGGATCAACAATTGGGGGGATGAAAATTTTGTTGATTCTTCATTCCTGGATACGGTCCAAAATCTTAACCACATGCCGTTTATCATGGCATTCGGTGAGAAATTTAATTCGTATGATGAACCCTATTTTATTTCAGGCGGAAAACAACTCATGCTGAATCCTGCGGGCGGAGCGATTGCATGTTTATCAGGTTCGGGCCCATGCTTCTCAGGTTCTAATTTCACGCTTGAACAAAAGATCATGCACCATTTGCTAAAGCCAGAACTTCGGCTGGGGGATATTGTAAAAAAATCGTTTAATGAGTATACAGATCGATATGTGCGGAACATTGTTCTTTTGGGTGACCCGGCATTGCGGTTAAATTACCCGGTAAACAATGTGGTACTAACGCTGTTCAATGGTGCACCCCCAACAGGCATTGTCGATACACTGCCGCTGGGCAGCACTGTATCGGCATCTGGAGAAATTCAAAACTCCACAGGACAATTGCTGAATGGTTTTAATGGATTGCTTAAGATTCTTCTGCTGAGAGAGCAAATGGATACTACGCTTGCGAATGATGTTTTAAGCCTGGCGCAGTCTTTTACGGTATGGCACGACACGCTTTACAATGGAACAGCTGTTGTCACCAACGGAACGTTCTCATTTTCCTTTAACATACCTACTTCTCCAAGTCAGTATTACAGCAATGCAAAATTCAGTTTCTATGCTGAAGACGGGTCAACAGATGCAAACGGGTGCTATCGTGACATGGTGATCGGGAATATTTTTTTCGGTGTAGATGAGATTGATGGATCTTCAGAAATGATTACTTCTCCGAATCCTGTCACAGGAGAATTGACGGTAAGTGTTTCGGCAAGTATCAAGGGACCTCTCACCCTCAACTTATTTGACCCCCAGGGGAAAGTGCTGCAAACGTTGACACAAATTTCTTCGTCGCGTTTTACGATCAATTGTTCCGATTTGGCCTGTGGCATTTACTTCATAGAATTGCATAGTGAATCACCGGCGGTGATCGGAAGAAAAAAAATCATTAAGATGTGAGGTAAAGAAAAAATCCGTCCCGAATCTGTCGTGACGGATTTTCCTGATTTCAGGTGAAGAAGTTTTAAGCAACTTCAATCTTTTCTATTTCGTTATTCAATTGCAGCAACGATGCACGCAGTTTGCCGAGGGAATTTTTCAGCGCGATTTTATCCACCAAATCATTTTGTACGGGAGGGATGTCAACTTCAGGTTCTGAAACTGCGGATTTAGAAGATTCAATCACGTCTATTTTTGGTTGTGATGCAAGTTTCATTTTCTTCTTCATGGCATGCATTTCCACCTTGGCGCCCTTCAGGGTAAATCCCTTTTCTTTTACAAGGTGATAAATGACTTTGAAATTCTCAATGTCACTCATCGTGTACATGCGGTTGCCTTTTTTATTGGTAGCCGGCTTGATCACGTCAAACTGCTTCGACCAGAAACGGATGTGTGAAGTGTTTACATCAAACATTTTCGCCACTTCGCCGATGGAGTAAAAAATTTTTTCGATTTCTCTTTCTTTGTAAGGCATGGTTTGAGGATTTAATATTTAAGATGTAAGAGGTAATATTTTTTTAAGAAGTTTCATTAATCAAATGATTGTCCGGGCCGCGAAGCAAGCTCCATCATCTTTTCATATTCTTCCGGCGTGAGGTCGTTGTAATAGAAGTTGGCAGGATTCACAGGACTTCCGCCTTTGCGCACTTCATAGTGCAAATGCGGACCCGTTGATGCACCGCTGCTTCCAACATAACCGATGAGGTCACCGCGGTTGATCTTCTGCCCGGGACGGACTGCAATCTTACTCATGTGCCCGTACAACGATTCAAAGCCCCAGCCGTGGTTGATGATCACGTTGTTTCCGTAACCCCTGCCGTCATATTCAACTTTTGCAACTGTTCCGTTTCCCGTGGCATGGATGGGAGTTCCCACCGGCGCCGTAAAATCCATTCCCGTGTGCATTTTTTCTGTTTTATAAATCGGGTGAATGCGCCATCCATAACCACTGGCAATGTATTTCAGGTCTTTATTTGCGATGGGCTGAATGGCGGGAATCGAAGCCAGCATCTGCGATTTATTTTTCACCAGGTTAAAAACTTCGTCAAAAGATTTACTCTGGATGTAAAGCTGTTTGCTGAGTTTGTCCACCTGCATCGTGACTTCCGTAATGAGGTCGGCATTGTAATAATCTTTGAGATTATTGTAGCGGTCCACACCTCCATAGCCGGCTTCGCGGACGGATGGAGGAATCGGGTCTGCCTCGAAGATTACCCTGTAAATTGTATTGTCCCGTTCCTGGATATCGCTGAGCACCGCCTCGGCCTGGTCAGTGCGCTCTTTCAGCATTTCATACTGAAGGGAAATTTCATCAAGCTCGCGTTTGAGCTGGCGTTCTTTCGGGGAGTCAACGACGTTCCATAAAACCACCACGATCACTGCACCGAAAACAGTGGCCGTAGTCAGGAATCCGAATACGCGCAGGAGGCGTTTCTTCAGTGAAACACGCACCCGTTCATACTTCAGGTTCGAGGAATTGAAATAGTACTTTACTTTCGGCATTTTGATTTACTTTCGCGCAATCGCGACAAAAATAACAGGAAATTCCTAATAGTGAACGGAATATAGCGCCCTGGCTTGCAGAGAAATGAACCGTGCAAGGTTAATTGTTGTTATGTGTGGCAAAAATTAGTTTTTCAGAATGACTTCCTCAGAAATAAGACAGACCTTTTTAGACTTCTTTAAAAGCAAAGGACACCAGATCGTGCCTTCTGCCCCGATGGTGGTGAAGAACGACCCCACGCTGATGTTTATCAACAGCGGCATGGCGCCATTCAAAGATATTTTCCTGGGCAACCAGCCGGTGAAATACCCGCGCATTGCTGATACACAGAAGTGCCTGCGCGTAAGTGGCAAGCACAACGACCTGGAAGAGGTGGGTATTGACACCTATCACCACACCATGTTTGAAATGCTCGGGAACTGGAGCTTCGGGGATTACTTTAAAAAGGAAGCCATTGCATGGAGCTGGGAACTGCTTACGGAAGTGTACAAGCTTCCTAAGGACAGGTTGTATGTGACAGTTTTCGAAGGCGATGAAAAAGAGAAATTGAATTTTGACCAGGACAGCTTTAATTTCTGGAAGCAGCACATTGATGAATCCAGGATCCTGAAAGGAAATAAAAAAGATAATTTCTGGGAAATGGGCGAGCAGGGTCCGTGCGGACCATGTTCCGAAATACATGTGGACCTGCGCAGCGATGATGAGCGGAAAAAAACTGACGGAAAAAATGTAGTCAATACAGGACATGCGCAGGTAGTAGAAATCTGGAACAACGTTTTCATGGAGTTCAACCGCAAGGCCGACGGTTCATTGGAGCCGTTGCCTGCAAAGCACGTGGATACGGGAATGGGATTCGAGCGGTTGTGCATGGCGCTGCAGGGAAAGACTTCCAATTACGACACTGATGTTTTTCAGCCGCTGATACAATTTATTGCGTCCCGCTGCGGAATTAAATATGGCGCCGATGAAAAAAGTTCTATAGTCATGCGCGTGATGAGCGATCACATCCGTGCGATTACGTGTGCGATTGCTGACGGACAACTGCCATCCAATAATAAAGCTGGATACGTGATCAGGAGGATTTTGAGAAGGGCTGTGCGCTATGGATTTACTTTTCTCAATTTGAAAGAACCGTTCCTCAACAAGCTGGTTCCGATCCTGGCAGAACAATTTAAAGATGTATTCCCTGAGATCAAGGCACAGCAGGATTTTATTATGCGCGTGATCACGGAAGAGGAGCATGCATTTTTGAGAACGCTTGAAACCGGCATCAAACGATTTGAAGATTACAAGAAGCCGAACGTAGAAGGGGAGTTTGCATTTGAGCTCTACGACACTTTTGGTTTTCCTATCGACCTTACCCAGTTGATGGCGCGTGAAAAAGGAATGGATGTGGACATGGAAGGATTTAACAAATGCCTGGCGCAGCAGAAGAACCGTTCCCGCGCAGCTGCTGAAGTCGACACCGAAGACTGGATTAGCCTCATCCCTGGAGAGTCGGCAGTTGAGTTTGTCGGATACGATGAACTTGAATGCGATTGTGAAATTCTCAAATACAGAAAAGTAAAAGCAAAAGGTAAAGAACAATTTCAGCTGGTGCTTTCACGTACTCCTTTTTATGCAGAGAGTGGTGGACAGGTCGGCGACACAGGCTACTTAGAAGCTGTAATCGGCAGTACGCAGTCGGAAAAAATTACAATCACCGATACGCAGAAAGAAAATAACCTCATCATTCATTTTACCGACAAGCTGCCGAAGGATTTAACGGCCACTTTTCATGCAGTCGTGAAGCGTGACAGGAGAAGACTGATCACCAGCAACCATTCAGCCACACACCTGATGCATTCAGCACTGAAGCGCGTGCTGGGAGCGCACGTAAATCAAAAAGGTTCGCTGGTGAATGAAGAACATACGCGGTTCGACTTTTCGCATTTTGCAAAAGTGAGCGATGAAGAGTTGCAGAAGATCGAGAAAATGGTGAATGAAAAGATCCGCGAAAATATTTTGCTCGATGAAAAACGAAACGTGCCTATCAAGCAGGCGCAGGAAATGGGCGCGACTGCTTTATTCGGAGAAAAGTACGGCGACTTTGTGCGCGTCATCACCTTTGATCCCAAGTACAGTATGGAGTTGTGCGGAGGTACACATGTAAGTTCCACGGGACAAATAGGGATGTTTAAAATTGTTTCTGAAAGCGCCGTGGCGGCGGGAGTCAGGCGCATCGAAGCCATTACGGCCGACAACGTGGAAAAATATTTTTCAATGCAGAGTGAAGAACTGAATGCTGTAAAGGAAGTTTTGAAAAATCCCAAGGATGCGGCAAAAAGTGTCCAGTCCCTCGTTGATGAAAATGCAGACCTTAAGAAAAAGCTGGAAGCATTTGTAAATGCCAAGGCACAGGAAATAAAAAAGGAATTGCTCAGGCATGTTACAGAAGAGAATGGCATTAAAATCATTTCATCTAAAATTGATCTCGACAATGCCGAGGCCATCAAAACAATTTCCTTTGAAATGAAAAACCAGTTACCCGGTTCTGTCATTTGCCTGGGCGCAGAGGTTGAAGGCAAGGCACACCTGAGCCTGATCATCAGCGAAGAGCTGGTGAAGGAAAAAAACCTTGATGCATCTAAAATTATCAGGGAAGCAGCGAAGGAAATCCAGGGCGGCGGCGGCGGGCAACCTTTTTATGCAACAGCCGGAGGGAAAAACCCCGAAGGCATATTGCCTGCGCTGGAGAAAATGCGTTCCGCTTTCATCGCAAAGCCGGTTTCAGGATAAAAATTATTCAAGCCATGAAAATAAAATCAGTTACCATTATTTTTTCAATGCTCCTATTCACGGGAACATGGGCACGTGCACAGGAATTTTTCAGCACTCCGTTTGCGCATACTTTTTCCATTGTGGCCAGGGATTCAGTAACCGGCGAGATGGGCGTGGCCGTACAGTCTCATTGGTTTTCAGTGGGTACCATCGTTGGGTGGGCCGAAGCAGGCGTGGGTGCAATTGCCACACAGTCGCTGGTGAACCCGGCCTACGGTCCGCAGGGGCTGGCGCTGTTGAGAAGAGGAAAAACTCCCGAAGAGGTTGTCAAGATCCTCACCGATGCCGATTCTGGAAAAGACGTGCGGCAGCTTGCAGTGATCAATACAAAAGGCGTCTCGGCATCTTATACAGGAAAGAACTGCATTTTCCCCGCAGGCAATATTGCAGAAAAGAATTTTTCCGTTCAGGCAAACCTGATGCTGAATGACAAGGTGTGGCCGGCCATGGCTAAAGCATTTAAAGAATCAACGGGCCCACTGGCGGAACGAATGATCAGTGCGCTGGAAGCAGGCCAGGCAGCCGGCGGCGATATCAGGGGAAAGCAAAGCGCAAGCCTGTTGATTGTA
>Ga0134121_10002584_pt1 | contig 15557 bp, 11 predicted proteins | sample KB301_FD_96463 | JGI IMG/M metagenome (GOLD analysis project Ga0134121, IMG submission 96463) | Terrestrial soil microbial communities without Nitrogen fertilizer from Kellogg Biological Station, Michigan, USA - KB3-0-1 | ecosystem: Environmental > Terrestrial > Soil > Unclassified ... | reverse complement strand
GCTCTTCACCGTTCGTGCCCAAAGCCAGGCGATCACGGTGAGCTTCTGCCCCACGTACTTCTTCAAGTCCGGCCTGTCCCGAGCCATCTCTGCGGTGATATCGATCTCAGTATAGATCTGTCCGATCCGCTTCTCTGCCTCATCGCGCATCCACTGGCCGTAGTAACGAACGTCTTCAGCCAAACCCTGCGCACCTTGCCAGGTCTTGTCCATTTGCGCTTGTTGTCTCTGAGCATCGGGGTTCACCGGCGGTCTTCCCGCGAACTTCGGGGGGATCTCGATCATCGCCTTGTTGATGAGAACGGCGACGGGATTCAAATCGCTGGCGTAGCTCTCCAGACCAAGTCGCTGCGCCTCAAGTGGCAGCGTACCACCGCCCGCGAATGGATCGTGGAATGCGGGCAGCTTGTGCCGATCGAAGAGTTCCTTGGCTCGCGGATGATCGACATTCTGGGTGCAGGTCCGGCGCCAGCTCGCCCAGATTTCGTCACGCGCCGATTGCAAGACGGTCTCGTTGGTGGTGTTTTCCCACAGCACCAGATCCTCGATGATGCGGAAGAGCCGCTGACGTTCCGCGTCGGTCAGCATGTCATCGAGGGTCGGTGCTGGACCCGGCTCCGGCACCGACATCCCAGTCCCTTTGGCTTTCTTGGCAAGGTCTCGCGCTTCTTCCCACAACTTCAGACGAGCCTTGAGCGCGGTCTCCGCCTTCCGGCGCAGCTTCGGATCCGCCCGCAGCACATCCACGTACGCCGAAGGGTCGTCCACCATCTGGGCGAAGATCACCGCCCGTGCCGCCGCCAGTGGCCGTCGTGCCCACCACAGGTGCAGAGTGCTCGGGTGCCCGTGCCGGATGGACTTCTCGCGTGCCGATGCGATGTTGATGGCCTCCAGCGGAAGGGCGACTTCGATGAGCTTCTTGCTTACCTTCATTCTAGGTCCTTATCGTCGGCTTCGAGATCCGCTGCCATCGTTGCGCGCGTTAAGCGCCGGATTTCCTGCCACAGGAGTTCCTTTAGCGCGCGGATTGGCATCTTCGGAGAGGTTCATTCTTCTTTCCCGAATCCATCCCCATTTCTGATCCAATCGTCCACCAACCGCTTCACGTCCTCTGGCTGGATACCCAACGGCCGCAAAGTGTTCGCGGCTTTTGCGGTCAAAGTCTCACAGCGTCGCTGTGCCTCGTGTACCGGTTTGAGGATACCCGACCGTTCTAGCGCGTCGTTCGTGTTGTTGAGGCCCATCCTGAGAATCTCGATCAGTGGCGTCTCGATGGGGATCTCCAGCTTGGCGGCGCCGACTTCCTGCCACTCGCAAGGAACGGATAGGTCTGCCATGTCTGGGTGACCCCCTTCGACGAGGAGCGTGAGTGGGTCCTTCACAGGAGGATGCTTCGCTAGCGCCAGCACCAATGCGCCGTTGACGCGCGCTTCGCCTGACCAGCGGCCGGACGCAGGGACAGCGACCTCCCCGCCTCCGAGCCGAATGAGGAGTCGACCGTCTTCCAATCGCAGGACGGCTTGCCCAGCCTGCCTGGGCTTGACTGTTCGAGCGAGTCGACGGAGTGCTTCGACGAATTCCTTTAGACCAACTTCGAGTTGAGCCATGTGTCCCAAGCGCGTCATGCACTATCACCTCCGTGCTTCTCTCGCCACGCTCGATCGCGGTCCTTCTTGAGCGCCAGCCGTTGTTGGTGTTCCTCCTGCTTCAGGCGCTTCTTCTCTTCGCGTCGCTTCTGGACGTTGGCGGGATTGTTGTACTCCTCAAGTGTCCGTCGATCCGCTCGCCTGGCCCTGTCGTGTTCCTGCATCTCTTGCAGCAGATTGCCGCTCCACGTGCCGTTGAGCAGGGCTTCAACCCGCTTGTCGAGGATTGGAATGCCTGTCCATAGATCAGACAGGAGGCACCGCACTGCATCCTCGAACTTCGATGATTCGACCGATGTCGGATGAACACCAGCAAGGGCCGTTGCAATTCCGTCGATGCTCTCTTGGTCAAAACTCCGCTGAGCCGGACGCCCGGTCGTCATCGCCCAGGTATTCACCACACCTAAGCGAAATTCGTGGGACACACACGTCGTGCAGCCGATCTGAGTACAGAGATTTCGATGAACGGATTCAACCAAGTACAACTGAAGCCAGTTATCGTTCACGAAGGCGTCGTGCCTTTCTCCAGAAGCTGGCCAAGATCGTAGTTGACGCTCGTTACCCCGAAGTCCGGCTCTCGCTGAAACGGTCGGCGAACGTAGTGCACGCGGTGCTCATCGGTCGTGAGGAATTCAACAACAGCCAGGATAAAATTATCTGGCTTGTTGAGAGAATAAAGAATCTCGTTCTTTGTGACGGTAATGGTTTCGGCACCGGAGATCCGCCCCTTCACTTCAATGAAGCGTAGCTTTCCTGTCTTCGAATCTTTGCTCTCGATGTCATAGCCGAGCTTATCGAGTTCGCGATCCGTCGGTTCGAAACCAAGCTCGCGCTCGATAGCCATCACTGCCGCTCGCGCCCGTTCTCCGGATGCCTGGAGATCAACTGGCGTTCCTGCAAACGGCAATGCTTTCCCAGACAGCAACGCGAGTAATCCCATTGGGACAACGACTACACCACCCAAAATTACTGGTGGTAGCGCGGAAATCTGAGCCTCACGGTCCAGTTCTCCGATTCGCCTTTCGAGTCGGCCATAGAGTTCGTCAGCTCTTCTCCGCGCTTCCTGCGAGTTCAGCCGGGCGTTCGGCTTGCCAGCTTGTTCTCCTGCCTGGAGCTGCTCCGCCCGGTGATCCCAGTGACTGATTTCTTTTGTGAGCCGATCTTTGACTGCAACTCGGGTTTTCTCGATCCATCCGAGGCGACGGGTTCTGACTTCGAGAAGATGATCTGGCACTATCTCAGCGATAGCATGAACTTGAGCCTTCTGTTCTAACTCGCGCGTGATCCATGCGGATTCCGGTCTGGAGAGAATCGCATCCACATTCGGTTCATTTTCCAACAGCGGACGGTAATCCAAATACGGCGCATAGTTAAGATGCCGGGCCTGACCTGTGGAGTCTAATTCGACATAAAGCATTCGCTTGGAAATCGTGCGGCGGTCACCCGTTCTGGTGATGTTCGCGTCCTGAATGGCGTGTTCCAGATAAAACAACACACGAGGCGCAGTACCGCTGTCACGCTCATCAACGAGAACCGTTCCCCGGCGCAACAGATCCCGGTGGCGCTCCAGAACGAGATCGAGCGTGGCATCGAGAAGGGGATGGCCTGGGCACACGAATGCAGCGAGCGGTTGTCCCTGAGGGGCGATCAAGTCCTTCTCAAATGCAATTCTTTCGTAACGTTGTAACACTGGCTCGCCCGCGCCAATCAGTCGATCGCGGTTGCGGATGGGGGCGGGCACGTGCGTAAGCTCATAGCGGCGCGTTTCACGCTGACGGAGTGTCCCGCCCAATTGGTGGAACGCTTCGATAAAGAACGATTCCACATAGTGCGGCTGGAGCCGCCGGGCCTCAGCCCTCTCCATATCTTCACGAATGCGGGCAACACGGCTGGCGTCCATCGCATCATGTGCGAGCGCCCGTTCTTCCAGAAGATCCTGGAGATGCGGGCGATCCACGGCTTCCTCTATGGCATGAGTCAAACGTGCCCGAACCTCTGGCAGGTCCCCATAGCGGATGGCTTCGATCAGGAGATCCCGCAACGGCTTGCCCTCGAACTGCAACTTTCCAAGAATGTCGAAAATCTGCCCGCCGAGCGCCTTCCGTGCTTCTTCGAGCTTTGCTAGGAGTGTCCGGTAAACATCGCCTTCGCGCGTCTCCTGGGCGATGAGATTCCACAGGCTGCACACTTCGGTCTGGCCGATGCGGTGGATGCGTCCGAAGCGTTGTTCAATCCGGTTCGGATTCCATGGCAAGTCATAGTTGACCATGAAGTGGGCGCGTTGAAGATTGATGCCCTCGCCCGCCGCGTCGGTCGCCAAAAGGATCTGGACGAGAGGATCGTGAAGAAAAGACTCCTGGGCCTTTCGACGCTCTTCACGGCCCTTTCCGCCGTGAATCGTGACGAGCGCATCACTGCGGCCGAGCAATGTGGAGATTTTAGACTCCAGATAGTTGAGCGTGTCCCGGTGTTCTGTAAAGATGACCAGCTTCTCTCCGGCTATCGCTTCGGTGAGAAGACCGCCTAGTTGGAACCACTTGGCGTCTTCACCGCTTCGCCGGACGGTTGTTGCCAAAGACTCCAACCTTGATAGTGTCGCGATCTCCGCCTTCAACTCCTCTATCGTCCCTGCCGCGGTGGCCTGGTCGAGAATCTGCTCCTCGGCGGCTTGGACTTCATCATCCGGAGCTTCTTCGAGATCCTCCACGTCGTCGGCATCGAGGGATGGCATGGATTCCGTGAGGGCGGAGACAAAGGCACCCCTCTGAAGGAGCTCCAGTTCACGTAAGCGTTTTTCAAGACGCTCCCGCCGGCGACGGAGGGACTGATAGATCGCTTCCGGAGACGACGCCAACCGCCGCTGGAGGATCGTCAGCGCGAAACCCACCGTCCCAGCACGCTTGTCGTTCTGCAATGCCTCGGCACGGTTGAACTCCTCGCGAACGTAGTCCGTGACTTCCTTGTAGAGCCGAGCCTCAGCGTTCGACAGCTTGTAGGGAACGGTATGCGCGATGCGTTCAGGGAACAGAGGCGTCCCATCGAACTTGAGCAATGTCTCTTTAACCATGCGGCGCATCAGGTCTGATGTATCCACGGCGTGGACGCCATCGCGGAAGCGGCCCTCGAAACGATCGCCGTCGAGCAACGCCATGAAGAGTTGGAAATCTTCTTCCTTGCCGTTGTGCGGCGTCGCGGTCATGAGGAGAAAATGGCGTGTAAGACCGGAAAGGAGCTGCCCCAGCCGATAGCGTTTCGTGTACTTGATCTCACCACCGAAGAATGTGGCGGAGAGCTTGTGCGCTTCATCGCAGATCACCAGATCCCAACGGCAGTCCGGGGCTGCGACCTTCGCCTGAACATCTTCGTTGCGCGAGAGCTTGTCGAGACGCGCAATGACGAGATCGTTTTCCAGGAACCAATTGCCTGTTCGGGCTGCTTCCAGTTTGTCGTTGGTCAGGATCTCGAAGGGAAGGTGGAATCGGCGGCCCAGTTCATCCTGCCACTGCTCGGCCAAACTCCCGGGACACACGACGAGGCACCGCTGAAGGTCACCGCGAGCGATTAGCTCCTTGATGAGCAATCCCGCCATGATCGTCTTGCCGGCGCCGGGATCGTCGGCCAAAAGAAACCGAAGGGGCTGCCGGGGCAACATGGATTCATAAACAGCGGTTATCTGATGGGGCAGGGGATCGACTAGGGACGTATGAACCGCAAGAACCGGATCAAAGAGATGCGCGAGCCGAATTCGATGGGCCTCCGATACCAGACGAAACAACGCCCCGTCGCCGTCGAAACTCCAGGGACGGCCGGTCTCAACTATTTCGACTCGTGGCTCGTCGTGGCGATAGAGAAGCTGATTGGCGAGACGCCCCGACGCATCCTTATATGTAAGTTCGAGAGCTTCTGACCCAAACCATTGCACGCTAGTCACGGTAACCAGTTGATCTGGCAGAATTCCGCGTACCGATGCATTCGGGAGAAGTTCTTCAAGCTTGGACATGAGGCTGCAATATACAGTTCTCATGTGTTTCTGCACCACGCGAAATTGCTGTAAATGGCGCAGGAAGAACGCGGGGAGTAACTAGCGGCGGGAAATCATCAGAGGCTCTCGATGATCTAGGGTGCTGAATACCGCTGCCGGGCGTGAGCGAAATCACGTGGCCCCGATGAATCTGCGATCGTTCGACACCAATTGTCCCCATCCTTGGGTGACGCGCTTTGTGCAACGATCCGAAAGATTTAACCTCCATTGTCCCAATGTCCACACGTCCTGCGCCTGCGTTGGCCGTTGAGTGAATCCTTTAATAAAGGATCTCATATACGTCCTTAATAATTTTTGAGGTGATCTTACGGAGCCTTGTATTGAGACGCTATGTGACGCACGGCCGCATGACGACAAAATGGGGACTTTGCCCCTATCCTGCTGGAGCATCATGCTTTGGATGTCCCCACCGAGTGGGGACACTTGGTGTCCATCCGAGTTGGGGAACCAGGAACTCACAGCGTTTCGACCGGGAGTTCCGTTGTCAGGCTGTAAACATCGCCATCGGATTTGACAATGGCGAGATTCTGCAAGCCGCTCAAGGCCATGTCAAAGATATGTGTTCCATAGCGGTCGGCGTGAACCGCACGATAAAGCTCTCGCCTAGTTAAGGCGCCGTCAGGGCCAAGCCGAGCTAGGATCTTCTTTTGAACACGGGCTGTCGGATTTTCTGCAACCTGGGGTGCGAGGATCCGTCGTACCGCGACTTGATAGCGTAGGAATTCTATGACTGCACGTACCGTTGCAATGTCGATGACCGTCTGATTTTGAGCAAGTGCTAAAATCATCATCAATCGTTCACCGATCGTATCGATACGGTTATAGCTGGGATCGGAAGGGTCGATCTCATCGATGTAGTAGTCACTCCACATTTTTTCAGCCGCCTCGTCAGCAAAGCCGATCAGAACAGGAGATCCTTGAGCGATGTATTGGGTTCGCACGCGATCAAAGATTTCTTTGATCTTGCTACCAAGGTGACTGACGCGCGTTTCGTCAGGGAGTTGGGGGTTAGGCATTCGGCGAGTCTCTACGGGTGCCGTCACCAACATCCAGCGGGAGAAGAAGCCACTATCGATATGCTCGCCTTCCCAGATATCGCTAAACCTGTCCGTGGTTGCGTTGCCCAGAAGAGCTAGATGGGCATTGACGAGGCTCAAGTTTCCTTGGCGCAAGGTATGGCTGTACGCATTCTCCTCGTACAAAACGTGTAATGGTGTTGTACCTGCGCTTCCGGGCACCGATGCCTTCTTGAACATCAATTCCAATTCGTCAAAATAATTGAGCACAGGAACGCCTTGGGCCTGTTGAAGAGCGCGAAGAAGACCCTCCATGGAACCAAAGCCGTTCACTACTTGAATACCCGCGATACCGACTGCACTCCTGAGTAACTCACTCGCGCGTTTGCACCCCGTAGACCGTCTTGTCACTCCGGACTGTCCAATGTTGGCGGTGTATAACCGAGGCTGAGTCTTTAGCGCGTTATTGCGGGCGACGTATGGCGCTATGGCGGCGCCGAACAAGGTTACAAACGACGACCACATGAATGCCGGCGGGCATTCGGTGGTGGTTGCGTGAGTTTCGACAAAGTCTTTCACGATTCCTACCATCACGCTCGCAGGGATCGCCGGGGCCTGACTCACGGTTTTTGGGGGTTTTCGCATGAAACAATCTCCTTACGATTAATTTGCAAGAGCGCGAAACCAGCCACACTAAATACGCAGCATTGTTTTTCGGAACGGACCTACTGCTTGAGCCCCGTTGGCACTTGAACCTTGCCCTGTTTAACCGCGCGGGTAATGAACCTTTGATCGATGCTGGTTATATCAGCAAGCCATCGTTTCCAGCTAATCCGTCGCCGTTCAGCAGGTGGTAGTCGCCCAAGCGCCTCGATTGCGCGTTCTATTTTCTCCAACCTCTCGTTATACTCCCGCTCACGTCGCACCCTCGTGCTGGTCAAGGCGGTTCCAGTCTTGGCGCACTCCGGTGAACAGAACACCTTGTTTTCGTGTCCTCTGGTGTTAACGAAAAAATTGGAGCAGTAAGTGCAGATCCTAAGGCGATTCCAGAACTCACTAGTGATGAACTCGAAGAAAAGGCTCGACGCCCTCATCTGACCTTCAAGCTCAAGATTCCCGGCAAGGTCTTCAGTATCCACCGAAGAAAAGTCCGACACCCGAATCGCCAATGGCTTTTGGTCAAATGGTTCCGCAGTATCATTTCTGGCGCGGTCCTGCGTGACGAGGGGCAACGCCTGAGACAGACATATTGTCTGGTTATTGATATCCGTCTCTATCTGTTCCCTAAGAGACCATTCCTCGATCCTGTAGTTCGCTTCTATCCAGGTTTGAGCATAAATGCGAAGTTGTCTCTGAACTGCCAACGCCAGAGGTACGTCCACTTCCACGGATCGAGGGCGGGTATCGTTCTGAAAATTGGAGTTCAGATAATCTTCCAACCTTCGCCAATCGTTGGCCGCCTGTTTTCGTTTGATGTTCCGCTTCACGTCATGTTGGACGGCCAATATTTATTTTAGTGATTGGTGAAGTAGAGAAAAAAACCAATCCTTAATGTAGACGGTTTCTGTGCCGTCCCGTCGAAGGTTTATGTGCGGGTAATGAGAACTCAAATGTGGTTTCGAGGCGATCAGCGTTTCGGTCGGCCGACAATGTTTGAGTTAAGGATTCAGCACCCAAGCGCAATCTCACATTGAGGATCAGTTATGAAAATAACAGTTACGTTAAAGAATGTGCTTAGAAGATTTAGAAAACAAAGGGCGGCTCGGGTTATTCGCCAGATCATTCCGGCCACGGAATGGAAGGTCGCGTATGCGTATCCGTCATATGTTGCAGGCGGTGCTGCTACAGTTGCTCGGGAGAAGCTTATCGCTTGGGCAATCGTCGAAGATTCTGAGACCGGCCGCACAAACGTAGTCGGCGTGACAGACAACGGGAGGCTCTGCGATGAGTCTCGGCCTTTGCTAGGTTACGTTCATGAGGACGAGCACCGGCAGAAGTGGACCCACGATGACGTGGAGCAGACTTGGAACTCTTTCGTCAAATCAGCTCGGCCAAACAACAAATAAAAATACGAAGTCGTGGATTTAACCGGAGCGAACAGCTTCCGCTCCGAGCTACTTGCCGGCGACGTTAAACAATCTGGCTAAAGGCACCCACCATCACCGGCGGTTAAATTAGCCGCGTTACCAAGGGGCCCATCGAGAAGCTAATTCAGCAGCCCGGATCTTTTTGGGCAGAAGGGATTCTCATGCTCCATGCGAACGTCAAGGATCGAGTGTCTGGCGACCAGCCGGCCCCTAGCAGTTGCCGAAACTTGTTCAGCCACGAGGGCCATTACGTCTTCGACGGAAACCGCGTCACGGCACGATATCGAGTCGGCCGAAACGGCGTCGGAAGGTGGCGCCTGTGGACTGTGGATTCGAATCTTTCGCTTGTCGTCGCGGCCGACCACCGTGTTCGTGTGTACCGCCGAACTGGTACGACCACCGACGTCAGCTTAGTTGACGAGTTCGGATCCGTTTTTGACGCACTAAGACCGCTCGACGACGCCGTTCGGAATTGCACTAAGTTCGGCCACGTTTGGAGTCCCGTGCAGAACTCGGGCGAAGTTATCTGCCGCTGGAAGTGGTGTCTGAGCTGCGGCGAGGAGGAGCTGTCGTCAGGGCGGTCGTTATCCGAAGTTGTCGGCATGACGCCGGTGGCGGGGTCAGGAACGTTTCCCAGATTGCATGGACCGATTGCGAGGAAACTACAGTGAAGCCCAAAGCTAACGCCGAAGGCTCGCGTCCGCCGACCCAGGTACTGTCTCACCGCAGCATCATGGATGACATTGGCACGACGCAGCCTCGATTGCTCGACCTGAGAACTGCAGGGGAGTATCTCGGAGTGAGCTATTGGACGATGAGGGATCTCGTTTTCGCTGGCACGGTTCCGACTGTAAAGATTCCAGCCACGAGGGCCGGAGATGGCCGTGCAATTCGTCGAATTCTCATTGATCGGCGGGACTTGGATGCGTTGATTCAAAAGAACAAAGAGACTGAATCGTAAGCGAAACTTTGTTGAGCTAAACGTTGTTTAATGCAACAATAAGCGCGACCTATGAAACCTGCTGAATTTACAAGGTTACGCGAGCGGTTAGAACTCAAGCAGTCAGGATTGGCGACCGAGCTCAACGTCCAGCGTTCCACCGTGTCACGCTGGGAGTCTGGGGAGGTTGCTATCCCGAAGGTTGCGGAGTTGGCCGTTCGGTATCTTCTCTTGGTCCGGCAGAACAACAGATCGAAGAAACCAACAACCTAAGAAGAAGGAGGACGTTTTCAAGATGGGAAGCATCTATAAACGAAAATGGAAAAACAAAGACGGAACGATCCACGAAAGCGATGTGTGGTGGATCAAGTATTACCGCAACGGCCGTCCTATGCGCGAGAGCACCGAAACCGAAAAGGAGTCCGAAGCTAAGAAGCTCCTAAAGGTACGGGAGGGCGACGTTGCTCGTGGGGTTCCGGTGACTCCCCGCGTTAACAGGGTCACATTCCAGGAACTCTCAGACGACATGGTGAACGACTACAAAGTAAACAAGAAGCGGTCACTGGATGATCTCGAAATGCGGTTGAAGCTTCACGTGTTGCCTGTCTTCGGTTCCAGAAGAGCCAGTTCAATCAATACGGCGGACATCAATCGATTTGTCCTCGCACGCCAGGAAAAAAAGGCGTCCAATGGGCAGATCAACAGGGAATTGACGGCCATCAAGCGCGCATTTTCACTCGGCACACAGGCTGGAAAAATCCTGATGACGCCTTACATTCCCATGCTCAGAGAGAACAATGTTCGCCGCGGCTTCTTTGAGCGCGATCAGTTTGATGCTTTGCGGGAAGCCTTACCTGAATACTTGAAGCCCGTGGTGCAGTTCGCATACATCACTGGATGGCGCGTTCCAAGTGAGGTCTTGAAGCTCCAATGGTCGAACGTCGATTTCATAGGCGGGCAGGTTCGCCTTGATCCGGGAACGACAAAAAACGGAGAGGGACGGGTGTTTCCGCTTACCGCGGCACTCCGTGCGCTGCTGGAGTCGCAATGGCAGGGGAGACCCAAGGACATGGTTTGTCCCTGGGTATTTCATCGTAACGGCAAGCCCATAGGTTCGTTCTACAAGGCCTGGGATCGCGCTTGTTACGATGCCGGCCTTCCGTGCGTTGTGCACCCGAAACGGGACCGGAAGGGTGAAATCCTGCGGTATACGCAAGGGGCCAAAAAGGGCGAACCGATTATCGAGAAGATCGACGCGGCACACATTCCGCACGATTTCCGAAGGACTGCGGTGCGCAATTTGGTTCGCGCCGGCATTCCCGAGCGAGTAGCGATGCAGCTGACCGGCCACAAGACGCGGAGCGTGTTCGAACGCTATAACATTGTCAGTGAAACAGATCTGACCGATGCCGCTCGCCGCCTGGATTTGGTTACGGGCACAGTTTTGGGCACAGTGCACCAATTTCGGGCATCCTCACCCACCTCCGAATCTGCTAACTTGTTACACTTCAACGGCGGCCCCGTAGCTCAGTTGGATAGAGCAGCGGTTTCCTAAACCGGAGGTCGGCAGTTCGATTCTGCCCGGGGCTATTTATTATCAGTTGAAGAGAAGATCCGTTCGCTATCCGAGGCAAGAAGACCCGCCTTTGAGGGAACCCTGCCGTTCCTCTCGCACGACGGAGCTGGCTGCACGGTCTAAGCGATCGGTGCTGGAGATCTGCGGAGAATCCGGCACGGACGGGCACCCTACCTTTATCCGGATTCCTATGACGAGGATGTGGTCCACACGGGGCACAAGCTTCCAGCCTTCACTGATTTGTAGCGGCGGACCATGACTGCCGACGATTCCTAAGCAATATCGCCGGCGGTCACAGACCGCCGCCGTAGCCAGTAATGCCGGCGTTGCCCGGCTGACTGGGAAAAGGGCGCTTAGTCCTGCACCGCTCTGGGCTGGTTTTATGCGGAAACGGCCAGCGCGCCTGTCGCGCTGGCCGAAGATTCCTGGCTGTTATCCTGGTATAGCTGCGCCACAATCGATATGAACGACGCCACCAGCCCGTTGGAATCGCTGCCGTCGGATCCGTCCTGAGGTGCAACGGGCTCCGAAGATTGCTGCCGGTGATGATGCATCGACTGGAGAGCGGAGCGACTCTCTTCCTTCGAGATCTTGCCGTCTCCGTTGGCGTCGAGCTTGGCGAAGAAAGTCGTCCACCTTCGATGCGTCAGTATTGCCGGCCTGCCTCATGGAAGAAAGAGCTGCCGTCAACTCCGACTTGTCGAAGAGCCGTCGCTGTTCGTGTCGATCTTCGCAAAGAGTTCGTCGGGATCCTCATGCTTTCGTTCGTGGCGCGCCCTGGAGAGATGTCCGTATTCCTGCATCAGAGATTCGATGCGGTCGCTGTTCTCTACAACCGGAACTTTAGACCGGTCTGAAACACATCAGTCATTGGTTTGTTCTTCAAGGTAGTAAGAGAGCGAGGGCGGCTTATTGAAAAGCTCAGCTCAAGGTGTTTCGTTACTCTGACATCCAGAAAAGCCGTGAACAGCGCGTCCACCGAAAGCTGTCCTATACGCTGAAAGAAATCTGAACGATCGACATTAATGTACGGCCCCAGCCCCAGACCCAAAGTCATGCCGCCGACAAGCTTTTGTCTCGCTTCGCCTTGAATGGCAAGCCCCTGGCGGTCCAATTCCACAGCCGTCCCTTCGCGAAGATAGGAGACGGCCGTTGCGAAATGTTTTGAGACACCAAGTTCATGAGCCACTTGAAAGGAATACCTTAACGTCTCCGAGTGTGTGCTGTTGAGCCTTCCCACCCCGTAATTGATCCTGATGGAGTGCTTCGACGTCCTGGCGTCGGCGCCTGCAGTATCTTCTCCGTTGGCAGTCTTCAACTGATCCATTCGATCCTTGCTCTGTAGCCGCAATCCCAGGGCAAGCAATGCATTCGTCGAATCGTATCTGTCAAAAACAAGCTGGTGATGCACGCGGCCTTCGATAAACAGTCTCTTCGAGATATCGACATCCAGGACGCCACTGATCACGAGACCGAAACCGTGGCGATTTTGAAAATCGTTTTCCCCATCGCCGGTTTTGTCCGTCTCCGAGTAATAGGCCGGGCCGCCTCCAATTTTGAATTCCAGAGGGCCGCTTTTGGGGCGTTTGCCCACAAAGACCTCGGCTTGAACGTCGTCACGCGAGTGGTGTTCGGTGCTGTAGCCATGACGATCGTAATGGCCGTGATTGACGTACGTCACAGAACCTGACAACCGGCGGCTGAGTTCCTGTCGATACCCGATGGAATAGACAGACGTGTGGGTTCCGGCAGCCCAGGTGCCCCCAGTCGAGCTAAGGGGAGTTTTTTGGGAATTGCCGCCCAGTCCTCCTATGCCGCCGATGAATGCGCCATCGTATCGATTTCTTTCGCCGTCCTGAGCCATACCCAACGTTGCGGCGAAAAAATGTACGATCAACAAGACTGTGAGTCGGACCGAAAACCGACTTGACGTATACTGCCGCCTTGTCATTCGATAATTTCCTAATGCGGACACCAGCATTTCGATTGTGCCCGGACGCAGACTGGTTCTCAATTGTAAGTTCACGCGCACCGCGCGACTTGTAGTTGCCGGCCGCGTCGAGCAGACGCCGAATTCCGGACTTGAAGGATTACAGATCGAGTGCATCCCAAAATCTTTATCGGCTCGTCATCCGAGGGACAGAAGGCTACGGTTGCATTGCAGCGATTGCTTCACCAGGATCTTGGGGGCCAAGTTGAACTACTGCCTTGGACACACTTGTTCGAGTTGAGTTCAACGAACATAGAGTCCTTGGAGAAGGCCGCGAGCGATGCCGACTTCGCAATCCTTGTGCTCACCGCAGATGACGAGCTCGCGATGCGCTCAGAGGACAAGAAGGCCCCTCGCGACAATGTCACTTTCGAACTCGGGCTCTTTACGGGCCGTCTTGGACGGGAGCGCTGTTATCTGGTCGAAGAGAGCGAGCCAATGCTGCGCATTCCGACAGATATGCTCGGCATTGCGTCCGCACGATTCGAACGCCCTTCGTCAGGCAGCTGGGATGCAGCGTTGGCCGCCGCCAGCAGTCTTATCGCAAAGCGAATCGAAGACCTGGGTCAGAGGGATAGGGTTGACGCCGAGTTTGTAAGCACCCAGAAGGCTGTGCAAGCTTTCTCGGCGCGCGTGTCGGGGTACTGGTGGGAGCGTATCGCCGAGAGGGACGGAAAGCCTTGGCTGAGCTTCTTTCGAATCGAAATCGATCGTGTTCACAACTCCGTCCGCCTCCTTGAAGGGCGTGCCCATGATTCCGAAGGCCACCACGGCTCCAACTGGGACAGCAATGTCGCACGCGTCTCTCTCGAAAATGCCCAGATCTACTATCAGTGGCAGGGGTGGTACACGCAAACGAGGTCCAACGAGCAGTTCCACGGTTTCGGATCGATTACGTTTGAGGAGGCTCTGGAAGACGACGGAAGTTTCACTCGCGCTCGTGGTAAGTTCTGGGACGTCGACGAAGCGCACCCCGAGAACACGACGGTGAAGCCTTTTGAGATGAAGCGCGTAACCATGGAACAGTCTCAGACAATGAAGACGGGATCGAAAAAGGCCAGGGAAGATCTCGTTTTGAGGATCCTGGCGGAGTGGTAAACCGTAAAGCGCTTCCGCAGATCGCCTGCTGATCTCTTCGCGAACTCCCGGGTCTGGCTCCTTGTTCTCAATCCTTGTGGCGACGCCGATGAAGCGCCAGGTCTATTCTCCGCGGTTCTTAGGGCGCCGGTTCGATTTTCAACAATGCGCCGGCCTCTTCGTCCGTCAGAAGATAAAGCAGGCCATCGGGGCCCTGGCGCACATCGCGAATCCGTTGATGCAGATCTACAAGAAGCGATTCGCGGCGCTGTTCGCCCTTATCGTTAAAGACGATGCGTTCGACGTGCCCCGTACCTCCAATGCGCCCTACCGTCATCGAACCCACGAAGAGATTGCCCTTCCATGCGGGAATTTTGTCGGAGTTATAAAACGCGATTCCTGAGGTTGTAATCGAGGGCACCCAGAACACCGTCGGCAGGACCAGTCCCGGAGGAATCGGTCTTTCATTCAAAGGCGTTCCGTCGTAGTCGTGGCCGTACGTCACGAGGGGCCAGCCGTAGTTCTTGCCGGGTTGAATCACATTCACTTCATCGCCGCCCTGCGGCCCATTTTCCGTTTCCCAGAGCGCGCCGGTCGTGGGATGGAACGCGAGGCCCAGCACGGTGCGATGTCCCATCGAGTAGATCTCCGGGCGATATCCCGCTTTCCCAACGAAGGGGTTGTCTTTCGGAATGGTTCCGTCGTCGTTAAGACGAAGAACCTTGCCGGCATCGTTCATCGGATCCTGGGGTCCTTTTTCATCACGATGATGGGAAGAACTCATAAAGAGAGTTCCGTCAGGCGCGAAGAGCAACCGTGAGGCATCGCCGCCGGAAAGCGCCATGAACGGCTCGGCGACAAAGATCTCTTTCACATCGACGAGCGCCTTGCCGTCGAACCGGCCGCGGGCGAGGGCGGTGGAGTAGACCGATGCAGGCCCAGCGCCCCGGGCTCCGGGTTGGGCGGGTGGTGCGGGCGCTGCACCCGGCGTCGGAGGCGCCGGCTTCGACGTGTTGTACGCCAGGTACACGAGACCGTTCTGGGCAAATTTCGGATGAAGCGCAATGTCGAGCAGGCCGCTGGTTCCTCCAGCCTGGACTTTCGGAACGCCGGCAATCGGTTGAGGATCGAGCACGCCATTGCGGAGAATCCGAAGCTGCCCCCCACGTTCCGTAATCAGCAT
>Ga0134121_10002583_pt1 | contig 15560 bp, 13 predicted proteins | sample KB301_FD_96463 | JGI IMG/M metagenome (GOLD analysis project Ga0134121, IMG submission 96463) | Terrestrial soil microbial communities without Nitrogen fertilizer from Kellogg Biological Station, Michigan, USA - KB3-0-1 | ecosystem: Environmental > Terrestrial > Soil > Unclassified ... | reverse complement strand
CGCGACCTTCGCGAGCGCGATCGTCTCGAACGCACGCTTCACAAACGGAAACGGATCCGCATCGTCGACGCCTTTCGGAATCGAATCCATCACGCGCAGCAACATCTCCTTCGTGCCGCCGCCCGCCGGAATGATTCCGACGCCGACTTCGACGAGTCCTATATATGTCTCGGCGGCCGCTCTCACACGATCGCCGTGCAGGACCATCTCACAACCGCCGCCGAAGACCATCTGAAACGGAGCCACGACGACCGGCTTCGGCGAGTAGCGCAAACTCATCGTCGCGTTCTGGAAAACGCGGCCCATCATGTCCAGCTCGTCCCAGTTTTCCTCCTGCGCTTCCATCAGCATCAGCATGATGTTTGCGCCGACGCAGAAGTTCACGCCCTGATTACCGACGACGAGCCCAACGAAGTTTTTCTCGACTTCACCGAGCGCGAATTTCAACATCTGAAGCGTGTCGCCGCCAATCGCGTTCATCTTCGAGTGAAACTCGAGACACGCAACACCGTCGCCGATGTCGATCAGCGAAGCGCCTGAGTTCTTCTTGATGACGCCCGTGCGCTCCTTGATCGACTTTAATATTAAGACACCGGGCTGGTCGGTTAGTGGAACGTACTTGCCACTCGCGAAGTCGAAGTAAGACTGTTGCCCGTTTTCTTTCTTGTAAAAAGAGGTCGCGCCAGACGCGAGCATCTGCTCGACATTCGCCGGCACCTCGAGTCCTTCTTCTTTCATGCGCGCCACTGACTTCTCGACGCCGAGCGCGTCCCAAACCTCAAACGGTCCGAGCTCCCAGCCGAAGCCCCAGCGCATCGCGCGATCGACTTCGATTACGTTGTCTGCGATTTCGGGAATACGTTTCGCGGCGTAAACGAGCGTGCGCGAGAGCGTCTTCCAAAGGAACGCGCCCGCGCGATCTTTGCCCCACGTCAGTGTCTTGATTCGCTCGGGCAGGTCCTCGATGTTCTTCGCCATGTCGAGCGACGGAAGTTTGACCTTTTCGGACGGGCGGTAGTCGAGTGTGGCGGTGTCGAGCGCCCAGATCTCGCGTTTGTCGTCTTCGCCTTTCTGCTTTTTGTAGAAACCGGCCTTGGTCTTGTTGCCTAGGAGGCCGCGTTGGACCATCGTCGCGAGCACTTCAGGCACGACAAACATCTCGCGCTCTTCGTCTTCGGGTAGCGCTTCGTAAAGGTTCTTGATGACGTGGGTGAAAACATCCAGTCCGACCAAATCAAAGGTCCGGAACGTTGCTGACTTCGGACGCCCGACTGCCGGACCAGTCATCTTGTCGACTTCCTCGATCGAATAGCCGTCATCGAGCATCGTCTTGATCGTGTAGAGCGCGCCGAACGTGCCGATGCGGTTCGCGATGAAGTTTGGACGATCCTTCGCCGGCACGACGCCCTTGCCGAGCCGCTGATCGAGAAAGCCGTAAACGAAACAGGAGACCTCGGGCTTGGTCCACTCAGTGCGAATGATTTCGACGAGGTGCAGGTAACGCGGCGGATTGAAGAAGTGAACGCCGAGGAAGTGTTGTTTGAAATCGTCAGAGCGACCTTCGGCGAGCAAGTGGATCGGAATACCGCTCGTGTTTGAAGCGATGATCGATCCAGGTCTTCTGTATTGTTCAACGCGCTCGAACAACGATCGCTTGATCTCTAAATTCTCTACAACCGCCTCGATGATCAGATCACAATCTTTAATCTTCGGAAGATCGTCATCAAAATTTCCGGGCGTAACCAACGCAGCAAATTCTGGCGTGAAGAACGCCGCGGGCTTCGCCTTCACCGCCGCCTCTAGCCCACCACGCGCGATCCGATTCTTAACCTGCGGACTCTCAAGCGTCAGCCCCTTCGCTTCTTCCTCCGACTTGATCTCCCGTGGCGGTATATCTAAAAGGAGCGTCGGCACACCTGCATTCGCGAGATGCGCGGCAATCTGCGCCCCCATCGTCCCACTCCCCAGCACCGCCGCCTTCTCAACCCTCATCCTCACCTCCGACACTCCCACCAGATTAACAGTCTCGCATAATACTGAATGAACGCTCATTCAGCAAGTATTCGTGTCACTCATTCGGCGGACGATTAGTAGTAGTAGTAATAGTTGTTCTGCTGAGAGATTAGATCCGTTACTGCTTCCGGGCTCGACGCAACCCCCAGAGTACCAGCAGACAGACCGTCACCATTGCGATCGATGATAGGACCAGACCGCCCGTTACGATGTTTTCTTGCCAATCCTCGGCGACGCGGCCTGAGCCTGCCAGTGGGGTCAAACGATTCGTGCCGAAGGTCGCCGCCAGAAACGTCGTGCAGAGGTTCGCATAGGTGCCGAAGATCACCAGGTAGAAGGCTGCCGTATCAAGACCCGGCGGCAGGTTTTTCTCGGGCCAAATAACACCGAGTGCTACTAAAAACAACCCGCCGAGCAGCCCCACCAGGTGAGCACTGAGGCCCATACGCGGATTTGCCAGCGAAGGAAAGATCATGCCGGTTATAAGCGCGAGCAGGAACAACCCGATCCCGGCAACATATAGATGGTGACGTCGATTCAGCATAGGCGTGTTTCCGTTTGGATTGTGGGGTGGGGCATGAGGCGCCTCCTGGTTAGGAACGGTTAATGAACAAGTTGAGCGGCGTCACTATACTGAGGGCAGATCAGAGTGTCAATGCTATTTCGGCTAAAAGAAACGGTAATGGCCCTTGATGGTCCAGTCAAACAGCACGTCTTCGACTCGCGTGCCCGCGCCGATGTTGTGAACGATCAAGTAACGATCCTGTGAGTCGGACAACAGGTTTGTCACGATACCGATGTGATCGAAGCCGCTGGACAAATCCCAGGCGACAATATCACCCGGTTGATAGTCCGTGGCGCTGTAGCTAACCGGCAACGACTTTCCCTGTCGTCTGAAATAAGCCATCAGGTTTAAGACACGACGATGATCGATGTTCGCGTCCAGACTGGTCGCGCCCCATTTTGTGGGGTAGTCAGAGCGCGCCGCTTTCATGTCTTCGTGGATCTCTTTTTGGAGATCGATGCCGGCTTTACGAAACGCACGAACCACGACGTCGGAACAAACGCCAGTTTGTTCCGGCACGTCTCCGCCCGGATAAGCGAGCGCGACGTAAGATGGATCGTAACTGGTCGTCACACCGGCCTGGGTGATTGCGCCATCAAGCATTTGTTTGAGTTGAGTCGGAGCCTGGTTTGGAAGTGGTTTGACAGTCGCATTGGCTGGCACAGCAGGTTTGCGACTGACGATTCGTGTATGTCGCTGACAGCTGCTAACCGCTAACCCGCAGATCAGAAGTAGCAGCTTTGCCACTGCGACGTAATTGCATCTTCGATCAACCATTGTTCGGCTACGCACATTAGACGCTGCTGCACGCGCAAAGTTCCGAGAATTCGGGCAAGGTCCGGAAGTTGCTTGAATCCAACCGAGTCAAATCAAGAGATCAAGCAGCGAGGTAATTGATAGATGAAAAATCCTATAGCGCTCAGCATATTGCTCGTTATCTCATTAATGATCGCAGGATGCGGTCAACGTGCAGCGCCGCGCAATGCGCAGACCGACGCGTTGTTCCGCGCGACGATTGAAGGGAATACGGACATGGTGAAGTCGTTGGTGTCTTCGCCGGGCGCGGATGTTAATGCCACCAACGAGCGTGGGAGCACGCCGCTGCTCGAGGCCGCACGTTTTGGTCATGACGATATTTGCCGGGTGCTGATTGCTGCGGGTGCGAATCTGAAGGTGAAAGACAAGGATGGAAAAACCGCGCTGATGTTAGCGGTTCAGAATAATCACGACGACGTTGTACGAGTTCTCAAAGAGGCTGGAGAGACAGAATAACTGAAGGGCGCGTCCCCGCTTTGAAACGCGCCCTCCAGTCGTCGCCGCCCCCACTGAAAATTTCACATTACCAAGGGAATTTTGGTCCGCGCGAGGGGACGAAGTTGATCGTCTTTGTAGAGCTCTCGTTGAAGCGCGGTCTTTCGAGGCTCGTGAACTCGAAGGTCGTGGTGTCGCTGATCACTGACGGTTCAGTCGCCGACTTCATGAATTGCGTCATCGAAAACGAAGGTTGTTGTTTCTCCGTGACAACTGGCGCGACGACGATGGGCGACTTTTTCGTCGGAATGCTCACGCGGTCTTTGCGAAGAGCGGCCAACTCGCCGGATTCAACCAGAGTCGAGGTAGTGGCCACGGCGGTTTGATTATCAACGGATCCGGTTTGCGCTAACGCCGGCAGTGCTGCGAATACCAGAATGATGGCCGCGAATGACAAGTGCGAAAGTTGTTTCTGTGTCGTCATGGTCCTTACCTCTCTCCTTCTGTTTTGTTTCTCCCTGACAGAAAGGAGAGTACCAAGTTGTTTACGACTCGAAAATTGTACGTTGGTTCGCGCAACCTGTACTTTGGTGCAGTATTGCGAGCAGTGATTCAATACTGAATGGCTTGCGCAAAAAACCAACCGCGCCAGCATTGAGCGCGCGTAGCTTCGTGGCTTCATCGGCTTGCGCGGATATGAAAATGACTGGCACTTCCAGACTCGATGCATTGAGACGTTGCTGCAACTCGAGGCCACTCATGCCGGGCAAATTGTTATCCAGAATCAGGCAAACAGACGCCCGAGACGCGTCAGAATCGAGAAATTCCTCCGCGGAACCAAACACATCGACACTCAGCCCGGCCGCCTTGATCGCGCGACACAACATGCGTGACATCGACGGATCGTCGTCAACAACGGAAATCAATTGGTTTGCTTGCGACATGCTGGCGCTGAGTTTACCAGCACGAAAAGAACGGCAGAATTGTACGAGAGTTCAACTAACCTGCACCAAAGTACAATACGCTTCACCAGATTACGCCGATTTCTGTGTAATCTGTGGATGGATCTTCAACCGATCAGCCATGCGCACCAGCTCTGCGACTGAGTCAGCTTTCATCTTCTGCACGACCTGCGCGCGGTGAGCTTTGACGGTGCGTTCGCTGGTGCCGAGTTGATGTGCGATCTGTTTGTTCAGCGACCCTTCGGTTACGAGCGCAAACACTTCACGCTCACGGCTCGTCAGCGAATCATAGCGCGACTGAATCTCAGTCAACTCCTCGACTTGTTTCCGCATTTCGCGGTCGCGAGCGATTCCCTCCTTGATCGCATCGATCATGTCCTGATTGCGAAACGGCTTCGAGAAAAAACCCACCGCACCCGCCTTCATGGCTTCAACAGTCATCGGAATATCACCATGACCAGTGGTAAAGACGATCGGAAGCGGCCGCGATCTTCGGGCGAGCTGGCGTTGCAGATCCAGGCCGCTCAAACCCGGCATCTGCACGTCAAGCACGAGGCACGCCGGACAATCAGGCGCCGGCGCCGCGAGAAACGCTTCCGCCGAATCGAAAGGAACCGTCTTCAAACCGATCGTACTCACGAGCCGCGAAAGAAAATTGCGGAACGAGTCGTCGTCATCGACCACGATCACTACCGGCGGTTTTTCCGTCATTGTATTTCCTGACTGCCAGCCGGCAAGCTGAACGAAAAGATCGCGCCACCGCCGGCGTTGGATTCAGCCCACAGCTTGCCGCCGAATGACTCAATGATCGACCGGCTAATCGCGAGGCCCATTCCCATGCCGTTCGCCTTCGTCGTGTGGAATGGCTTGAATAGCTGTTCGCTTTTCGCAGGCTCGATCCCCATCCCTCGATCGCTAACAGCAGCCAAAACATTTCCGTTCAAGACAACTGTCTGTACAGTTAAATGGCGCTGATACGCGGCTGTCTCGTGCATGGCTTCGATGCCATTCATGCAAAGATTCAGTAGCACCTGCTGCAACTGCACGCGGTCGGCTTCCACTGCCGGCAACGACTCACCGAGCTGCGAATAAATAGTCACTTGCTTTCTTTGCGCTTCGTGCCCAACCAGACCGATGACCTCGCGCGCGACGTCGCTCAGATTCAGCGGTGCTTTCTCAGGCACATGCTTTTTCACTAACGAGCGGATCCGCGAAATAATCTGGCTGGCGCGATGGCCATCGTTGGAAATATCTTCGAGTGCTTCCGCTACCTGCTTGAGATCCACGTCCTTTTCCTGGAGCCAGTTGCGACAGATGTCGGCGTTCCCGACAATCGCACCGAGCGGCTGATTGACTTCGTGAGCGATTGACGCCGCCAGCTCTCCCATCGTCGTGACGCGAGCGACATGCGCGAGCTCCGAACGCGTATGCTGCAATTCATTCTGCGCGCGTTCGTGTTCGATCGCGATGCCGGCGATGTGAGTCGCAACTTCGGTGAGTCGCGCTTCGGATCCAGCCGGCGCTTGAGGCTCGCGATAGTACATCGCGAACGATCCCAAAACTTTTCCCTGACCGGTGAAGATCGGCGTCGACCAGCACGCCCGCAAGCCAGACAGTTTCGCGAGCTCACGATAGTCTTCCCAGAGCGGATCGGTGAGCATATCGGTCACGATTACCGGCTCGCCACGATACATCGCCGTACCGCACGAACCGTTCTTTGGTCCAATCGGAGCGCCGTTAACAGCTTGCACGTAAATCTCCGGAAGGTTTGGCGCCGCGCCGTGGCGAATGTGTTTTCCGTCCTCGCTGAGTTGCAGCACTGAACAGATCATTCCTTCAGACTGCGCCTCGATCAGAGTCACTAGACTCGCCAGCACGTCGGAAAGCGTTGCTCCCTGCGCGATCATTTCGAGCACTCGTCCCTGGCCGGCGCGAAAAGCGTCTTCGCTTTCGCGCGACTTCGCGAGCTCGCGTTCTGCTTCCTTGCGGCGACTAATGTCTCGCCAAACGACGTACAGTATTTGTCGTTGCAGAAACGGGATCGCGGTCAGTAAAACTTCAACCGGAAACTCGCTGCCGTTGCGACGTTTTGCCAGCCACTCGAAGCGATGGCTGCCGCGCTCGAATGCTGTGGCGATCATTTGCTGCGCTTTGATAGTGGATGGAGTGCCGTCGGGCTGAATCGCAGGCGAGAGATCAGAGGGCGTGAGCGAGAGCAACTCGTCTTTTCCGGCGGCGCAGAGCATGTCGACCGCCGCTTGATTGCAGTCAATGAACACGCCGTCGTCGAGCAAAAGAATGGCGTCGGGCGAGCGCTCGAAGACGAGTCGAAGCGCCAACTCACTAAGAGCTTGCTGCTTATTTGCGCCGATCATTTGCAAACGCAGCTTGAATATCGTATTTGGGACTTATTAGGGAACTGGCATTTCTGACAGGTGTTTCACGCAAAGGCGCAAAGATCGCAAAGACGCAAAGGCTCGCCCGAAGTATTTGACCCATCTTTGCGTGAACTCTACCTGGACGCCTCCCTCCACTGGACACTCTCGGCGTGAATCGTCAGCCGTCCGGCGACCATCGAGACCTGGCCACGAACCAGAACAGCAGATGTAATTGTCTGTTAGTTCCGTCAACCTGTACTTTGGTGAAGTAAAAATTATTGACGCTCGATCGAGGCAGTCCTATATTCCGCTCCAGTCTGATCTCACAAAGGAGCTTTATGAGAGCTACACGGCTAATCGAGGAGCTTCTGCAAGACCTGCGTTACGGCCGGCGACTGCTGTCCCGAAATTCCGGGTTTACTCTGATAGCGATCGTGACGCTCGCGCTCGGGATTGGCGCCAACACCGCCATTTTCAGCATCGTCAACGCTTTTCTACTACGCCCGCTGCCGTATGGTGACGCCAACCGCCTCGTGATGGTCGATTCGCAGCGCCGCGGTCAATCGATCGGAGTGTCGTTCTCCGACTATGAAGACTGGCGCCGGCAAAACAACGTCTTTGACGATGTGGCGTTTTTCAATTTGCGTTGGAATGCGAATCTGGAATTTGGTAATGAGACGGAAACACTCAGTCTGACCTTCGCCACCGCAAACCTGTTTTCAATCCTGCAAGTCGCGCCATCACTCGGCCATAATCCAACGCCGAGCGATACTGACACGGTTCTCGTGAGCCACGGCTTGTGGCAAAGAAAATTCGGCAGCGATCCGGCGATCGTTGGTCGTCAACTTCACATCGACGGGCATAGCCTGACTGTAGTCGGCGTGATGCCACCCGGCTTTCGGTTTCCATTTCAAAGCGATTTGTGGTGGCTGAATGATCGCTACTTCGATCACGAGAGTCGCGGCTTCCGTATCGATCAGACGATCGCTCGTCTCAAGCCCGGAGTCTCGCCGGAACAAGCGCAAGCCGAAATGAAAGAGATCGCCGCTCGTCTGGCGCAAACCTATCCCGATACCAATGCAGATGTAACTGCCACTGTCGTCCCGTTGCGAGATTTCTGGTTCGGCAAATTACGTCGCTCATTCTGGCTGCTGTTGGGCGCGTGCGGATTTGTCCTCTTGATTGCCTGCGCGAATGTCGCGAACCTGTTGCTGACGCAAGCGACTGTGCGCGAGCGTGAGCTGGCGATGCGCGCGGCGCTGGGAGCGAGTCAGAGTCGGCTGATTCGACAGTCGATCTCGGAAGTGTTGCTGCTGGTTTCGATCGGCTGCGGCGGCGGGATAGCGCTCGCGGCGTGGAGTCTGCGGATGCTGGTCGCGCTGCTGCCGCCGGAGCTCCTGCCCTTCTTTGTGAAGATTGAGCTCGACGGCCGCGCGCTGACATTCACACTCCTGATCTCAGTTGTGACCGCGCTCCTCGTCGGTCTGATACCGGCGCTACGGACGCGTTCATTGGATCTGGACCAGTCGCTCAAAGAAGGTAGTAGATCCGGCACAAGCAGAGGGATGCAACGCCTTCGCGGTTTGTTGGTGGTAACTGAAATCGCCCTCGCGGTCGTGCTGCTTACCGGTGCGGGACTCATGCTGCGAAGTTTTACGCGCCTGCAGAATACTTCGCCGGGTTTCACAGACGAAGGCGTGCTCCATCTGGAAATCAATCCAACCTATCGACGCCAGGAAGATTACAACGTCGAGTTTATGTCGCGGCATTATCAAAAGCTGCTGCAACAGATCGCGCCGGTGCCGGGTGTGGTTGCGGTCGCGGCTAACAGCGATTTGCCGTTTGTCGGACAGAAGCCGTGGTATCGCGGCGAGTTTTCAATTCAGGGCCAGTCAAACGAAGAGCAGAAACAGAATCCACTCGTCAATTACCAGGCCGTTTCGCCGGACTATTTTCGAGTGATGCAGATCCCGCTGCTGCGCGGCCGTGTTTTCACTGAGCGCGACACAGTCAGGCCGGATGGTTTCCGCGACGTGGCAATCATTAGCCAGGGGTTGGCAAAGCGGATGTGGCCCAACGAAGACGCATTGGGTAAACGCGTTAACTGCAATGACGATGGTACCGGCTGTGCTGAAATCGTGGGCATCGTCGGCGACGTCAAGCACAACAGCCTCGTCGATGATGCCGGTTACGATTTCTACAACTCCGCTTACCAGAATTACGCCAAGCAAACGCACTTTGTGGCGCGCACGCAAAGCGATCCGATGGCAGTCGCGAACGACATTAAGCGCGCAATCTGGCAGGTCTCGCCCGATACGGGCATATTCAACGTCATGCCGGTCACGAGGTTGTCGGCAAACACGGTCTGGCAATCAAGAGTTTGGGGGCTGCTGTTCGGCATCTTTTCGGGTATCGCACTCGTGCTGGCGACTGCCGGCATTTATGGAGTGATGGCTTATTTCGTGACGCAGCGCACGCGCGAGATTGGTGTTCGGATGGCTCTCGGCGCACAGTGGCGCGACGTGTTGAAGCTCATTCTGGGAAGCGGGATGTTGCTCGTCACGATTGGTCTGATAATCGGACTCGCAGGCGCGTTAGCGTTAACGCGTCTCATGACGACGCTGCTGTTTGAAGTCTCTCCAACTGATCCAATCACATTTGCCGGCGTGGCGCTTTGTGTAATCATCGCCACGCTGCTCGCCTGCTACATACCTGCCAGACGCGCGATGAAAGTCGATCCATTGGTCGCGTTGCGGTACGAGTAACGGAGGAAGATCGTGAAGACACTACAAGACGTTCGCTACGCGTTTCGGATGCTACTCAAACGACCAGGCTTCACGGTCATAGTGGTTCTGACATTGGCGTTGGGTATCGGAGCGAACACAACGATCTTCAGCGCCATCGACGCCGTTTTGCTAAACCCACTGCCGTATAAAAATCCGGAGCGTTTGCTGGTGGTGTGGGAAACGAATAAGCAGCTCGGACCTGAGATGTGGGACCGAAACGAAGCCGCGATCGGTAACTTTCTCGACTGGCGATCGCACAATCAGATCTTCGATCAACTCGGGGCGCTCTTCGACACCGATATGAATCTAACCGGTGTTGGCGAGCCACAGAGAATTAAGAGTTGTGTCGTCACTACTAATTTTTTTCAGGTACTCGGCGTGCAACCGATGCTCGGGCGCTCGTTTCTCCCGGAAGCAGAAACACCGGGAAGCCCGTTCACGGTGATCATCAGTCATGATCTGTGGGAGAGACAGTTTGGTTCTGATCCAAACATTATCAACAAGAGTCTTACGCTTAATGCGCACCAGGTGGCGGTGATTGGCGTAATGCCTCCCGGTTTTGAGCTGCAATTTCCAACCAGCAAGCACGTGGATATGTGGGTGCCGATGATCATCGACGTGGGCGACCCCGACTATCACGATCGCAACAATAACTTTCTTTACACGCTGGGCCGGCTCAAGCAGGGTGTTTCGCCGGAGCAGGCGCAGACTGAGATGAGCCTCATCGCCAGCCAGCTTCAACAACAATACCCGGAGACGAATGCAGAGAAAGGTGTGCGTGTAGTTCCGTTGCAGAAACAGCTTGTCGGGAATGTTGAGTCGTATCTTTATATGTTGTTTGCTGCGGTCGGCTTTCTGTTGCTGATTGCGTGCACGAATGTCGCCGGCTTGCTGTTGTCGCGAGTCACTGCGCGGCACAGAGAAGTCGCGATTCGCATTGCGGTGGGAGCAAGCCGCTGGCGTCTCATCCGTCAGTTATTGACTGAGAGCGTCATCCTTTCTGCTTTGAGTGGCTTGTTCGGGCTGCTCCTGGCGTACGGCGGAGTTAAGCTGCTGCTGGCGCTCACGCCTTCAGACGTGCCGCGACTTCATGAGATCGGCTTGCATGTTCCGGTGTTTCTCTGGACGCTGACGATCTCCATTGCGACGGGTGTGCTGTTCGGACTCGCTCCTGCGATCCAGGCGTCAAGACCAGATCTGAACCAGTCTCTCAAGGAAAGCTCCGGACGAAATCCTGGAGGCAGTCGTTTGCGTAATCTGCTGGTTGTTTCGGAAGTGGCCGTCGCGCTGCTCTTGCTGGTCGGTGCGGGTTTAATGACGAAGAGCTTCGTCCGCTTGCAGCAAGTTGACCCGGGATTTGAGCCGGCGAACGTCATAAGCATGAACATCGCTTTGCCCACCTCGAAGTATCGCGGGCCGCAGGTAAATAATTTCTACGACCAACTCTTCGAGCGCGTAAAAAATCTGCCGGGCGTGAAATCCGTCGCCGGCATTAATCCACTGCCACTGAGCAACAGCAATGTGTCGTACCGTTTTGTTGTTGAAGGAGCGCCTTTCGTGCCTCTGGCGGATCGTCCATACGCCGGCGTGCGCGTCGTTACACCTGGTTATTTTCAGACGATGAACATCCGGCAATTGAAAGGCCGCGCATTCACCGAGCAGGATCGTGAAAACACTCCGTACGTGACCGTCATCAATGAGGCGCTGGCTAGCCGCTATTGGCCCAACCAGGATCCGCTTGGAAAGCGACTCGGCATTCTCGACGAGGAATCGGGTAAGCAGGAATGGCGCGAGATCGTCGGCGTCGTCGGCAATGTCAGGCACAAGGCGCTTGAGATCGAGGTAATGCCCGAAGCTTATTTTCCATACAAACAGTCACCGCAGAATTTCATGAGCCTCGTCGTGCGCACTGCTTCGGATCCGTCGAGCCTCGTTGCCGCTATTCGGAGTCAGGTGTTGAGTGTCGACAAGGATCAACCGGTGTCTGACGTCATGACGATGGAGCAACGGGTGGCCAGGTCAGTTGCGTCGCGTCGCTTTGTGATGCTGCTACTCGGCAGCTTTTCTGTGCTGGCGCTGGGTATGGCGGCGGTGGGGATTTACGGTGTGATGGCTTATTTAGTAATCCAGCGAACGCAGGAGATTGGCATCCGCATGGCGCTGGGCGCGCAAAAGCGTGATGTGCTGAAGCTCGTAGTCGGAAAGGGTATGGCGCTCGCGTTGATTGGGGCGGCAATTGGGCTGGTTGCTTCGCTGTTTCTCACTCGCTTGATGCGGAGCCTGCTGTTTGAAGTGACTCCGACCGATGGGCTCACGTTTGTAATCGTGTCAGTGGTCCTGCTTACTGTGGCGTTACTCGCTTGTTACATTCCTGCGCGCCGCGCCACGAGGGTCGATCCGCTGGTAGCGCTGCGATACGAGTAGCAACGTTTTAAGCCCGTTCGTCTCAAAATTTGTACCGTTCGCGTATTACTGATTGCCATACCGTCACTTCACAACTTAGCATGCGCCGCCAAAAGGAGACCCTATGAAATTCATGCAACTCAGAATTCTCGTGATCCTCTGTTGTCTCGTGGTAGCAGCGGCAACGAGCTTTGCCCAGACAACGCCGGAAAAGACGCCCGACGTCTCGACTGATGTGCGCAATGGGTTCAACGAGGTTAATGAATGGGTGACGAAAGCTGCCGAGATGGTTCCGGCAGACAAGTACAGTTATCGCCCGGTGGACACGGTGCGGACTTTCGGCCAGTTGATCGCGCACATCACGGATTCTTACAACTATTTCTGCGCGAACGCGGTGGGCAATAAAGTCGAATGGTCTACGCCTGTCGAGAAGGGAGCGACGGACAAAGACACGCTACTTCCGAAATTGAAAGAAGCAGTCGGCAAATGCAACGCCGCCTACAGCGCCGGCAACGGCCAGCTCAGACCATTATTTACCAACGTGGGCCACACGAGCCTGCACTACGGCAACATCATCACGTACATGCGAATGATGGGACTGAAGCCACCATCAAGTTAAGCTCATTTTCGCCTCAATCAGTTCTTTTAATGCGCGCAGTTGCACCTACTCCCAACTGTGCTATACTGCGCGCATGTCAATAAAGAAACAAAAACCTCACTCCACTCGCAAGAAAGCTTCGGCGTCATTATCAACTTCACCTCGCTCGAAAAAAGCTGCGTCGAAGGCGATTAAGCCATCCACCAAATCAAGCGCCGCAAAAAAGAAAGCTGAACAATTAAAACGCCGCAAAAGACTTGAGGAACTCACCTTGAAAATGTTCCAAGAGGTTTACGAGGACTATCAACAAGGCAAGTTTCACCGTATTTTATAATTTCGATCTCAACAACCTGGAAACCTATGCCGTACTTCACCTACGACACCTCAGTATGTATTTCTCGGAAACTGACGGATTTTCATGAAATGCCGCAGAACTTCCGGATGTCCGCTGTTGTGCTAATGGAACTCATAGCCGGTGCTCACGACGAATCGCGTCGAAAGTTCTACGAGGAAATCTTTCGGCAATACCAAAAGACTGATTTATTGATCGTACCGAATTTCGAGGACTGGCTCCTTGCAGCTAAGATTTTGTTTCTTCTAACTCACGCCCGGAAACGTTCACAAAGAGGAAAATTGTCGAAGTTGCCGCCGGGAGCGTCACAGCGACTGGCGCTTGATGTCTTGATCGCAGTCAGCGCGCGGAGGTGGAAGGCGCAAGTCGTCACTGAGAACTGGGCTGATTTCAAGGCCATCCAGCGCTACTGCAACACGACCATCATCCGAGCAGCGCAGTTCTTCAGGCGTTAGTAATTCGTCAGGATTTCTTCGGGCCTGAAGCCCATCTTGCCGAGACGTTCGCGCGTTTGTTCGATCATCTCGCGTGAGCCGCAGATCAATGCCACCGGCGACGACAAATCCGGCAGCACGTTGTCCAACAACGACTGCACATATCCCGTCGGGCCGGACCAGTCGTGACCGTCCGGACGCGAGATCACCTGGCGCAACTCGACGCCGTGCGCGCTCCAGTCTTCAGTCTCGTCGCGATAACAGAAGTCCTCCGGCGTGCGCGCGCCGTAGAGCACAACCGACTGTCCAAACTCCTCTTTTCGCTTCAACACGTGTCGCAGCGCCGAACGTAACGGCGCCACGCCCGTCCCCATCGCCACGAAGACGAGATCACGACCCTTCATCGCATCGAGATTAAATCCATGTCCAACAACGCCAACCAACTCAATCTGATCGCCAACACACTTATTGTAGATCACGGCGCTGGCTCCCGCCTTCTGCTTCACCAGCACTTCCAAATCCCGGTCGTCGGGCGCGCCGGAAAAAGCAAAGTACGCGGGCTCTTCGCCTTCCACGCGCAGCACCGCCACCTGTCCGGGCGTGAAATTCACCGCTCCGTCAGCACGAAGATCAAGCGAGCGCGTCGCCCGCGCCTGGTCACGAACACCTGTAATTACGAGAGTTTGGGATTCCATCAGTTCCGCAGTGTAACAAATCAAACTTCCCATTCTCACGGCGAGTGTTTACAATTCCCAGCCACATGACGTATCGCCCCTTCGCAACCGTGCTGGTTATCGCGCTGTGTGTCTGGTCTGTTCAGGCACAATCAGGACGCAAGCACGCGAAGCCGGCTCCGGCGACGCCCGTCGCCACGCCAACTCCCGAACCAACACCTGCGCCAAAGAAAGCCGACAAAGTCTCCGAGCTGCTGTTCTACGTCGGCGCAGATCGCAGCGATTCGTATGCGATGCTTTCGTATGCATACTACGACTGGGTGGTGCGAGGTTGCGCGGATCGCTTACGGGCGGGATCTTCGGCGGGCGTTGAAGTAACCGATCAGTCTTTCACTCGCGGCGAAGCTATCAAGAAAGCGAAATCGGAAACTAAAAGCAACACCGTGCTGCTCAATTTGAAGTATGACAATATGGCCCGCACGGACACGGAGCTGATACTCGAATACATCGTGTTTGCTCCCGGCACTGCGAAAATTGTCACGCAGGGACACAGCTACCTGAACGCCAACCGCGCTGGACCAGTCATAGTTGGACCATCATCGTCACGTATCCCGTCAAGCGAGTTGTATCGTGAACAGTTATTAAGGCGTGCGGGTGAAGACGCGGGAGACCGGATTCTGAAAGCACTTCATCTCGACGTCGATATTCCGAGACAACCGTAACTACTCCTGGTAAAGCTCCTCAATCACGTCGCGATACTTCTCGTCAATCACTCGTCGCTTCACTTTCAAAGTCGGCGTTAGCTCGCCACCTTCAATCGTAAACTCATTCTCCAGCAACGCGATTTTCTTGATCCGCTCGTACTTCGCCAGGTTCGGTGTGAGCGCGTCGATCTGCCGTTGAATCAAATCGATGATGCGCGGGTGCCGGCAAAGCTCACTCCGGCTCCCAACTGAGATCCCCTTCAACTTGCAGTACGACTCGAGCTGCTCCCAAACCGGCACGATGAGTGCCGCGGGAAACTTGCGCTCCGCGCCAATCAACACCGCCTGGTTCACAAAACGCGACCCTTTGATCGCCTGTTCTATGGGCTGTGGCGCGATGTACTTACCACCCGAAGTCTTGAACAACTCTTTCTTCCGAT
>Ga0134121_10002582_pt1 | contig 15561 bp, 12 predicted proteins | sample KB301_FD_96463 | JGI IMG/M metagenome (GOLD analysis project Ga0134121, IMG submission 96463) | Terrestrial soil microbial communities without Nitrogen fertilizer from Kellogg Biological Station, Michigan, USA - KB3-0-1 | ecosystem: Environmental > Terrestrial > Soil > Unclassified ... | reverse complement strand
GGCCGTGCTACTCGAACCCCGAATTCTGAACTACGAATTCGGGGTTCGAGTAGCACGGCCCCGAATTAACCCCATCCCCAGCCCCGAATTACCCCGCCCCGAATTGCTTTCCCGAGAACGACCCCTAGAACCTGATTCGGGTAATACCGACGAAGGGAGGATGCCATGTCCGATTTCCCATCCAGTTCGCGCGTCTATTCCGAAGGAACCCTGCACCATTCCGTACGCGTCCCCTTCCGCGACATTTCCCAGAAGGACAATCCGACTCTGCGCGTCTACGACACGCGCGGTCCCTGGGGCGATCCGGAGGCCACTTGCGATGTCCGCATGGGATTGTCGCCGGTCCGCGAATCCTGGATCCTCGAACGCGGTGACAGCGAGGAGTACCAGGGCCGCAACATCAAGCCTGAAGACAACGGATTCCTCAGCGACAAACATGCCGAAAAGAGTGAAGGGAAGAACCGCTTCGAGGCGTTCCCGGGGCTTCGCCGCAGACCGCGCAAAGCTTCCAATGGCGGCGCAGTCTCCCAGATTCACTACGCGCGCAAAGGCATCATCACTCCTGAAATGGAGTTCATTGCAATTCGAGAGAATCTTGGACGCGAGCGCGCACTAGCGGCGCGCCAAGAGGTTTCCGGCAGCCCCCGAACCCTCCTGCAGTTTCAGCATCCCGGCGAATCCTTCGGCGCCAGGATTCCCGACTACATCACTCCGGAATTTGTCCGTGACGAGGTCGCGAGAGGCCGCGCGATTATCCCCGCAAACATCAATCATCTCGAACTCGAACCGATGATCATCGGCCGGAATTTTCTAGTGAAGATCAACTCGAACATCGGCAACAGCTCGGTGTCGAGCTCGATCGAAGAAGAAGTCGAGAAGATGCGCTGGAGCATCAACTGGGGCGCGGATACCGTGATGGATCTCTCCACCGGCCGGAATATTCACGAGACCCGCGAATGGATCCTGCGCAATTCGCCGGTGCCGATCGGCACCGTTCCGATTTACCAGGCTCTGGAGAAGTGCGGCGGACGTCCTGAGGAACTCACCTGGGAACTCTACCGCGATACGTTGATCGAGCAGGCCGAGCAGGGCGTGGACTACTTCACGATCCATGCCGGTGTTCTTCTGCGCTACATCCCCTGGACTGTAAAACGGCGCACCGGCATTGTCAGCCGCGGAGGCTCGATCCTGGCGAAGTGGTGTCTCGCGCATCACCAGGAGAACTTCCTCTACACGCACTTCGAAGACATCTGCGAGATCATGCGCGCTTACGACGTGTCGTTCAGCCTGGGCGACGGCTTGCGTCCCGGCTCCATCGCGGACGCCAACGACGACGCGCAATTCGGCGAGCTTCAGACGCTCGGCGAGCTGACTCAGATCGCCTGGAAACACGACGTCCAGGTCATGATTGAAGGCCCGGGGCACGTGCCGATGCATTTGATCAAAGAGAACATGGAGCTGCAGTTGAAACTGACGCACGAAGCTCCGTTCTATACTCTCGGTCCGCTCACAACAGACATCGCTCCCGGCTATGACCACATCACCAGCGCCATCGGGGCGGCAATGATCGGCTGGTATGGCACCGCGATGCTGTGTTACGTGACGCCGAAGGAGCATCTGGGGCTGCCCAATGCGAAAGACGTGAAGGACGGTGTCATCGCCTACAAGATTGCGGCGCACGCCGCCGATCTCGCGAAGGGACATCCTGGCGCGCAGGAACGCGATAATGCGCTCAGCAAGGCGCGCTTCGAGTTTCGTTGGGCGGATCAGTTCAATCTCAGCCTCGACCCCACGACAGCCAAGGACTTCCACGACGAGACGCTGCCTCAGGATGGTGCCAAGACAGCTCATTTCTGCAGCATGTGCGGCCCGCAATTCTGCTCCATGAAGATCACCGAAGAAGTGAAGGCCGCTATGGACGAGAAGAGCGGTGAATTCCTGAAGGCGGGTGCAGAAATCTACGTAAAGCAGTAAGGGACGCGCACTAAATTCGCGCGACGCTATCGTAGGAAACGCGAATCGCTCATCGCGAATTTGGTGCGCGTCCCCGTATTACCCCGAAGAATTGTGATTTTTGATTGAAAGGCAGCGCTCGATCACAAATCACAATTCGTCAATCACCAATCACAAAGTACCCTTTTCCCCCAACCCTATCCGCCCAGCGCTTCTTTGTGCTGCAGGTCGACCGTCCTCTCGCTGAACCAATTGGGATACTGAACGGGCGGAGCTGTCGCCTTGTCGAGTTCCGCGATTTCCTCGCCGGTGAGAGTGACCTTCATCGCGCCAAGATTGTCTTCGAGTTGATGCATTTTGCTGGCGCCGATAATAATGCTGGCAACGATGGGCTTCGCCAGCAGCCACGCGAGCGCGATCTGCGCCACGCTTGCCCCGTGAGCTTTCCCGATCTCCCTCAGCCGTTCGACAAGCACGAACGCCATTTCCTTGTCGAAGGGCAGTATGTCGAAACCGGACAGGCGGTTTTCGGAATCCTTGAGCGTCTCGCGGGTGTACTTCCCGCTAAGGAAGCCGCCTGCCAGCGGGCTCCACACGGTCATGCTGATTCCCGTGGCGCGCATGAAGGGGATGATTTCGTGCTCCACGTCCCGGCCCGTGAGGGAATAGTGCATTTGACCGCTGGTGAATTGGGAGTATCCATTGGCTTTTTGGATCTGGAGTGCCGTGGCGGCTTTCCATGCGGACCAGTTGGAGTAGCCCAGATACCGCACCTTTCCTGACTGGACCAGCGCATCGAGAGCGTCGACGGTTTCCTCAACCGGCGTGAACCGGTCATCTCTATGAACGATGTAGAGGTCGATGTAGTCGGTGCCGAGCCGTTCGAGGCTCGCATTGCAGGCCGCAAAGATGTTCGATCGCGAGAGTCCTGCATCCATCATGGCTTTGCCGGTTCGAAAGCCCACCTTCGTCGCGATAACGACGTCTTTGCGTCTATTTCCAAGCAGCTTGCCGAGCATGATTTCAGACTGACCGGCCGCGTAACCGTTGGCCGTATCGAAGAAGTTGATGCCCGCGTCGATCGACATGTCGACCATGGATCTGGCATTCGCTTCATCGACCTTGGATACCGACGCGAACGGGCCTGCGCCCGTGCCAAAAGTCATGGCGCCGAAGGCGAGACGGGAAACAATCAGGCCTGTGTTGCCGAGCCGCGAGTACTGCATGAGACCTCCGAGGGTTGGGATAAACGTTCATCTTAGCAGTTTCAATATGAGCCTCGTATAGTAGTGCCGCTGAGGGACAGCGAGCGCAGCTTCCCTCCCGGAGGCTTTGCATTAGAAGTCCGGCAAGTGGTCGCGCGGCCCTCTCCCGCCGGGAGAAGGTGCCCCGGGCGAAGAGCGAGCCCGATAGGGCGAAGCCTCAAGAAAAGGGCGGATGAGGGCTTATTCGCGGGCCCTCACCCGGCCTTCGGCCACCCTCTCCCGGTGGGAGAGGGCCCGCTCGAAAACAGTCGTCGACCCTTTGTACAAAGCCCGGGCAAATCCGGGAGGGGAGCTGCGCTCGCCGTAATGGGAGCTGCGCCTGCCGTAATATGGAGATTGCTTATGCCTTCTAAAATTCTGAGACTGCTTCTTATTGCGCTGGTGATCGCAGGTGTCTCCCTCTCCCTCTCCGCCCAGGACGCCGCACAAATGCCGAACCGTTGTTCGAGCAACCCGGCTCTCGCGGACATCGCTTCCACACCGTCCTGGAACGGCTGGGGCGGCGACAACGCGAACACCCGCTTCCAGCCAACCGCTGCCGCGCGTCTGACGACCGAAAACATCCCTCGACTCAAACTAAAATGGGCGTTCGGATTCCCGGGCGCACGAGCCGTCTCCGGGCAGCCTACGGTCGCTGCCGGCCGTGTTTTCGTCAGTTCGGACAACGGCTATATCTATTCCCTCGACGCGGCGACGGGCTGCGTCTATTGGTCTTTCCATGCTGAAGCCGCGGTTCGAAGCGCGGTAGTCGTTGAGCGCCTTGCCGCAGGAAAAGCCTATGCCGTATTTTTCGGCGATGCCCGGGCCAATGCGTATGCGCTGGACGCCGCAAGCGGCGGGCAGGTTTGGAAGACCCGCGTCGAAGACCATCCGACAGCGCGTATCACCGGCGGTGTTCGCTTCTTCGAAGGCCGCGTCTACGTTCCTGTTGCGTCAGGTGAAGAGGGCAGCGGCGGCGTCGCAACCTACTCGTGTTGCACCTTTCGTGGGAGCGTTGTCGCGCTCAATGCGGAGACCGGGAAGCAGGTGTGGAAGACGTACGTCATTCCGGATGAACCCAAACCCACCACGAAAAACGCCGCCGGGACCCAATTGTTTGGTCCTTCCGGCGCAGGCGTGTGGAATTCTCCGACGATCGATGCAAAGCGGCGCGCGCTTTATGTCGGGACCGGCAATGCCTATAGCGCGCCCGCCGCAGCGACAACGGATTCGCTTGTCGCGATGGACCTCGACTCGGGAAAGATTCTGTGGAGCGTTCAGGAAACGCAGAACGATGTATGGCTTTCGGTGTGTCTCCAGAATCCGGTTTCCAACTGCGGGCCCGATCATGATTTCGGATCACCGCCGATGCTCCGGACACTTCCCGATGGCCGCACGATTCTCGTCGCAGGGCAAAAGAGCGGGAACGTGTGGGCTCACGATCCGGACAAGAAGGGCGCCATCGTGTGGAAGACGCCGCTTGTCAGCAATACATCCGAATTCGGCGGAAAGATCGTGTGGGGCGGAACTGCCGACGGGCAGAATGCTTACTTTGGGCTTGGTCCCGGCGGTATCGCAGCGGTGCAACTACGCGATGGGCAGAAGAAGTGGTTCACTCCTTTGCAGCCCGCGGCTGGGGCTCCTCCGCGTCCCGGACAGGAAGGGGCACTCAGCGCTATCCCCGGCGCGGTCATATCCGGCGGCTGGGATGGTTGGTTGCGCATTCTTTCTTCCGACGATGGCCGCGTGCTCTGGGAATACAACACCATCCGCGACTTTCAGACGACTAACGGCGTGACGGCAAAAGGCGGATCGATGGGAGCGCCCGGGCCCGTGATAGCCGGAGGCCTGCTGTTCGTTCCATCGGGCTACGTTGGTGTTCGCAACGGCACCCCCGGCAACGTCCTGCTGGTATTCTCAGCCGATTGAATTCAATTGGATTTGCTTTCCTTAGGCGTGGCGGTGTCGCTTACCGGTCGATAGTAGTTCCCCAGGCCATGAGCGGATTTGTCGAAAATCCTAAACGACGCCATTCCCCACTTTTGTAGTCGAAAGCGAAGCGACGTCCACAAAACTCCAAAGCCATACTTGACGCTACGTTGAAAGTTGATCGAGGAAGCTTCGGGGAAATAGTGAGCAGGACAGGAAATCTCTCCAATCCGATAATTGAAATAGATCGCTTGAGCGAGCATTTCGTTATCGAAAACGAAATCGTCCGAGTTCATCAAGAGTGGAAGCGTCGACAATACCTGCTGGGAAAAAGCGCGATAGCCCGAGTGGTATTCCGACAACTTTGCGCCGGTGAAAAAGTTTTCGACAAGAGTTAGAGCTCTATTGGAAATGTACTTGTAGAGCGGCATCCCGCCGCTCATTGCCTTGCCTCCGAGGATTCGCGATGCGAGGACGACGTCGTGCGTCCCGTCGGCAATCATCGCGGCCATCGGAAGGACAAGCCGTGGTTCATACTGATAGTCCGGATGCAACATCACGACCACGTCTGCATTCAGGCGAAGCGCTTCCGTGTAACAGGTTTTCTGATTGCGGCCGTATCCGAAATTCTTCTCGTGGAGAAACACCTGCAGGCCAAGCCGGCGCGCGATTTCAGCAGTCTCATCCTTGCTGGCGTCGTCCACAAGCAGGATGGCATCCACGATGTCTTTGGGAATTTCAGCGACTGTCTTTTCGAGGGTCCGGGCCGCGTTGTACGCCGGCAGAACCACCGCAATGCGTTTACCGTAGAGCATCGCGAACATAGTATCATTCGTGCGATTTCAGTTCCCGGACACTATCGGACTTCATGAATAAGGCCGCAAATCGGTTTGCTTACGCGCTTCCCCCGGCCCTTCTGCTGCTCCTGTTTTGGTGGGTTTCTTTCTACGGTCTCGACTTTGGTGCTCACTGGGACGAGCCGCGAGCGAAACTGGACTCCGTTAGAAAAAGCGTCCAGAGTGGATTATTTCTGCAGTCCGTGGGCGAACCGGACGGCTACAGCTACAACTACGGTGGCGTGAACTACCTCCTGGCTCTATCCGCGTATACTCCCGAACTCACCAGGTATCTGATGAAAGGACCGCACACCCGCGAGGCCCTGTCACAGGCCATCTTGCCCCTGACCTACACCCTGGAGAGTCTGCTGCGCGTGCGCGCGATCTACGTCTTTTTCTCAAGCCTGTCGGTTGTCTGGCTTTATTGTTTGTGCCGTGTCCTGGATCGCAGCCGCACTGAGGCTTTTTTCGCGGCGGCCATCCTCAGCCTGTCGTGGGAAATTGCCTATCACAGCCGGTGGGCCGCTCCGGATGTCGTGATGATGCAGTTCGCCGCGCTTGCGTTCCTGTGTTTGAGTCTCGGCATGAAAAGGAGATCGCTGGGTTGGTTCTACTGGGCCGCAATAGCGACAGGTTTGACCGCGGGGACGAAGTATCCCGGAGTTCTTATTCTTCCATTTGTCCTTGTCGGCGCCGCATACACCTTGTGGCAACAGCGTGCATCGTCCGTCTACGCGTTGAAGCACGCTGCCGGGATGACCGCAACGACCAGCCTCACGTTCGTGCTGACAACACCAGGCGTTCTCATAGACCCGTTTGGCTTCTTCGCTCAGCTTCACGAGCAGCAGGAAACCTATTCGGGTGGCTGGTATGGATACACTGTGGCCCCCGGCTTGCGCCATTTTGGGGAGATCTGGAAATACTTCATGCTGCAGGGATTCTCCCACTACTGGCCGATTTCCGTTGGGCTGACCGCCTTCTTTCTGTTGGGGTTGCTCGTTGTTGTCAAGGAACACCGGCTGATCACGCTTTTGATGGCGGGCTTTTGCCTGCTGTATATCGTGTTCTTTGCCCAACAAAAGGCAATGATCGTTCGCAACATGCAGGTGATCGTTCCTTTCCTGTGTTTGGCCGCGGCACGCGGGATCACGGCCGTTGGCCAAAGGTTGGGAAGAACGAGCACTCGCGTTTTGTATGCTGTCGTCGCACTGGGTCTGACCGTGAATCTCGGTTGGGAGGTCTATGCGGCGGAACAGATCCGCAAGCGGACCGATCTGGATTACTTCTTAAGGAAATTCGAGGCGTATGCTCGCGCCTCCTCCCGCGACACCTTTTTCGTTTCTAATGATTTGTCCGTCGTCCTCAGCCGCTTATCCGATCCCTTGCCCGGCAACATCACCACGAAACCCGATGCGCCCTATACCAGGATTGCGTTTCTGCAGAGCGAAGGCGCTGACAAATTCTTCGAAAAGTGGCCTTCAAATCGCTGGGACACCTACGACAAAACCTTCGGAGGCTTGGAAGTCAACCTCGAGGCGTATCCGACCTTTGTCGGAAATGAACGCATTCTCGTGGTTTCCCGCAAGCACTTTGGCCGGTTGCCGTTGACTGCGCAATACCTGGCTTATTCGAAGTTGTGGGTAAGCAAGACGGAAGTTGTGGCCGGAAACGACTTCTACATTCTGAAGATCAAGGACTTTCCGGATGTAAACGTCCTCGTTCGCTATTCCGTAAACGATGGTGTTCCGGTCGAGGCCACCATGTCTCTCGACAACCTGGGAGAGAAACGGATTGATGTTGGTCCGAACACCGCAAGAGGCAAATACCGGATACTGGCATACCGAAAAGATGTCGAAACGATCTGGCACAATGTCGATGTCACCGTCGCGGTGAAGTAGCGTCTGAATGCTTATGGATGCGCTTGATCAGATCTTCGTCGTAAGTTAACCGACTCGTGGGACGCGGCCCACTGAGGGGTTTTTCAGAAATGACGAGCAGGGACTGGAGTTCCCGTTCGTCGCTCGCTCAAGGCTGTGGCACAATCGGTGCCAACTTGAGCACACCAATGTCATGGCGAAACTGAGCACCGTTCTCGCGGGACTTCTGCTGGCAGCCGCTCTGGCAAACGCCGTACGTCAGCCCTGGGAAATTCACCACGATTTCATCCGGCTTTTTTCAGAAATGGACGGTCCTTCGTCCTTTGACAAGGTGTATGGACCTACGCGCCGGAAACTTGAGGAACGGGGCCTGACGCGGCTGGGCTACCGGACGGAACCCGGTTCGATTTGGCTGAACAAGGCGGCCGACTATTTTCTAATTCAGTACACCTTGGCTCCCATAGTTTTGCGCGCTCACACGAACGAAGACGAATGGGTGCTGATGAATTATTCGGCGACAAAGGAGCCATTCCCGGCGGCGGATTTGATAGTGGTTGAAGACCTCGGGAATGGCCTCGCTCTCTATAAAAGACCGCAGGATACGACTCCCGGAATTCCCCAGCTTGGAAAGGTCTGGCACGAACGGGAGGGGGTCTGGATGGGAACCTGGAAGAGACGTGGGGACAGTGGAGTGTTTTATGCCGTGTGGAAAGGACCGGAGGGCGTCGAAATAGAGGACGAAGTGCGTTTTGAATCCCTGAAAGGCCAAGACATCGTGCTCTACAGAAAAGGCACAATGGGCCGCTACCGAGGCCGATTGTCGGATGACGGGTCCAAAGTGGAAAGCGGACAGGCCGAATGGTTTGCGTCCGGCATAACCTGGGCTGCAACCATAGAGAAATAGTGATGATTTGGACAGTGGTGGGCGCAATCTTTTCGTTCGCTCTTCCGGCTTTTGGCGGATGGATGATCGTTTCAACAACGTGGCCTTGTGGCCCCAAAATCCTGAGGGCCAGCCTGGGCACGGGACTCGGACTGGGCGTTGCAGGAATGTTATGGATGCTGGGTCTCCTGATCAGCGGATCGGCAATGGCGGGACTTGCAGCGAGCGACGGCGTCCTGATCACGCTGACGGCATTGTTATGGACGCGAAGGGCTCGAATCGAGCGTCGTGTCGTTGCCCCACCGCCGGGACGGTTCTCGAAGCTTCAAATCGGCGCGGCTGCCGGAATCGTTCTCACCCTGCTCTTCGCGGCAGCGAGTCTCGGCTTGATGGCCTACATCAGCCACCATGGAGACTTCGATGCGTTCGCGATCTGGAACACCAGGGCTCGATTCTTTTACCTGGCAGCGAAGCCTCTCGACCTGCTGCCCGACCTCACGTCGCCGGACTATCCACTCCTGCTGCCAAGCCTTGTAGCGCGGGGTTGGCAATACAGTCATCAAGATACGGTTATCATTCCATTATCGCTGGCTGTGTTTTTCACGGCGGGCTCTATCGTGCTGTTATGCGGCCTTCGCTCCGTCACGTCGAGCAGTGCTGCCCCGTTGGCAGGTGCAATACTGGCCGGGACACCGTTTTTCATCATGCAGGGAATGTCCCAGTACGCGGACATCGTGATGTGTTTCTTCATCACGTCCGCTGTCACGGTCTTTTGCGTTTCCGATTTTGCGGGAGAGGGGGAATCCGGTTACTTGCCTCTGCTCTCGGGGCTGTTTGCCGGATTTGCTGCATGTACGAAAAACGAAGGGACATTAGTTGTTGTATCCATGATCGCCGCGCGCTCGTGCATGATCTTGTGGAATCGCCGGTGGAAGATCGAAGGCATTCGAATGGGCCTGTTTCTGGCCGGACTCGCGCCCGGTTTTCTGGCACTGACCGTCTTCAGGAGAGTTGCGCCCGTACCGAGTGTCCTGTTTGCCAACATCACTGCTGCAACAATCCGGACGCGGATTATTGACGGCGCGCGCCATTCTTCGATTCTGGCCGGGTATTGGAGAGACCTTTTACATTTTGGCAATTGGTGGATAAACCCACTCGTATTGCTGCTGCTTTATGTCGTGATTCGACGGGGCCTGAAGTCCGCTCCGCGCTTCACCACAGCTTGGCGGTTCCCCGGACTTCTAGTGGTCATAATGCTCTGCGGGTACTACTTCGTCTACCTTTTCAGTCCATACGCAGTGGTTTGGCACGTTCAAAGTTCGTTCAGCCGGCTGCTTGTGCAACTCTGGCCCTCTGCCCTGTTGTTCTGGGCTTTTCTCGTGACGCCTGAAGCACAAGTTGACGCATCCTGAAATCGCCGTCGGCGCTGTCTTAGTAGTGGTTTTTCGTAACTCCTGCTGAGAGGAGTGCCACAGGCTATGAAGGTGTTGCAGGGCGATAAGCCCTCCTGGCCAGGCCAGGGACTCCGCCCGAATACGTCACCGTAATTACGAACCGCAGTCCTAAGCAGGGAACGTTCTCCGAGATACTGCGTCGTGACCTTTGGCTTTCAAGAGGAGGGGAAACTAACCCTGCCAGGTTTCCAACTGTTTCTGAATGTCGGCCATGAATTGATCGGCGAGAGCGCCGTCAATAATGCGGTGATCGAAGGATAGGGAAAGCATGATCATCGGGCGCGCCACGACGGCGTCGTCCACAACGACGGCGCGCTTTTTGATGCCGCCCATGCACAGGATCGCGACCTGTGGCTGGTTGATGATAGGAATGCCGATGACGGCACCGTATTGGCCAGGATTCGTGATCGTGAACGTGCCGTCCTGCACGTCGTCGGGAGTCAGTTTCCTGGTCCGGGCGCGTTCGCCAAAATCATTGATCGCGGCGGCTAAACCCTGCAGGTCCATATCGCCGGCGTTCTTGACGATGGGAACAATCAGTCCCCCCTCGATACTCACGGCGATACCGAGGTTGATGGCCTTCTTGTAGAGGATCGCGCCGCCATCGACCGACGCATTGACGATGGGAAACTTTTTCAGCGCTCGCACGACGGCAAGCGCGAAGAACGGCGTGACGGTCAGCTTCACTCCGGCTTTTTCGGCTTCCGGCTTCAGCTTCTCGCGGGCCTGCATGATGCTCGAGCAGTCCACTTCGAAGAACGTCGCGACATGGGCCGAGGTTCGAAGGCTCGTCATCATGTGCTCGGCAATCGATTTGCGCATTGCCGTCATCGGCACGCGTTCGACACCCGTACCAACAGGCGCCACCGCCGCAGAACCCGCCGCTGGAGCCGCGGTCGTGCCTTTCTTCTCGATGTAGTTCAGCACGTCGCTTTTTGTGATGCGGCCGTTAATGCCAGTTCCCATGCCGGCCAGGAGTGCCAGATCGATTTTGTGTTCTTTCGCCAGCCGCCGGACGAGAGGCGAAACATGGACACCGGCGGATTCGACAATCTCTTCGGCGGGCTCTTCCTCAGCGTCGCCGTGCGTGACGGCCGGGGCTTTCGGTGCGCCCGGCGCGGCCGGCTTGTGCGTTGCAACTGCCGGCCCCGGTGAGGCGCCACTCTCTGCTCCCGGGCTGTCGCCGATGATGCCGACGACGGTGTTGATCTCGACGGTCTGACCTTCCTGAACGAGGATCTTCTGCAGTATTCCTGCAACGGGCGAGGGAATTTCGGTATCGATTTTGTCCGTTGAAATCTCGAAGACGGGCTCGTCGCGTTTGACGGCATCGCCGGGCTGCTTGAGCCACTTGGTCAGCGTCCCCTCGAAGATACTTTCCCCCAACTGCGGCATGATGAGTTTGGTGTCTGCCATGGCTCGTGAATCAGTAGTTGTAAAGTTCCCGAGCGACGCGGACCACGTCGGAAACCTTGGGAAGAAAGTATTCCTCCAACGGAGGACTGTAGGGCACCGGCGTGTCGGGCGCCGTGATCCGGCGAATCGGGCCATCCAGGTAATCGAAGGCTTCCTCGGATATCACGGCTGCAAGTTCGCCGGCGAATCCGCCGATACGCGTGTCTTCGTGAAGCAGAATCACTTTGCTGGTTTTCTTCACCGTCTCGAGGACGGCTTCGCGATCGAACGGGAGCAGCGACCGGAGGTCGAGCACCTCCACGTCGATGCCTGCCTTCTCGAGTTCGCGTGCCGCGTCCAATGCGATGTAGACCATGGCGCCGTAGGTGATGACAGAGATGTCGGTGCCTTTCCTGCGGACAACCGCCTTGCCTATCGGCACCGTGAAATCTTCGGTGGGAAGTTCTTCCTTGATGCGGCGGTAGAGAAACTTGTGTTCGAAGTAGAGCACGGGATCGTTGTCGCGGATCGCGGACTTGATGAGGCCCTTGGCGTCATACGCTGTCGAAGGGCACACGACTTTCAGTCCCGGGGTGTGGACGAAATACATTTCGGGATTCTGGGAATGGAAAGGCCCGCCGTGAATGCCGCCCCCGCTGGGTCCACGGATCACCAGGGGTACCGCGGCACCCCAGCGATACCGGCATTTGGCGGCAAAGTTTGTGATCTGATCGAAGCCGCAGGAAATGAAATCGGCGAACTGCATTTCGGCGACCGGCCGCATCCCCATCAAGGCCGCGCCGATTGCCGCGCCGACGATCCCGGATTCCGAGATCGGCGTGTCCACGACCCGCATCTCGCCGAACTTCGCCAGCATGCCGGCGGTGACTTGAAAGGCGCCGCCATAGATGCCGACGTCTTCACCGAGCACGAATACGCTCTCGTCGCGCTCCATCTCCTCCCAGATTCCCTGCCGGATGGCCTCAAGGTAGGTGGTTGGGGCCATTCTATTCGTAGACACCCGTGATGCAGTCTTCGGGATCGGGATAGGGATCCTGCTCGGCCAGCACCAGGGCGGCGTCGATATCGGCGTTGATCCCTTTCTGCATTTCTTCGATCGCGGCGAGGGTGATGATCTCGCGTTTGACAAGATCCCGTTCGAGACGGCGGATCGGACACTTCTCTTCCCAGATCTCAAACAATTCCGCAGGGACATAGCCGGCGTCATCGTGCGCCGAATGCCCCGTCATCCGGAACGTTTTGCATTCGATGAGCGTGGGGCCTTCGCCTGCTCGAGCGCGTGCGATGGCGCGCTGAGACGCTTCCCACACGGCCAGGACGTCGTTGCCGTCCACGATTTCCCCCGGTATGCCGTAGGCGGAAGCGCGATCCGCTACGTTTTCCACGGCCATCTGTCGTTCGAGCGGTGTGGAATAGGCGTACTGGTTGTTATTGCAGAGATAGACCACGGGGCATTTGAAGACGGCCGCCATGTTGGTGCCTTCGTGCCAGTCGCCGCGGCTGGTGGCGCCGTCGCCGAAGGGGCAGATCACCACGCGGTCCTGTCCACGCATCTTGAAGGAGAGGCCGATTCCCGCCGCCACCGGAACGCTGTCGCCAAGCATGCTGATGAAGGCGATCACGTTGTGATCCAGGCTGCCAAAGTGGAGATTCCCGTCCTTACCCTTGGTCGGACCTGTTTTGCGCCCGAGGTATTGTGCGAGGATGGTTCGCAAATCGATGCCGCGCAGAAGATAGGCACCCATGTCGCGATGCGACGGGCACACAACGTCGTCCGCCCTCAAATCCACGCAGCTTCCAATCGCGATAGCTTCCTGGCCACGCCCCACGTAAACGCCGCCTAGTACTTTCCCCTGCCGGTAGAGCTTGCGCTCGATGCGGTCTTCCAGTTCGCGGGTCAGCTTCAGGTAATAGAGCATGCGGAGCTGGGTTTCGGCTGGAGGAAGCAGTGAGCCTTGGACCAAACCTGAAGGGCCGTACGGGATGAGTGGGCGCGAATTCACCGTTTTTACATTCATGAATTGTTCTCGGCCGCTACGCGTGAAGCCAGACAATACTCCAAGCACGACAACGTTTTCAACAGGCTAGAAACGGGGATCGCGTCCACCATACTTTTCGAGGTCTTTCAGCTCAAAGGGCCCGTGTTCGGGATTCTTGGGGAATCCCCGGTAGATGGTATGGCAGGAGTAGCAAACCGTCACATCCCCCACCAGCGAATAAATAATGAAGTCGACTCCAGCGCTGGCGAACAACGCCAGCATGCCCGAAAGAGGCTGACTTCGCGAAAAAAAGAACAGGCTCACCAGGCTGCCGATCGCCACAATGACGACCCCCAGATTGCGGTTGAAGTCCTTTTGAATGTACAGAGTATCGTGTCCGCATGCAATGCAGTTTCTCACGAAACCATTCTCGCGGATCGAGGGATCCATTCGAAGCGGGACGGGTGCTTGGCATCTCGGACACAGAGGGCTTCCGTTTTCGAGCATCGGCGTAAAGACGATTTCGCTTTCGCACTTGCGGCATTTGGTGAGTATAATTTTGGACATGAAACCCTTGATTCTGATCCTTTTAGCGGCGGTCTGCCTCCAGGCTCAGACAATCGCAGATGCCGCACGTCAGGAGCGTGCGCGCCGGGCCCAGCTCAAGACTACCAAAGTCTTCACCACGGAAGACGCCAAGAGCAAAGACGCTAAAACAACGGCGGAAATCAAGCCTGTGGAAAACTCGACCCCAAAGGCGGCGCCCGCCCCGGTCCCTGCACCTGCGCCCGCCATCGATCCAGTCCAGCAGTGGACGGAAGAGACTGCAAAACTCCGAACCCAAATTCGGGACTTGATGGATCAGGACACTGCGACGCTACTCGAAATCAATGCGGCGACCGCCCAGATCAACGCTCCCGTGACCACGCAATCCGCGAAAGATCAGGCCCAGAAGACCCTCGAGGCGGCTCAGCAGAAACTGGTGGAGATTCGGTCTGAACTTACGAAGGCGCGAAGCGAATTGCAGGAAAAGGATCTTGTAGGCCCGCCAGCGAAAAAGTAAGGTTCCTAAAATGACAAATGACAATTGAACATTGAACAATGACAAAGCATTTCCCTGTGTCGATTTAGAGGGATCGGGTGCTTTGTCATCGTTCAATGTTCAATTGTCATTTGTCATTTTAGGAAATGTTGTCTTCCGCTACATCAACTCGGCCATAATCTCATCGAGGTCCGCCGGGCTGGGCTGAGTGCGATCCTGAGGCAAAGTCGCCAGCGCGTCGTCCACCATCCCGAGTTGCGTCAGGAAGTCCGGCTTCTGTTCGTTGATGTAAATAAGGCCGGTGAGGAACTCGCCCGAGTCCTGGCAACCCCGAAGCATGTTCAATGCGTCGGCCTTTTTTGTCGGATCATAGTCGTGATCGGTCTTTCGCAGACGGATATGCGATCCATCATGCATTTCGACGTCTTTGACTTCGCCTTCCTTGTAATCCACGGTGATCTGCTCGAAGAACGGCACGAACGAGATCTCGTGCAGCAGTTCCTCATGATCCTTCGCGTACTTGTAGCTCTTGGTCGATCCATCGTGGTTGTTGAAGGTGACGCAGGGACTGATGACGTCGAACATCGCCGTCCCTTTATGAGCGAGTGCGGCTTTCAGCAGCGCCACCATCTGCTTGGGATCGCCCGCGAACGAGCGGCACACGAAGTTGCAGCCGAGTTCGATGGCCATGGTGCAGATATCGATTGCCGGAAGGTCATTCAGATGTCCGCCCTTGGACTTCGACCCGAAATCCGCGGTTGCCGAAAACTGACCCTTGGTCAGACCGTACACGCCGTTGTTTTCGACGATATAGATCATGGGAATATTTCGCCGAAGCAAATGGACGAATTGACCCATACCAATGGACGCGGTGTCTCCATCGCCGCTGACGCCGATCGTCACGAGTTGCCGGTTGGCCAGCATCACTCCAGTAGCAAGAGCCGGCAT
>Ga0134121_10002580_pt1 | contig 15571 bp, 13 predicted proteins | sample KB301_FD_96463 | JGI IMG/M metagenome (GOLD analysis project Ga0134121, IMG submission 96463) | Terrestrial soil microbial communities without Nitrogen fertilizer from Kellogg Biological Station, Michigan, USA - KB3-0-1 | ecosystem: Environmental > Terrestrial > Soil > Unclassified ... | reverse complement strand
TGACAGGTTGGTGGCGACCGGGGCTTGCAGCATCTCGGCGACGCGAACCAAACTGGCCGAATAATCCATGCAGCCCAGGCCGGCGTAAATGCCAACGCGGAGACGTTGATCGCACAAGAGTGACAATGCGCGGGCGAAGTTGGCGTCATCCACGGGAATGGGAATTGGTCCCAGGGGGCCGTCGTTGTAGTGATGGGCGGTTGTCAGCAGGTTGTACGGAATGACAACGCTGACCGGTCCCGGCTCGCCGCTGCGGGCAACGCGGAACGCCTGGCGAATGGCCCACGGAATGCCGCCCACGCCGCGGACGTCGATCACCTCTTTGCAGACGTTTTGCAGCAGGCCGATATTGGGCAAGCCGTGAATCTGGAACGGCCGGTACTTGTCGCCGCGGGCCACGTCGCCGACGATGCATACCAGGGGCACGCTGTCGAGCAGGGCTTCGCCCAGGACGGTGAGGGCGTTGGTGACGCCAGGGCCGGGGACGACGCACAGCACGCCGGGCTGGCCGGTGCTGCGAGCATAACCGTCGGCGCCGGCGGCGGCGGAGAATTCGTGAGTGACCAGGTGATACGGCAAATTACGGGCTTTGAAGGTGTCCCAGAGCTCGTTTTCCTGTGCGCCGGGGATGCCGAACACCACACAACAGCCTTCTTGCTTGAGTGCCTCAGTAAGTGCAGCGGCGCCGGTGAGATTGCCTGTGACCCAGCCGGGAGCGGGACCGAACAATCTCAGTCCTTGGGTGGCTTCGGTGGAAGTGGAGGGGACTGCAGTGGCCAGGCCTGCCGCCGCCGTAAGTTTCAACACATCGCGCCGCGAGATGGGGTTGCTCATCATGTCCCTCGATGCTTTACTCAGACGTTCCGTCGCCAGAGGCGCACTTACGCTGCTCTCAGCCCTATCGGCCGACGTGGAAAAATCCTTGAAGTGGGCAAGCCTCGGAAGTGCGGCATTTGGGGAAAGGGTGTGCCATGCGTGCTAACTGGGTAGCCTGGGCAATCGGCGCCGGGGGATTGGCCGTATTTGCGGCGTTGGCGTGGCAGGTGACGCTCTCTGACAGTGCGGTATGGCGATTTGATGAGGAGATGGCCCACTCAGCCAAGGGTCACGCCGAGAACCATCCGGAAGTGTTGGACTTTGCCCGGTCCGCAACGGACGCCGGCGGCGTGCCGGCGATGACATCGTTCGCCGTCTTTGGAGCACTGCTTCTCTTGATATGCGGCCATCCGCGATTGGCTGGGATTTGGGTACTGACGGCGGCGATGGGTTGCGTTTTGAATGTCAGCGGCAAAGCATTTGTGGATCGGGCGCGACCTGGGGAGCATCTGCGCGATGAAGCGGTGACGGAACGTAATGCAAGTTATCCCAGTGGACATTCGATGGGATCCACCATTGGCTATGGAACGCTGGTTTATGTCGGGTTTGTGTTGTTACGCAAGCGCTGGGCCAAGATGGGGTTGGCGGCGGCAATGGTGTTATTGGTCGGGACGATTTGCTGGAGCCGGGTTTATTTGCGAGCCCATTGGTGCAGTGATGTGATGGGCGGAGCAGCGATTGGAATTGCCTGGTTGGCGGTGTGCCTTTCGTTAGCGTCCCGGGCGCCGTTTCCGGATCAACAGCCTTAAGCGGCGAACGATTTCCGCGACAATCATCACCGACGATGTGCCCGCGGCGATCGCCAACCACATGCGTAGTGTGAGCGGTTGAACTTTGAAAATTGGCCCGCCGAAGGTCACGATAAGTATTTGGCCGATGGCGACCGTGAGCGCAATCGCGATGAAAATGGGATTGCGGAGCAGGCGATAAAGGCCGCTCACTTCAGGTGTGAGCGAACGGCAATTGATCTGATTCCACACCTGGAAAAAGACGTAAACCGAAAAGAAGATGCTGACTTGCAGCACGGTGAAGGCGATTTCGACCTTTCGCCCGGCCACGTCCTTGAGCAAGGGATTGGCGGGGTTGTCTCGAATGTACCAGTCCTCATTCCAGGCGCGGTCCTTTTCCAAATCGCTCCAATCCGCGGCCAGCCGGCTTCCGCCGACTTCGACGGCCCACGGTCCGTCGTGGTCGCCCAGCCAGCCCGGCAACTGCGGCGTGCCTTTCATCACCAGCAAAAGCCCCAGCATAACCACGACGAAAAACGCCGCGGTGGTAAAAATCGTCATGACCATCGATCGGGTGACGATGCTTTCGTTGCGCTTTTTCGGGGGCAGATCCATGATGCCCGGCCGCGGTGGTTCGCTGCACAGCGCAATCGACGCGAAGGTGTCCATGATGACGTTGATCCACAGCAGTTGCAGCACGGTAAACGGCGCCTCGACCTGGAATAACAATGTGCCGAGCAAGTAGATCGCCAGTGCAGAGACGTTGATGGTGAGCTGGAATTGAATGAAGCGCTGAATGTTTTCATAGAGCGAACGGCCCCAGTGGACGGCGTTGACGATGGTGGCGAAGGAATCGTCGAGCAACACAATCTTGCTGGCTTCCTTGGCGACTTCGGTGCCGGCGATGCCCATGGCCAGGCCGACGTCCGCTTTCTTCAAGGCGGGCGCGTCGTTGGTGCCGTCACCGGTAACGGCGACGACTTCGCCCAGCTCTTGCAACAACCGCACCATGCGGTACTTGTCCAGCGGCCTGGCGCGGGCCAGGACATGCAGATTGGGAAGGCACTGTTTGAGTTGTTCGTCGGTCAGGGTGTTGACGTGATCGCTGGTCATCACCACGCCGTCGGCGGCGTTGACCGCGATGTCGTGGCTGGCGAGTAAGCCAACGTCGTATGCAATCGCGCGAGCCGTAGCGACATTGTCACCAGTGATCATCTTGACCTTGATGCCGGCGCTGCGGCACTCGTCGAGCGCTTGTTTGACATCGTCACGAAGCGGGTCGCGGATGGCGACGAAGCCGGTATAGACAAGATTGGTTTCCAGCACGTCACGGCGGGCGTGCAAACCATCTTCAGTGTCGGGCATGTCGGGCGGCAACTTGGCGTAGGCGAAGGCTAGCGTCCGCATCGCCTGCGCTGCCGCGTCGTTTATTTGGGACTGCACAGCTTGACGTGTTTCGTCTGTCCAGGGGGAAACCTTGCCATCGGCGCCGAGGTAATGCGTGCTGGTGGCAAGCACCCACTCCGGCGATCCTTTGGCCAAAACGGTCAGGCGCTCGGCTTGCCGAATCACCGTGGTCATGCGCTTGCGTTCCGAGGAAAAGTGAATTTGATAGAGGGGAGACAACTGAGTTCGGAGCTTTTGATAATCGATACCCGAATCGCGCAGCCAGTGCAGTAATGCCCCTTCGGTGGAATTGCCTGCGGTCACCAGTTTGCCGTTTTTTTCCTCCAAATTGGCCGTGGAGTTAACCGCAGAATTGAGCGCCAGCCATTCGATGGGAGTGGACGGTGGACAGTGGACAGTGGACGGAAGTGACGGGTTGCCGACCACGGGCCACTGTCCACTGCCCACGACTTTTACCACCTGCATCTTGTTCTGCGTTAGTGTTCCGGTCTTGTCAGTGCAAATGACGGTCGCGGAGCCGATGGTTTCGCATGCCACGAGTTGCCGCACCAGGGAATTGGCCCGCGTCATTTTGCGCATTGCGAGAGCGAGGGAAACCGTCACGCTCATCGGCAGCCCCTCGGGGACGGCGACGACGATGATGATGACCATGTTGACGGCGTAGGACAGCAAAACGCCGACGATCTGCACCAATTGATCGGGGTCGGTGGTCCAGAAAACCTTGTGGGCGAGAATGCCGTGCAGCAATTGGGCCAGGAAGATCAAGACCGCGGCGATGTAGCCGACGATGCTGATGAGGTTGGCGAGGTTTTTCAGTTTCAGCTGGAGGGGCGTTAGCTCTTTACTGATGGTGAGTTTACGTTCGATGCGCTTTTGTTCGTCGCTCTGGCCGGTTTCGTGCTCCACGTCTTCCGCCGACAGCTTGCGCGCGATCTGGCCCAGGGCCGTGGCATCACCCACTTCGGTGATCAGCATCTGGCCGACGCCGTCAACGACCTGCGTGCCGCGATACAGACAACCCGGTTGATCGGGGCCTTCGTTGCCATCGTCGGCGGGTCGCACGGTTTTGCGTACCGGCTCGGATTCGCCGGTCATCAGCGATTGGTCGATGTAAAGCTCGGTCGCCTTGAGCAAACGGCCATCGGCGGGAATTTCATCGCCCATTTCCAGCATTACGACATCGCCCACGACGACTTCTTCCAGCGCGATCGTGTGAAATTCGCCGCCCCGCAGCACCTTGGCCCGCAACGATTCCTTTTGGGCGTTGAGGACCTCGAACTCGCGGTCGCTCTTGTATTCGCTGGCGAAAGCGACGCCGGTGGCTAAGATGACGGCGACCATCACGGCCATGCCTTCGACCAGGAAATGCTGGTTGACCAGGCCGACAATGAACAACACTAGCGCGGCGCAGAACATGATCGACGGAATCCACCGCGTTCGCCTGGCGGCGACCGTGCCTAGAATCGCGAAAACCGTAAGCGCCAAACCCAGGCCGCCAAGTTCGCGGTGGGCCTGAAAGAGCTCGACAATCATTGACAGGAGGGCGGCGCCAAGAAGAATTTTGATGATCGGCTCGTCGAACTTGGCAAGGAATTTTTGCCAGAGCGGTTCGCGGAGGAGCGGTGTTAAATGGTTGACGCCAAAACGGCGAACGCTGTCGGCGACGGCGTGCGGGGCGAGGCCTTGATCGGCAGTGGTGGGCAGCTGTTCGAGGAGCTCGCGGGTCGTAAGCATTGTTCCGGTGTCCGGTGTCCGAAGTCCGGCGTCGAAAGACAGGTTTTGAGGCGGCGTCGGACAGGGCTTTAGTGTGCGAAAGCTAACGCACAAAGCAATCGAAATCCGAGGGTAGGCAATGAACCCGATTTACGCCATCGATGACACCACCAAGGTATTGAGTCCGGGCCTCTTGTTTTACAAGGACATTATCGAGCAAAACATCGCCCATGTCCTCAAGTTGGCCGGCGATCCTGCACGGTTGCGGCCGCATGTCAAGACGCACAAGACGCGTGAGATCGTGCGTATGCAACTGAAAGCAGGGATTACCAAACATAAATGCGCCACCCTGGCCGAAGCCGAGATGCTGGCCAGCTGTGGCGTGCCGGATGTGCTGATCGCTTACAACTTGGTTGGGCCCAATTGCGCTCGGCTGGCGAACTTGATGGTGAAATTCCCCGCCACGCAGTTTTGTGTTTTGGCGGATCACTCGCGTGGATTGGAAATGCTGTCGGCGGCGATGCGCAAGGCGGGACAAACGGTTGATGTTTTGGTCGACCTTGATGTCGGCCAGGATCGCACGGGGATCGCTGTCGGTCCGCCTGCCGCGGTGCTTTATGCTCAGATAGATCGTTTGCCGGGGCTGCGGTGCGGCGGCCTCCATGTTTATGACGGCCATAATCGGCAGGAAAAACTGGAAGAACGCAAGGCTGCAGTCAAGGTGCAACTGGAGCCGGTGCTCAAACTACGCCGCGAATTGGAAGCGACGGGATTGCCGGTGCCGCGTCTGGTTCTGGGCGGCACGCCGACTTTTCCGGTTCATGCCCACATGCAAGAGCCTGGTGTCGAGTGCTCACCGGGAACGTTTGTGCTGCATGATCAGGGTTATGGCAGCCGTTTTCCGGATTTAGCAGGCTTCACGCCTGCTGCATTGGTGCTGACGCGGGTAGTGAGTCGGCCGACGCCGACACGGGTCACGCTCGACCTGGGAACCAAATCGATTGCCAGCGATCCGCCCGCGGGCCAACGTTGCATTTTGCTAAATGTGCCGGAATATCAGCCAGTGATCCACAACGAAGAGCATTTTGTCATCGAGACGCCGTTGGCCGCGCGATTTTTTCCTGGAGATGAGGTGTTCGCCGTGCCGTCGCACGTCTGTCCGACCTGTGCGTTGCACAAATCGGCGAATGTCGTGAAGGGTGGCAAGGTTTGCGAAACGTGGGAGATTGCCGCCAGGGATAGGGTTTTGACTGTTTGAACTGGAGGAACGACAATGAGCCGCTTGCTATTGGTGCTGTCTGCAGCTTTCATCGCCTGGCCGGCGCATGGTCACGATAAAGCCGCCGCGAAACCGGTGCGTGTCATGTCATACAACATCCGCAATGACATGCCCGGCGACGGCAACAATCGCTGGGACAATCGCCGCGATGCCGTTCTGTTTGCCATTCGCACCTACGATCCCGATCTGCTCGGCATGCAAAAAGTGCTGGCGGCCCAGGGCGACGATTTGCAAAAAGGCTTGCCCGGCTACGGTTTCGCCGGCAACGGCCGTGACGACGGCAAACGCGGCGGCGAGTTCAATCCGGTGATGTTCAAGAAGGATCGCTTTGAACTATTGGCATCAGGACAATACTGGCTCAGTCCGACGCCGGAAAAGCCCGGCAGCAAGGGTTGGGATTCGGGTCAAGTCCGCATCATGATGTGGGCCAAGCTCAAGCAAAAAGACACGGGCGCCAGCTTTTTGTTTGTCAACACGCACTGGGATCCCAAGGGCAAGAACTCGCGTGTCGAGTCCGCCAAGTTGATGCGGAAGATTATCGAGGAAAAACGGGAGGGTTTGCCGGTCATCATCACGGGCGATTTCAACAGCTTTGAAGACAGCCAGGAGCATAAGCTTTTGACAACAGGCGATGGCAAAGGGCTAAAGCTGGCCGATGCCTACCGGACGATCCACCCCAAACGCTTGCCAGACGAGGCTACCCAGAATGGTTTCAAGGGCACAAAGAAAGGCTCGCGCGTCGATATGGTGTTTTTCTCGCCGGAGTGGAAGGCGCTCGGGGCGACCATTGATTACACGCAAAAGGATGGCCGCTATCCTTCGGATCATTATCCAGTGACGGCGGAACTGGAATGGCTGGCGAGCAAAAAGTAAGGACGGCCTGGGAAGGCCGTCCCACAAATAAGGCCATCCCACCGTGAGATCAGTCAATCCCCAAAAACGCCCGATTGGCGGGCGCCTGCATCTCATAGCTGTGCCGCATGGCGTGGGCCAAGGTGCTTTTCACGCTGGCGCGGAATGTGGCCCGGTCTGCCCATTGCTTTACCACCTCAATGGCAAAACCCGCCGACTCAAAGCCCTCCGTGACGGCACGCAAGTTAGGGCCAAAATAATTGGAGGCGTCGCCCATCAGTTCGCCGTTGTGGTAGTAGCGCCAGATTGGCGTTTCACACAGCTCCCAGCTCACCTTCGACAATCGCTTGGCCGAGGAATTCGGCGTGCGGCTCGTCATCCAAAAGTTGTCGATCACGTGCGTTTCCACCAAAACCGTGCTGCGGCAAACGGTGCGAATCTTGTCGATGGCCAAAAGGGGATAGCGAAGGTGATAAAGCACGCCAAAGAATAGGACCATATCAAACTCGCCGATTTTTTTGCGGTCGAGATTGTAGATCGATTCATTGACGCAGCGGACGACTTTGGAATCGACAGCTTTGGCGAGCTGGTGAAAACCGGTGTCGCCGTCGGATTCCAGGCACAGGGCAATGACTTCACTCGCTCCGCGGCGTTCGCACTCGAAGCTAAAGCAGCCGTGCCAGGCGCCGACGTCGAGAATGCGCAGGCCGCGCAAGTCTTTGGGCAGGCCCGCGGCATCGCACAAGCTGGCCACGTCATTGCGGCCGGGCGTGAACACATTGTCAAACAACTCCCAGCGCTGGTGCCAGTGCCGCGTCCCAAATAGTTCTTTGAGGTCGACATTGGCGGGAAGGGGACGTGGCCGTTGTGGTTTGAAGGCCGTATGGCGTTTGAACAACATCGCGATTCCTTTCGTCGAACCAACAACCGGGAAGGTGCAAAATGTACCCTAGCGACGCGAATATTGCAATGCGGACAGGAGGGGCTAGGCGTTCTTCATCAGTTTACGCAGCACGCCCAGATTGACAGTGTCCATGTCGTCGTTATCGCCCTCTTCCTTGGGCGTCTCCAGGATCATGGGTCGATCTTGGAAACGGGGATCGTTGACCAGCAAGCGAAACGCTTCCAAGCCAATGCAACCGCCGCCCAGACGGGCATGGCGGTCCACACGGCTACCTTGCGGTTTCATGCTGTCGTTGACGTGAAACACCCGCAATAAATCGAAACCCACGATCCGGCCGAATTCCGCCATCGTTTTCTCGTATTCATCAGCCGTTGCCAAACCGTAACCGGCCGCGAAGGCGTGGCAGGTGTCGAAGCACACGCCAAGCCGCTCAGGATCCTTGGCCAACTCTAACAAGCGGGCCAGATGCTCGAAGCGATGGCCCAGGCTGTTGCCCTGCCCCGCGGTAATTTCCAGCAGTACTTTGACCTTGGCGCCGGCGCAACGTTTGTGGACCTCATTAAGTGCCTTGGCTACCCGTTTCAATCCGGCTTGCTCGTCGCCGTCTGTTGGCGAGCCGGGATGCGTGACCAGATAGGTAAGCCCCAGCGCTTCGGCACGCTGGACCTCAATGACAAATGCCTCCAGCGATTTGCGCCACAGGGCATCGTCGGGGGCCGCCATGTTGATAAGGTAAGAATCGTGGGCCGTGGGGAAACGCAGGCCGGTTTCCTTTAGTTTTTGACTAAAAGCACCCAAATCCTCGTCTGTAAACGGTTTGGCATTCCACTGATTGGAGCTCTTGGTGAACAATTGAACGGTTTCACAGCCATGTCCTTGTGCAGCGTCGAGGGCCTTGTAATAACCCCCCGCAATCGACATATGCGCCCCAAATAATGGCATAAAACGCCTCCCCCCACTCGCCACTCACTACTCGCCACTCGCCACTGACTCCAAAAATATGCTATGAATTGCAAGGTGGAAAAGACGCTCCGAGGTTATGCCATGGTCGCTACCGATTTGCGAATTGTTGTGGATGCCGTGCTTCGCAGAGCCCAACGCCAGGCCTACATTGTTCCGCGTGACATTCGTGATGAACTGGCAAAAGCGGGCCAACCCGACGAGCAATGGAAAGACGTGCTCAATGCGGCCCGGCCATCGCTGCATTATCGCCAGGGACGCTACTATTCCATTCAGACCATCAGTCCCCGTTTGCATGAGCAACAAAGCCAGCAGCAAGTCGTTTTTCACACCGCTCGCGAATTGATCCGCCGCCATCAGGCCGCCAAGGCGGAGAATGAACGCCGGCAGCAAGACCGCATCGACTTCTTCTATCCCGTCAAGGTCCAGACCGAGGACGGCCGTGATTTCCACGTCATGACCCGCGACCTGTCGCCGACTGGCATTCGCCTATTGGCAAACCGCAGTTTTTTGGGCCAAAAGATCAGCGTGCACCTGGCCCCGACCAACGGCGGCCGTGATTGCACATTCCTGGTCCGCATCCTGTGGAGTTGCGCCGTGGGCGACGACCTTTATGAAAACGGCGGTGCATTTCTCGGCATGGTCGGATCGGCGTGAGTTCTTTGGCCTTGAGTCGAATTTCAGTTTCTCCCACCGACGTGGCGTGGTAGCATTCTTCTGCCCTGAACTACCTCGCGCCCCCACGTGCACCTATGCGCTTCTGGAAGATAGCCGTGATCTGGTCGGTTGCACTTAGCTATCCGTTGGTCCTGGCGGCGTGCGAACGGACACCGCCACCGCCGGTTACCATGGTGATGCCGCTTCCTGACCAACAGCCCGAAGCCAATGTCCTTTTCAAAGACAATTTCCGGCTCGGGGTGGACAACTGGATTATCGAGAATGAAGGCCCCGGTAGCGTTGGCAACTTGAACGGCGTGCTCGACATCGACATGGCAGCGGGTTGCACCGTTTGGTTTCGCCACAAACTTAAAGGGCCGCTGGCCATTGAATACGAAGCGACCGCCGTGCAGGCGGGCGGCAGCAATGACCGCGTCAGCGATCTCAATTGCTTCTGGATGGCCCGCGATCCGAAGAATCCCAACGACCTTTTCGCTCGCAAGCGGAGCGGCAAGTTTGAGGACTACGACACTCTGCAGACCTATTACGTCGGCCTGGGCGGCAACGGCAACACCACGACGCGATTTCGTCGCTACATTGGCAAGCAAGACGAGCGGCCGCTGTTGCCCGATCATGACCTCACCGATCCCAAGTTCATGCTGGCGCCGAATGTGCCTCAACAAATCCGGCTCGTTGCCGCCGGCAAACGCATTGAGTTTTACCGCGATGGCCAACGGCTATTTCAGATGGACGATCCTGAGCCGTACACGGAGGGATGGTTTGGGTTTCGCACAACCAAGAGCCATTTGAAGATTCGTGGCTTTCGTGTGTTTCGCATCGAGCAACCAGAGGGGTGACGATTTGCTCTGCCGCAGGCGATCACCTTCCAATAATCTCCGCCAGCCTTTTTCCATACGGGTCGTCAGGGTAAAGCTGGTCGGCCTCGGTAATTTGCTGGATTGCCATTTGGCGGTCGGCGTGCAGCGCATTGTAAGCGGCGCCCACGAGCAAAACACCCCAGGCGCGTTCGCGGTCGGGCGGGTCGCCGATTTTGCTTGTCGATTTCTTCATCAACTCCAGCGCTTTCCAGGTGGCGTTGTCGTCGTCTTCGTGTTTTAGATAGGCAACGGCCAGGCCTAAATTACAATTGAAGTCGTCGGGGTCCGCTTGGAGTCCCGCCGTCAGCGTCGCCTCCACCGATTGCCAGTTGCCGTTCTCCGCATGAACTTTGGCAAGGAGATAATAATTACGCGGCGTCGGCTCGAGCTGGATTCGCTGTTGGCAAACTTTGATGGCTTCGTCCCATTTTTCCTGGAAAATGAATGCGAAGCTCAGTATTTCCCAGGCACGATGCAGTTTGGGGTTCAACGCCAACGCTCGCTTAAGATACTTCGAGCCGTTGTCCATATCTTTGACGAAAATGACATTCAAGAATCCCAAAAACTCTGACGCTGCGCAGGCCGAATCGACATCGGGATCGCTTGCTATTTTGTGAAGTCGTTGGACGTGGTTTAGCAAGATGGGCCGGTCTTTGTCTGGCACTTTTTTCCAAAACGCCTCGGGGCTTGACGCGGGCGCCAGGTCTGCAGTCGCCATGAGATAAGTGAGGTGATAATAAACCGTGACCCCGACTAGACCGGGGTCACTGGGTTTCAGTTCGGCCGCCTTGTTAAGATCGGCAATTACTTCTGGCGAGACCGGGCACCTGGCCTTCGGCCAGGGTTCTTTTTCGCCGAGCGCCATTTTGAGGGCCGGCCCAAGAAGGTAAATCATATGGCGTAACCCTGCTCTTTGTTGGTAAGGCTGCCATTCGCCAGGTGCCACTTCAACGGCTTTGTCCAGACATGCCAATGCCTGATCGAAACGCCTTTGGGCGTCGCGCGCGCTGTTGGGATCAACTTTGCCCCCCGCCGCCAACTCATAAAGGGATTCAAGATTATCAAAGGAGATGCGTTTGCCAGTACTGTCAACAAAGCCGGCAAAGCCTTGCGAATAAAACAGGCCCAGCGACTGCCAGCATTTCCAGTCTTGCGGCGCCAGCGTTACGGCCTGGCGCAACAGCGCTTCCGCTTCCTTTGCTTCCTCGGGGTTCCACAAGGAAAGACCGAGCTCGGCCAGCAATCGCGCATTGCCTGGCTCCGCTTTGATTTTTTGGCGGTACAACTCGACAGCCCTGGCAATGGCTTTTTTGGATTCGGCGATGTTGCCGTCGTCCTCGAATAATACGGCGAGTTCGTAATAGAGTTCGGCGGCATCGGCCTTGGACTGGAGCTTTTGCTGAAGCGTGGCGATTTCCTTTTTTTTGTCCCGCTCATTACCTAGGTCAATCAATCCGGTTGTCGGCGAAATGCCATATTTCACGTTGAGGTTCACAGTGGGCAACTGAAGTGTTTCCCGCAATTTCTTCTTGTCAATTTCTTGCCCCGCCGCTGGGGAAGCGAAAACAGCGAGCAACGCCCATCCCGCAATCATCGTCCGCATGGCTATATCTCCTCGACTTGGCGACAAACCACTCAACGGGTTCGTAGCGGCGGCATTGAAACAAATCGACTGCTTGATGGAAAGACGAAATGTCAGCCGATAGTCCGGGCAAGATTGGCCAAACAGGCAACATGGGGCCAGACGCCCGGCAGCGTCGCCAGTAATCTAGCGGCATGAATTTTTACGCGAAGGTTCTCGTCCTGGCCCTCATTCAAGGCGCCGCGGAGTTGCTCCCGGTGTCCAGTTCGGCTCACGTGATCCTGGCTCAAAAGCTGATGGATCTTGACCCCTCCAGCCCGTCGATGGTTTTTCTGCTCATCATGCTGCACACCGGCACCATGTTCGCGGCCATCGTTTACTTCTGGTCGGGCTGGAAAGCGCTACTCTGGCCGCCGGAACCGAGGCCGGGAACGGGACGCCAGTTTGTTGTCATGATCGTGATAGCGACGGCGGTGACGGGTGTGCTTGGTTTGGGGCTGCAGTTTCTCATCGAACGCGTGGTGCTGGAACGGATGCTCGGACATCCTCAAGGAGAGGTGGAGCAACTTTTCAAGAGCTTGCCGCTAATTGGTGCCGCATTGACGGCGGCGGGGTTGCTGATCTTGGCGTCCAGCCGTTTTGACAGGGCTGATGGGAGATTTTTGACTACGGGTGTGGCGGTGGTCGTGGGTTTGGTTCAGGGGCTGTGCTTGCCGTTTCGCGGTTTTTCGCGTTCTGGAGCGACCATCTCCGTCGGCTTGATGTGCGGTCTTCAGCGCAAGTTCGCCGAGGAGTTTAGCTTTGCGCTTGCCGTGGTGCTGACTCCGCCGTTGATTGTTCGCCAGACGTGGAAACTGTTGAAGAGCCCCGAGGCGGCGGATGCGGCATTATTCGACCTGGTGTTGCCAGGGCTGGTGGGCATGGTGCTGTCGTTCTTGTCGGGCCTGGCGGCACTGCGCTTGTTGTCGGCGGTTTTGGAGGGCGGCCGCTGGTCGTTCTTTGGGGTTTATTGTTTGGTATTTGCCGGTGTGGTTTTCTTCGCGGCGTGGTGGGGACTGTGAGCCGAAAAGCAAACAAGCCAGGGCCGCCTCGTGGCGGCCCTGGCTTGTGGGAAGCGTCAAGGAGTCACAGTTTGCAGCACCCGCCAGGCGGTGCCGTCAAAGAACTCCAAGGATCCCGTGGTCGTGTTGAAGAGGAAAGTCCCCTGCAACGGATTGCTCGGCCTTTCAGAACCCACTAGCACCGGCGGACCAGCTTGACCTTGGGGACCCATCGGGCCGTCGGCACCTTGCGGGCCGGCGGGGCCAGTGTCGCCCTTGGCGCCAATTGCACCTTGCGGACCAGTCTGGCCATCCTGACCGGCAGGACCGATCGGGCCGGCCGGTCCCACAGGACCTGCTGGACCCGCTGCTCCATCTTGTCCGTTTGGACCCATTGGACCCATCGGGCCCACCGCTCCCACTGGGCCTGCCGGACCTGCCGCCCCATCCAGTCCGTTTGGACCCATTGGACCCACGGGGCCTATGGCTCCAATAGGGCCAATCGGACCAATTGAGCCCACGGCGCCTACCGGGCCGGGAAGACCTATGGGGCCAGGCAGGCCAATGGGGCCAGGAAGACCCATCGGACCCATGGGACCGACCGGGCCAGGGAAACCCACCGGGCCGATAGGGCCAGGCAGCCCCTGCGGCCCGGGAAGGCCAGGCAATCCCTTGGGACCAACCGGACCCACCGGACCGGGCAGACCATTGGCGCCTGTCAGACCTTTGGGGCCAGCCGGGCCAGCAGGACCCGTCAGACCTTTGGGACCAGCCGGGCCAGCGGGACCCGTCAGACCTTTGGGACCGGCGGGCCCCATAGGACCATTGGCGCCTTGCAATCCTTTGGGACCGGCCGGGCCGATGGGCCCTTGGGCGCCCTTGAGACCTGCGGGACCGGCGGGACCCTGCAAGCCCTTGGGGCCCGCGGGCCCCGCGGGCCCAATCGGGCCGGCCGGACCACGTGGACCAACTTGAACGCCAGTTTGCGGCTCGGAGCGGACTTGCGACACAGGAACAAAAGTGGCTGCCATGACGACGCAGGCCACGGACGACAGAAACATGAGCTTTTTCATGATTGGCTCCACGGAACGAAGGTGAATGAATGCGGTCGGGAAGTGACTCCCGCGATCAGGCTTGGTGCCACGTTGGCGTTGTTTGTTGGCTTGATCTAAGGAGGAATTGCCGGGGAGGGGATTAACCGGCCACGAAAAATGACGGAAATGGGAAGTTTTTGAAGATTGTTCGTCGAACTGGTTTGGACAACAGGGCTAACGCCTAAGGCACCTCGCGGAAGGGAGACGAGTGGTCGGTGACAACGGCCCTCGGCCATTGGCTTCCCACTGGTGCGCATCTTCCGCTATAATTCATCGCATGCGACGCGTGTCAGGAGTTAGAGCATGGCGGTGCCTCGAACACCCGATATTGTCGATGCAGATGTTGCCGCTGAGATCTTCGCGGAGTTTGCGGCAGACAGCGAGTTGGCGCTGAGGTTTCCAGCGGACGGCTGCTACGCTCGAACCCACCTCATGGTCCAACGGTTGCTTGACCGAGGCTTGGTTGCCTGGAAGGTGTGGGCTTTCGCCGCCAGCGCTAAGGATCTTTTGTGGGCAAATACGTTTGACCACCCTGACGGACGTGTTCAATGGAGCTATCATGTTGCCCCGCTATTGTTGGTCCGAATGGCGGACCAACGATTGCAAGAGTTGGTGTTTGATCCCGTACTCTTGGATCGCCCGGTTGGTATAGAAGAGTGGGTGACCGCCCTCCACGATACACCAACCCTCGTTCGAATGGCCGCCGGCGAAGCACCGTTGCCCGCGTGTGGAGGATCTGGATATTGGCCCGGCCCAGACCCAATCGAAGGCCCTGAGCTGCACGCGCGCGAAACACTCGAAGAGTACCGCAGGTCGAACCCATAACGTGCCTTGACTCGAAGGAGCAGCGCCATGGCTGAAGCAGTGACGACTATCACGAAACTCTTGGTAGTCCGGGAGATTCAGGAAGATGAGAGCGGCGCCACACTGATTTTCCAGAATTCGTGCCATGGCCAACTTGGCCTTCATGATCCGAATTATGCGCTCCATTTGCGGCTGGCCCGGCGCAGCCAAGAGCGCCAGCATCCCATCGGAGTCAGCTTTGGCGAACGACACGCCATCGCGGAACTGAATCGTGCCGATAACGACGTGCCCACGGAAATCTCGGACGAAAACTCCCATTTCGTCCAGGTGCTATTCCAGGGCCACGATGGCGTTTTCCGCCTCAAATCTGACCATCCAGAAGCCACTCGGCTTCGCAGCCTTTTGGAAGCGGCGCTGCGGCAAAAGGGTCAGCTTTGGTTCATCGCCCAACATCCCGATTTGACTTTGGTAGATGTGCAGCCTTGCTAGTGGCGATCTTGTTGCGTTGGCTCCCGTTCAGCATTTCGCCGATTTCCGCTTCTTGCCGATGGTGCCGCGGTCCTGGACCTTCTTGATATAGTCCGGCGCAAACGGCACCTTGCAAGCGGTGTCGCCCATGTCCACCGATACTTTGCCGACTTTTGCCGCGACCTGAAGGGCCAAATCGGTGAGCGCTTTGACATAGCTGCCCACTGCAATGACGAAGCTGTTCATGACATAACGGACGCGGTCCGGTTGTTGGTGGATCGTTTTCTCCACGCGCTTGAGCAGTTGGGTCAACTCCTTGACATCCAGAT
>Ga0134121_10002578_pt1 | contig 15577 bp, 16 predicted proteins | sample KB301_FD_96463 | JGI IMG/M metagenome (GOLD analysis project Ga0134121, IMG submission 96463) | Terrestrial soil microbial communities without Nitrogen fertilizer from Kellogg Biological Station, Michigan, USA - KB3-0-1 | ecosystem: Environmental > Terrestrial > Soil > Unclassified ... | reverse complement strand
TGTTGAGTTATACGCCAAATCAGACGTTGGCCGAGTTCGACGTGGCAATGAAGATAATTTCCTCGTACTCGACCTGTCGACCGAACAAACCTGGACCGGCGGCGCCGACGGCAATCCCCCACCCGAGAATTTGATTCGCTTCAATCTGGGCGACAAAGGCCTGGTCCTCGTCGTCTCTGACGGCATGGGCGGCGCACTCGCCGGCGATGTTGCGAGTCGCATGGCCGTCGACTCAGTGCGCAAGACGCTGGTCGGCGAGGGAGACGCCGCCTGCGATCCCGATCTCGATCTGGTCGAGTGCTTGAAGACCGCGACGCACCAAGCCAACACTGCAATCCATCTCAGGAGTCAGGAAGACTCGCGCTGCGCGGGAATGGGCGCCACGTTCACCGGCGCGGCGGTCCGCGGTGATAGCCTGGACTTCGTTCAGGTAGGCGACAGTCGCGGTTACGTGATCCGTAAAGATCAGATTCGACTCGCGACGAAGGACCAGTCGCTCGTGCAGCAACTGGTTGACGTCGGACAGATCAGCGAATCCGAAGCTGAGACGCACATGTTTCGCAATGTCATACTGCAGGCACTCGGCGCGCAGAGCGAAGTGCAGCCGGTGACGGGGCGAATTCGTTTGCGACAGGACGATGTCGTGTTGCTTTGTAGCGATGGATTGTCTGGGAAGTTACGCGCGGACGATATTCAGCACATCGTGCTCAACAGCAGGAACGATCTTTCGAAGGCGTGTGATGCGTTGATTGAAGAAGCGAACAATCGCGGTGGTGAGGATAATATTACTGTCGTGCTCGCGCGCTTCTCCGGTGATGATTTGGAAGCGCCTTCAACAGATCGGATCACGATCGAGCTGCCACCGCTCGAAGAGGATAAAACGCTCGACGATACTTACGAAGCCGATACCGAACCACATTAGTAACCACAGATAACACGGATTTTAAATCCGGATTTAAATCCGTGTTATCTGTGGTTACTGTTTTACTCGCCAATCAGGCTCGCCACCGATCCTCTTCACGTAGATTGACGCGCCCTCAATACTCTCAACACAAACGCGTTCGCCTGCTTCCAACGGCGGCTCGCCCGGCGCAGGATATGCGGTCCACGTCGATCCAAACACTTTCACGGCGCCTTCCTGTAGCGCTCCCTTGCTCGACGAAACCACAGTACCAATCTTCCCCGGCAACGCATCAACACCGCTGCGCAGTGATTGCCCACTCTTCTCATGTGAAAAGTATTTGACGAAGATCGTGCGTGAAGCGGCAGTCAACGCCATCGACACCACAGCGAAAATCGCAAACTGGATCGCGAGACTCTCAATCCCGATGAACCCTGCGAAAGCAGCCGCGAGCGCTCCGATGCCGAACCAGAGCAGCACAAAGCCCGTCGTGAAGATCTCCGCCACGATGAGTATCGCCCCCAGGATGCACCAGAGAATCCAGATCCAATCCATTGTCTAACTCAGCCCTTCGCCAGATTCTTCATCACGAACCACACATTCGCAGGACGCTCCGCCAGCCTGCGCATGAAGTAAGGATACCAGTGTTTACCGTACGGAACATAGATTCTTACGTTGTAACCATCGCGCGCGAGCTGTCGCTGAAGGTCGCGCCGGATGCCGTAGAGCATTTGAAACTCAAACTTCTCTTTCCCGATTCCCTCGCGTTTGACGAAGTCGATCGTCGCATCGATCATCTTTGGATCGTGCGTCGCGATGCCGTGATAAGTTCCGCTTCCTAAAAGCAGTTGCATCACCTTGACGTAGTTTGCATCGACGTCTTTCTTATCAGGAAACGCGACTTCGGGTGGCTCGCTGTACGCGCCTTTGCAGATGCGAATGCGTGCGGGCAGTTTCACTAGCTCCTGCGCATCGGCGTAAGTTCGATACAAATACGACTGCAACACGATGCCGACGTCGTTCAGCCCAAATTCAGCGCGCAGTCGCTTGAAGATGTCGATCGTCACCTGCGTAACGTCGGAGCCTTCCATATCGACTCGCACAAAGTTCCCACGCCGCTGAGCCTCTTCTACCACTCGCCGCGCATTTCTGTAAGCCAGCTCCGGATCGAGACCGAGACCAAACTGCGTGAGCTTGATCGAGACATTCGAGCGAATGTGACTCTCGTCGATCTTCGCGAGAATGTTTAGATATTCGGTGACTTCCTGCTCGGCTTCCGCAGCGCTGCCAACCGACTCGTTCAAATGATCGAACGACGCCGTACAGTTTTCTGAATTGAGCTGGCGAATAAAGGGAATTACTTCGTCAATAGAGTCACCGGCAACGAAACGAGTGGTGAGTTTTTTGAAGAAGCGAAAGCGTGTGGCGAAATCCTTTAACCCTTCCCGTTCAGACAACCAAAGCAGCGAGTCTCTTGTGATCATCTATTTCAGTCCGTTATCTGGTCCGTCCCTGTGGTATCCTTGGCGGCGCCTTTCTCCATCCAGCCAAGGAGGAGCATTTGCACACGAGCATCAAAACGAGGAATCAGCCCGGATGCGATTGAAGCTCGTAATCGCCGCTTCGGTGCTGGCGGCAATTGTTGGCGCCGGCGTCTGCATCGCGCTCGTGTTGGGTGTCTTCTCAGTCAGGGCCCTGTCTAATCCGGGCCTGCTGGTTACTTCTACTCTCGTGCTGCCAATCGCGACGATTGCCTTCGCTTCGATCTTTGTTTATCGCCACACTGCGCGTCGTCGCAAGTTGCAGGCATTTCTCACTGCGATCATCGCGATCATACTGACGCTCGCTTTTTTCATCGCCGCTTCGATACTGACCGGTCACTACAGGCCACTCGAGCCGCGCCCGCCCGCCGAACACATTGCCACTTGAATCTAGGCAATCGTATTCAACCCAATCTCTTTTTGCACTGGCCGCAGGGCGTCGATCACAAAACGTATGTGATCGTCGATATTCACTCCCAACTCTTCGACACCTTGTTTGATGTCGTCGCGATTTACCGACCGTGCGAAAGCCTTGTCTTTCAGTTTCTTCTTAACTGACGAGACTTCCATATCGTCGAGACTACGCGACGGCCTGACGAGCGCGCATGCTACGAGAAAACCACAGAGCTCATCGGTGGCGAAGAGCGCGCGGGCCATATCTGTATCGCGCGGCACGCCTGTGTAAGTGGCGTGGCCCATGATGGCGCGAATGATTCGATCGGAGTAACCACGTCCGCAAAGGATGTTTGCGCCTGTGAACGGATGCTGATCGGCCGTGGGAAACATCTCGTAATCGAAGTCGTGGAGCAGCCCGACCATTCCCCACTCATCTTCATCCGCGGGTCCTTCGTTGTAACGCTTCGCACACGCGCGCATCGCAGCCTCGACAGCGAGCGCATGTTTACGCAGACTGTCGCCCTTTGTGTATTCACACAACAGTTCCCAGGCTTCGGCTCGGTCAGGCATGAGTGAGTTTTGTAGCACAAAATCAGTTAAGCCACAAAAAGGCACATAAGGCACAAAAAAGAACTGAAACTTGAGCGCTGCGCTCTAATTTAGTTTTTGTGCCTTTTTGTGGCATAAGAAGGTTTGTATGAAGCTACATATCTTTTTCGGCGTGGCCTTATTCCTACTGACGGCTCAGGAGAGTCGTGGGCCAGGTTGTCCGGTTATCAGCATCTCTCAACTAGATCCAGCTTCAACGGATCAAACACGCATCTACAAGGCCTACGTTCAAAACGGCGACGCGTCAGTGACTCCGAAATTTAATTGGACGGTTTGGGGCGGGAAAATTACGAATGGACAGGGTACAGCGGAAATTTCGGTTGAGGCTGACGGCGACAAGTCGATCACAGTCACTGTCGAAGTAACCGGTTATGCCGCCAACTGCCCAAAAAATGCCTCGTATACCTCGATTGTTCACAGACTGCCGTCACGCAAATTCGATGAGTACCGCGATCTGAAATTTAGTGAAGAGAAGTTGCGCCTGGATCAGTTTGCGATACAGTTACACAACGAGCCGGGCTCCAAAGGATACATCATTGTTTACGACGCCAAAGATGTACGCAAATCTTCAGCGCGAGAGCGTGGCGAGAGAGCTAAGAAGTATCTGATCAAAGAGCGCGGCCTCCCGGAAGCGCGGATAGTAGTCGTGAATGGTGGCCATCGAGAAAAGCGCACGGTTGAGTTGTTTATCACTGGTCTCGGAGCATTGCCGCCGACCGCGACTCCCCCAAAAGGCTCTGCCAAGCCATAGCGTTAGGCTGAACGGCTGAACTCAAAAACCTGGATTTCACTTTTGTGACTTTTGTGCCTTTTTTGTGGCCCAACTATTTTGCGGCGGTGGCGATGTAGCCCGGGCGGGCGCGGACCGCTACGTTCTTTCGCGTCGTCTCGACTTTGATCTTTCGATAACGATCGTCGCGGTCTTTGTTGAGTGGGTAATAACCGAGCATGTATTGAGTGCGCAGCTCAGCCGCGATTTGTCCGAACGCGTCAGGCAATGACGCGAGCGTGTCCGCGCGCAAGAGTCGCCCACCTGACTTCTCAGCCAATGCTTTTAAATAACTGTCGGCCGTCGCATAAGCCATGTCCAGCATTCTCCCGATAGAATCATCGGAAGGACGACTTGTCGGCGCCGGGACACCGCTCGGCCCAGAACCAGGCACGCGCGGCATCCGGTCGCGATCGGAAGGATAGGGTGCCCGGTCCTCGGGACCACCGGTTGGCGCCGGACCACCATTCGGATCCGGGTAACGATTGCGCTCTTCCTCACGACGCCGGCGCATGATCTCCCCAGCCGAAGGCAATCCAAATGGACCAGTCGTCCGCTGCGTGCCGGACGTTGGCACTCCATCTCCGCCCGGGAAAGTCGGCGCAGTCGTTCCACTCGGCGGTTTCCTGATCGTGTCGATTGTCGGCAACGAAGGCGTGACTTGCTCTGACTGCTCGCGCGCGAGTCGTTCGGTGGTTGCGCGCGTGTCATAGCGAATCGGATAGATGACTATGCCTTCCTCGTCGAGATAACGCACCGTGCCTTCGAACGTAGCTTTGTCGCTGTACCAGTCCATGCCGTCACTAAACAGCACGATTGCTCTCCGGCCACGGATCTTTCGCAACGTATTTATCGCAAGCTCAACGGCATCGTAGACCTTTGTTCCCTCGCCTGGTCGCGCGGTGTTGATCGCAGTGCGCAAAACCTCTCGATCGGATGTGAACTCATTTAAATCGTTAACCTTGTCATCAAAAGAGATGATTTTGACGCGATCGACCGGCTGCAACTGCTGCACGAAAGTAAACGCTGCATTCTGAATCTGCCGCAGATGATCTTTTGTGCTGGAGCTGGTATCGAGCATCAGCACGACGTGAAACGGAGCGGCGACTTTGCCGAAGAATGCGATCTCCTGTGGTACGCCGTCTTCCAATATTTTGAATTCTTCCTGACGCAGGTCGGTGATGTAGAGCCCATCGCGGTTGGTTGCGATTATAGGGACGGTGACTAGATCGGTTTCGGTCTTGAGTGTCTCGATGTCTTCAGGCGGCTCTGACGGTGGTGTCGCGGAGGGCTGCGGCGGCGCCGGCTGTTTTTGACCGCTTGGCTTCGATTGGGCGAAGACAGCAGTCAGCGCCAGCGCGACCACCAAAAAAATGGAAAAGGCATGACGCGACGCAGGTGAAAGCATTCAGTCCCTCCTCACGCGAAACCCGTCAACTGAACTTTAGAAGAAACAAGGCGAAGAAACCAGTCGGCGCTAGGATGTTGGCGTTGAAGATAACGTTTCCCGGTTCTTTCTCTGCGCAGCCTCTGCGTCCTCTGCGCCTCTGCGGTAAAAATCGCGCTAAACCACCGCAGAGACGCAGAGGACGCAGAGGTTGCGCAGAGAAGAATTAATTACCGCCGGAGGGCCGGAATCTGACGCGGCTGATGCGTCGCTTTTCAACTCGTTCGACACTGAACACACCTGCAGCGTCTACGATTCGATCGCCGGGACGCAACAACCGCCCAGCCTTCGCGAGTAAGTACCCGGCGATCGTCGTGTAGCCTTCGTCCTCCATCAGCCCGAATCCGAAACGCTTGTTCGCATCACGCACGGGCAGCATACCGTCGAGGATATAAGTCTCACCGTCTTTCTTGATCTGCTCGCGCGTCTCTTCGTCGTACTCGTCGTTGATCTCACCCACGATCTCTTCCAGCAGATCTTCGAGGGTGAGTATGCCTTCGAGTCCGCCGTGTTCGTCGACAACAAACACGAAATGGACCTGCGACGCCTGCATCCGCTTCAACGCCACGCCCAGCGATGCTGACGATGGGATAAATACAGGTGACCGCACCCAACGTCTGAGATCGAAATCCTCTTCATTCGTGACGCGCCCCATGTCGAGGTCTTTTCGAAACAGCAAACCAACAATGTCGTCCAGATCTTTTCCATAAACCGGCAGACGAGAATAGCCACCGGTGAGGAAAGCTCGTCTGACTTCGTCGATAGTTGCAGTGACTGGTATCGAGACGACTTGCGGACGTGGGACCATCGCTTCCTTCACGGCAGCGTCCGAGAAGTCGAAGACTTTGTGGATCAACTGCTGTTCTTCAGATTCGAGATAGCCACTCTGTCGCGATACGTCGATCAGGTGGCGCAACTCACCTTCCGTGTAAACAGATCCGTGCTCACCGCTCGGATGCAGTCCAAACAGACGCACCACGCGCGTGCCCGACCAATCGAGCAGTCGTATGGGCCATTGAAATACTTTGTAAAATGCCTGAAGCGGCCACGCGATCGAGAGCGCAACCGCTTCAGCGCGTTCGAGTGCAAGCGTTTTCGGAGCAAGCTCGCCCAATACGATGTGCAGAAACGTGATAATCGAAAACGCGATCGCAAACGAGATCGTGTGCAGCGTCACTTCCGAGACGCGTCCTCTGAGCGGCTCTTCAAGTAGATGTGCAAACACCGGCTCGCCGATCCAACCAAGGGCCAGCGACGCCATCGTAATACCCAACTGCGTTGCCGAGATGTACGCATTCAGGTTGTTGAGCAGCACGACCAAACGTTGCGCACGCACATCTCCACTCGCGGCCAGCATCTGAATTCGCGACCGTCGCACACCAACCAACGCAAACTCCGAGGCGACGAAAAAACCATTCGCCAACACGAGCACGAGCACTAACAGAACGTAGAGCGCGGTAAGCATCGATCGTTAGTCTTTGTAAACCTCAGCGGTCTGAGCTCTCGGGAACATGAACGACAGCAGTATCGACAAACCGATCACGCCGCAGATGATTCCCAGCGAAACCCAGATCGGGAAATGACCGCCGAATAGTTGATTCAACCAAACCATCTTCAAGCCAACGAACACGAGCACCACGCCGAGTCCGTACTTCAGCAGGTAAAACTTGTCGACCGCGTCTGCAAGCATGAAGAACAACGCGCGCAAACCGAGGATCGCGAAGATGTTTGACGTGAAGACGATGAGCGGTTCGCTTGTCACCGCAAAGATCGCAGGCACTGAATCGACCGCAAAGATCACGTCAGTCGCTTCAAGAAAGACGAGCGCTACGAGCAGCGGCGTCGCAAAGTGTCTGCCGTCGACGTTGGCAAAAAAATGTCCGCCTTGTAGTGTCGGCGTCACCGGGATCACGCGACGCAGCAACCTGATCAGCAAATTCTTTTCCGGATCGACGCCCTTCTCTTTCGCAAAGAAGATCTTCAAACCGGTGAAGATCAAAAACACGCCAAAGAACACGACTACCCAGTGATACTGCATCAACGCCGCACCAAGCGCGACGAAGATCGCGCGGAAGATCAGCGCTCCGAGGATGCCGTAGAACAAAACTCGATGCTGGTACTTCGCGGGTATCGAGAAGTAAGAGAAGACCATCACGAAGACGAAGATGTTGTCGACCGACAGCGACTTCTCGATCACGTAACCGGTGAGAAACTCGAGCGACACTCGCCACGCCTCGGCGTTCGGGTCAAACCCCGGAATCGCCATGAGACGCGGGTCCTGCGGAAACTTCCAGAGCGCGTACTGGTACAGAAGAAAGTTGAAGATCAGCGAGAGCGTGATCCAGACGACGCTCCAAGTCGCCGCTTCACGAAAGCCGACGGCGTGCGCTTTGCGGTGAAAGATGCCGAGATCGACGGTGAGGAAAACGAGAACGAGACCAACGAAAGCTGCGTAGAACCACCAGTATTCAGAAAACGGAAAAAGCTCAACCATACCTCATCCTTTCGCATTCGAAAGGTCTTGGTCGTTGAGCTTTGAGCTTTTCCCGATAAGCCGGGTACCGTTTTGGCACCGTGTTGACGACTTACCGGACCCGTGATGGGTGACCTACTCCCCTTTAAAACCTCGCTCACTGTACAGCAAAACCAAAAGGCACGCCACAAAAAGGCACAAAAACACAAAACGTATAGAACCTCTCGCGGTTTCTAGTTCCTTTATGCATTTCTCTTTTGTGCTTTTTGTGCCTTTTGTGGCTAAAATGCGTTCTATATTGAGATCCTTACTTTTGGCAGTCTTAGCGGCGTATCTGATTGCCGCAATTCATTCGATTCTGGCGTTCGTAAACAAACGCCGCTCTCTGCAACGCGTTGCGGAGTGGTCGATTATTGCCGGATTCGTCCTGCACACGGGCGCTTTGCTTGCTGACTGGGCGATCGACGGTCATTACCCGCTGTTCGGCCTGCGAGAGGCGCTCTCGTTCCTGGCCTGGGCCCTCGTCGCGCTTTACGCACTCGTGCGCTATCGCTACCCGACACAAGCGGTCGGCGCTTTTACGATGCCGCTGATCTCGGCGCTCACTTTTGTCGCGTTACTAATGGGAACAAACGCAAGCACCACGCCGGCATCGTTTTCGGCGACGTGGTTGTTTCCGATACATACGACCCTTTTGATCTTTGCGTACGCGGCATTTTTCATTGTCTTTATGGCGAGCGTGATGTACTTAGTCCAGGAGCGTGCACTGAAACACAAGACGTTTGGCGCGTCCTTTCACCGGCTGCCGGCACTGACCACGGTCAACGCCCTCGCGACAAGCGCTGCTGCACTCGGTTTGACGCTGCTGACACTCGGGATCGCAACAGGGATGTTCTGGTCGTCGGCGCGTTCCGGGCGCTTCTGGAACAACGATCCGAAAGAGATCTTTGCGCTGCTCACGTGGTTACTTTATTTCGGTTTGACGGTCTATCGTTCGACTGCCAACTGGCGTGGTCGCAGCGCCGCGTGGCTCGGCGTGGTGGGGTTCGGGCTCGTGTTATTTACGTTCATCGGCGCACCATTCCTCGGAGGCTATCACGTGTTTAAATGAAGATTCTCACGCAGCGACGCAACGGCGCTGCGCCACTGCGGCGGCCGCGTGAGAAATGTTAATAACTTTTTTTGAGTAACCGCATGTCCATTCTTCTCATCGGAGTCAATCACAAGACAGCTCCGGTAGAGATCCGCGAGCGACTCGCATTCAACGACGAGGCCTGTGCCACCGGCCTACGCCAACTCGTCGACGGCGATATCGTGCGCGAAGGACTGATTGTGTCGACCTGCAATCGCGTCGAGATCCTCGGCGCGACCGCTACCGATCAACTCAACTTCAGCGCCGAACGCATCACGCAGTTTCTCGACACGTCCGGCCATCTGCCTGCCGGTTTTCTCGAAGCACATCTCTATCACCACACTGACGAAGAAGCCGTTCGACACCTGTTTCGCGTCGCGTCGTCGCTCGATTCGATGGTCGTCGGCGAGCCGCAGGTGCTGGGCCAGGTGCGACACGCATACGCGCTCGGCGTCGAAGCCGGAACAGTCGGTCGCGTGCTCAATCGTTTGGTCCATCACACGTTCAAGGTCGCGAAACGAGTCAGAAGTGAAACTGGGATCGCCGCGAGCGCCGTGTCAATCAGTTACATGGCCGTCGAACTCGGCAAAAAGATCTTCGACTCGCTGAAAGGCCGCGCCGTGTTGCTCGTCGGCGCGGGCGAGATGGCAGAGCTTTCGGCGCGTCATCTCGTGAACGCCGGCGCGTCACGTGTGATCATCGCCAATCGCACCGAAGAAACCGCGCAGCAGATGGCGACTGAGTTTGGCGGCACAGCCGTTTCACTGGATCAATTAGATCAGGTGCTGCATGAAGCAGACATAGTGATCTGCTCAACAGGCGCGCCGGATTACGTCGTCACCGCAGAACAGGCACGCAAAGCCCTCGTGCGGCGGCGGCGCAATCGTCCCACGTGTTTTATTGACATCAGCGTCCCGCGAAATATCGATCCGGCAGTCAGCAACATTCGCAACGTCTTTCTTTTCGATATCGACGACCTCGAGTCTGTGATCTCGTCAAACATCCGCGAGCGCGAGCGTGAGGCGGAGAGGGCCGAGCTGATCGTGCAGTCGGAAGTGATGCAGTTTCAGCAGAAGCTTCGCTTGCTGGATATTGGACCAAGCATCGGCGCGCTGCGGCAGAACATGCAGGACGTTGCCCGCGCGGAGCTGGCGCGACAGCGCAAACGGCTCGGCGTGCTGACGCAAGATCAGGAAGCTGCGATCGAGTCGTTGCTCATGTCTACTGTCAACAAGATCTCACATCCAATCATCAGCCAGATGCGTCGTTTTTATGAGACGGGCGAGCCTGACTCCAACGATCTTCCTGAGGAGTGATCGACGATGGCTCGCCCTTTGATCATCGGTTCGCGCGGCTCGAAACTGGCTTTGTGGCAGGCTGAACAGGCGCGCGAGCGTTTGCGCGATCTCAATCCTCAACTCGACGTCCACATCGAAATCATCAAAACCACGGGCGATGTAAAGACCGATCCGCTTTCGGTGATTGGCGGCAAGGGCGTGTTCACGAAAGAGCTCGAAGACGCATTGCTCGACGGCCGTATCGATCTCGCGGTCCATTCGTTGAAAGATCTGCCGACGATCTTGCCGGAGGGGCTCTCGATCGCTGCGATCTGCGAGCGTGAAGATGCGCGCGACGCTTTAGTGTTACGCGCGGGAGTTGAAAACGGCTCGTTGCTGCACTTGCCTCAGGGAGCGGTCGTCGGTACGTCGAGCCAGCGACGACTGGCACAACTGAAAGCGTTGCGAAGCGATGTTGTCGTTCGAGATTTACGTGGGAACGTCGATACACGAATACGAAAGCTCGACGATGGACAGTACGATGCGGTGATACTCGCGTCTGCGGGTCTCGTGCGCCTCGGGTTACAGGAACGGATCAGTGCGCGGATCGCGATTGATGAGATGTTACCGGCCGTCGGACAGGGCGCGATCGCGATCGAGACGAAGACTGACAACGAGTTCGCCGTTCAGATGACCTCTCGATTAGACCATCTCGAAACGCGCCTCGCGTGCCTGGCAGAGCGTGCGTTTTTACGTGGATTAGGCGGCGGCTGCCAATTTCCGATCGCCGCGCATGCCGTTCTTGACGATGGCTTGCTGAAACTCGACGGTCTCGTCGCCAAACCCGACGGCTCTGCGATCCTCCGCGATTCTTTATCCGGACCTGCAAGCGACGCAGAAGCTCTCGGCTCCGCGCTCGCAAATCGGTTGGTCGAGCGTGGCGCAAACACGTTATTGAACGCCGATGACTAAACGGCTGGAGGGACGAACCATTATCGTCACGCGCGCGGCGTCGCAGGCTGCAGATCTCATAACGATACTTGAAACCTACGGCGCCACAGTTATCGTTTGCCCGACCATCGAGATTCGCGAGCCCGACAACTACGATCGACTCGACGAAGCGCTCGATCATCTTTACGGTTACGACTGGCTCGTCTTCACGAGCACCAACGGCGTCGAATATTTCCTGAAACGTCTCACCGATCGCGGACAACAAATTGCCGACCTCGACGAAATCAAAGTCTGCGCCATCGGTCAACGAACCGCAGACAAACTCCACGACGCCCACGTTCACGTCGATCTCGTCCCATCACAATCAACCGCAGAGGGCGTATTTGCAGCGCTTACTGAGTTCGTTGGTGATCTTCGCGGCCTGAACATTCTCTTACCGCGAGCCGCTGTCGGCCGCGAGGTGCTGCCTACGGCACTGCAAAAGGCAGGCGCGCGTGTGGACGTGGTAACCACGTACCAGACAGTTCTTCCAGACAACATCGATCGCGGTAAACTCGCCGCCATGCTCGCAGGCAGCGGCGACTGCATCGCATTCACGAGTCCGTCAACGATCAAAAACCTCGCAAAACTCTTCGACACACACGATCTCGGAAAAACATTCCCACGGATGGTCGTCGCCTGCATCGGTTCCATCACCGCCGAAACCGCCGTCGAGTACGGGCTGCAGGTTGATATTCAACCCGATCAATTCACCACCAAAGATCTGGCCCAGGCAATCGCCGATTATTTTTCAACCGCGGATTGACGCGGATAAACGCGGATAATACCTGTGCTACACTGGCGCGGATGTCAACGGAACGCATCGGCTACGGTGAACTCGTCGGTAGCTCGGATTCAATTCGCAAGATCTACACACTCATCGAACAAGTCGCACCTTCTTCAGCTTCGGTTCTGATCACCGGCGAATCGGGCACCGGCAAAGAGCTCGTCGCCCGCACCATTCACCACATGAGCCCGCGGCGTGAAAAACCGTTCGTCGCGATCAACTGTTCCGCCATTCCCGAAACGCTGATGGAATCAGAACTGTTCGGACACGAGAAAGGCGCATTCACCGGCGCCGCCTCGAGAAGACAAGGCTGCTTCGAGCTCGCTGACTCCGGCACGCTTCTCCTCGACGAGATCGGCGAAATGCCGGCGGTGCTACAGGCCAAGCTCCTGCGCGTGATCGAAGAGCGAGCGGTGCGACGTCTCGGCAGTCGCAAAGAGATCGAAGTCGATGTGCGCCTGCTCGCCGCCACCAATCGCCTGCCGCAACAGGCAGTCTCGGAAGGCAGCCTGCGCAGCGACCTGCTCTATCGTCTCAACGTCTTCAGTATTCACCTGCCGTCACTGCGTGAGCGAAAAGAGGATCTGCCAATACTCGCTCAGCATCTCGTTACACAGCTTGCAGAGAAACACGGCCGGCCCGCACGCTATCTGAGTCCATCGGCTTTGGACGCGTTACAGTTTCACTCCTGGCCCGGCAACGTGCGCGAGCTTCGCAACGTAATCGAGCGCGCCGTGATCATCTGTTCCGGTGAACAAATCGAACGTCACTATTTCGCACCTTACCCGATCGATCAACGCGAACGTATGCGCAGTGAAGATATGCTCTCGTTGCCGGTCGGCACGCCCCTCGAAGAAGTCGAGCGCCAGATGATCATGCGCACGCTTCAGAAGACGAAGAACAACAAAACCCGCGCGGCTGAATTGTTAGGCATCAGCCTCAAAACACTCCATAACAAGCTCAATCTTTATCGCGAGCGTGGGCTTCTTCATGACAACATCGGCGACGACTGACAAAAACGACCGCCGCGAGATCTTTGGCTGGAAGATGTACGACTGGGCCAACTCAGCGTTCTACACGACTGTCGTAGGCACGCTCTTTGGTCCATATCTCACGCGATTGGCCCAGGCTGCGGTCGGTGAAAATGGCGTCGTGATGGACCTCGGCCCGTTTGGTGAAGTCACGGCGAAGTCGCTGCCGACGTTGTGTGTCTCGATCTCGGTGGGTTTGCAGGTCTTTCTGTTGCCGGTTCTCGGCGCACTCGGTGACTACTCGAATCTGAAGAAACGAATGATGGCGCTGTTTTGCTATCTCGGCGTCGTGGCAAACTGCCTGCTGTTTTTTGTTCAGGGCAATCTCTACCTGGCGGGTGGCGTTCTTTTCATCATCGCGAACATCTGTTTCGGCGCGTCGCTCGTTTTCTACAACGCGTTCCTGCCTGAGATCACGACTGACGATCAAGCTGACAAGGTGTCGAGTCGCGGCTATGCGTACGGCTATCTTGGTGGCGCGATCCTGCTCGTTTTTAATTTGCTTCTCGTGTTGCAGGCTGAGCGGCTGGGGATTTCGACGGGTCTTGCAGTTCGTTTGTCGCTTCTGTCTGCAGGCGTTTGGTGGGGCGCATTTTCGATCGTCACGTTCTCACTCTTGAAATCGCGGCCCGCGAAAAAGAATCTGCCCCCGGGCAAGAACTACATCTCTGCCGGATTTTCAGAACTCAGGGAGACTGTCAAAGAGCTGCGGCGTCTGCCACTCACTGCGCGTTACCTGCTCGGATACCTGATCTACAACGACGGGATTCAGACAGTGATCTTCGCGTCGAGCACGTTTCTCGAACAGGAGCTTTTTCCGGGAGAAGGTAATCCGACGTTCCTGCTGGAGATCTTTTTGATGGTTCAGTTCGTCGCCGTGGCGGGCGCGCTTCTCTTCGAGCGACTCGCTTATCTAATCAACACGAAGAACGCGATCATTGTTTCGCTCGTGATCTGGTCAGCTATCGTGATCTACGCGAACCGGTTCCTCGATACAGTTCCGGAAGCGTGGGTGATGGCAGGTGTTATCGCGATCGTGCTCGGTGGATCGCAGGCGCTGTCGCGATCGTTGTTCTCGAAGATGATACCAGCGGGCAAGGAGGCTTCGTTCTTCGGATTGTATGAAGTCTCGGAGAGAGGCACTTCATGGATGGGGCCGTTGTTGTTCAGCCTCGTCGTGTCGCGCACGGGGTCTTATCGTTTGGCGCTGCTGTCGTTGATCTTCTTCTTCGTGGTGGGGCTAATCGTGTTGTGGCTCACGGATACCGATCGCGCTATCCGCGAGTCGCAGGAAGCCTAGGAAAAGGTTCACGCAAAGACGCAAAGTAAGACGCAAAGACGCAAAGGCGGGTCAACTGGTTCGGGCCCGCCTTTGCGTCTTTGCGTCTTACTTTGCGTCTTTGCGTGAAATCTAACTCGCGACTTTTCGTTGCTTCTGCGCCAGGCACTCAGTAGAACAGTACGTCGCCAGTCCTGAGCCCAGCTTCATGGCGCGGTCAGCCGGAACCCACGTCCCACACCGATCACAACGAACGAGCTTGTTACGCGATGGAGTCTTTTGCTCAGGTGGAGCATTGAGCGACGCGGTGAGCTGCTGAATCAGTTTCAGGTACGGACGAATACGCGAGTAGACGAGTACGAAGATAATACTGACGAGCGCCGCGATAATTACGTATTTCATTACTCACCAGCGCCCGTACCGTACGGTGAATCCTGCGCGCGGCGTCGCGGCATCGGATCGCTCGCGCGGCGTCGCGGCTGCGATTCCTTCATGCGCCGATCGAGACTTCCCGGCGGCAAGCCTTTACCATGCACAGCCTCTTCCAGGATGCGCGTGATCTCCTGTGAGAGCGTTCGGTGCTCGGCAGCCGCACGGCGGCGAAGTGATTCCTTCAAATGGTTCGGTACGTATGCACCGATGAAAACGCCTTTGCGATTAGCCATCTATCCGCCCTCTATCTTTGTGAGAATCAAACCCTGCAAATACGGAACAGGTCTGTAAGCCGAATTCTGTACTTCGATCTAAATCGAAGTGGCGATCATTCATCTAGTCCAGCCGTTGCCAACTGGATCGAGCGACCTACCCGGAGGTCGTAGCGAACCGAGGTTCGCTTCGGGCGGGCAGCCCTATTGACGCCTCCCTATTTGGTCTTGCACTGCGAGGAGTTTGCCTGGCCGCGCATGTCACCACACGCGCCGGTGCGCTCTTACCGCACCGTTTCAC
>Ga0134121_10002577_pt1 | contig 15581 bp, 10 predicted proteins | sample KB301_FD_96463 | JGI IMG/M metagenome (GOLD analysis project Ga0134121, IMG submission 96463) | Terrestrial soil microbial communities without Nitrogen fertilizer from Kellogg Biological Station, Michigan, USA - KB3-0-1 | ecosystem: Environmental > Terrestrial > Soil > Unclassified ... | reverse complement strand
TCGATATTGCGCTGGCGCTAAAGGCTGATGGCGTCCACCTGGGCCAGACAGATGTTCCCGTTGCCGCCGCTCGGCATTTGCTCGGCAAAGAAGCCATTATCGGAGTCTCGACCCACAATGCCGAACAAGCGCAGCTCGCGATCACATTGCCGGTGGACTATCTTGCTTTTGGGCCAATCTTCCCCACCTCTAGCAAGAACAATCCCGAGCCCATCACCGGTCTGGCGGCGATGAAGGAAATTGTGACAATCAAAGGCTCTCTGCCTCTGGTGGCGATCGGTGGAATCAAGCGTGAAAACATTCTGGATGTACTCAAAGCAGGGGCCGACGCCGTCGCCGTAATAGCTGAATTGTTAGCCGACCCGGCAGAGATCTCGGAAAACATGAGGAAAATCCTCACCCTGACTTCGGCGCTGCCCAACGTCGTTGGCAAAGTTTAAGTATTTTCCGCTTGCGTTTATCGTCGTGATCAGTGAAAATGGATTCGCCGTGAATCCGCGCGGCGCATCTTCTAAGTCCCTCGCGTTAACCCAGGAAACCCGAAACCTCTCGAAATCAGAATGGAGCGCCGCCAGGCATGAGCTTCTTCGATCTGCCACCCGTCATCGAACGGATGCTAATGGTCTCTGACAAGATCAGCGACCTCAACTTTTCTGTTGGTCAACTGCCCCAGGTTGAGATCAACGGGAAGCTGACGCCGGTCCAGCCCCTGGGCCTGCAAAAGCTGACCCCTTATCAAACCGAAATCATTGCCATGACGCTGCTTCAGGAAAACTCAGAGGCAGCAGAACGGTTGGTGCAAACTGGGACTGCCGATCTGAGCTATTCGCTTCCATCCCGCGCGCGCTTCCGTTGCAATATCTTTCAGCAACGCGGTGTGTATTCGATCGTGATGCGCGTTATTCCGACGGACATACCCACCCTGGGTTCTCTGGGATTGCCTTCACAACTGGCGGAGATTGCCGAGTTGCGAAATGGCCTGGTGCTGATCACAGGGCCCACCGGCTCCGGCAAAAGCTCGACGCTGGCTGCGATCGTCGACATCATTAACGAGTCGAAACACTATCACGTAGTGGCCATCGAGGATCCGATCGAATATCTGCACACGCACAAGAACTCGACCATAAATCAGCGGGAAGTCGGCCACGACACGAAAGATTTTCCTTCGGCCCTGCGCGCTGCGTTGCGCCAGGCGCCCAAAGTAATTCTGATCGGCGAAATGCGCGACTATGAAACCACCGAAATCGCGCTCGAGGCGGCCGAGACCGGACATCTCGTGCTTTCGACGCTGCACACCATCGATGCCTCCAAGACGATTGACCGCATCATCGGTCTTTATCCAAAGAATGATGAGCCGGTTATTCGCACACGACTCGCGCAAACTTTTCGTTACATCCTGTCTCAACGTTTAATTCCGCGCGCGGACTTTCGGGGTCGCATCGCCGCTGTCGAGATTCTCAGATCTACTCCGCGCACGCGCGAGTACATCGAAAATGGCGAAGCCGAAGGTAAATCGCTGCTGGATGCAATGCGTGATGGAAAGCTCGAAGGAATGCAGAACTTTGACACCGTTATCAAAGACATGATTGAACGCAAGATCATCTCGGTCGAAGATGGCATCGGCTTCGCTACAAATCAAAACAACCTGCTGCTTTCGCTAAAGGGTCTGACTTCGGGAGAAGATTTCATCCGCAGTCAATCAGACACGACGCTTCCCAGCGAATCAGCGCGACAACCTTTCGAGTTCAGCTTTACCGAATAGCCACGAAAAACCTTAAGTTAGAAAGACAATCATGGTTCTCATCTGCCCAAAATGCGAAGCGCGTTTGCAACTTGACGAAGCCAAGGCCCCCTCGCGTCCGTTCACTGTACGCTGTCCCAAATGTCAGACCAGCGTTAACGCCCAACCTGCGACTGCGGATGAGCTGGGTACGTCCGAAGCGCTTAGCTCGCCAGAGACGGACCCGGTCGCTAGCCGCAGCCCCTTTGAACGCCCAGCCACCGCGCCCCTTTTTACGACGGGTAAAGATGAAGCAAACTCTGCTGCCGACGGATCCGCGGCCACACCCGGTCTGAATGATATTGCAAAGCTCCTGGCTGACGCGCTGCGTCATTCGGGAGGTACCCCCGGCGCGAACCGCGGCCGCACCCGGCCGGCGTGGGATCGACGCAAGGTTCTGGTTTGCGCCAGCCCGGCATATCGCGAATCGATCGCGCGGTCGCTGGCAGAGCAGGAGTATGAGGTTTTTGTGGCCGATAACATGGTGCAGGGACTGGGACGCATGCGCGAAGAGCGGATGGACGTCGTTATTCTTGATGCGAACTTTGACCCGCTCGAGCAAGGCGTGGCGTTCATCACGCGCGAAGTCCGCTTGTTGCGGCCTTCCGAAAGGCGCCGTATGTTCCTGGTCTATTTGACCTCGGGCGTACGCACGATGGATCTGCACGCGGCATTTCTGCACAACGTTAATCTGGTGGTAAACCCTTCGGATGTCGAACAACTACCCGAGGCGCTCGAGTCTTCGCTGCGACACTACAACGAACTGTATCGTGATTTTGTCCGGGCGTTGGATGTTTCGCCAATCTAATCTTCAGGTCTTCGTTCGTGCGGCTTTGTGTGATTTCGTGGATCTAATCTTCCTCCGCACCGCGCACACAACCCACTAAATCACACGAAAAAAGTCACGATCCATTCATTCAGGAACCTAACTTGATTACCTCAGCGCGCAAAGCCGTGTGCTTTTGCATCAGCTTGAGGTAAAGCGCTTCATCGCCACTTCCTTTTGCCTCGATAATCTGAGTGGCCAGTTGCCTGGCTGCGGAGTCCCAATGATCTATCTGCGTCATACCCAGCAGGAGGGAGAGATTCTCAACCACGGAGCGCGCTGCAGTGCTCGAGTCCTCCGTAAATAAGCCCAGCGAACGTTCAACCAACTCCAGTGACTTAAGGCGCATCGCTTGTGCGTCTCCATTGAACTCGCGGGCCATGCGCGACTGGATGGCTAGTCCGACGTTTCGTATTTGAAACTGATCCCATTTTCCAATCTCCGCGCCCGCATTCGGCAGTTCGAACAACATGTGTCCCGCAGCCAGCTTTCGCAGTGTTCGAGCGGAGGTGCGCCGGCGGGGATCCGCTGAAATCTTCCGTTCTTCCGACAATGTCAGCTTCTGCAAATCTGCGTTCGTCGGGCGAAAGCCCAACTTGCGATAGAACCAAAAGGCCCCTGACTCGATACCTTCCTCGTTCTCGTGTCCGACCTGATATGGATCGATCGAAAAGACCGTGACTCCCAGCAGTTGCCGCATTAATCGTAGCACGCGCGCGTAGAGCCAGGCCGTCTCGCCATCACGAAACGTGTAGTAAAGATTAAAGCCGCTTTCCATTCTTTCAAAAAGCGACAGGCCTTCGAAATAACCGACCGGCACTCCGTTCTTGAAGATTAAAGCGGCGTGATAAGCTCGCAGCGGAAGCCGGGCCGCTACCGGCACTCCCATTACGAAAGCCTCGGTGCCTCTGCCGAGGTCGGCTCTGATTAATCGTCGAGAGTCTCCAAAGCTGAACCCGTGTAGTTCGCGATACCTGACAGCCGAAGTCTCGCGGGCCATCTCGAGAATCCTTTTCCCCTCTGCAGCGGATAGCTTTTCAACCGGAACTGCCGGCGATTCAAGTTCATTCGCCAACGAAATCTCACGACGCGCAATCAACGGCCGATCATGAAAGAAAGTTCTTTTTCCCGGAAGTTTCATCCTGGTGCGTGAGACGCGCAGGCCGAACTGCCAGCGGACATGGATCTTCAGCGCGTCGTACGCTTCGGCCTTTTCCTTTTCCGAACCCTGTAGCGACTTGAATCGTTCGATCAACCAAACCACTTCATTCGCGCGACCCTTAGCGAGGCGCAAGTAATCGCCATAAGGAACGTGCGCTTCAACCATCGCCTCTTCTTCCAACAGGGGCAGAAATCGCGGCATGGTCGCGCCGAACCGCTCCTCTTCTTCAAACCAATCCCAATCAATCTGAAGCTGCGTGGGATATTTCGCGGCCAGCCAGCAGACTATCGCATAGCTGAAGTTGCTGGTGACACTCGTGCCTGCGATGCCGGAAACTTCCGGATCGTCGAGTGGCGAAAGATCGGCATCACTTTTGCGAAGTTGGGAAACTCGCTGAGCGAACGTCTTCAGGATTGCTTCAACCAGTTTCAGCACTCCTGCACTGGCGGGATAAGCGCGCAGAAATAGCAGGGTCTCGTGAAAACTGATGAGCTCGCCGGCGTCGGTGAATTTTGCTTTCGCAAGAACTCGCAGGGCGCGCAAGATCCTCGCATCGCCCCTACCGAAGCTCCTCTTCAAGTCTTCCAATTCAGCGAGAAGGCTACTGAGGTTTTTAGTCATGGATTAGCGATCAAGGTATTGTGTCAAAAGCCCGACCGAAAAGAAGGGCCTCTAGCGAAGCAGGCCCTCCCTTTCGGTCGGGCTTCCGACACTACAAATGTTTGCGGAAAAAGGTCGCGATCTTCCATGCATCGATCGCTTTCCAGGGCATCTCGGCAGTTGTGTAATGCCCGCACGGCAGCCATACCAAATCCAGGTCGATTCCCTGCGCCCTGACTTCATTGATTATTTGATGGGTCAGGTTAAGGGGAAAAGTCAGATCGTAACGAGCAGCGATAAAGCGCATCGGACGCTGCTGCATGTCGCGCAGACGAGGAATGAAAGGCACTGGGCTAATAGGTCTCCAGAATTCGCGCAGCTCGTCGACGGTCAGATCGGTTTCGATTCCGGCGCGCACGTGTTGCGTCGAGATTCCCTGCCAGACGACATCGGCGACATAACCAGATACGTGATTGAAAACGCCGACATTGATCGCCGGGTCGTGCGCGAATGCCAGAAATCCAATACACGAGCCGATGCTGGTCCCCAGTATCCCGACGCGTTCAAATCCCTGATCTTTCAGCCAACGGACAGCTGCACGCGTGTCTAAAACTGCCTGGCGCATGGATTCAATTGTGCGGCCGATGTTTGAACCGACCAGGTAATCGGCACGTTCCAGTTCAGGCGGCCGGCGCTCCTCGTGATAGGGCAAAGTGAGACGTAGCGCAGTCATGCCCAGCCCATTGAAGATGCGGCAGGCTTCGACGTGACTGTCAGGTTTAGCATTCCACTGCGGGAGGACCAGCACGGCGGCGCGAGGCTTTCTCTTGCGCTCACGACGCGCGGGAAACAACCGTGCCCGCGCAATGTTATTTTCTGCCGCAGGCGTCTGCACCGCGCTGGTCCAGGTAAGCAGATCTCCGTTCAGCTGCCAGTCCTTTATCTCTGGCAGCGCGTAAAACTCATCGCTCCGGCCCATAGCCTGCGCCGTATGTTCGCGAAATATGGCCCGCGGGTCAGCGCCGTTGGCGTGATCGCGGATGAATTCCACGCCCCAGGCAAAGGGACGCACCAGTCGATTGTTATCTCGTTTTGTGTGCGCGATTTCGCGGGCGCGCATCCATCTTCCGAACAAATTTGCCTCCAGGCTCGGAAAATCTGCTAAAAGCTCTTGCAGATCTCCAGTGAGTCATCCTAAAGTTGTGCCCACTGTAAATCAAGCAAGGTCAGAATACCGATTGACTGTCCGCCTTCTGTGCGGATGGAAAACGTTGAGGAACCCGCTCCCCTGGTCCGCCCCAAGAGTGAAACTGTCTTAACTGTTGGAGTGACATATGTGGCTCATAAGGAACAGGACTTCAATTCTGGCGCTGGCCACATTGGCATTGCTTGCGGTAAATGCCTGCCTGCCAAAATCTCCGTCCGAAAGTGGGGGTGGGATCAATATCACGCTGTACGGTTTTTCGATTATGAAAGAGTCGCTGGAGAAAGCGATCTATCCGGCGTTTGTAGCCAAGGCGAAAAGAGAGCATGGTGTGGACATACGCTTCACTTCCTCGTTCGCCGGATCCGAAACCGTCACCAACCAGATCCTGCAAGGGGTGAAAGCGCAGGTCGCCATTCTTTCAATTGAGCGCGACGCGCAGCGCCTCAAAGACAAGGGATTCGTGACCTCGGATTGGCACACGCTGCCACAACAGGGAATCATTAACAAGACTCCTTTTGTCATCCTGGTGCGCAAGGGAAATCCAAAAGGCATACATGACTTTCCCGACCTGGCTAAACCCGGCATCAAGTTAATCCATCCGGATCCCGTCAGTTCCGGCGGGGCGCAGTGGTCCATCCTGGCTATTTACGGTTCGGAACTGGTGAAATCCGACAAACAGACCGGCGGAGCGGACCACGCGCGCGCGCTGCAAATACTCCAGGCTGTCTGGCGCAACGTCATCTCGACTCCCGGCTCAGCGCGGGAAGCGCGCACCCAATTCGAAAGCGGCTATGGAGACGCGCTGATAACTTATGAACTGGATGCCGTGCTGATGAAAGAAGGAAACGCCGCGACCGATGCGGAGATCATCATTCCGGAGGCGACTATTCTCAGTGAGCATCCGGCGGTCGTCATCGACCGTAACGTTTCCACTGCCGAGCGCCCGGTGGTCGATGCTTTTATGCAGTATCTGTGGAGCGATGAAGCCCAACGCGCATTCGTCAAGTTCCACTTTCGTTCCGCTACCAACGACGCGCTGAATCAGGAAAACAAGGAACTCGCAACCATCAAGTACCCTTTTACAGTCGACTATTTCGGTGGTTGGGACAAAGCTTATCCGGAAGTCATCGAAGGCATATTTCGGGACTCGGTGCAAAAGCGAAAATGAATTATCAGCGATGAAGCTTACACCTCTTCGGCATGTTCGTGGTTTTGACGTAGCCCGGCCCATCAGCATTGGCGTGATGGTAGGAATCATGTTGCCGCTGGTGATTCTGCCGCTGCTGTCCATCTTTATTGTGGGTACCAGGAATGGTCTTCGTGGCTTTTGGGCTGCCCTGGTGGCCCCGGAAGCGGTATTCGCGCTCGAGCTTTCTCTGGTGACCAGTTTTTGGGCCACGCTCTTTAATGTGGTCTTCGGTCTCTTCGCCGCATACGTTCTATCACGCTATAACTTCTGGGGACGGAATGCGGCAATCGTTACCATCTCACTGCCCACCGCAATACCGACGGCGGTTGCGGGTTTTGCTTTGCTGCTGCTGTGGGGGCCGCAGGGAACGTTGGGCCGTTTTCTCTTTCCCCAGGATCGTTCGCAGCTGATGTTTACGGCTTATGCGATCATCCTGGCGAACGTCTTTGTCACTTTCCCGCTGGCCTTCGGAGTGATCAAACCAGTATTTGACACCATGAGCCGTTCTCTGGAAGAAGCGTCAGCGACTATTGGAGCCACGCGCTGGCAGACCTTCTGGCACGTGACCTTGCCTAGTCTGCGCGGGGCGATCGTTTCAGGTGCGCTTTTGACTTTCGCGCGCGCCGTCGGCGAGTTTGGATCAACCATTCTGGTTTCAGGAAATCTGGCGGGAAAGACACAGACGGCGCCGCTCTATATCTATGCCAAGTTCAACTCCGGAGAGCCCGGCAGCCTCGAAGCGGCAAACGCCATCGCCATCGTGTTGGCGCTGCTTTCATTCGTCATATTCAGCGTGCTCTTTTTCGCGCGCGACTGGTTCGAATTTGAATCCCAGGTATGATTGCAAAAATGGCATTGGCTCCCGACACTGATCAGCTACACGTGTCATGGGCTCCGGATCGCGAACAGCGAACGGGTGTTGCTGCGAGCGTGCAGAGCATCAGCAAGCGCTTCAAAAAATCGCGCGTGCTTGAAGACGTTAGCTTCGACGTCGCGGAAGGTGAGTCTCTGGTTCTCCTCGGCGCTTCCGGCAGCGGCAAGACCACTATTCTGCGCATCATTGCGGGTCTGGAACTGGCGGACAGCGGCCGCGTCATTCTTCATGGCAAGGATGTAACCGATCTGCCGGCGCGCGAGCGCGGCGTGGGCGTGATCTTTCAGGCCTATGCTCTGTTTCCCCGCATGACAGTGGAGAAGAACATCGGGTTTGGATTGAAGATTCGCCGGGTCAAACGCAAAGAACGAAAAGAGACCGTCAACCGCCTGCTCGAGCTGGTGCAGTTGGAAGAGCATCGCAAAAAGTATCCCTGGCAGCTTTCCGGTGGGCAGCAACAGCGCGTGGCGATTGCGCGCACGCTCGCATACAAGCCACAGGTGCTACTGTTTGATGAACCTTTCGGCGCCCTCGATGCGCAGACGCGGGTCAAGCTGCGACGCGAGATTCGCGCACTTTTGAAACAGGTCAAAGTGCCTTCGGTGTTCATTACCCACGATCAGGAAGAGGCTCTTGAACTGGGCGATCGGATCGCGGTGCTCAACAACGGTCATCTGGAACAGATCGGAACCCCTGACGAGGTTTACAATCAGCCGGCTACCGAATACGTCGCCACCTTCCTGGGCGCCGCAAATCTCCTGCTCGGAGTGGTGACCCAGGGGTGTGTTGAAATCGGCAGCGCTCGTTTACCCGCCGCCAAAGAAACGAAACGATTTCGTGAAGGGCAGTCAGTTAAGCTGGTGTTTCGTCCTGAAGATGTCTGTATCAGCCAGAATGCAAATTTGCCGGGAGCCTGTCGCCGTTTGGCGAATGGCGTGATCGAGGAAGTGAATTTTGTGGGTGCCTACGAGCGTCTGAATGTTCGTCTCGATCTTACGCACCGCCAGCAAGTTGAAAACGAAGCCCCTCTTTACCAGGTGACTATTAACACACCCGAACGAATGACCGGCGTTCCCATCATGATTACGCGCCCCAAGCCGGAAGCTAATGCCATAAAGTTCAAGGCCGGCGATCGCGTGGCTGTCGGTCTTACTTCTTTCAGCGTGCTACCAAACTACACCCTCGCCCGGCAGAGATGATGCGACTCAGATCTATTGTTCTACTCGTCATCACGATATTTCTCTGCGTGGCCGAACATAGCTCCACGCAAGCCCAGAATCGCGTCCCTAAAGCCGACACGCAGAGTTGGAATGATGTACAGCTCACCGTCCCACTCAGCAAGAAAGTTGATCTTCTGGTTCAGGGCACGCTGCGAATCGGGGGCAACCTGACAACTGCCGTAGATGAGCGATGGGGCTTCGGCTTCAATTACAAAGCCTGGAAGTACGTCACGCTTAATGAACTATATTTCCATCGCGAGGCGAAACCTCCAAACGGACGGCAGGAGGATGAAGACCGCCTGACGCTGGGGGCAACACTGCGAGTGCCGGTCAAAAAGTTTACGCTGATTGATCGGAACTGGTTCGAACGTCGTTGGCGCTCACCCCAGGTTGATGCCTGGCGTTATCGCAACCGCTTTCAACTGGAACATCCTTTCAAAATCAGAAAAGCCAAGTTTACCTGGTTCATTTCTGAGGAGCCGTTCTATGATTGGAGCCAGCACGATTGGGTGCGCAACAGATTCGGCGCCGGCGCCAATCACGTCTTCAACAAACATTTCACCGGCGACCTTTACCTGATGCGGCAGAACGACGGGCGTACTCGGCCGGGGGACGTCAACATCATCGGCACGGTGCTGCGCTTTCGGATGTAAAGATTATTGTGCGAATCCCGCTGCAAAGCGGTGCGTTATTCAATCATTCTGCGTTTGTCAGTTCGAGCAGGTCGGCACTGACATCCACCTCAGGCAGTTAAGCAGTTTCTCATAAAAGAAAACGGGCCATGAACTGAAAGTCCATGGCCCGGAATAAACGCAGTTCTAACCACTTCAAAAGACAACAGTGGCGGTGTTGGAACAGGTACTGGTTCCAGCCGCGCAGACCTGATAGGCATATGTGCCCGTGCCCCTGGCATTGAGGTTATCGGTGTACGTGGTTCCCGATACCGTCGCAATCTTGGTACCGTTTCGGTAAACGTCGACAGGGTTAGCACCGCTCCAACTCAGATCGACCTTTTCCAATCCCTTAACTTTGGAACCAACCGCTGAAAGAGTTATTCCTGTCGGTGAGCTCACTGTCACATTCTGAGTCGAGGTGTTCGTCGCACCGCCATTATCTGTGACTGTCAGGCTTACCGAATAGGTTCCGCCGGCAGCGTAAGTATGGGTAGGATTCTGTGTAACAGATGTGCCACTATCACCAAATCCCCAATTCCACGCGACCACCGATCCATCCGAATCTGTGCTGGTATCCGTGAACGTACAATCGAGATTTGTGCAGTTAACCGTGAAGGAAGCTACCGGCGGTGTATTGCCGGGCGAACCACCACAAGTCGAGAACTTGAAATTCGCGATCCGGGTGTTCCAATTGAAACTACCATTCGACGGTATGTATTCGGTCGTGTACCACAAAGTGCAGTCATCCACTGGATCAACGCTGATCGAACTGTAGTCACCCCAACGATGAAGCGTACTTGTCTGTGATCCGCCGCCAACGTAAAGAGACGTCTCGTTACTAAGTGTACCCAGCGGGTCGGCCGGGTCGCGGTACGCGAAGCGAATCGAAGGAACAATACTGCTGCTCGACAGGCTGTAGCCAATAGCTAGGTTCCCAACTTTATCCATCGCGGCGCTGCCCATCCAGCGCCAATTGGCGTCTGGCTGAAAAGTGCCCTGTTGATAAACGACGGGCGTCCCGCTCGCCATTGTGCCCCCGGTTGGATTCCGCAATTCATACCATCGCACGCCGCTGGTGCTGCCTGACGACACAGAGTGGTTGACTACCAGTGCCTCATGATCGCCGAAATTGCGATAAGCAAGGCGGTACATCAAACGATCCGCGAGTGAGTCGAGCTGGTTACTAGTGCCCGGCTGTGGAATGCAGGTCCCGCCGTTGCAAGTCCTGGCGAAGGCCGCGACGTTGACCGTCGCTGGACCAGTGAGCGTTGAGTTGGCAGAGTTGGCCCAATCGACGTGGAATTTCCAAACTCGCAGGGCGTTTGTGCCGAAGTTTACGAGCAGGTTAGGCGTACCAGTCGGAGGCGCGGTGGCCCCGTCCAAATCCGAAGGCAGCAGACTGCCGAAACTACTGCTCAATTGAAAACATTGCTGGTTCGCCGCCGTCCCGGCGAGCATGGCAGCGCGATCAAAGGCACAAGCCTTCGAGCCAATGAAGGTAGCGCCGTTTCTAAACATGTTGTAGGTGATGTAATAACCATCCGGCCACACACCGAGTTTTGGATAATCGTTGAAATCTGTACTGTAGGAATAAGAGTAGCGCGCATAGCTGCCCGTGGCATCGGAGGTAGTCGAAACCGCAACGCATTGCCGGTAAGGAGTAGTCGATACCGAAAACTGCGTCAGGATCCAACGGTTAGCAGCCTTATCATATTGGACGATCGGATCGCCGTCGTTGTTGTTGGCGCACGCCGTGTCCGCAAAGCCGGCCCAGATCGAATTTCCCTGCTTGGGGAAACCCGCGGCCATCGCACCGGAAACTTTATCAAAGACCGCGAATCGAAGATTGACCCACTGAACATACTGGGTCGCTCCCACAGCACCATTGGTATCCGGTGGCGCCACTCGGCGGGCTGAGTCCACCGGAACGCCGTCAAAGTTGTTTCCTGAAGAGACTGAAGCCGCGCTCATGGCGAGGCTTTGAGCCGCCAGCGGATCAACGCCTTTGGGATTTACATTGCCTACGGCCTCGGTCCGCTTAGGTTCAAAGTCACTGCGGGTTCTCGCCGTGCCCACAGCGTACAAATCGCGCAGCGGTTTGGACACATCAAAATGATCGGGTCGAACTATGTCCGGACGGTGGCTTTCGGCATTCGGGTTTTGTCCGCTTGCCGTAATAGACAGAGCGAATGTGCTCACTAATAGGAGCGTCGGCAAAGTAAATCTTCTTATCATATTTCTCCTTATCGAGTCAGTATTAAGATGGCTGGGCGAAAGGCCGTCTAGGTAGGACTAACAAACTCAAGAGTCGCTACGTAACTCATCGGGCGGAACAAAAGTACGAGATAGTTATTTCGTTCCTTTCAATGATGCCGGAGTCTCTTAAACTCGCCACGTCAACGAGCGGCGATAGTATAGTTGAGCCTTTCAGCTTATGCAATGGAGGGTTAGCAAACACATCGGACAAGGTAAGAGTGATTCTCCAGCCGTTGGCGATGGCCTCCTCAGCCTCCTGCTTACCGGTTTCCAACCGGCAGTTCCATTCGCTTTCAAATGATTACTCGAATTGAAAAACACGGGGCGAACATCAAAATGACACCCGCCCCGTTTTATTGAAAGGAGCCCACCCACCTTACAGGCAAGTGCTGAGCTTGAACGTGTAAATGTAAGTCGCCCAATTAAAGTTTCCGTTACTCGGCAAGTACTCCGTCGTGAACACCATCGTGCAGCCATCAACCGGGTCGACATTGATCGTGCTGTAGTCGCCCCAGCGCGCCAACGTGGGCGTTTGCGAGCCGGTGCCGACCAGGATTGAAGTCTCGTTGCCCAGTGTTCCCAGCGGATCCAATGGCCCGCGATAGGCGTAACGGATGCTCGGCTGGATGGAGGAGCTGTTTGAGATGCTATACCCGACTGCAATACCACCAGTCTTGTCCATCGCTGCACTACCCATCCAGCGGAAGTCCGAGGTTGGAGCAAACGTGCCCTGTTGACGAAGCACTGGTGTGGCGCTGGCCATGGTCTGGCCCGTAACGTTTTGCAATTCGTACCAGCGAATCCCCGAGCCGCCACCGCTGGCCACGGAGTGATTAATAACCAGGGCTTCGCGGGTTCCCAGATTGCGATAGCTTAGCCGATACATCAGCCGGTCGGCTAACGAATCAAGCTGTTGTGAAGTTCCCGGCTGCGGAATACAGGTGCCGCCGCCACAGGTGCGACTGAACGCCGCCACACCGGCTATGGGTGTAGGTCCAGTCAGCGTACCGGTACCTGCGGTCCAGTTGACCGCGAACCTCCAAAAATTGACGGCGGTTGAGGTCATACTGAGCAATAGATTAGGAGTTCCCGCCGGCGGTAAAACTGTACCTTCCAGATCAGACGGCTCCAGACTGGCATTGCTGCTGCTGGTTTGAGCGCAGAGTTGCCGAGCCGAGGCTCCAATCAGCATCTTATCTCGTTCCAGGGCGCAAACCTTATTACCGCTGAAACTGTGTCCGCTCTTGAACATGTTGTAGGTGATGTAATACGCGTCGGGCCACACACTCAACTTCGGATAATCGTTAAAATCCCTGTTGAAAGAATAGGAGTAACGATTATAAGTTCCCGTCGGGTCCGGTCCGGTCGAGACTGCCACACACTGCGTGTAAGGTGTGGCGGACACGGCAAACTGAGTCAGTATCCAACGATCAGCCAATTGATCGTATTGCACAATCGGGTCGCCGTCGTTGTCCGATTCGCAGCGACCGCCAAAGCCCTGCCAAACCACGTTTCCATTTTTCGGGAAACCGGCCACCAGGTTAAAGCCGGTAATGTTGTTACTCACGTCTCGCGTCAAGGTGTAGACGGCATAACGCAGGTTGACCCACTGCACGTAATGGTTCGGTCCCACGTCACCAGTCGTATCAGGCGGAGCGACGCGAAAACTCGGATCGACCGGAGTACCGTTAGTAGATGCTTTGGGCTCGCCAAAACTTGAAGGAGATCCGACGCTCCGCTCAACCAAGGGATCGATACCGGAAGGATTAGTATTGCCAACCGGCTCCGGTTTTCCCGGCTCGAAATCTCTGCCACCGCGGGCGACCGGGGGGCGCCCGCCCCGCTCGAACATTTCGCGCAACGGAAGCCGGGTCGTGTCGTGGTGTGTTGGATCGCTGATCTCGGCGCGTTGCTCTCCGGCTTGCGTTTGCGGCGCACCGCCTTTGATGATGATCGCACCACCGCCGCCGTCTTGACCGAGAACCACGCTCGGCATGAACGACGCTACACATAAAGTTAGTAACGTAACGACTGCAAAACCTTTTCTCATTTCTTTCTCCTTAATATAGGCAGAGGTCAGGAAGTCCTTCCGGAAAAATCTCCTACCGGTGTCGTAGTTTTTGGTGAACTTCTTCCAACCAAAACCTTTTGGAAATGACTGACGACGCAGACTCTTAGTCGGGTGAAAACTAACGGGACGGCGGACGCATACTATATTGCTAAGCAAGCCAAAGTCAATGGTTACTTTACCGCTCCAAGTAGCGGCGAATCATTTGCGGGAGTAAGAGGATAGTTTGGAAGACCGAACCCGAGGCAAATCTGCGGGCAAAGCCGCGAAACAGACGGCCCGCCTCGGGTGTGTAGTTAAACCACCACAGATCGGGAATGAATCCAAGGCCGTTGATATGAACGTGCCGCGCGCTCACGAGTTCAAGCAGTCCCGCCCGCCCATGTGTGCGCCCGAGGCCGCTCTGCTTCACCCCACCCCAGGGTGTTGACGCGATGCCGTGGGTATAAAGAACTTCATTCACCATGACGGTGCCCGCATCGATGCGCTCGGCCAGACGCCTGCCGCGTGCTATGCTGCCGGTCCAGACGCTGGCGGTCAGACCATAAATGCTATCGTTTGCCAACCGAACTGCTTCGTCGTCTGTCTTGAAGGTCATGATGGGCAGTACGGGGCCGAACGTTTCGTCGCGCATCACATCCATGTCGTGGTTAACATTGATCAGGACGGTAGGCGCAAAGAAAGGCCCAGCCACATCGGGGAGGCGGTCGCCGCCGGTAAGCGCAGTCGCACCCTTATCGATAGCCTGATCGACATGTTTTTGCACTGCCAGTAACTGGCGCTCACTCGTCATCGATCCGACGTCCGCCGTCGTGTCGGCGCCGCTACTTTGACGCAGGCGTTTCGTTTCCTTAACGACTTCAGCAATGAAACGCTCGGCGATGCTTTCATGAACATAGCAGCGTTCGACTGACGCGCAGGCTTGACCGGAATTCGCAAAGGCGCCCCACACGGCCCCGCGCGCTGCGTTGGTAATATTCGCATCATCCAATACGATCATCGGATCTTTGCCGCCCAGCTCCAGCACCGCCGGCGTCAAATATTTCGCTGCGGCTTCGGCAACTCGCTTGCCGGTAGCCACGCTGCCGGTGAACATAATTTTGTCTACGCCGGCGCCCACCAACGCCGCACCCGTCGAACCGTCCCCGGTAACTACCTGCAGTACCCCATCAGGCATTCCGGCGCGTTTGAAAACGTCTTTGATTTTGAGTCCGGTCAGGGGTGTCAACTCGCTGGGCTTTAAGACAACCGTGTTGCCGGCCAACAAAGCCATGACTACTTCGTCCAGCGGCGTTGCCCAGGGAAAATTCCAGGGTGAAACGATACCAATAACTCCGAGCGGTTTGTAGATCTCATAAGACGATCGGCCCATTAATGCATATTGCCCAACGCTGATCCGCGTCGGTCGCAGCATGTGCGCGCCTTTGCGCGCAAAATACTGCATCAGATCGAGCGTCGGCGTGAGTTCCATCGAGATTGCTTCAGCCAGTGGCTTACCAGTTTCACGCGAGATCAGCAAAGCGATCTGTTCCATCTCCTGCAAGATGATTTTTCGGGCCTTCATGATGATGCGGCCCCGCTGCCGGAACGATTGTTCCGACCAGGAACGTTGCGCATCTCTGGCTCGTCCGACGGCTCGGGCGACATCTTCGGGCATCGTCTGTGGCGCGCGGCCGATCTCTTCACCAGTGGCGGGATTGCGTGAGATGAGCTCGGCTCCGGTGG
>Ga0134121_10002576_pt1 | contig 15586 bp, 16 predicted proteins | sample KB301_FD_96463 | JGI IMG/M metagenome (GOLD analysis project Ga0134121, IMG submission 96463) | Terrestrial soil microbial communities without Nitrogen fertilizer from Kellogg Biological Station, Michigan, USA - KB3-0-1 | ecosystem: Environmental > Terrestrial > Soil > Unclassified ... | reverse complement strand
CGTTGAAGGTGTAGAGCGCCGTACCGGCGGCGAAAGTGCCATTGTTGGTCAGGTTGCCGCGGATCGTGATCGCTTCGTTGATGGTATTGGTCCAGTTGCCGTCGATGTTGACGTCCGCGAAGGTCTTCGTCCCGCCGGTGCCGGTCGTGAATTCCAGCAGGCCTCCCGCCTGGACGTCGGTCAGGCCGCTGACGGTAGGGCTGCAGCTCTGGAAATCCACGTCCCCACCGCTTTGGATCGTCAAGTCGCCGCCGAAAGTCTTGGCGCCCGTGTTTGAGGTGCAGTTCAGGTTTCCGGCGACTGTCGTGTCGCCGACCACGGTCAGCGCGTTCCCCGGCACGTTGAGCGTGCCCGTCGCTTGAATGGTCAGCGTTGCAATCTGCGCGGTGGCCGCATTGACGGGGACAGTGCGCGTCGCGCAGATCGTCACGTCGGCCATGTTCCCCGGGACGGCGTTGAAGTTCGCGCTGCCGCAGCTCGCGGCCCAGGTCGTGCCGGTGTTCCAGTTGGTGCTGGCGACCGCGAAGAAGGCCGGCTTCGTATAGCGGATGATGACGATACCCGAGCCGCCGTCGCCGCCGTTTTGCGCGGTCGCGGCGTTGGAGCCCGTCGCGCCGCCGCCGCCGCCGCCGAGATTCGCCGTCGCATCCGTACCTGGACCGCGCACGTTGGGCGCCGATCCCGCGCTCGCGCATCCTCCAGCGCCGCCTGCGCCCGCCGGAGCCGAACCGACGTAGCCGCCTCCGCCGCCGCCGCAGCCATAGATGGTCGACGTGCCGCTGATGTCGTCCGCGAGGCCGGCGCCCCCTGCCCCTCCGGTATTGGCGGCACCGTTCGCGCCCGTAGCGGTGGCGCCGCCTCCGCCTCCCGCGCCGCCGGTTGCTGCACCTCCGCCGGCGCCGTTACCGCCTGCGCTGCCCTGCCCGCCCGTCCCGGCGGCGCCGGTGCCATTGCTGCGGCCACCGCCGCCAGATCCGCCGGCCACGCCGTTGTTGCCGCCGACGTAGCCGCCGCGACCGCCTCCAGTCGCCGTAATCGTGGAAAACACGGAATTCGCCCCGTTCGTGCCGGCAGCGCAGGCCCCCCCTGCGCAGGCCGCGCCGGTTCCGCCGGCGCCGACCGTGACCGCGAGGACCGCCGCGGGCACGACCACGAAGCCGCTTGCCGCGCGCACGCCGCCGGCACCGCCGCCAGCCGCGCCCACCGAGTTGGTATTGGTAATGCCGCCGCCGCCGCCACCACCGGCGACGACGAGGTAGCGAACCGACGTGACGCGCGTCGGCACGGTGAACGTGCCGCTGACGAGGAACGTGTGGATGACCTCGTTGCCGATGAACGTGGTCGTGCAGTTCGTGCACGCCTGTCCGCGCACGGACTGCGGCAGGAACAGCGCCGCGCCGATGAGCAGTAGCAGCAGACGTTGCGCGGCGCTTGTCACCGATTCACCTTATCAGGCCTCCGCTGCCCGACGAGGAACAATTCCTCTGCCTGACTTGCCCTGACGCTCAGCGCAGCGCTTGAATGCGCTGCTCGGCGAAGGTCCTCAGCTCGCCGCTGGCAGGACCCAACGCGAGGGCGTTGCGGAAGGCGTCGGCGGCGGCCGTTCTCTGTTGCAAGGCCTCGAGCGAGATGCCCAGCCCCATCCAGGCCGGCACCGACGATTGCATGCTCAGCGCGGACCGGTAGGCAGCGGCAGCCTGCGCGTGACGGCCGAGGCTCCGCAGCACGGTGCCGCGAAGCACGTGATATTCCACGTGGTTGCCGGCGATGCTCGCCGACGAGTCCAGCACTTCGAGCGCGGCAGGGAACTGGCCGCGTTCGACATGGATGCGCGCGAGGGCGACGACGAACTCTGGCTGCGCCGGATCGACCGCCAGCCCTTCACGCAATAGGCGCGCCGCGTCGTCGAGCTCATTGCGCTCCAGCTTCAACGCCACCAGAGCCTGCCGCGCGCCGCGGTGGCCGACGTCCGACTTCAGCGCCGCCGCGAAAAGGACCTCGGCTTCGGTCGCGCGGCCGCGCTTGAGCAGTTCCACGCCGCGGCGGAATTCGGTGTCGGCGCGCTCGCCGCCGGTCAGCTCGCGATCGCGGCGCTCGACGCGCGACTTCCTGTCCGCAGGCGCCGCGAGCTGCGCCACGCTTTTCTGTTCCGCTCTCGCAGCCGGATGCTTCGCGGGCGCGGCTTTGGGCGACGGCGCGCCGATCGGCGTCTCGATGCTGTAGGAGAAGCGCAGGGATTCCGGCGCGACGGCCTGTAGCAGCGCGGCCGGCTTCCTCTCGGCCTCCGGCTTCGCGACCGGCGGCGGAGGCGGCTCCGCGAGCTTCGGCGCGGCAGCCACGGCAGGCGGCGGCGCGACCGCGGGCTTGGCTGCTTCGGCAACCACCGCCCTCGCGGCGGGTGGCGGTGCCGCCGCTCGCGCTTGCGCAGCGGCGAGAGCGAGATCGGTTGCGAGCGGCTGCGGCTGGATCTGGTAGACGACCCAGCCGACCCACCCGAGGGCGATCAGCACCAGCCCGGCGACGGTCCGCCAGAACCACTCGTGGCCGCCCGCTTTTCCGCCGACGGCCCTGACCTTGGGCGATGCGGGCGACTCGCCTTCCCCCGCATTGCGGTGATCCAGATCTCGCAGGACCTTGTTGATCAGGCTCATCGGCTAGTCCGCGCGGCCCCAGTCGAGCGAAGGCCACCACGACCAGCGTCCCGGTTGCAGGGCCGCCGGGGTATCGAGCGTCGCGGCGCGCACATGCCGGCGTTCGAGCACGTTGCCGTCCTCGCCAAAAAGCAGGAACAGCGCCTTGTGGGAAAGGATGTTGATCAGGCGCGGCAAGCCGCGGCTTGCCCGGAAGAGCGCCGTGCGCGCACCGCGCGTGAGCAGGGCCGGTCCGGCGTAGCCGGCCGTCCGCATGCGGTGCGTGAAGTAGGAGCCGATCTCCTCTTCATCGAGCGCCTGCAGGTCGTGCTGAAAGGTGATGCGCTGTCGCAGCTGCCGCACCGATTCCGAATCGAGCTTGCTGTCGAGCTCGGGCTGGCCGAACAGCACCACCTGCAGCAGCTTGCGCTTTTCGGTCTCGAGGTTGGTGATCAGCCGCAGCGCCTCCAGCGTCTCGAGCGGCATGGCCTGGCTCTCGTCCATGCACAGGACGACGCGGCGGCGCATGCGCGCCAGATCGAGCAGCGCCCGCGTCACGCCCTTCAGCAGCCGGTACTGATCCAGCGCCGGGTCGAGGCCGAGGCCGAGCTCCTCGGCGACGGCGAAAAGCAGAGCGCGCGGCTCGAGATTGGGGTTGGGGACATAGGCGGAGACCCAGGCGCCTTCGTCGAGCGTGGCGAGCAGCTTGCGGCAGAGCATGGTCTTGCCGGTACCCACCTCGCCGGTGATCTTGATGAAGCCCTCGCCGTTGTCGAGCGCCACCAGAAGCGTGTTGAGCGCCTGCTGGCTCGAGCGGCAGGGATAGAAAAAGCTGGTATCCGGGGTGATGCCGAAGGGCGGCTCCCGCAAGCCGAAGTGGGCGAGGTAATTCATTTACTTGCGCTCCTCCCTCGGATACATCGTGCGCATCCGCTCCTGCGTGTCGCGCAGGTCCTGCTCCCAGTCGCGCTCGTCGCCGATGACCGTCGGCTTGAGCAGGATGACCAGCTCTTTCTTCACCGTGCGGCGGTCGGTGGTGCGCAGGATGTCGAGGTTGAGGCCGGGAATGCCGCCGCGGTTGTCGATCAGCTCGACGCTCATCAGGCCGCCGATGGCGACGATGTTGCCGTCGGTGACGCGCACGATCGTGTCGGTCTCACTCACCGTGCTCTTCGCCAGCGGCAGCACGATCGACGGAATGTTCGCGCCCAGGCTGACCTCACGCCTGCTCTCCGTGACATTGCTGACCGACGGGTGAATGTGCAGCATGATGCGATTCTCGTGGTCGATGCGCGGCGTGACGTCGAGCAGGATGCCGGAGAAGAACGGCGCGACGGTCACGGTCGGCGTCTGCTGCGTGGTCGTGGTCGTCGTCGAGGTCACGGTCGCCACGTTGGTGACGAAGAACTCGTCGGTGCCGACCTTCAGCACTGCCTTCTGGTTGTTGATGGTCGCGACGCGCGGGCTGGACAGCACCTGCACCGAGCCCTGAGTTTCGAGGAACTGGATCAGCGCCGCGAAGTTCGGCGTCTGCAGCGCCAGCCCGAAGACGCTGCTCGCCGGGTTGTTGGCGGAAAGCGCCGCGGTCGAGGCGAGGATGGCCCTCCCCGCCGTGTCGACGGTGGTGCCGTCGCCGGAGATCGGCCCACCGCGCGCGGCGAGCGCGCTCGCCGAACGGCCGATGCTGAGCTGGCCGACCGCGCCGCCGCCGGCCGAATTGCTGTAGAACGCCGCCCAGTTGATGCCACTCTGGTAGCTGTCCGACAGCGTCACCTCGATGATCTTCGCCTCCAGCATCACCTGACGCTCGACCGAGAGACGGGTCTCCCGCAAATACTGCTCGACGCCGCGCAGCTCGTCGGGCATCGCCCGGATCACGATCACACCCGAATGCGCTGTCACCACCACGCTTCGGCCCGGCCCCGCGCCGATGATGGATTGCAGCGAGCTGCGCAGCTCGGTCCAGAAATCGTTGGTCTGCGTAGTCGAGACACGGCTCGAATCGATCGAGCGGGCGATCGGCAGTCCGCCCGGTCCGATCTGCCCCGGTCCCGCCTGCCCCCCCGGAAACGGTTGCCCCGCCGAGGCCGGGGTCGGCGCTCCGCCCTGGCCGCCGCCGTCGGCGACCGATCCCGACTGCACCCGCAAATCGCTGGTGCCGCGCCGCTGCCCGGTGAGGTAGTTGACGCGGAAGACCCGCGTCTGCAGGCCCGCCGGCTGCACCGAAATGCGCGACGCATCGATCCTGAACTCATAGCCGTAGAGATCGCGGATCGACTCCAGCGCCTCCCGCAGCGTCACGTCCTTGAGCGTGAGGGAGATGGTGCCGCTGACATTGGGATGCACCAGCATGCTGTAGCGCGTGCCGTTGACGAGGGAGAGGAAGACCTGCTGTGCAGGCGCGTTGTTGACCGAGAGATCGAAGCGCGGCTCGACCGGCTGCCCGCCCATGCTCGGCATCTCCATGCGCAGCGGCGGCAGCAGCGCCTCGCCGACCGCGGTCGGTGGCGCTTGCTCCCTGCGCTGGCCCGCCTTTGCCAGATCACCTTCGATGCGCTTGTCGAGCGCGTCGGTCTGCGGCGGCGGGTTGAGGCAGCCGCCCAGGCAGGACATCGACGCGAGAAGCAGGACCGTTGTCTGTCTCATTTTGCCGTCCCTCTTTCAATCGACTTCGCCGGAGCAGCGAGACTCGGAAACAGTTTCAGCGCCCGCTCGCCCTCGGTACCGCGCACGACGACTTCACTCTCGGTAATGCGGATGATTTCGCCGGCCGGAATGCGCGCCCCGACGGTCACCTGCTGGCCATCGATCACGGCGATGCGCCGATCCGGTGCGATCAGGATGGACTCCAGCTGCGTTCCACCGCCCGTGGGTTGTTCCCCCCGGCTTGCAGGCGCGGGCGGACGGGTCGGATCCGGAAACGGCGCGCCGAGCGCGCCCGTCGAGATGGACAGCCCGCTCGCGAGCAGCAGGACGAAGGGCTTCATACGATCAGCCACGCGCGGTCGAAGCTGACCGTGAACGCGGTCACCTTGAGAGTGACGAGCGGGTAGCTGCTCACCGAGAGCTCCGCGCGGCGCCAGTAGAGCTGGGTCGGCATGCTCTCGAGCGAGCGCAGGTACTCATAGAGATCGACGTAGCTTCCGGTGACGGTGAATTCCAGTCCATGGCGATAGAGCGTCCCTGCGCCGGGGTTGCCGCCGCCCACCGCCGCTACCGGCAGGCTCTTCAGGTCGATCAGCGCCAGCCCGCGATTACGCCGCAGCATCTCTTCGAGCATCGCGCGCATCTGCTCCGGCGGCGTGAATCGCCGCTGCTCCTCGACGACGCGGCCATCCAGGCGCGCGAACTCGTCTCGCAACGCCGCCAGCCTGGCGCGGCTCGGCGCGTCCGGATCGACCTGCACGGTTTCCAGCATGCGCGCGATCTGCTCTTGCACCGTCTGCAGCTCCTTCTGGCGCTGGCTCGTTTCCGTCGCAAGGCGCTTTTGCGTGGCGCGCAGCGGCTCGATCACGAGGAAGTTGACGAGGAAGACCAGCGTCGCGCTCAAGGCGAGGAAAATCAGCACCCGCTCGCGCAGCGTCGCCGCGTCGATGCGTTCGGCAGTGCGCTGGAGGAAGTCCTTCATTGGCCCGGGCCCTTCGCCGCAGGCTCGGCCAGCCGCAACGGCGCAACGAAGGTGAACTCGACGAATTGCGTCGGCTCGGCGACCGCGCCGCCGGCCTCCGCGCGAGGCGCGGCCGACTCGGGAAGGGATTTCGCCGCCAGCTTGAGCTCGGTGACCCGTCGGCCCTTCATCATTTCCTCGCGGCCGAGGCCCCTCAGGTACGCGGGAACCAGCTCGGCGCGCAGGGCACGCGCCTGCACGAAGAGCTCTTCTCCGGACTCGCCCACGACCAGGGTACGCAGCCACACGCCGGACAGCGCCTGGCGGCCGAACGCGGCGAGAAACGGGGAAAAACCGGTGGTATTGCCCATCTCGCCGGTGGCGAGCGCGCGCAGGGTCGACTGGCGCGCCTTGACCTCGTTCTCCATGCGCGCCAGCTCGCCCTCGAGCGCCTGGCTCTTGCCCTGGGCGGCGATGCGCGCAGCAAGCTGTCCCAGCTGGTCGCGTTCTTTCGCGAGCCGCTCCGCGGTCTGCCGGGCAGCTTGCTCGGCGGCACGCGTGCTGATGACGGCGTAAGCGCACACCGCGACAACGCCGACGACGATCAGGCCCAACGCCTGCGCCATGGCGCGCGCCGAAAAGTATCGCTCCTGCTTGAGGAAGAGCGGGTTGTAGAGGTTGATCTGCTGGCTCAGAGCGGCCTCACAGCGTCTTTGTCTCGTTGCGCAGCGCGGCGCCGAGCACGTGGAAGAGGCGCCAGGCGTCGTCCGGCGAAAGGGCGGCGTCGGGAGCGAAGTCGATCACGTCGGCGAGCCGCGCCTGCTCTACCGGCAGTCCGAGGTTCGCCGCGAGATGCGCAGCGAGGCCGGTGTCTTCCGGCTCCGGGCCGAGCACGAGCTTCGACAGGCTGACGAACGGGTGTTGGCGGTCGAGGTGGTCGAAGCTGCGCTGCAGTTCCAGCAGCACGCGATTCGCCATGTCCTGGCTGCCGCCGCGGGCGAGCTTCGCCAGCTCGTCGACCGTCACGTCGATGCGGCGGGCAAGGTAGAGCTCGCCCCGGAAATTGATCGTCAGCAGCGCGTGCTCCGCGCCGACGTACAGGAACGCCAGGCCGCGTTCGGGCTGCTCGAACAGCGCCGCGATGTTGCGTTGCGCGGTCTCGGCGATGTCGATCACCGTCAGCGGGATCTTGGCGGCGCCGAACTGCTCGATGCAGCGCTGGATGATTTCATTGCGCGCGGCGACGGCGTACATCGAATGGTTGCGACCGCCCCGTGCCGCATCCGGGGGGATGTCGAGCACGTCCACCGTCGCGTCCTCGACGTGGTAGTCGATCATGTCCTTGATGCGCCAGCGCACGGCGTTCTTCAGCTCGGGCGCGGGCACGTTCGGCGCCTCGACCATCAGCAGCTGATAGTCCGCCGCGGGAAGAAGCGTCAGGCACTGGTAGCGGCCGACTTCGAGATCGTTGGCGAAGCGCTCCAGATCCTTGGCCTCGGGGTCGGTGGCCAGGGTGCCGAAGCGCCGGATGGCGCCCTTGGCTCCGGCCGCGCAGACGCCATGGGCAAAGCTCAGCCCGCCGGCCTGCCTGGAAATCGCAAGCCAGCCCGGCTCCCGTGAACGCCGCCGCGCAAAGAGTCTTTTCATGCTCCCGATGTTTCTCGGTTTGACTTCAAATTAAAGCAATAAACGATTGTTGTCAAATGGGTTTTTTTACAAAATAGGGTGCCAGAGGAGACGAACGGCCTCGCGCGCCGGAAAGGCGGTCGGACAACGGGGTAAAAAGCCGCTAGCGGGTGATCGTGAGCTGCAGCTGCCGTTCGACGTAGCCCTGCGTCAGGCCCGCCGCCGCTGGGGTGCATGGATTGGCGTTGCAGCCGGTCACGGTGATGCGGTGCACGCTGACCGACACCGAGCCCTCCGTTTCCGTGCTTTCCGTGGTGCATGCGACCTGGGCAAAGAAACCGCTAAGGCCCTGGGTGAGCGTCAGCGTGGTCGAGCCGCAGGCTCCGCCGTTGCGCAGCAGCTGAAATGCGCCCCAGTCCAGTCCTGCGCGCGCCGCCTGATACGCCCGCGCGCCCTGCTCGTCCTGCGTGACCGCCAGGACCTGGCTGCCCGAGACGGTCACGAGATACAGGCCGACGGTGGCCAGGGTGACGATCATGAACACTGCCAGCGCCAAGGCGAAGCCCGCGCAGCGGGAAGAGGGCCGGCGCGTCATGGCACGTTGTTCACGTGGACGGAGTGGTAGAGGGTGACGGTCTCGACCGCACCGCCGGACAGTGTCCGGCTCAGATCCATCCGCAAGGTCAGCAACCCGATCTGCGGCGCCACGTTCAGGGCGTAGTCGAAAGAGCAGGCGGTGACATCACCGGCGATCAGTGCCGAACTCCCCGTCGCGAAGGCCGTCGGCTGCGCTGCCGACAGGTCGTAGCCCCAACGACGGGTCAGCGTCCCGCCGGCTGCACTGGGCGCGCAGACGTAGCTCACGGGCTCCGGCTGGGTCGCGCCGGTGGTCCGGCCCGCGACGATGAAGAAGCGCTTGCCGGTCGAGTCGTGCAGCGTCTGGTCGAGCGCCACGGCCGACGTGAAGTTGACGCGGTGCCTCGTCGTGTCGCTGACAATCGCCGAGAGGATGCGCCGGTTCAACGTGCCGGCGGTGGCGTACGCGTCCTGGTCGGTAAAGCCATAGTTGTTGAACACGATCCAGTCGCGCGTGGCGTTGACCGTCGTCGCGTCGGCGAGCGTGCCCAGCGTCATGAAACAGGTCTCGGCCGACGACCCGAAAGTCATGATGTCGGCCGTGGGGCTCCCGCAGTTGTTCGCCGTGCTCGCCCCGCCCCCCGCCGAGCGATAGCGCCCCGCGGTGCGGATCGGCATGAACTCGAGGTACTGGACGGTGGCCACGTTCGTCACCCGCACGCTATTCGGCAACGCGAGGCGGACATCGCGACCGATCCTCTGCAAGGCGTTGTCGGCAGCGTCCGTCAGGTCGGCACGGCCGGCGAGATCGACGCTTTGCCGGACCGGATTGGCGAAGTACACCGTCATCGCCAGGACGATGCCGGTGATGACGATCGCCACCACCAGCTCGATCAGCGTCACGCCGCGCGCGCGTTCAGGGCGAGTTCGGCGCATATCGCAGTCGGTAGCCTTGAAGGCTCACGGTGACGCCGGTGGGATGGGTGACCGTCACGGTGATCCGCAGCGCGTCGTTGACGTCGGCAACCGCGGGCAACTCGGCGCCGCCGCTGATCGCGGCGATCGTCACTGCAACTCGGTAGTTCGCCAGCGCAGCCAGGTTCGTTCCGTCGGCGGTCCGGATCACGACATCGGTGCAGGCTGGCGCGCCGGGTCCCATGCAGAATCCGCCGTAGTCGCCGACGTTGTCGTAGCGCGTCGTGCCGCTGTAGCGCGTCTCGCCGGCCGTTGGCACGATTCCCTGGACGGTCGCGCAGCCGGCCGTGGATGCCGCGGTATAGACGGCGGGATCGTCCGGGTCGCAGTAGGTGAAGGACTTCAGCTCGATTTCCTCGAGCAGAGACGAGGCGATCGCGAGCGCCTGCTTGCGCACCATCGGGTCGACGCTCGATCGAGTCAGCTGGTTAAACAGCGCGACCGTGCCGGCGATCCCGATGCCGAGCACGATGATGAAGATCACCACCTCGATGAGCGACATGCCGCGCGCCCGGTTCCTATTGGACAAGGCCGGTCTCCGCGTTGACTGTGACGGTCCGGGAGCCGACCGTGATGTTGCTGGCGGCGCTTGGCCGGCCGAGCCCGTTGAAAGAGAAGGTGCCGGCACTCGACGCAATCGTGACGCCGCTGGGCGCGGTGAGCGTGTAGGCGGCCGTTCCTCCGGGTTGAGTCAGGATGGTGGCGGTGATCACGCAGCTCGTGTCTCCGTAGCGAAGCTGGATGGTCGTCGTCGTCGGCACCTCGACGAAAACGCAGCGCCGCTGCGCGACGGCTTGGCGCTGGGCGTAGCGCACAGTGGCCTTCACTTGTTCATGGAACCACGTCGCCTTCGCTTCGTTGTCGGTAAAACGCGGCACGGCGACGGCCATGACGATGCCGACGATGACGATCGTGACGACCAGCTCGAGCATCGAAAACCCGCGCGCGCGCGTCATGGCCGCCCCAGCGGGTGCGCCCGGAGGATGCGCTCGCGCTCCGCGCGCATGACCGCGTCCGTCGGCGCGAGCTCGACGGCGTGCCGCGACCATTCCTGCAGGGTCGCGGCATCGGCGGGATTCGGCAGCAGCTTGCCCAGCATGCTGTGGAGAAGGATACGGCCGTACAGGGGGCGCACGTCGCGGCTATTTGCCGCAACCGAAGCGGAATACGCGGCATCGGCGAGTCGCGCCGCCGCGGGGTCGGATTGCCCGCGCGCCTGCGCGGTCCAGAACTGCCCGGCGTACCAGTGATAGCGCCAGTCGCGCGAGTCCAGCCGCCGCGCTGCTTCGAACCAGTAGGCCGCGCTCTGTCCGTCGCCGGCCTGCCATTGCTTGCGCGCATAGGTCGCCGCGCCCTCCGCGGCGACCGGCAGGGCGAGAATCCAGAAAGCGACTGTTGCTGCGCCCGCGACCGCCGCTCTGCGGAACGCCGACGGTCGCGCCGGCGCGGTCGGGACCGCAGTCCCCTGATTGCGCGCCGCCCGCAGGATCGCGTCGAACATTCCCAGCGCCGCGCCGTAGATCAGGGCGCACAGCGGAATGTAGAACGGGAAATCGCCCAGAGCATGCACCGCCATCGACGTCAGCGCGGCCAGTATCGCGATCAGCGCGACCTGCTCGCCGGGATTCAGGCGCGGAAGGCGGCGCCATGCCTGTGCGAGTGGTGAAGCGACGAGGAACAGCAGCGAAGCAAGCCCCGGCAGACCAAGCTCGAGCAGGACCTGGAGATAGTCGTCGTGCACGAAGTACGTCATGGAGCCCGCGTAGGACGGCACGGCGTCTCGCCCGGTCTCGAGAAGGTAGTAGAAGGCGTGATACCCCGCGCCGTACGCGAGCGTCGCCGGGTTGATACCCGACAGGGCCAGCGCGTACAGCTCCAGGCGCGCCCGGAACGACGCGCCCGACAGCGTTTCCCCACTGCCGCCGAGCTGCGGCACGTGCAACGGTTCGTTGATGAGCCACGCTGCTGCAGCGCCAAAAAGGAGCATTCCACCGACGATTGCAACGCCCCGGGTCTGCGGGCGTAGCCGGGCACGGTGGATCAAGAGCAGACCGAGCGCGCACGCGGCGAGCAGCGCGAGCCAGCCGCCGCGGCTCAGGGTGGCAGCCAGGACGGCGCACAGGATGGCGAGCGGAGCGATGAACGCGGGACGGCGCTCGCCCAGCAGGATCAGCACCAACCCGGGCGCGAGGACGAGGTTGATGACCGATGCGAGCGTCGCGGGAGTGACGAGCACGCCATGCGCCCTCTGCTCAACGTGCGCAAGTTGTTGCGAGATCGCCCAGCCCGCGAGCACGACGGCGAAAGCTACCGCCGTGCCGTACACCAGGCCGCGCTCGGCGGCGGCGCGCCGTCCGAACAGATAGCCGCCGAACAGCAGCGCGGCGTGGTAAGGCGCGACGACGGTGTACGAGGGGTTGGCGAAGAAATTCGTAGCTGTCATCCAGACCGCGAGAACGGCGACGCAGATCCCGAGCGCAGTGGTTCCGGACTCGCCCCGCGTCGGCATCAGTTGCGCGCTCGCCCAGAGCGCGGCGAGCGCGCCGAACCACAGCAAAGGCGATGCGTCGTTGGATCCCTGGCCGGCGAGAACCAGGGCCAGAAACAAAAGAGGGGCCGCGAGGCCCCTCCGGATACCGCCAATTCCGAGGCGCGTCAGGCGCCCGAGCAGAAGGTCGTGGCGACCGCGGTGCAGTTGGTCACTACGGCGCCCGTCGTATACGTAAAGGTCGGCGCGGCGCACGTGCCGCCGAACGTCCCGACCGTGGCGCCACCGCTCGACACGGTGATCTGACCGGTGAGGGCGGCGTAGCCGCTGGACGTCTTGTTCGACGCGTACAGCATGATGGCCGTGCTCTGCAGAGTGCCGCAGGCGGACTGGCCGACCGCCGTCTTCGCCGACGCTGAGAGGTCTGTGAATTGAGGGATCGCGACCGCGGCGAGAATGCCGAGGATGACGATGACGACGACGAGCTCGATGAGTGTGAAGCCCTTTTGCAGCGCGCGTTTCATTTCCAAACTCCCTGTCTTGTGTGTGCCGTTAGGTACAGAACGTCGCCGAGAGCGGCGTGCAGTTGACCGCGGTGCCGTTCGTCGGCGTGAAGATCGGTGCGGCGCACGAGCCGGTGAAGGTACCCGCGCTGGTCGTGCCGCTCTGCACGGTCACCTGGGAATTGATGCTCGCATAGGGCGTAGGCGTCTGCGACGAGCCATAAAGCATGACCGCCGTGCTCTGCAGCGCGCCGCAAGCGGCCTGGCCGACCGCCGTCCTGGCGGAACCCGAAAGATCGGTGAACTGCGGGATCGCGACCGCGGCAAGGATGCCGAGGATGACGATCACCACCACCAGTTCGATCAGCGTGAAGCCTTTTTGCAGCGTGCCAAGCATGTGTCCCTCACCCCTGCGGTACGAAGACTACCGATTTGGCGGAGTGTCCTGTGTAAAAGAAGATTTGTCAAGAAAAGCAACGACGTCCGATCGATAGTGCAAGAGAAACGTGAAAAAGTTACACAAGCCGCTTCATCTCCAAACGCCGCCCAGGAACGATCTATTCCCAGGTAAACGGGCGACTTGCCCGAAAGGTGTATGCCGCTCCCTCCCGCACGAGCCGAAAGCGCAGGGCGAGCTCGCCGCCTTCGGTACGGAGGCTCGAGCGCAGCCGCGGCACGTAAACGAGCTCCGCGTGCTCGCTGTCATAGGCCCACTGGCCGGAGGCTAGCGTCGAGAGGTCGGCGTTGCGAGCGAAGTTGGGGGGCGCAGCGCCGGCGACGTCGAACGGATTTCGCTCCGTCACGTCCTTGGGGCCCGGCCGCTGGTCGAGGAACGACTGAGCGAGTCTGACGTTGATCGCGCCGCTGGTGTTGATCAGCGTGGCCTGCATCGCCACCCGCTCCGCGACTTCCATGTAGCCCAGCATGTAGTGCGCGAAGACCGTGAGGAAGATGCCGACGACGCCGGCAAAGATGCCCGCTTCAAGCTTGGTCAGGGGGCGACGGCCGTACATCGCACTACTGCTTCATGAGCATGACCTTGCCGAGCTGCCACATCGGCAGGAAGACGCCGAGCGCGAGGATGAGCACCAGGATGCCGAGCGCGATAGTGATGATCGGCTCGATGTTGGCGGCGAGATTCTTGATCTCGTAGTCGACCTCGCGCTCGTACATGTCGGCGATCTCGGTCAGCAGGTCGTCGATCTCTCCCGTCTCCTCGCCGACGGCGATCATCTGCAGCACCACCGGCGTGAAGACGCCGGTGGTCACCGCGGTGCGCAGCAGGCTCTCGCCGCGCTCCACGCCTTCGCGCATCTGCTCGACGCGGCGCGCAAGGAAGCTGTTGTCGACGACCGCCGCAACGACGGTGAGCCCCTGCACGATGGGGACGCCGGCACGACTGGCGAGGGAGAATGCGCGCGCGAAGCGCGACAGGGTCGATTTGAAGATGATCGGACCGACCACGGGGATCCGCAGCTTGAGCCGGTCCCACTTGTAGCGGCCCTGCTCGGTGCGCGTATAGGACACGAACGCCAGCACGGCGCCGACCATCCCGGCGAGCAGAAACGGCCAGGCGGTGAGAAAGAAGTCCGAGACGCCGATCAGGACCCGCGTAAGAATCGGCAGTTCCACCTTGCTCGCCTCGAAGATCTTGGCGAAGGCCGGGATGACGAAGAAATTGACGATGGCGATCGCCGCCGAGACGACGACGATGACGATGGTGGGGTAGCGCAGCGCCGTCTTGATCCGCTCGCGCACCTCGCGCTCGAACTCGAGGTAGCTGAACAGCCGGTCGAATGACTCCTCGAGCTGGCCGGTGGTTTCGCCGACCCGCACCACGCTGATATAGAACTCGGAGAACACGTCCGGGTGGCGGCGCATGGCGGTCGACAGCTCCCGCCCGGCGTCGAGGCTGACCCGCAGGTCCGAGATGATGCGACGCAGCGTCGTATTGGTGGCGGATTCCTGCAGGCCGGCGAGCGCGCGCAGGATGGGCACGCCGGCCTTGAGCAGCGTGTACATCTGGCGCGAAAAGAGCATCGTGTCGACCAGCGTGACGCGCGGCTCGAGCAGCTTCGCCAGCGCGCCAGTCTCGTCGCTCGGCGACTTGGCGTGCGTGAGACGGATGTCGACCGGCGTGACGCCGGTGGTGAGCAGTTGGTCGGCGACCGCGCCCTGGTCGACGGCGTCCAAGGTGCCGGTCACGAGCTCGCCTCTGGCGCTGCGGCCTCGGTAGGCGTAGACCGGCATCTATTCCTCGAGCTGGACGGCGACCTTCATCGCTTCGGAAACAGTGGTGCGCCCGGCGAACACCAGCGCGAGCGCCCGGTCGGTCATCGTCCTGCCCTGCAGATGCGGCTTCGCCGCCTGGAGGAACGCGTTCGGATCGGCGGTGTTGGCGGCACGCACCAGGTCGGGCGTCATTTCCAGCATCTCGTAGACGCCGGTGCGGCCCGTATAGCCGATGCCGTTGCAATGCGTGCAGCCCTGGCCGCGCCGATAGCGATGGCCGGGCTGGCGCGGCCCGACGACCGCCTCCAGCCAGCGGACCTCGTCGGCCGCGGGCTCGATGTCCTGGGCGCAGCTCTCGCAGATGAGCCGCACCAGGCGCTGCGCCACGACCGCGTGGATCGAGGTCGCCACCATGTAGCTCGGCGCGCCCATGTCGATCAGGCGCAGCGGCGTGCTCGCGGCGTCCTTGGTGTGCAGCGTCGAGAACACCAGATGCCCCGTAAGCGCCGCGCGCAAGCCGATCTGCGCGGTTTCCTCGTCGCGGATCTCGCCGACCAGGATCACGTCCGGGTCCTGGCGCAGGGTCGAGCGCAGCACGCGCGCGAAACTGAGATCGATCTTCTCGTTCACCTGCACTTGCGTGATGCCGGCCAGGCGGTACTCGACCGGGTCCTCGACCGTGATGATCTTGCGGTCGGGGGTGTTGAGCTCGGCGAGCGCCGCGTAGAGCGTGGTGGTCTTGCCGCTGCCGGTCGGGCCGGTGACCAGCACCATGCCGGCGCTGCGGCGGATGATCTCGCTGAAGCGCTCGCGGATGTCGTCCGGGATACCGAGGCGATCGAGCGACTGCACGGTCGCCTTGCGATTGAGAAGCCTCAGCACCACTGTCTCGCCGTACTGGCAGGGCATGGTCGACATCCGCACGTCGATCTTCTGGTCGCGCACGCTG
>Ga0134121_10002575_pt1 | contig 15589 bp, 11 predicted proteins | sample KB301_FD_96463 | JGI IMG/M metagenome (GOLD analysis project Ga0134121, IMG submission 96463) | Terrestrial soil microbial communities without Nitrogen fertilizer from Kellogg Biological Station, Michigan, USA - KB3-0-1 | ecosystem: Environmental > Terrestrial > Soil > Unclassified ... | reverse complement strand
CTATTGGCAGCGGATGATACCAGAGGGGAAAAGAAGACGCAGGAAATTCAGGGAACAGGAGTATTAATTCCCCAATAGTCGACGAATTTCATTTATCGGCCGCGGTTTGCCCAGCCTGGGTATGTGCCGCATGATCTCGTCAAAGGACGTCAGGCCCTGCAGGCCTTTCTGGATCGCATTTCACTTCTTGGATATGCGCAATGGTAGGCACGGGACATCAGCGGCGATATCAAAAACAGCGTGGAGCCTTGGAAAAAGCGCTGTCGAAAGTCACTTTTCTTGTGGCAGACTCTTCGAACGTATTCCAATTAGAGATTGTTGCCTTTCTGCAGCAGCGGTTACTCACCGACGCTGCAGTCTGAGCAAAGCCGTAACTGAAAAGGACGTCAGAATACTCAAGTGGATAAGGAATATCTCCAGCGCGGTCCATGGAGAGTGCGGATACCGCTCGTGCGTTAGCGGATTGTACTCCTGGACAGGAGAAAAACGTGGCGGCACGCGCGGTCCAGTTTCAGTTTTATGGCCCGGACAAGTCAGTTGAAGCAGAAATCCGGAGTGCTCTCTCCCGGACGGGCATCTCGCTCTCTTCACGAGACAACAATCCGGAAAACCTCAACGGTCTCTTCTGCTTCACCCAGATCAACGACGAATTATTCCGCGCCCTTTATCATTTCCGCATCCCGTCGGGCTGCCGTGTTATCGTCCTGGCGGACGGCGAGCAAGGAGAATGGAGTGGATCTCGAAGGATTGGCCGCGCTGGACGGCAGACTCTATGCCGGTTTTCGAGGGTGTTGCGGAATGGGGAAAACGTTCGAACTCAAGAGAAGGCCGGAATCACGACTTTCCTGATGCCGCGAATGCGATGGTGTTTTCTGTGCGCGCGAATCGCGTTGACGCTGGATTGCAATAGACCATGCCGCCCCTTCTTAACATGGATCGATCGATGGTTTCGAGCAACTGCACCACCCGGAGGCCCGACAGACCGTCATTGATTGGGGTCTTGTTGTTCGTGACGCAATCGACGAAGTACTCCATCTCGTGGGCCAGCGCCTCACCCTGTTCCAGACGGGGGATACACAAATCGCCGGCGCGATAGCTGACGCGCAGCTCATGTTCGCTGGTGGCATTGGATCGTTCAACGCCTTTGTCGTAAATCTTGATCTTCTCGTCGGCTTCCAGGTCATTCCAAACGAGCATCTTTTTCTCGGCGCCGATCATGGTGCTCCTCACCTTAACCGGTGAAAGCCAGTTGACGTTCAGATGTGCGATCACTTTGTTTGCAAAATAGACGGTGATGAAGGCGATATTCTCAACCCCGTTCACATGTTTTTCGCCGGTCGCCACCACTGCCTCGGGCTTGCCATGAATCAGATAGTCCATGATCGAAAGATCGTGGGGAGCCAGATCCCAAACCACGTTGGCTTCATGCTGGAAAAGACCGAGGTTCACCCGGGTCGAATCGTAGTAGTAGAGAGTCCCGAGCACATTATCTTCGATCAATTCGCGAATCTTGCGTACGGCAGGGCTGAAGATAAAGGTGTGGTCCACCATGATGAGGAGATTTTTCCGCTCTGCGAGTTCGATCAATTCCTCCGCTTCGGAAGCGGTTCTGGTAAACGGTTTCTCGACGAAAACATGTTTCCCTTCTTCCAAAGCTCTCTTCGCGAGAGAAAAATGGTGGGAGATCGGAGTCACGATGGCGACCGCGTCAATTTCCGGGCTATTGAGGATGTCCGAAGGGTCTCGCGTGACAGCAACGGAAGGGTAGCTGCGGTGAACCCGTTCCAAAGCCTTGGGATTCATGTCGCAGACCGATACAACCCTGGCATTGGGAGTGCTATGAAAATTGCGGACGATATTGGGTCCCCAATATCCGTACCCAATGACACCGATACCCAACGTCGGATGCTTCCTGCTGTTATCTTCCACCAGTCGCACTTCCATTGCCCGTCCCTACCTTTCTGCGGCCACCAATTCCTGATTTCCGTCCGGATTCCCGGATACGATCAAATGGCGGAACTCTCCGGCGTCCTCTCGAAGTTCGGTTAGAAGCTGTGAAACCTGGCAGTCCCTGTGCGGTTTCAGAATGCAGCGCAGATAGGTATCTGGCTGCGCGTTCGCCAGACAGGCCATGTTTGCGGCTGTGATTCGATGCACAACGGCAAAATGATCCGGATCTGTCAGTACGGGGAATCGGGTTTCCAGGAACACCACGTTATAGGTCCCGTGGAAATACACTCGAACGGCGCTATCGAGATCGTGAACGATCGCGGCTGCGTATCCTTCACGCATCAACGTGGGCTTCAGACCGCATGGAGCCACTAAGCCTGCAACAATGACGACGTCACGTCTTGGGGTCTTCCTGGCTATGGAGAGAATGGATTCCGTATTGGACGGGACGCACTCGATGGCCCCTCTGCCCCGCACTTCCTGCAACATCACTGACGAGGGCGAATTCGCCATCATACAAAGGCGTGAAGTATTCAGGTGCCTGGGAACTCTCGTATAAAGTTCATGCAGGATGGCGCGAGCGGCGGAGGCGCGCACGCGTGCGCCCATTAGAATCACGTCAAAACGAAACGCCCGGAGCAGGCGGAGAGCGTCTGGGGCATCGATTGCGACTTGCACATGGCAACCCCGCCATTGAAGCAGTTGACCTAGTTTGTTTGCGTAAATGCTCTCGAATTCAATTACAAGAACTTCCATAAGGTTGCGCTTCAGGATCCCCTGCTCTCAATATTCGATTCCTAGAGCACGGCCGCTTCCAATTGAAAACGGGCGGATGCCTGGATGAATGGAAGCAACAAAACTAGCAGTTTGCACATGGGCGGCCTACCCGTGAAATCCCCAGTTCCTCTGAAAAAAATCGCTAGGATTGCCCAACACATATGTCGTGTCGCGAGTATTAGTGCTATGGTTCGAAACCACAAAAGCGCATTGCACTACCACTTTCCGGAGCCCCGATGAAAAAGAAAAATCCTAAAGACGGCGAGCGGAAAATCGGCAGTGGCAAACCGGAAAAGACACGCAAAGCGCCTTCGGTGCGGGCCGCTACAAAGCACCCGCAAACGAAAGTTCCATCCGTTCCGCGAAAACCTGTCGCAGTCGTAGGTATCGGAGCTTCGGCTGGCGGATTGGAGGCCATCAAACAATTACTTCAGTCGCTGCCCGCCACTACCGGAATGGCATTCGTGTTCGTTCAACACCTGGAGGCGCGGCACGAGAGTATGCTGACGTCGATTCTCTCAAACTCAACAGAGATGCCGATCGCCGAGATCAAGGATGGCACCCCCGTGGCACCGAATCATGTGTACGTCATTCCCCCGAACGCCGATATCCGCCTGGTGGATGGAGTGCTTCACGTCTTTGGGAGGAAAGCGCCACGCGGACGGCATCTGCCGATCGATGATTTCTTTCAGTCGCTGGCCGAGGATCAAGGGGCCAAAGCCATTGGCGTGATTCTTTCCGGCACGGCTTCGGACGGAACGCTGGGCCTTCGGGCCATCAAATCGGATGGAGGCATTACGTTCGCGCAGGAACCGGAAACCGCCAAATTCGATGGCATGCCGGCGAACGCTATCGCGGCGGGCTGTGTGGATTTCGTGCTTCCTCCAAATCGTATCGCCATTGAACTGGCTGAAATCAGCCGCCATCCCTACGTTGGTTTATCGCGAACGGAGGAGGCCGTACCCGTCCTGTCGGCGCTGGAGGAAGAGTGGTTGCGGGTTTTCGAACTTTTGAAAGCCGCCTCGAGCGTGGACTTTACGTATTACAAGAAGCCCACGATCAAACGCAGAATCGCCCGCCGTATGGCGCTGCACAAAATCGAGCAATTGAGCGAATACGTCAAGCACCTCGAATCCGATCCGGCGGAACTCGACGCCCTCTACCAGGATATCCTGATTCACGTCACGAACTTCTTCCGGGAACCCGGCGTTTTTCGCGCCTTTCAGAGCAGGTTTCTGCCCCGCATCCTCGCCGCCAAGCCGGCCGGCGAGCCCATCCGGATCTGGTGCGCCGGCTGCTCGACTGGCGAAGAAGTCTATTCATTTGCAATTTGCGTTTTCGAGAATCTGGCGAGGCGGGCATCGGCTCCTCCCGTTATGATCTTCGGCAGCGATGTCAGCGAGCAGGCGATTGAAAAGGCTCGTACAGGAATCTATCCGGCTGCTGCGCTCTCGCAGCTCACGCCCGAACGCCGGCGCCGGTTCTTCACAAAGGTGAATGGAAATTACCAGGTCAATGCCAACATCCGCGATGTGTGTGTATTTGCCCGTCACGATCTCACCAGAGATCCGCCGTTCTCCCGGCTGGATGCCGTCAGTTGCCGCAATGTCCTGATCTACCTCGAGCCGGTATTGCAGAGACGGGTCCTTACGTCGTTCCATTACGCTTTGAAGAACACGGGAGTTCTGTTGCTGGGCAGATCGGAGACCCTGGGAGGCTACACGGATCTTTTTTCGATTGTGGATCGGAAGAATAAATTCTTCTCGCGAAAGGCATCCACCGAGATCGTCTATAAGATGGACCCGGCGGCGCCGGACCGGGTATTGCACCCCAGAAAGGCCCATGCCGAAGTAAAGTCTGCGGCTGTCTACGACCTCGAAAAAGTAGCGGACCGGCTCGTCTGGGAAAACTACGCGCATGCTGGATTGGTCGTGGACAGCGACCTTCAGATACTGCACTTCCGTGGAGACACCAGCCCTTATCTGCGCCCAATGTCCGGCAAGGCAACCTTCCATCTGCTCAGAATGATGCGGGATGAACTCGTGTTTGACCTGCGAGCCGCGATCCAGAGAGTGCGCCGGACCGGAACCCCCGTCCACCGTGAGTCCATTCGAATCAAAACCAACGAAAACCAGCGCGATGTCATCATCAGTGTTTTCCCTCTCACCGGTCCGGCCCGCGAAAAGTTTTTTCTCGTCGTGTTTGATGAAGCGAGCCAAACCGCCGAACCGCCCGCTAAAGTGCGCAAACCCGCGAAGGCGGAGGTTCGAGAGACGCTCAAACTGAAGAGCGAATTGGCGCGAACGCGAGAGTATCTGCAGGCGAACATTCAGGACCAGGAATCCACCAACGAAGAATTGAAGACGGCGAATGAGGAAGCTCTTTCCAGCATGGAAGAGCTGCAGAGTTCCAACGAAGAGCTGGAAACGGCCAAGGAAGAGCTGCAATCGAGCAATGAGGAACTGGTCACGCTCAACGAGCAGATGATGATGCGGAACACTGAGCTGAGCCACCTTACCGATGACTTGAGCAACGTCTTCGGCAGCGTTCGAATCCCCATTCTGATTCTGGGAGACGATGGCCGCATCCGCCGCTTTACGCCGACGGCGGAAAAGCTCCTCAATCTCATGCCCGGCGATATCGGCCGGCCAATCAGGAACATTCGGCTGGGCCTCGATGTTCCGGGTCTGGATGACATGATCGCACTGGTGCGGAAGAACGGAACAGAGCTACAGCAGGATGTGAAGGCGGTTGACGGTAACTGGTACTCCGTTCGTCTGTCCCCATACCGCACGAGGGACCAGAGAATCAATGGCGTTGTCATCGCGTTTGTCGACATTCATGAGTTGAAACAGGGAGAAGAAGACCTGCGGACGGAAATAAACCTCACGTCGGCAATCCTGGACGCATCCGCGAACGATTTGCTCGTGGTGGTTCTGGACCGTGAAGGACGCATCGCGCGTTTCAATCGTGCGTGCCAGGCGCTTACGGGTTATTCCCTGGAGGAGGTCCGCGGAAAACACATCTGGGATTTTCTCGTGCCGGCCGATGAGGTTCCTCTGGCAAAAGCCGCCTTCGATGAAGTGCATGATGGTAGCCCAGTCCGGCGCGAGTACCACTGGCGCTGCCGTGATGGCGGCACGAAATTGATTTCGTGGTCCAACATGATGAGCTCGACGAATGGTTCCGTGGATTATGTGGTTGGTACGGGCTTCGATGTGACCGAGCGCATGGAGAGCAGGCAACAGGTTCAGGAAAAGGAGGCCACCGTCCATGCCCTGCTCGAATCGGCGGCGCAGGCCATTCTCGCCGTCAACGAAGAGGGCCGAATAGTTCTGGCAAACGCTGCAGCGGAGACCATGTTTGGCTACAGCCGGGAGGAGTTGATCAATCTGACGGTCGCAAAGCTTATTCCGGAACGCCTTTCCAATCCGCGGGCTCGTCACTGTGCCAACTGGTTTTCACCTCCGGAACGCCGGCGTACGGATGAGGCTCAAAATCTGATTGCGCGCCGCAAAGATGGGACAGAATTTCCTGTGGACGTCACCCTGAGCCAAATACAGACCCGGGACGGAATTCTGGATGTCTGTTTTGTTTCAGATATCACGGATCGTTACCACCATGAATCCGCCATGCTCGAATACCAGAAGCAATTGCAATCGCTGATTTCCAGACTCCTGTCGGTCCAGGAAAGTGAAAACAAGATCGTCGCGCGCGAGCTGCACGACGACCTCAGCCAGAGGATCGCCGCGTTGAGTATTGAGATATCCATGCTGCCGAAGCAGGTTGAGGATTCCCCGGAAATGCTGTTCGAACGGGTCCGGGATCTGGGCCATCGAATCGGTTCCATGGCCGAAGATGTTCATCGGATGTCCCGCCAGCTCCATCCGGCGATACTCGACGATCTGGGCCTGGCGGTTGCCCTGCGAGAGGAATGTATCGGTCTCTCGAAGAGACTGGGTATTTCCGTCCAGTTTCAAGCCGACAACGTGCCGGCGTCCATTGCATCGGACATTTCCCTGTGTCTCTTCCGCGTGGCGCAGGAAAGCCTCCGCAATATCGGAAGACACGCGGAAGCAAAAGAGGTGCAGGTGTATCTGGCGAGATTCGGAACGGATCTCGTTCTCACCATCGATGACACGAGCGATGGCTTCGATATCGAAGTCGCCCGCGGTAAGGGAGGCCTGGGTCTCATCAGCATGGAAGAGCGAGTGAAGCTGGTCCACGGTGATTTTGAAATCCACTCCCAGTCCGGAGAGGGAACCCGCGTCGAGGTTCGTGTCCCGCTGGAAAGGGCGGGTCTGTGAAAGTCTGCCGCGTATTGTTAGCAGATGATCACGATATCGTCATCGAGGGTCTGCGCCGGCTGTTGGATCAGCCCGACATGGAGATCGTGGGCACTGTCGGGGATGGACGCGCCCTCATCACTGCAGTCGAAAAGCTTCGACCTGACGTCATCGTGACGGACGTATCGATGCCTCTGCTGAACGGTATTGACGCCGCAAGGCAGATCCGAAAACTTCATGCGGGGTTGCGAATCGTTTTCCTCACCATGCACCCGGAAGTTGGCTATGCCGTCAATGCCCTGGCCATGGGCAACTGTGGTTACGTTCTGAAAAGCTCCGCGGCCGACGAACTGATCGACGCCATACACGCCGTGCTTCGAGGCGATTCCTATGTGACTCCCCGGATTGCGGGCTCCGTGATCGAACACCTTCGAAATCAGAATTCCGTTGCAGCCAATGTTGAAATGAGCGATCGGGAAAGGCAAATTCTTCAGTTGATCGCCGAGGGACGAACGTTCAAGGAGATTGCCACCGTTTTGAATATTTCCCCTCGAACAGTGGAGTTCCATCGCAATCGGATCGCGGACAAGACGGGCCTCCGAACGACGGCGGAACTGGCGCGCTACGCCGTCCGCATTGGGGTCATCGACGAATAAGCGGCAATCGCCGCCACCGTGTCATTGCCATGCTGTTGATCGTTTGTCCAAACCTGGCCGTAGACCGCATTCTGGAGGTTCCAAACTTCCGGGCGGCTGCGGTTCAACGCAGTACTCCTGCGATTGTGCAGCCCGGAGGGAAGGGAAGCAATGTGGCCCGCGTTTTCCGCCAGCTGGGGGGAGAAGTCGCTCTGGCCGGTTTCGCCGGCCGGCGCAACTCTCATCACATTACCGAGCCACTCCGGAATCTCGGCATTCATGTGGACGTCGTGGAGGCCTTCGATGAGAGTCGCACCTGCACCATCATTCTCGATCTTGCAAGTAATCGCCACCCGACAGTTATCAACGAGGAAAGTCCGCTCCTGGAAAGCAATGCTGCCGAGCGTCTTCTTCGGATCGTGGATGAGTGGCTTCCGCGCGTCACCGCGGTGCTCGTCGATGGAAGCCTTTCCCAAGGACTGGACGACGATTTCTATCGTTACATTCTCGAACGCGCGCGCAGTTCCGGCAAGTTTACCGCACTGGATGCCGCGGGCGCCGCGCTTGCCGAAGGCATTCGGGCCCGGCCGGACTTCCTGAAGATCAACGCGCAGGAGTTTGGAGACCTTGTTGGTGTAAGCCAGCCCAATACGCAGAACATGCTGGAATACCTCAGTGATGCCCGCGATCGGCTGGCGCATCACACTGCCATCACTTTCGGTGAAGCGGGAGCGATACTGAGCGCCGGCGGTGGCTTTTGGCAGGCGGCTCCGCCTGAAATCTTCAGCGCGAATCCTATCGGCGCCGGGGATGCATTTGCGGCAGGCTATCTTTACGAGTTCATGAAAAGCGGGGATATGGAACGGTCGTTTCGGCTTGCACTGGCTGCTGCCGCCAGCGATGCGAGCACCGTGCGGCCCGGCCACATTATTCCTGACGACGTGAAGTCTCTTGCCGCGTCGATTGACGTGGATCAGCTCTAAGCGGACTGGAACGGGGCGCGTGCGTGCGGCGCGTCATTTGCTTAACGGATTCCTGACAGAGACTTGTTTTCCCCCTAACCCAAGTGTGTTGCAATGGTGCGAATTATGGCAGCCCGGCGCTCGTGGGGCGAGACTTCCCGCATCAGACTGTTTGTGATGTTCCTTGTAGTGCTGCTTCCCCCCGCGGCCACACTGATCTGGCTGGGGTTTGGGCTGCTCGAGCGGGATCGTATTCTCCAGACGCAACGGGAAATCGAAATCATGGAAGCCGCGGCGGAAGCGACCACGCGTTCGTTGGCGCAATCTCTGGTCGAAGTGGAGCGATGGTCCGCCACGGAGCCGCTCCCTGAAGGCGCTCTCGGTATCAGCGTCTCTTCAACCGATGTGCGGAGCTATCCAGCCGGCCGTATCCTCTGGACACCCTGGCGCCCGCCTCTACCGGAGTACGCGAGCCAACCCTTCATCAACACTGAAAAGGATGAGTACCAGGGCAATCCCGAATCCGCCTTGCGTGTCTACCGGGAGCTGTCACGCTCTACCGACTCCTCCGTGCGAGCCGGCGCCCTTCTTCGTGCGGCTCGCGTCGAGAGCAACCAGAAGAAGATTGACCGGGCGCTGGAGGACTACCGGAGTTTGGCCGCGATCCGCGGGATTGGAGTCGAAGGCGTACCCGTAGACTTCTCAGCACGCAAAGCGATCTGCGGCGTGCTGTCGGATTCCGGCAGGAAGCAGGAACTCCACGAACAAGCCCGGAAATTGGAGACCGATTTTCTCGCGAGACGTTGGGCACTGGACCGATTCGACTGGGAACTCGCCGCCAAACAGATCGAGCAGTGGACCGATCGCCCATTGCCGATTTCCGGCGACCAAAAAACGCTCTCCTCCGCGGCACAATGGCTTTGGGAAAAGTCGCGAAGCGAGGCACTGCCGCCCTCAAACCGTCAGAGTCTATTTCTGGATGCCACTCCCGTGACGCTCCTCTGGCACACGGAGACATCGCAGAATCAGGCGCCACAGTTGGTAGCGGTACTCATCCCGTCCGCGCTTCTTCAGACCTGGATGAAGCGGGCTACCGAGGCGGGCCTCGCGAAGGAGGCGCGCCTCACGCTGCTCACCAGCTCCGGCGAGTTGCTTGCAGGCGAGCAGCCTTACACGAACGCGCTAAGGCGCAATTCGGTCGAGACCGGACTGCCGTGGGTCCTGGCGCTTAGTGCCACTGGCAGTTCAAGCGCGGCTGCAGACTTCGCGGCGCGCCGCCGGCTCCTTGGCGCTGGGCTGGCAACGATCATTCTGTTGCTCGGTGGAAGTGGATATTTTCTGTGGCGCGTGATTGAACGGGAATTGGCAGTGGCCCGCCTCCAGACGGAATTTGTCGCCGCAGTGTCCCATGAATTCCGGACACCTCTGACCTCATTGAGTCATGTGACGGAGCTTCTGGAGGAGGACGACGGGCTTCCCCCTGGTCCAGAAAAAGAGCGGCGGAAAACGTTTTACGCCGCGCTCGGACGCAATACAAAGCGGTTGCACCGGCTCGTGGAGTCCCTGCTCGATTTTTCGCGCATGGAGACCGCAAGGAAACCCTGGAACCTTCAATCGATAGACCCGGGCGCGCTGGTGGCGAGAGTTGCCTCGGAATTCCAGAAAGAAGTGGAGTCGCGTGGTGTTCAGATCGAATTCGCCCAAGGGCAACCCGGTGTACTCAGCCTGCGTGCCGACGCGGCCGCTCTCGGCCATGCGCTGTGGAACCTGCTCGATAATGCCGTGAAGTATTCGCCGGAACCGTGCGCCGTCCATGTGTCGGTGGGACTTCATCCGCACGGAATCGCTATCTCCGTGAGGGATGAAGGAATGGGAATCCCCGCTATCGAGCGCCGCGACATCTTTCGCAAGTTCGTTCGGGGAAAGAAGGCTAGTCAACTTGGAATCAAGGGTACGGGGCTTGGCTTGGCGCTGGTGTCCCATATTGTCGAGGCGCACGGCGGCGCCGTTGAGCTGGAATCGGAGGAAGGCAAGGGGAGCACGTTCCGGTTAGTGCTGCCCGCTGCTTAGAACGTATGGCGCGCATTCTCATTGTCGAAGACGAGCCCGACATCGTCATGAGTCTCCAGGAGGACATGCGACGCCAGGGCTATGAAACCGAAGTCGCCACCGATGGTGAGAACGCCGTGCGGCAGGGTCGGGAGGGTAAGTGGGATTTGATCCTGCTCGACGTCATGCTGCCGAAAATGGACGGGTTCGACGTGTGCCGGGAATTACGCCGGGCGGGCGTCACGACGCCGATCATTCTCCTGACTGCGCGGTCGCGGGAAGCCGAGAAAGAGGTCGGGCTCGATTCAGGCGCCGACGATTACGTCACCAAACCTTTCAGCATTCGGGAGCTTCGCGCGCGTGTCCGCGCCCAACTGCGCCGGTCCGCTGCGGCAGCAGAAACGAAGGAGAAGCAGGCCTACCGATTCGGCAATTGTGAAGTGGACTTCGACCGGGCCGAGTTGCGGCGCTCAGGCAAGAGGGTGGAACTCACGGCGTTTGAGCTTCGCTTGCTGGATGTATTCCTCCGCAACCGGGGCCGCTTGCTCAGTCGAGACCGTTTGATCGAAGCCGCATGGGGGCCGGGTGTGGCGATCACAGATCGAGCAGTGGACACACACGTCTTCAACTTGCGACGGAAAATCGAGCCGGTCCCGGCCAAGCCGCGGTTTCTGGTGGGTGTGCGCGGACTCGGCTACCGATTCGAATCGGAAAATTAACGCACTCTTGACACTGCGCCACTACGCCGCTGACAACGCATGCGCACACTGGCTCCGGAGGTTGAGATATGAAACGGAATACAAAGTGGTTCGCTGCGGTGATTGTGGCGGCATTGGTGGCGATAACCGGCGAATCGTTTCTCGCGCAACAGACGAATTCCCAGTCCGTGAAGGACGAAGTTGCCCTTCGTGCCGCGATGGAACGGGAAACCGTGCAGGGCGACTTGAAAGGGGCTATTGAGCAGTACAAGAAAATCGCCGAGAGCAAGGACCGCTCGATCGCCGTTCGTGCGCTTGTCCAGATGGCCGGGGCGTATCAGAAGCTGGGCGATGCGGAGGCGCGAAAAGTCTATCAGCGTATCGTGCGCGACTACGCGGACCAGAAGGACGCGGTGTCCTTGGCGCAGGCGCGCCTGGGTAGTGCTCCGGCGGTCGCGAGCGCGAAGGGTTACCAGATGGTATGGAACGGATCCAACATAGCGGACTCTGATCGCGTGTCTCCCGACGGCAGGTTCATCACTTCCACCGGTCTTGCGACGAGAGGAAGTCGTTTGACGGTTCATGATGTTGCGGCGAATACGGATCGCGAACTCACCCGTCCCACGAGCACTCCGGAGTGGGCGGCATCCGCGGCGATTTCCAGGGATGGCAAGCAAATCATATACGAATGGTGGGATGAGAAGCCCCCAGCCTTTGCCGGGATCCGCATTGCCGAATTGCATGAGAGCGGATTCCTGGAACCTCGCGAATTTTTCCGCCCGGATTACGGCGTCTACAACATAGATGGACTTGACTGGTCACCCGATCGCAAATGGGTCGCGGTCGCAATCCGACGCAAGAACAAACCCGCCCAGCTTGGATTGATCGCCGTGGCAGACGGCTCCTTCCGCGTCTTAAAATCCATTGACTGGAACGGCTCCGAGACTCGAAGGGTGGCAAGGATCTTCTTCTCGCCTGATAGCAGGTACATCGCTTATGACCTGCCGGCCACTGTCGTCAGTCCACAGCGCGATGTGTTCGTGCTCCCCATCGATGGAGGCCGTGAAATCTCAGCAGTTGTGCATGGTGCAGATGATGCCGTCATGGGGTGGTCCCCTGACGGCACACGGCTGCTGTTCAGCAGCGATCGAACCGGCTCGGTGGACTTATGGGCGTTGCCGTTTGCGAACGGGCAAGCACAGGGGGCGCCTGAACTGCTCAAATCCAGTATTGGGCCGAGTTCCTCGCTGGGTGTGACGGCTGCAGGCGCTCTGTACGTTTACAAACGAGTCAGCACCCGTGACATCACGGTTGCTCCTATCGATCTCGAGGCGGGCAAACTCGTCAGGCCTCCGGTCAGCTTCACGCAGGGCTTCGTCGAAGGACCCAAAAATTCAAATTGGTCGCCGGACGGAAAATTCCTGGCTTATCCGGCATGTTACAACCGCTGCATTGTGATTCGAACCGTCGCCACGGGTGAAGTACGGCAATTGCCGCTCACCCTGAACTTGGCTTATGTCCCATTTTGGTCAGCGGACGGCCGCTCGCTTCTGATCGTTGGAGGAGATCCCGAGTTGAGTGAACGCAGGGGAATTTACCAGGTCGACACGCAGTCGGGCGAGGCGAAGGCCGTGGTCCTTGGTGACGGAATCGGCGGGGATTTGCGATATTCGCGGGATGGAAAAAAGTTGTATTTCTATCGCAATAGCGAGTTTGTCGAGCGGGACCTGGCGTCCGGAGCAGAACGAATTGTCTATACGGATACAGGGGCGGTTGGAGCTCTCTCGCCTGACGGTCAGTACTTCGCCGTGATGCACAGGGACCCGTCCCCAAACACGGTCAGTCTCCTTCTCGTACCGGTCGCCGGAGGCCCGCCACGTGAGTTCCTCCGCCTGACGTCTCCGGAAGGGTTTGGGTGGCGGAGTCCTGTATGGACGCCCGACGGCAGCGCTGTGATCTTCGATAAGAACACCGGTTCTCGCAGGGAACTCTGGCTGGCCCCAGTTACTGGAGGCCCGCCACGCAAGCTCGACATCGACCCGGATATCTGGCTCAAGGGAGCTGGAGGTGGAGGGGAACAGGGCTTCAGCCTGTCTCCGGATGGCCGCAGTATCGCCTTCCAGATGGGGATCACCTCCTATGAAGTCTGGGCGCTCGAGAACTTTCTGCCTGCGCCGAACACGAAGAAGTGACGGTGATGCAAGATAGAGGGACGGACTCCGTGTTCGCGCAGTCCGGAATGAGCTGTCCGTCCCGGTTCGTGCCCAGCCGTCGTTCAGCATCCTAAACCTAAACGAACAACCCGTCCGAATGCATACCGGGATGGTCGGCAGATCGCCTTTGTAGCCGAAGCCGTCACGGCGGATTTGCAGCAACTGATGGCAAAGGCACATGAGGAGCGGGACGTCGTTAACTTTGAAGTATCAGTCCATCTTTCATTTCATCTTAAGGAGTTGAGTTATGAGCATACGAACAAATTTGAAACCAGCGATTATTGTCGTGTTTCTGACCTTGTTTTCGCTGACCGTGACCTCAGCGACGCAAGCCGCGCCGCCGGTCATCCCCGGCAGCCATTTCCCCATGTATGTGACGAGTTTTATCAACAGCAAAATCGTTTCATTGGATAGTGCGGGGAGTCAGAACGTTTTCTCCTCAGGTGGGAGTCTTTCAAATCCTGCGGGGATAGCCATTGATAGCGCCGGAAATCTTTATGTGGCGAATTTCAACAATGTCATCCTGAAGATAGATAGCGGCGGAACCCAAACCGTATTTGCCATGGGAGGATATTTGAACTCTCCTGACGCACTTGCTTTTGATGCCAGCGGCTATCTGTACGTATCGAACTATGGCGATGTCGGCCCTGGCACAATCATCAAAATCGATAGCGCTGGTAATCAGAGCATTTTCACTTCGGGTGGACACATCCAAGGCAACATCTTTGCTGGATTGGCCTTCGATGCCAGCGGCAATTTGTATGTCTCATGTCAGAGTATTGCCCGTATCGTCAAAGTCGACCCGGCGGGAAATCAAAGCATCTTTACACAAGGCGGCCTGATCTACGGCCCCTGGGGTCTGGACTTCGATATCAGTGGAAATCTTTACATCGCAAATAATTCTCCCAGCGGCGTTATCAAGGTCGACGCGGCGGGAAATCAAAGCCTCTTCACTTCCGGTGTCAATCTCTTTAATCCACGCGGCTTGTCCTTTGATGACAACGGTCATCTATATGTGACAAGTGCAGGCAACGACTTGATAATCAAAGTTGATGGATTAGGCACACAGAGTGTGCTTGCGTCAGGAATAAATATTGATCTCCCTTGGGGAATCGTGTTTAAGAAGACACATTTCTACGATTTTAGCGGGTTTTTCTCACCTGTCAGTAACTTGCCGTCAATCAATGTCGTCAGAGCTGGCAGTGCCATTCCAATCAAGTTCAGTTTAGGCGGCGATCAAGGATTTGGCATCTTATCCGCTGGCTTCCCTGCCTCACAGCAAGTAGGCTGCAGTTCTTCATCGACTATAAATGACATTGAAGAAACTTCGATGTCCGGCGGAAGCAGCCTCTCGTACGATGCGCTTTCTGACCAGTATAACTATGTCTGGAAGACTCAATCTGGATGGTCAGGTACCTGCCGTCAGCTGGTTGTTAAATTGAGCGATAACACGACACACACTGCTATCTTCCAGTTCAAATAGCTCGATCTCGAACGAATAGGGGCGAAGGATAAGCGCCTCAAGCGGGGCATCCAGGCAGCTGGGAGCAGACCACGGGGTTGACCGAGTTCTGGGAGATCTCCGAGGTTGAGAATCGAAGTAATGCTTCTCTAAACCATCGGCAACCCGTCCGACATCAGGCATTGCATTCTGGCACTCTTGAGCGGTGCAGTGTGGCGTCCTTTAGGTGGACTGGGCCTCTGCGGGGTTATACTTCTGATCATGCCTAATGAGAAAAAGAACCTGCAGGTTCGGTGCCCGTGCTGTGAAGCGTTGCTCACGGTCGATCCATTGAACGGTGAAATCCTGTTTACCGAGAAGCCTCGGAAGAAAGGGCTCTCGTTTGAAGACGCCATCAACGATCTCCACCGGGAAAAGGAAACGGCGGATGATCGTTTCCGCGATGCGTTCGAGCGTGAGAGTTCCCGGCTGAAGTCGATCGAAGGGAAGTTTCAGGAAGCATTGAAACGGAAGGATGAGCTTGAGGATCCAATCAATCCGCTGGATTTTGATTGAAT
>Ga0134121_10002574_pt1 | contig 15590 bp, 13 predicted proteins | sample KB301_FD_96463 | JGI IMG/M metagenome (GOLD analysis project Ga0134121, IMG submission 96463) | Terrestrial soil microbial communities without Nitrogen fertilizer from Kellogg Biological Station, Michigan, USA - KB3-0-1 | ecosystem: Environmental > Terrestrial > Soil > Unclassified ... | reverse complement strand
GAGACCGACCACTTCGTCATTCATTACTACGTGCCGCTCGACGACGTGGCGCGCCGGATCGGGGTCGTCGCGGAGCGCGCGCATCGCACGCTGTCGCCCGCGCTCGATCATCAGCCCGACGGGAAGACGATCATCGTGCTGGTCGACGACACGGACAGCGCAAACGGGTTTGCCGGCGTGTTGCCGCGCAACGCGATCCAGCTCTACGCGACGGGGCCGACCGGGTTCAACGAGCTCGACGATCACGAAGACTGGCTGTACGGCCTGGTCGCGCACGAGTACACGCACATCTTGCACCTCGACACGATGGAGGGCCTGCCGAACATCTATAACCGGATCTTCGGCAAGACCTGGGCACCGAACCAGGTCATGCCGCGCTGGGTGATCGAAGGCATCGCGGTCTACGAGGAATCGAAGCGGAGCGCGGGTGGCCGCAACCGCGGGACCCGGTTCGACGAGGTCATCCGGATCGCGCACGACGAGCACAAGGATCTGCGGCTCGACGAGGTCAGCGGCGCGGCGAAGCGTTATCCGCGCGGCAACTCGGCCTATGTCTATGGCTCGCACTTCCTGCGCTACATCTTCGATCGGTTCGGCGACGACACGCTCCGCAAGATGACGCACGTCTCGGGCAGCTACGCGCCGCCGTTCGCGGTCAACCGCCAGATCGCGAAGGTCGTGGGCAAGCCGTTCACAGAGCTGTACGACGACTGGAAGGGCTACCTCCGCGATCGCTATAGCCTGCAGGAGACCGCGGCCGAGCGTCGCGGTCTCGTGGTCGGCCGCCCGCTGACCCACACGGCCGAGGGCAACGTCTGGCCGCACTACAGCGCCGACGGCAAGGAGCTGTGGTGGCAGCAATACGACGGCTACTCGCTCCCCCGGGTCCGCGCGATGCCGGTCGGCGGCGATCAGACCAGCGCGCGCGACATCGTGCGGATCGATGCGATGGGGCCGTTCTCGCTCGAGGGCGACGGCTCGCTGGTGTTCGAGCAGGGCCGCGTGTTCCGGCGCGAGTACTCGTACGAGGATCTGGTTCGCTGGGATGGCGTGACGCACCAGTACGTGCGGCTGTCGACCGGCCGCCGTGCGCGCGATCCCGCGGTGTCGCCCGACCGTCGCCGGGTCGCGTTCTCGATGAACGAGCACTCCGAGAGCGTGCTCGCGGTGCAGGACATGGCTCCGGACGCGCCGGCGCAGGTGGTCTGGCGGGGCGACCGGTTCGATCAGGCGTATCAGCCGGCGTGGTCGCCCGATGGCACGCGGATCGCGTTCTCGGCGTGGCGCGCCGGCGGATTCCGCGACATCTTGATCGTCGAGATCGCCTCGGGCCAGACGACGCCGGTGACCAGCGATCGCGCGATCGACATGGCGCCGGCGTGGTCGAAGGATGGCCGCTACGTGTACTTCGACAGCGATCGCACCGGGATCTCGAACATCTACGCCTACGACACGCGCGATCGCTCGCTCTGGCAAGTCACGAACGTGCGCGGCGGGGCGTTCCAGGCCGCGCCGTCGCCCGATGGCACCCGCCTGGCGTTCATGTCCGCGGTACCCGATGGTGGCTACGATATCTACGAGGTAGTGCTCGATCCCAAGGCCTGGCTGGTCGCGCGCGACTACCTCGACGACAAGCCACCGCCGGTGATCATCCGCGACAGCGAGGCGAAGGTCAGTGAGCCCAGGCCCTATCGGGCGCTCGAGACGCTCGCGCCGCAGACCTGGACTGGCACGTTCAATTACGGCACCACGTCGACCGCGACGCTCCAGACCGGCGGCTCCGATGCGGCCGGGCTGCATTCGTACTCGCTCGCGCTGTCGACCGATTCGGACAAGACCGCGATGAACATCGGCGCGTCGTACGCCTACAGCGGCCTTCGCCCGGGGCTGCGGCTGGCCGCCGCGCGCACGCTGCTCGCTCGATCGGGGTACCGGGTCGATGGCAAGAACACGATCTACACCGAGGAGGACTGGAGCGGTACGCTGTCGCTCGGCGTCCCGTTCGAGTCGCGGCCCGGGGTGACCTGGACGTTCTCGGCCGACTACGACATCGACTGGCTTCGCCTGGTCAAGCCGCCGCGCTTCGTGCTCGATCCGAACCAGCACGTGCCGCAGTCGCCGGCGAGCGACTACGCCCAGGCGGGCGTCGGCACGCGGGTCGCGTTCTCGACCATCAAATCGACGACGTTTGGCTACGGCGCGCAAAGCGGCATGGACGCCGCGGTCAGCCTCCGGCTCGATCACCCGGCGCTCGGCGCGACCTACCGCAACGTCACCGTCAGCTACGGGCTCGACGCCTACCAGCGCCTGTGGGGCGTGAGCCCGACGCTCGCGGTCCGGCTGGTCGGCTCGCTGCGCGCGGGCGACCTGGCGCGGGGAGGCAGCTTCGGGCTCGGAGGCGTGCCGCCGCAGGACATCGTGATGTCGATCGTCAACAGCACGCGCGCGTCGGTGACCGGTTACCTGCGCGGCTATCCGAACCGCGTCATCGCCGGCAACCAGTATCACCTGTTGAACCTCGAGTATCGCCAGGAGCTCTATCCGATCGAGCACGGCCTCCAGACGCTGCCGATCTACCTGCGCCGCGTCGACCTGGCGGTTCTCGGCGACGTGGGGACGGCGTTCGACGCCACGTTCGACGCCGGCAAGAACTTGCGCGCATCGCTCGGCGGCGCGCTGCGGCTCGACGCGTTTTTCGGTTACTACGTCCCGGGCAGCTTCGAGGTCGGCTACGCGCGGGGGCTCTGGCACGACGGTATCAACGAGACCTGGTTCTTGCTGACGGGGAGCTTGTGACGCGGCACGACGCGCCTACTTCTCCGGCTGGTGAACTGCTGGTGCCCCAGCTCGCCACGGAGCCGGCGAGCGAGCCGGCCGCGGTTCACGCTCACCATATCGCGGGCGAGGTTGCCGTCGACGTCGCTCGCCAGCTCGCCGACCCGGTGCGCGCGCTGCGCGATCGGCTCGGCCTGGTCGTCGATCACCTCGAGCGCCACGTCGCGACCTCGACGGGTCCGACGCCGTATCCGTGGCGGTCGCTTCAGGCGCTGCGCCAGGATCTCGCCGGGGCGTACCTCGAAGCGACGACGCTCGCGCGCCGGCTGGACGAGCTCGATCGCGCGATCGACGAGCAGGTCCCCGGGTGGTTCGATCTCGCGGCCGCCGTCGAGCATGGTCTCCACCTCGTGGGCCACCACCTGACCAGCGGGATCGAGCTCCTGATCGATCTCGGTAACACGCCGCTGGCGCGCGGCACGCCGGGCACCATTGCGCTGCTCGTCGCCCAGCTCGTCGCGTTGTCCGCGGCGTCCGCGCGCGACCTCCCGGGCAGCACGGTCAGCGTGCGCGTCGCGCCCGAAGGCGCGTGGGCGCTGGTCACGATCGCCGACAACGGCGCCGGCAGCCCACGCGCGGCCGGGCTCGGCGAGCTCGCCAGGAGTGTGATGGCTCCGTGGGGCGGCACCATCGACGCGGCGTCGGTGCCCGGCGCGGGCTGCACGTTCGAGCTGCGCCTGATGACCGCGTCGGGCTGACCTGAAGAATTCTTCGGGTTAGCCGGGGCGTTCAGCGGCCGGCGGTGTGGCCGGACCACGCCTCGTAGTCGGCGATCCGCTTGGACAGCACGGCGAGATCTTCGCCGGTGGCGGCGCGTTCCTCGGCCGCGACGACCAGGAGTCCCATCGCCGCCTGCAACAGCCGTCCGCCGGTCAGCGGCAGGTTCGCGCCGCGCAGCGCGTAGTCGCGAACCTCGGAGATCCGGAACGCGACCTGGCCGACCTGGAGGTAGTCGCCGCGCAGGTAGACGACGTCGGCGCCGACGAGCAACGCGTGCTCGAGCTCGCGCCGCGCCGAGGCTTCCCCCTTGCCTTCGGCTTGCGCGCGCATCCGGAGCTTGGCGTCCTCGTAAACCTCGGGCCGCGTGATCGGTGCATCACGGGTATAAGGAGCGAGCTGTTCCGCGATGCCCTTGGCGGCCTCGGGACCATCGGCGACGTGGAGGGCAACTTCGAGATCGCCGAGCGCGAGCAGCAGATCGCGGCTGCGCGAGCGCCGGCGCGCCTCGCTGAACCGTTCGTGCGCCAGGTAGGCGAGGCCCACGCAGGTGAACACGTTGCCGGGGATGATCGACGATACCGCGGCGACGACGACGCCCACGGTGGCGACGCCGGCGGCGACGAGCGGCCCGGTCGGCGAGCGGCCGATCAGCTCGACCCGGTCGAGCAGGCGCGCGTCGAGCCGGATGATCGGGTTACCCGGCGGGGCGATCACGAGCCACGCACCGTCGACGCCGATGCCGCTGCGCGGCAGGAGGCGCGTTCGATCGATCGCGGTGGGGGCGACGGCTTCCATGACGACGGGCAACCCTACCCTAGCTCGACGACGCCGACCTCCGCGAGGTGCGCAAACGCCAACAATGCTTCTGCTTCCCGGACCCCGGCCGACTTGACGAGGGACAAGAGGTCCCAGCGGCCATCGACGCGGTTGGCGAGCTCGAGCTCGGTGGCGCTGAGACCTTGCTCGGGCGCCGGTGTACGAAGCCGCTTCGGGACACGATGACGTGATAGCAGCTGCTTGGCGACCTCGGCGACCCGGGCGCGCTCGATCTGTGTGAATGTCTTGCGGACCTCGGCGTCGCTCGGATCCTGATGTAAGGCCTGGGTCGCCATCGCGAGCGCCCCTGCCCGATCGCCCTGCCGCAACCTGCCGCGCGCCCCCGCGGCCAGCTCGACGGCGGAGTTGGTCCGCTCACGCTGACGGCGATCGATCGTGAGCTTGCCGGTCTCGACCATACGGGCGAGCGCGTCATAGGTGGCGAACCGCTCGCCGGAGAACGCGGCGGCGATGTCGGCCGCGGTATGGCGATCACCGGCCAGCACCCAGATCCGCGGAACATCAATGGTTTGGCCATCTTCCGGGGCAGGCGGTAGGGCATCAGGTGGCACGATAAACGTGACGTCATCCGCGCCCAGCACCTCCATGATGGCGGACATCCGGGTCGATCGCCTGCGTGCAACGGTGAGACAGATTTCGATCGGGAGCTGGGCATTTACGCCGGTCGTGGGCGGTTGTGTCCGTGGCACGACATCGAACTGGCCTTCGGTCCAGGTCAGGACGTCGGTGACCGCTTCGCGAATCTTCGTTGCAAGGATCTCGATCAACGCAACCTCGGTAATCAGCCCCGACATCAACAACACCTTGCCCAGCGGTACGCCGGTCTCCGCGCGTGCTTCGAGCGCCTCTGCGAGGCCGCGCTCGGTGACGATGCCGCTGCGGACGAGGATCACGCCGAGTTGCTCGTCGCGGCGATTCGAACTCGCCCACACGATCGATCCGGCTTCGACGACGAGGTTGCGCTGGATGCCGCGGCGCTCGAACGCGATCGGTGTGGACAGCCGGCGCCGGCCTACCCACTCGAGGACATCTTCCGCGGGCATCGTGGCGAGCGCACCGCGCACCGACATCCCTTGAGCATAGCGGAGAATCGGTTATCTTGTGGTCATGTCCGTCGACGACTCTCAGACGCCAGCTCCCGAGAAAGCCCTCCCGGTCGAGATCTCGAACCCACCAGGTAGCCGGGCCGGCACGCGTGGCCCGCGCGGGATCGTGATCGATCCGCGCATGTTGCTCGTCGGCGGTGGTGTCGCGCTGATCGGGTTCGCCGTGCTCGCCGTGTTCTTGTGGATGGTGCCGAGTGCGGCCGCCCGCGAGATGCAGACGGCGTGTCGTAACCTGCAGCTGCGCGACGGGCCGCAGCGCGACGGCCAGGCCTTGCTCAATCCCGCGCTGTGTCCCAACGGCGAGTCCTGCGTGGCACCGGTGCTGGCGCCGGACTTCACCGCGCAGGATGTGACCGGCAAGCAGGTCAAGCTGTCCGACTTTCGCGGCAAGGTCGTGCTGCTCAACTTCTGGGCGTCGTGGTGCGGCGTCTGCAAGACCGAGAAGCCGGCGCTCAACGCGATGGCCTCCGAGATGGCGAGCGGTGACTTCGTCGTGATCGCGCTCGCATCGGACCATTCCTGGGCAGACGCGCTGACCGCCGTGCTCGAGGCGGTCGCGCCGCAGGCGGCGCCCCAGGGGACGCCGACGATGGAGAAGGTGAAAGCCGCGTTCCGCCAGGCGCTGCCGAACGGCACGCCGTTCAAGGTGCTGCTCGATCCGCCCGAAGGTGATGGAAACATGGGCAAGATCGCCGCGTCGTGGGGCATCAAGGCGGTCCCCGAGAGCGCGCTGATCGATCGCCAGGGCAACATCCGCGCGTACTTCGTGAACAAGCGCGACTGGCAATCGCCGGTCGCCGAGACCTGCCTGCGCTCGGTCATCGACGGCGAGTGAGCGAGCGGGTGGTAAGCGCAGCGCACGCCTCGGCGATCGATCGCAAAGAGATCACGTGGCGAAGACAGATCACGTGGCGAAAGGAGATCACGTGGCACGCGTCCTGGTGATCGACGACGAGCAGGACGCCGTGCGCTTGATCTTGAAGGTCCTATCGGGCCGAGGTCATATCGTGCAGACCGCGCGCGATGGCGCGAGCGCGCTCGCCTTCGTCAAGCAACAGCCACCCGACGTCATCCTGCTCGATAGCGACCTGCCGAAGATCGACGGCGCTGAAGTTTGCCGCCGGATCAAGGTCGATGCCGCGACCGAGCGGGTTCCGATCGTCATGATGACCTCGTCGTACATCGATATCTACGATGTCGGCGCCGAGGGCGGGCCCGACGCGTTTGTCGTCCGGCCGTTCGCGCGCGAGGTCCTCGCGAACGTCGTCGATCGCATCTTGTTCCGCCGGTCGAGCCTCACCTAGGCGCCAGCCGGAAATGACGACGCGCGTCCCCTTCACGATCCTCACCGGCTGGCTGGGCGCGGGGAAGACCACGGCGCTGAACCGGATGCTCGCCGCGCAGCACGGCAAGCGGATCGCCGTCCTGGTCAACGAGCTCGGCCGGATCTCGATCGATACCCAGCTGATCATCGGCCGCGGCGGTGATGTGCTCGAGCTCGCCGGCGGTTGTGTGTGCTGCAAGGTCGATATCAAGAACGATCTGTGGGACGGGATCGGCGACATCGTCGAGCGATCGTCCCCGGACTCGGTCGTGCTCGAGACCACCGGCATCGCGGAGCCCGCCGCGATCCTCGACGGTCTCGTCCGCGTGCCCGGTGCCGTGCGCGATCGCATCCAGCCCGCTGGCGTGATCTGCGTCGTCGACGCCGAGGCCGGTGCCGGGGCGCTCGAGGCTCGCGACGAGGCGCGCGAACAGGCGGCCAGCGCCGATCGCGTGATGATCAGCAAGCTCGACGTGGCAACGCACGATGCCGTGCGCAAGACCCACGTGATCCTCGACGCGATCGCCCCACACGCCGAGCGCGCCGCGTTTCCCTCGGATGACGCGGGGGCGCGCGCGATGACCGCGTGGGTGATCGAAGCCCGCAAGCTGCGCGCGTGGACCGAGCGCACGCGGGGGCATGACCACGAGCATGACCACGGTCGCGGGCACCACCACAGAAATCAGATGGTCGCGGTCACCTTCACCGACGAGGCGCCGCTGCTCGGCGATCGCCTGCTCGCCTACCTCGAGTCGCTCGGCGATCGCGTGGTCCGCGCCAAGGGCTTCGTGCACCTCGCCGGGGACGCGCGCCGCGGCTTCCTCGAGCGTGCCGGGATCCGCACCGAGCTGCGCCACGAGGGCGACTGGGGGAGCGGCGCGCGGCGCACCGAGTTGGTGCTGATCGGCGATGATCTCGACGAGGCCGCTGTCCATCGCGCGCTGTGGGCCTGCCGCGCCGCGGGGTAGCCGGTCACTGCCAGGCAGCGGCGCGGACGTGGGTGAGGGCTGCTTCGCCGGCGACCAGGCCGAGGTCGTCTGAATCGTGGACGGCCAGGCCGACGAGATCGCCGCCGGCGGGGACAGCGCCGAACGCCGCGTCGACCGCGATCCAGGCGCGGCCGGTCCAGCTGACCGCCCAGCGGTGGCGCACCAGGCGGTCGCCATCGACGCGGAAGCCGGTCACGACGCGGGTCGGGATGGCGCGCGCGACGGCGAGTGCGGCGTATGCGAGCGCGAACGTGGTGCAGTCACCGGCAGTCGCGGCGGCGGCGGTATGGGCCGAGATCGAATCGGCTGCGAGGTCGGGAGCGATGCGGCCGTGGACGCGTGCGACGAGCGCGATGATCTCGCGGGTGCGATCGGCGCCGGGTGGTCCGGGCGGCAGGCCCCCGCGGAGCCGCGCCGAGAGCTCGAGCAGGATGCCGTCGGGGATGGCCCGCGCGGCCTGGCCCGGCAGGGGCGGTACGGCAAGGTCGCCCTCGATGGCAAGGTGATGGCGACGTGGGCCGGTGATCGGAATCGCCGTCGCGGCGATGAGATCGATGGGCGCGAAGCCAGCCGCGGCCTGCGCTGCGGTGATCCGGGTCGCGATCACGCCCTCGCCATCGACCACACGGATCGGCATCGCATCATCGCCCAGGTCGATCGTTGCCTCGGCAGCAGCCTGGACCCCGGTGGCGGCACCGGCGTCGAGCGCGAGGCGGGCGATCAGCCGGTGAGGGGCGACCGGATCGATCTGCCCATCGCCTGCGACGAAGCCGCGCGCCGGCAGGAACACGGGACCGGTGAACCGGCCGTCACGGCGCACGAGGAGCGGCGTGAGCTCGGCGGGTATTGCAGAAGCCGCCAAGCGGCGCACGCCAGCGTCGCCGGTCACGAGCCACCCGGTGGGGTCGCGCACCGCATCACCGTGCCGCGTCGCCTGGGCCTTTTCGGTCCACGTGACATGCGACGGCACGAGCTGGCGATCGGCGGTGATCTCGATCATCGTCGCGATCGTGACGAGCACGTCTCCGCGCAGGAACCGCATCGCTTCGGCGCGCTGGACGACCACACCCGCGCGCGACCACTGCTCGGTCTCGCGCGCGGTGCCGACCTGGGCGCCGCCGAGCCAGATCGCGTAGTGGCGCTCGGTGTCCGCCGGGACGTCGGCGACGTCGGCGACCCGCGACGTCGGCGCCGCGCACGCGGCAACGAGGACCACAAACATCCAGCGCACGGGGGAAATATCGTAGCGAGCGTGTGCGTGTGCGCGCAAACTCTCGTCATGACCCGCCCGTGGCTGATCGTCGGATGCGGTTACACCGGGGCGGAGCTCGCCCGCACCCTGGTCGCGCGCCCCGATCTCGCCGCTGATGTCACGATCACGCGCCGTGATCGCGAGGCCGCCCGTGCGCTCGGCGCCACGCTGGGGGGCCGCGGAGAGCGTGTTGATCTCGCCGAGCTCGCCAGGCTTGGCCATCACGGCTCGATGGAAGTGCCGGCGGGGTCGATCGTCGTGTGCCTGGCGCCGCCCGGCGGCGATCCTGCGGGCGAGATCGCCGCGTTGCTCGCGGTGGCGCGCGGCGCGGCTCGGCTCGTCTACGTGTCATCGACCGGCGTCTACGGTCCGGGGCACGGCGCCTGGGTCGATGAAGCCTGGCCGATCGCGCCGATCACCGAGTCCGGCCGCGCGCGGGCAGCCGCCGAAGCAGCCCTCGCCGACGGGGCGGTGCCGTGGGTCGCTTTGCGCGCCGCGGGGATCTACGGCCCCGGCCGCGGGCTGGCCGAACGGATCCGGGCGGGGACGTACCGCGTGATCGGCGATGGTGCGAGTCACGTCGGGCGGATCCATGTCGTCGATCTGGTGGCCGCGATCATCGCCGCCGGCACCACGGCGATCACCGGCGCGGTCAACGTCGCCGACGATGAGCCGGCGCCGATCGGCGAGGTCGCCGACGCGGTTGCCGCTCGGCTCGGCTTGCCACCACCGCCGCGCGTTTCGGCCACCGCGGTATCACCCGAGATCGCGGGAATGCTCACCGCGGATCGCCGGATCTCGAACCGCCGGCTCCGGCACGAGCTCGGGATCGCTTTGCGCTACCCGAGCTGGCGCGACGCGCTCGAGGCGGAGCTAGCGCCCGCTGGGACACGCGGCTATTAGCTGGGGGCCAGGCCCGCGTCGCCAGCAAGCGTGTCCGCGGTCTCCCGGGATCTGCGAGCGCGGGCCGCGGTCTCTCGGGAAGGCTGTCACGCGCTCCGGCGCCGCCGCCGGAGCGTCGGGACGCAGCATACCGCGGCGAACATGCCGATCGTGGCGAGTTCGCCCTGCGTCTCGCCACCTGCATCGCAGCATCCGCCGGCCTTCTTCGGCGGTGTGTTGTCGGGCGCCGGTTGTAGGCCGCACGCGGTCGGCCCGGTCGCGCCGAACTGCTGTTGCACCGACGGCCACATACCGCCGCAGGTTTCGTGTTCGGGCGTGCCGGCAGGGCACTGGACCGGACCGGCGAGATCGACGAACCGGAACACCTTGTCCCATGTCGCTCCGTTGGCAAACTTCGCGATCGATTTGTAGTCGGGTTCCCAGTTCGCGCCGCAACCGTAGATCTGGCCATCCCCTCGCTGGCCGACGCACACGAGCTGCGGTGGGTCTATCATCGGCGAGAACGCGATGCCGTCGTCCGGCGACTGGAACGAGCCACCGCCGAGCGTCGCGACCAGGATGTTCCCGCCCCGAGCGATCGTGAGATCGAGGAGCGGCGCGGTCGTCGCGAGCACTTCGCTCCACGTCATGCCACCGTCGGTCGAGCGGTACAGCCGGTCGCCGCCCGGCGGGTTTGCGCCGATCGATGACATGAACACGATGTCGGGGTTCGTGGGATCGACGCCGACCGCATAGATGAGCGGTGTCGAGCCAACGCTCACCCCCGCGAGCGGCGACTCGCTCCAGTGCGCGCCATCGTCGTCGCTGATCTCGAAGTGGGCGGTCGGCGGCATCTGACCGCCATCGGGCAACAGGCCCGCGACCTGATAGCCGGTCGCATAGATCCGCTGTGCGCGCGACGGCGCGATCGCGATGCTCTTCCACCAGATCGCCTGCGAGAACATGCCGCGCGGCTCGAACGTCACGCCGTTGTCGGTCGAGCGATAGATGTTGTTTGGCTTGCCGCTGTCGGCGGTCGCGATCCATACGTCACCGGTCGGGCCGATGTCGATCGCGTCGACCCATGCATCGGCGATCCGCCCGGGATCGTTCGCCGGCTTGTCGGAGGTTGCCGTGGTGAACGAGCAGCCACCGTCCCGGCTCACCCGCAGGCCGGTGTACGTCGTGGCGAAGATCGTTCCATCCGTCGCGATCCGATATTTCGGATCGAAGGTGCCCCCGTAGCCGATGTTCTGTTCGCAGATCCAGCGGAACGAGCAACCATCGTCGTGGCTGACCAGGAGCCCGAACGTCGTTGCGACATAGAGCGATTGATTGTCACCGGGCCGGAAGTGCACGCCGTTCGTGAGCGGCGGGCGGCCGTTGGCGAGCGCCACCGCGGGACACAGCAAGGCGGCAACGGAGACAAGCGAACGCATCGCAGAACTATATGCGACCTGCTGGACGATCGCGTCATAAGCGTTGTTCAGCCGGGTAACGGCAAGCTCACCTCGGGTGCCGGACCCTCGGTGACGGTCCTTGCAGAACCATGGCCGATGCGCTCCGCGCACGGGATCTGGTCACGAGGGCGAGCGCATGCGCGCGGGTACGCATCGAGTGAAACAAAACTTCACTCGTGGGGAGACATCGACAGCTCCGAAGATCGATGCCAGGCTTTGACCTTGGACCGGTCAGCCGGGTCGTGATAACTCCCCTTCGGGCGCTCTGCGCGCCAATCCCAGGGCTCACGTGGATAGGTTCTATCTCCTAGCGCCGGCGATGTTGCTGCTGGCAACGTTCTGCCTCGCGTTCGCCGTGTACTGCGCGCTGTGTGCCACAGGGCGCGCTCCCGTGGTCCAGGACGTGAAGCACAACCAGGTCTTCGGGCCGTTCTTCGCGCGGTTTCTCGTCTGGTTGATCGGCCCACTCGAGCGGCTGCTGATCGGACGCGTATCGCCCAATGTGATCACGGCTTCGTCGCTCCTCTTGTGCGGCATCACCGGCGCAGCCGTGGCGCTGGGCCACCTCCCTGGGGCCGTGTGGCTCTATATCTTTGCAGGGATCCTCGACGTGCTGGATGGTCGGCTCGCGCGGCTTGCGAACCAGCAAACGCCTGCCGGCGCGCTGTTCGACTCGGTCAGCGATCGCTGGGGCGAGCTCTTGGTGTTCGCCGGCTACGTGTGGTTCTTGAACGATTCACCGTGGCTGCTCGCCGTGATGAGCGCGATCGGCGGCTCGATGATGGTGAGCTACACGCGCGCGCGGGCCGAGGGACTCGGCGTCGCGCTGTCGGGCGGTGTGATGCAGCGTGCCGAGCGGATCGTGCTCGTCGCCGGCGGCACCTTGATCGCCGCGTGGTACGGCGGCGATCTGGAGACCGCTGCGCTCGCCGAGCCGATCATCGGCGTCACGATGCTGCTCTGCGGGGGCGCCTCGACGGTGACCGCGATCAGTCGCTGGATCGTCGCCTACCGCGAGCTCGCACGGCGCGCTACCGCCGGCACGCAGCCCGATGCGCTCGGTTCGGTCGTTCCGGCGGCCATGCAGCCCGTAGTGCCCGCCACGGCGCACGTGTTGATCCCGTCGCACGTCCGCAAGGTCGCACCGCTCGAGCAGCACTAGCCTGCATCGTCAGCACACCGTTGCGCGAGAAGCTCGCTGAGCAGCGATCGGCATCAATCGATCGTGGCAACGACCGGTGCGTGATCGCTCGCGTCCTGGCCCTTGCGCGCGTTGCGATCGATCGTGCACGCGGTGCAGCGGGCCACGAGCGGCTGGGTCAGGTAGATGAGGTCGATCCGCAACCCCTGGTTCTTGAAGAACGCGACGCCGCGGTAGTCCCACCACGAGTAGAGCTTTTCGTCGCCGTGGTGGTGGCGGAACACGTCGGTGAGCCCGAACGCGGCGACCTCCGCGAGCGCCGCGCGCTCGGGCGCGCTTACATGGATCGAGCCCTGCCACTTCTCCGGCGACCAGACATCGCGATCGTCCGGAGCGACGTTCATGTCGCCGCATAGCGCGAGCGGCTGGTCGGGTGTCGCGGTGCGATCGAGGTAGGCGCGAAGCCGCTGGAACCATGCGAGCTTGTACGGGTAACGGTCCGAGGCCAGGTCCTGGCCGTTGGGCACGTAGACGCAGACGACGCGCATGCCGTGCGTCGTCGCCGCGATCACGCGGGCTTCGTCGTCCTCCACGCCGTCGCCGAACCCGCGGGTCACATCGACGAGCGGCTGGGTAGACGCGATCGCCACGCCGTTGTAGGTGCGTTGCCCGAACGTCGCGACCTCGTAGCCGGCTTTCTTGAGCGGCGCGGCTGGGAACCCGGGGTCCTCGACCTTGGTCTCCTGCAGGCACAAAACGTCGGGCTTTTCCTGGCCGAGCCAGGTGACCAGGCGCTCCTCACGTGCGCGGATCGAGTTGATATTCCAGGTAGCTAGCTTCACGCGCGTACCCTACATCGGATCCCGTGCAATCGGAACGTGCCAACCGTGTTTGGAATGCAGCGGGGTCGAGGAGAGTTAGACCCCCAGAGGCCGTCAAACGTGAGGATGGACAAGATGAAGGCACAAAACGAGTTGTCCCTGTGGAGCATCATCGAGCGGTTGCAGCGCCGGCTCGAGCGGCAGGGCATGACGCCCGCGTCCGCGGATCGCGCGCTCTCGGTTGCGCTGCGCCAGCTGGCCGGCCACCAAGTAGCCGCGAGAGGCTAGGCACTTTCCGCGGCTCCCTTGCAGCGCCGATCCGCTGCCTCGGGCTTTGCCCGCTGCCTCGGCTTCGCTGGGTCTCCGCGAGGCGGCCGCTACGACGTCGGGAGCTGATCCGGGGGGTTCTTCGGATCGAGGTACTTGGCGAGCTTGCCCTGGATGTATTCCTTGGCGCGGCCCCGCCACAGAAAGCCGGGGTCTTCGCCGCGGAACCGGGCATGGCCGTTACCCAGCGTGAGCTCGCCATCGATCCGGACGACGAGGTACTTACCGGTGAACCGAGCCTTCACAGGATCGATCCATGTGACCTGGATGCCGTGCTTGTTGGCCAGGTACTTGCCGAGGATATCGAGCCGGCCGCGTGCGTCCTGATCGGAGAGCTCGTACGGAAAATCGATCTCCATTCCTAGGTCCGATCTAGCACGATTGTACTACGGGGTTTCGGATGTGCCACGGGTTGCGCGGTCCAGATCACGACGTTGCTCGTCAGTAAGTTGTTGTTCGCAGGTTTCAAAGCCCAGGTGGTCGTTCGCATGGACCAGGCAGTCGCGGGTCGCCGCGCTCCAGTTTCCTTCCGTGCAGGTCTGCGCGAGCGTATCGCGCATCGCGGGTAATTGATCGCTCACCGCGCGACCCGTGGCCTCATCGACCTTGGCGTTCGCGAGATCGAACTTGGCGATCTCGAGGAACTTCACCGCGACGGCGCTGCACGGCGGCCCGGCATCGCGGGTGCCGCCGCGACAGGCGACCCCGAGCCCCCCGAGCAGGACCACGCACACAAAGATCGCGGCACGCGCCACCCAACGGTTTTCGGCTCGGCGCCCGTGCGTGTCAAGGAAGTATAGTCACGACGTGGGTGCGTCATCGCGATCGCTGCCGCTGGTCGCGCTCGTGGTCGGCGTGGCGATCCTCGTCGTCCAGATCCGCGTGATCGCCGGCGGCCAGACCTGGGACGACGTTCGCTACCACACCGAGGTCACGCCGCCGCGGCTGGCCGCCGCCCAGGCTGTGCACCGGGGAGATGTGCCCGGGTGGTGGGATGGCTCGGGGCTCGGCGTGGCGCTGGCCGGCGAGCCCAGTCATGGGGCGCTGTATCCGCCCACCTGGCCTACGGCAACGCCGCGCTCGCTCGATCTGGCGATCATCGCGCACCTCGCCTGGGCCGCGCTCGGCATCGCGGTGTGGGCGCGCCGTCGCGCGAGCGATCGAAGTGCGCTCGTCGCGGGCGTCCTGGCGGCGACCACCGGGATCCTGATGAGCGCGGCGCTGCGCGGTGCCTTGCCGGCGCTCGCTCACCTGGCGTGGCTCGGGGCCGCGGCCGAGTGGCTCGGCCAGGCAAAGGCCTGGCGCGAACGGTCGCGTGCGGCGTGTGCGATCGGGGTGCTCGTGGGCGCGATCGCGCTCGTCGGCGAGCTCGCGCTGCTGGTCGATGCGATCGCGATCGCCTGCGCGCTCGGGCTTGGCAAGGGCACCATGCGCTGGCTCGCGGCGGCGATCGGCGCCGGGCTCGCGGTCGGTGCCGTGCAATGGCTCCCGGCGATCGTCCAGCTGTCCGAAGGAGCCGGTGCCGGCGTCTCGGGGCTGCCGCTGGCGCGCCTGATCGAGTTGCTCGTTCCGGGTGCGTTCGGCAGCGCCGTTGCCGAGCACGCGATCCCGGCGATCGCGGGCGAGGCCCCATGGGCGCCGAGCCTGTTCGCCGGCGCGCCGCTGCTCGCGCTGGCTTCGATCCGCGCGCCCTCGCGCCGGGTGCTCGGCGTGATCGGTGCCCTCGCGCTCGCCGCGCTGCTGGCGGGCCGCGGCGGATGGCCGGCGTGGCTCGGGGCGCCCGAGGTGCACGTCGCAGCGCTCGTCGTCGTACTCGCGGTCGCCGCGGCGGACGGGCTCGATGCGCTGGCGCTCGGGAAGCGTCGCGCGGTGCTCGCGCTCGTGCTCGGTGCCGGG
>Ga0134121_10002571_pt1 | contig 15605 bp, 7 predicted proteins | sample KB301_FD_96463 | JGI IMG/M metagenome (GOLD analysis project Ga0134121, IMG submission 96463) | Terrestrial soil microbial communities without Nitrogen fertilizer from Kellogg Biological Station, Michigan, USA - KB3-0-1 | ecosystem: Environmental > Terrestrial > Soil > Unclassified ... | reverse complement strand
GTTTTGGTGCTTGAACAAACCGCCTCGTCTGCTCCATCAAAGGATCTTCGGATATTTGTCTTGATGTCGCAGCCACTCCGCCTCAACTGAGGCGGAGAGTTCGCATACTTCAACGTTACGTTAGTTGTGACGGGACCACACTAGTGTAGAGATGACTTCGAGATCGTGCCGCGGGCAATGCTACTTCCGCTTGTTTTTCGATTCCTCGTTTTTCGATTCTTTGCCTTTCGGCGCTTTGTCCTCCAGCTCTTTGTCTTTCGGTCCTTTATCTCTGCCGAATTTGGGTTCTTTGGACGAGCCGACAACCTGAATCTTTAGCAGCGTTCCGGCCCCGTCTTTCGAGAAGAACGGGTCGACCGGTTTGAGGAGCCAGTGTTTCCAGCCCGTCATCGTCTGGGACACCTTGGCGTCGAGCCTCAGAGTTCCGTGAAAGTCCAGGACATCCTGATCCAGGTCATAAATGCCGGTCAGGTCCACTCCGGATCCGGGGACCGCGAACGAGAGGGCGTCGAAAGCAATCCTCTCGTCTTGTAACTTGAATTTGCCCGCCATCGCCAGAACGACCTCGTCGATTGCCATGTTCTTGGGCTGGCCCTGGCCGCGGCGGCTCAGCGAGTCGATCTGGTCCTGGATCTGGGACTTTAGGAATTTGCCCTGCGTGATGTCGAACTGCCCGTCGAGAAGGAGTTTCTCCCTCACTTTGCCGCTGAGTGGCGGGATATCGATCTTCGTCTTAAGAGCGATCCGGCCTTCCATGAAGGGTTCGCCCTTCATGGCTACGGTCAACAGGTCTCGGAGTTGGCCATTCGGCATGTCTACATCAAGGTTGATCGTCCGATGCTCGTCATCCTCATGTTTGATAACCGCGCCACTGGTGGTGAAAGTGGTGGTACCCAGTGTTCCGATAACGGGACGAAGAACGGTATTACCCTTAGTACCATCGACCAGAACTTCAAACTGCGTTTTGAGCGGAATCGGGTTCCCTGCTTGTTTCAAGCGAAACTTCGGCACCGTCGCCTGACCCTTTGCCGTGATCGAATCGAGGGTGCCTGCAAATGTACCGGTCGAATTGAGGATGCCGGCGATACCTGTGAAAACGCCCAGATCGGCGTTATCAAAAACGTAGTCCCCCGCAAGAGGCGTGTCTCCGGGTTCGCCGGCAGCCCATGGGCCGAACGTGCCCTTACTGACAATCTCTCCCGGCGGTTTGGCGTTCGTGAGCGAGGCATCGTATTTCATTGCGACATTCTTGCCGGCAGACTCCAGGCGGATCTTGTGGAGTTCGAACCGAAGCGTTGTCTTTTTGGGATCGCCAGGGATGAGGGCGAGCCTGGAATCGTTAACCAAAACCTCGTCGACGATCACGTCCGTGTTCTCGGCAGCATGATTTTCCTTGTCTTCGTCTCCCAGGTCGGGGCGCTCCCCTTTTGGCGGAATGTTGATCTCCATGCCGTCGATGGTGACCAGTTGAACTCGCTTCGGGGACTTGAAAAGTACCCCGAGATCGACGTCGAAGGTGAACCGCTTCATCACGAACATCGGAGCCACATCACGGCGTCCCTTGTGACGAAGGACAATGTCCTCGCCTTCCACGTGCGCAAGAACTCCGTCTGATCCGCCGAACGCCACGCGAAGGGGGGAAAGCCTCGGTATGCTGATGCGAAGCGCACCGATCTCGGCTTCGCTGTCGAATCGGCGCTGAAGGTAGTTCAAAGCCTGTTCGTGGATGTAGGGCTCGAAGCGGCGAACCATATGGCGTCCTACGAAAAACAGCACCACTAAGGTGATCCCGGCAGCCGCAGCGATACCGATCAGCCATTTCTTCTTTTTTGCTGTCATTTGCCTGTAATCTCGTGTTCGAAAGCCCTTTTTCAGACGAGCCTTTTAGGGTGCCCATTAGCACGAGGGTGGCCAATTTCATTCTAGACCTCTAAGTTACTCTGTCGACTGCTTCATTCGAAATACCCGCGTTCAAAAAGGCAACGCACCGGGTGCCTCCGGGAAACCACATAATGACTGCACGCACCCATCGCTTTGCCCCCCGCTTCCCTGAAACCAGGTAAATCACGAGATAGCACGGCGTGCACGTTTGTCCGAAATCCATACAAAACAACGGCGTTCGTGCCGCGAACGACACCTCCTATCGCGCTGATATGCAAGGCCTGGGCATTCCACCGTCGTGTGGCGGAAGGATTGCACGCAAGATCGGAGACCGGTTGCCGCCAGGCGAAGAACAATGAGAAAACTGAACCTCAGGAATATGGTTCGCAGTCTTCGGGAGCGGCATCCCGTTGCGATCAAAAGTTTTCTCTATGGCGGGCTGGCGTTCGCAATCCTGTCCGGCGCAGCAACGCTGTTCTGCTTCTCGAAGTTCTCGGCGATCGTGGATCACCGCCTAAATGGAGGATTCAAGCAGAGCGCGAGAATCTACGCTGCCGTCTCCGATGACGCCGCTCCCCCAGCACTGGCACTTCGAGCCGACGACGAAATAGGTGACGAGCCGGGCCTCATGGCAAGCGTCTTTGACACGTCGCGTGCCAGAAGGCGTAGCGTCCGATTTGAGGACATCCCAAAAGTCGTGATGACGGCGGTTCTGTCAGGCGAGGATCGTATTTTTTTCAGCCATTACGGAATCAACCCGAAGCGGATCATCGGGGCGTTCGTTTCTGACGTCAAACAACGCGCCCCGTCACAAGGCGGAAGCACCATCACCCAGCAGCTTGCTCGAAGCCTTTTTTTGACTCGCGAGCCGACGCTGCGGCGAAAAGTCTCGGAAGCGGTCATCGCGATGATCCTGGAGCACCGTTTCACCAAGGAACAGATCTTCACGATGTATGCGAACGAAGTCTATCTGGGACAGCGGGATTCGTTTGCCATTCACGGTTTTGCCGAAGCGGCAAAGGCTTACTTTGGGAAGGACATTCAGGATCTGACACTGTCGGATGCGGCAACGCTGGCGGGAATTATCCCCGCGCCGAACGCGTATTCGCCTGTCCAACACCCGGAACGCGCCACCGCACGGCGCAACCTTATCCTCCGGATCATGCACGAGTCGAAGGACATCACTGACGCAGAATACGAAAAGGCAAAGCAGGTTGAGTTGAAGATCTCTTCCAGTGTGGATCCGGCCGAAGGGCACTATCTCGTCGACTATATTCAGGAAGAGTTGCGCCGGGATTTTTCGGAAGAAACCCTGATGGCAGGTGGCCTCAAAGTCTACACGACCGTGGACCTTCCGCTCCAGAAAGCCGCGCTCGATTCGGTCGCGCATGGTCTCACACTGGTGGAAGCGGAGCTGACAAAGCGCACCAAAAAGACCGACAAGCCGGTTCAACATGCCCCACCTCAGGCTGGATTGATTGCCCTCGATCCGCGGACAGGCGAGATCAAGGCCATGGTGGGAGGCACTCGTTACGGCGCAAGTCAGTACAATCGGATCACCCAGGCGTTGCGTCAGCCCGGCTCGATCTTCAAGCCCATTGTGTATGCCGCTGCGTTGGAGACCGCGAGCACCGGCTTCCCTCTTGATATCGATCCGAACGACGACGAAGGGGCCGCACTCATCACCCCGCTAACGATGCTCCTCGATGAGCCGACGGAGTTTTCTTCTCCGGGCGGTGTCTACGCACCAAAAGACTACGGCGACCAGTATTCCGGACCTGTCATGTTGCGAACCGCATTCCAGCGCTCCCTGAATATTCCCGCCGTTGCGCTCGCACGAAGCATTGGATACGAGCGCGTCGTGGCGATGGCCCGCCGTCTCGGACTGAATCCTCAAATCCGCGCCTATCCTTCAGTCGCGCTCGGTGCGTTTGAGGTTACACCAATAGAAATGGCTGGCGCGTATACGGCGTTTGCCAACGGCGGACGGCGCGTTAAGCCCCACGCAATTCGCAAAATCGCGTCGGATGACGATCGCGTACTGAAGACATACCAAAGTGAGCCGAAGAACGTGCTCAGTCCGCAACTCGCCTACCAGATGACGCATCTCATGGAGGGTGTCCTGAACTACGGTACAGGCGCCGGCGTACGGGCTCGTGGTTTCCTCCTTCCAGCAGCGGGAAAAACCGGGACGTCGCGGGATGGGTGGTTTGCCGGATACACGAAGGATCTGCTGGTCATCACATGGGTCGGCTTCGATGATGGCCAGGACCTGAATCTCGAAGGCGCGCGCTCCGCGCTGCCGATATGGACAGAGTTCATGAAGAAGGCCTACGCGATTCATCCGGTGCCGGACCTGGCGGCCATGCGTTTCAGCCCGCCATCGGGAATCGAGTTTGTCCGTATCGACTCGGCGACTCGACTGCGAGGCGATCCGTCCTGCGGAGACTCCTTTGACGAAGCTTTCATAAACGGCACTGCGCCGACCGCCTCATGCATGGATTTGAGTCACAATCGTGGCCTTCTGAGCTCCTCCAGATAGGGAAAATGAAATGTTCGCTACACGGGGATTCATCCACCGCTAAATTAAACTCGCCTATCCAATGAAGGGGCGACGTTCCTGCATCCGCCTCGGCGCTTTGAAACGAAGAAGGCGGCCGACACCGAGTTTTTGCTAGAATCACCGACCACAAACACACAATAACGCACTTTACTTGTTCACCTGACCACGCAACCCAAAACTGAAAGGATTATGCGCTATGCCGAATGTCGATCTGACAAAGAGTGATCTTCCGTTTCTATTTGGCGGTGACTCGACGCTACACATCGCTGCGAATGTGCCCGGCCTGGACCAGCAACTCACTCCGGGCGATGCGGACTTGTTCACGCTGGGTTTCAATGCCTCCACCGGCCACACGTTTGCACTTGGGACATCAGACTCTCTAAAGCTCGCTTTCGATGCCGGAACCACGGCACGCATGGTCCCGCTTTGGTCCAGCAGTTCGAAGGATCGCCTCGAATTGCTCGAGCCCCTTGGACTTCAGGATTACTTTGCCGGGACCGACCACAACAACCAGCTCTTGATGTTGTTCCTCTGCGGTGGGAACGCAAACGCCAGCGCGGTCGGCAAATTCAACTACTCGTTCTTGTCTGTGGATACCTCGCTCAAAGCGGGCGCCGATGCCAGCTACACGCTGGTGCGCTCGTTCCCTGCAGATACGAAGGCAGGGAGTCTAATTACCGATTTCCTGAGCGGATTAAGATTGCCGGCCAACGTCAACGCGCCCCTCAAAGCGGATGAAGCGATTGTTTTTGAATACGGCGGGTATGTGAAGCTTGGCGCTAGTATCGGCGCCGGATACCAACTGAGCGGCGGTCAGTCGATCAAGATCGGCGACCTCGATCTCAGTGAAAAATACGACTTTAGCCTCGCTGGGAAGCTGAGCCTGGGAGCGAGCGTCGCCGGCCGCTTCAGAGTGGAAGTGCGCCCTGGGACCGATCCGGGTTGGGCACGAGTCGTAGTTCGAAAAAGCCGCGATAGAGCCTTCTCGATTGCGGCAGACGTGAGCGCTTCGGCCAAATTTGAACAGGAGGGGCTCCCGGGATCGCCCGATGAGTTCATTAGCGCAATCATTGGTCTGAAAGCCAAAAATTGGATCAATGTATTCGATCAGGCGCGGAAGTGGACCGACTTCAACAAGCTTGAAGAAAACCTCGATCTGTTGGCCAAATCCTATATTGAACGCTATACGGGAAAGGCTTTCAGCGAATTGGCGGATCGCACCAACCTGGATGAGTTGGTGAACAAGTTTGGGGAAGTCGTGAAGTCCTATAACTCCATCGATAACCATGCCGTCACGCTGTTTGACCGCTACTTTGACGTGGCGAAGAACGCCGTGGATGGGCAGTTGACTCAGGCGCTGAATGACATCAAAAGCGCTACTTCGTGGGACAACCTCAAGAGCAAGCTCAACAGCGACGCCGGCGGAGTCCTCTGGGATGCCGTCAACCAATTCACCAGCGGTGACCCGCTCGGTTGGGCGCTTGGCCACGCCCATATCGACGGCAAGCCCGTCACACTCGACACCCTGAAGGAACAGGTCGATAAAGTCTTCACGTTGATTCAGGATGACTCGCACAAGGAGATCCGCAAGGTCATCGCATTGGCAAAAGCGGAATTCCCGCTCGATCCTTTCCTGAAGAAGCTCGATGGCATAAACTTCGTGGAACTCCGAAACCTGGCGGACACGAAGCTGGTTGGGTTCGTCGAACGCCTGATCGGCCGAACAATCCAGGGTCTCAACAACAGCGACCTCAGCAAGGCCGTCACAAAGCTCCATAAGGTATTGGATGGCATCAAGAGCTTTGAGACAACGGCCTATGCAAAGTTCCAGCAGGCACTGAACCAGACCTACTCCTTCAATTTGCATGCGGAATACAGCCGGGCCACCGCACAGACAGCTCTGATTGAATTCGAGCTCGACCTCACAAAGAACGACGGCAAGAGACTTATGAGTTCAGCCGGACACGGGGATTTCAGCGAGGTGTTGGCCAGTTCCACCTCGGATGCCGTCCGGGTGCATGAAGGAACTCTGACGCACAAAGTAACCCGCCAGAGCACGCTCTCCGTCAACATTGTCGGATGGCATTTGAATTTCAATTACCAGGCGCTCGACCGGCTGATCACCGAAGCGGATCAACGCATCAGCGCGGATGGGCAAGGGAATCTGACTATCGATACGACCTTCGAACTGAAGAAGGAACGTGAGCGCACACGCAACGGCGAACGCGTCTCCACCAACCTGGTTCTGAGTTTCATCGGCCAGTCGAAGGGGAACGTGCAATTCGACCGCCGCACCCAAAGCTATCTGGTGAATGCGATTTCCGGAATGGCGGCGCGCTATAACCTGGTGTTTGACGATCCCAACACGACCCATCAGGAACTCGCACAATACTTGAGCTTCGCTGACGACTTCGGGTTGGCCGAGTCCGATGCAGCTGCGGAAGCGGCGCTGGAGCCGCTCCTGCCGACCGACGAGCAAGGGAACTTCGGCAACGTGAATGTAAAGTACGACGTCCGGTTCACCGAAGCGGGCTTGAAGGCGCTCTTTGCAAAGCCGTTCACCATCGATGATGAAGCCTTCCTGCGTCGGACTATGCGGTTGCTCGTGCTGACGAATTTTATTAACAATAACAAGGGGCCGCACTTGATCCCTCGTGCGTGGTGTTATTGGACTCCCGGTGTTTTCCGAATCTGGCAAGATCAAGGGCCAAATTTTTTCCAACAATCCGCCACTACCATCGCCGCCATAGCGTCGCTGCCCATTGCGCCGTCGCCACTGAAGAACCTGACTGCGCCGCCGAGCGTGACGCTGTCGCAAATCGATCTCATTCAACTCGACACTCTCTACCAGATCGAAGAAAGTATGGTCGCCGGACTGCGGAAGTTGAGCGAAGTGGTTCGCTCTGCGACTCCCATCAACCCAAGGCAATTTGAGGGCAGGATGGCGGACTTTGGCAATGCGCTGAAGCTCTATGACGATTTTGACGAGGGAGAAAATTCCATGTTCGCGCTCCTCGACCGACTCATCCAGCGGGCGGCGCCGGAAGCGCGGAACTCGGGTCTCACGCTCACTTCCACTCTGGGAGGAAAAACAACAACCAAAATGCTGATTGCCTAGGCTCGGATTGCACTGTCATTCACCGCGACCGGAGAAGGAGGGGTGGCCCAAGGGCTTTGGATGCAGCCACCCTTCCTCGACCATCGCAGGTCTCAGGCTCGATCGGAACCTGATCGCACTCCGGAGATCGAACGTCGTCCAGTCTCGGCCGCTCTCTGCCAGGCTTTACACAAGAGGTCAGTTTCGCGCCCCGAGAGGGGCGCTAGGAATGTAGCCGGCGGTTAGCGAGCGAAGCGAGCTTAACCACCGGTGAATGTTCCAAACCATCCTCGCACCCCAGCTGGGGTGCGAGGAATCCTAGGGTTACTCTTCCGGGGGTTGCGCCGCGTTCGCGGCTTACCCCCGGCTAAGCTCCTTACACCCCTTCGGGGTGCGCGCGCGAAGACACATTTTTTGTGCAAAGCTCGCTGCCACAAACAGCGATCGGGCCTGGAAAGGCCCGATCGTGAAAAACACTCGTTTCTTAAGTGATGTTCTTGTGCAGCGCTCTACCGTACCGCGGGAAGCGACGGCGCGACGGCGACTCCCTTTTTGGCCATCAAAGATTCCAGCAGGGCGACGGTTTTGGGGAAGGCGTCGGCACCACCACGAGCTCCACCGGCGCCACGAGCGACGTCTAGTGGAGTGCGGCCGGTAGCGTCTTTCGCTGTCAGGTCTGCGCCGTTGGCGACGAGGAATTCGATGAACTTGTCGAAGCCGTGTTCGGCTGCGCCGTGCAAGGCCGTTTGGTTCGGGACGACATTCGCGCTCGGCATTTGACTCCCGCGGCGGGCACCTGCGGCCGCTGTTGTCCGCGCTGACGCCGTATCGGCGGCTGCACCGGGCGTTGCGGGAATAGGATCCGGCACCGCAGCCGCCGCGCCACGAGCACCTCCGCCGGCAGCTGCACCACCACCGCGAGCACCGCCGCCAGCAGCACCGCCACCGCGGGCACCGCCTCCGGCTGCGGCACCGCCGCCAGCGCCTCCGCCACCTCCGCGACCACCACCGCCAGCACCCGCACCTCGAGGTTCGGCGAGAGAATGAGCGTTAATATCAGCGCCGGCATCGATAAGAAGTTTCATCGTGGCGAGAACACCTTCGTCCGTGCGGTTACGTCCACGCGTGGCGCGGCTCGCGTAGTCGACGCCCGCAGCGGCCATCAGCGGCGTGATGCCTTCCTTGCTGGGCAGATCCACAAGCGCTTTGTGCTGCAGCAGCAGTGCAACAAACTTGTCATCGCCGCCGCGGGCAGCGCGCAACAGCGGGGTCGCGTTCTGAGCGAGCAGGCCGTCGCCGCCGCGATCCTGCGGAACATCGCGATAAGGCGGACGGCGCTTCAATTGAATGTTCGGGTTCGCGCCCATGTCGAGCATCATGCGTCCGACATCGACCGCCGTGAGCTTGTCCAGGCTCGGAATCACGGCCATCGCGCCGTTACCCTTCATCGGCAGTGTGCTGACGTCGGCGGCCATGTAGACGGGCGAGCGTCCCCAGAGATCCCACTTGTCGAGATCGGCGCCGCCTTTGACCAGGACTGCCGCGGTATCGAAATGCATATTCATCAGCGCGAGGAGCAGCGGCGTCATGCGGTCGGGATCTTCAGAGTCCGGGTCGGCGCCGGCAGCAAGCAGATTCTGGACCACTGCGGGATAGCCTTCGCGCGCGGCATAGTGGAGCGCGGTAAAACCGCCCTTGTTCAGGTCCTTGGGTCTCGGCTCAGCGATGATCTTGCGTTCCCACTGATTGATCTTGCCGTGGTCGTTCAGGTTCGCGTTTTTCGATGCGAGGAACTTCACCATGTCGGCCTGGCCTTGCGCCGCGGCCCACATCAGCGCCGTTTGTCCACCCCAGGTTTCCTTCGCGTTGATGTCGGCACCCGCATCCAACAGCAACCTTGCCGCATCGACCTTACCGCTGCGCGCGGCAGCCATCAACGGCGTTTCGCCCTGCGGGTTCTTGAAATTGGCATCTGCCCCGGCTTTGAGCAGGGCATCGGTGATGGGTGCGGAGCCGATGATCGCGGCTTCCGTGAGGGCCGAGGTGCCGAACTGGTTCTTCAGTTTCACGTTCGCGCCGGCTTTGATCAGCGCTCGGACGAGTTCGATGTCATCATTCGCGGCAGCATACATGATGGCGGTCGTGCCGTCAGCGGCCGTGGCGTTGACGTTAGTACCCTTGGCGTTGAGCAGGCGAAGGGCTGTTGCGCGATCGCCGGATTCCGCCGCGTCAATCAACGTGGTGTCGGCCGCCACCATCATCGAAGTGCCGGCCACCAGAACTGCAACTGCAGCTACGAACTTCCGCATCTTCAATCTCCTACAGCTCCGAAATTCCGTTAGTGCTATCGCCGATGGACTTCACCGGGATCTCATTGCGCTGCAGCAGCGAGAAAAGCAGGTCGGCATGGCGCGAATCCTGCGGATAGTGGATGTGTTGGCCGCCTTTGATTTTTCCATTAGCGCGGCCCAGGACTGCAGAAGGCAGCGGATCGTTGTTGTGGCGGTTGCTATCGCTCATGTCGCTGCCGAAGAGAATCGTCGAGTGATCCAACACCGTGCCATCCCCTTCCTTGGCCGCCTCGATCTTCTTGATGAATCCCGCGAACATCTCCGTGTGGTACTTCTGGATCTGAACCAGCTTGTCCATCTTCTGGGGATTATTCCCGTGATGGGAAAGCGGATGGAAGGCTTCAGAGATGCTGAGGTTCGTATAGGTGCGCATGCTCGCTTCCCGATCCATCGACATCGACATGACGCGGGTGATGTCGGCCTGGAACGCGAGAGCCATCAGATCAAACACGAGCTTGAAGTGCTCCGTGATGTCATTCGGTGTGCCCACGGGCGCATCCGGGATCGCCAGGGCGCTCTTGTCCTGTTTCGCTGCCATCTGCACACGGCGCTCGATCTCGCGAACCGAGTCGAGGTAATCGGTGACGGCCACGCGGTCCTTCACGCCGAGGCTGGCCTGCAGCCGTTGCGCCTGTCCCTTCACGCGATCGAGAATGCTGCCGGTTTCGGCAAGAATCTGGGCGCGTTCCTGGTCGGTGTCGCCCTGGCCGAAGAGTTTCTGGAACACGGAGCGGGGGTTGCCTTCCTGAGGCAGCGATTGAGTCGGTGTGCGCCATGCGACACGGGCGCCGCCCTGTGCCGTGGTGAGCTCAAGCGAAGGTAGACGCGTCTCCTGACCGACATAGCGTGCCGCAATCTGGTCACAACTGACGCCGGAGTCCGGGCCGGCCTTGCCGAAGTCCCAGGGCTTGACGCAGGTCAGCCAGCCTTGTTCGATGTAGCCATGCGGTTCGTTTGTTTCCGCGGGCTTGTTGCGCAAACCGGAAACGATGGTCAGGTGCTTGCGAAACGGCTCGAGGGGTTGAAGGATCGGCGACATGGTGAAACCAGTGCCGGTTTCTTTCGGTACCCAGCTATCCATGACTGCGCCGTGAGGGAAGGCGATAAAGGCAAACCGCTTCGGGGCCTTGCCGGCCGCAGTTTGCGCCCACGCAGTGGCGGCAGGACTCATGGCTTCAAGGAGCGGCAGCGCGATGGTGGCTCCGATTCCCTGTAGGACCGTACGGCGTGAAATATGCTTTTTGGATATGAACATTGCTGCCTCCTAATAAACCTGACTCAAACCTGACCACCCCGGCGCTTCGCGCCACTCCTCCTCACGAGGAGTGGACGCGCGCCCGAATACATTTGGCTATTCCCTTACACTTCAGTTACTTACTCGCGCTCTGCACCGGTTGCGGAACGCGGCGCATCTTGAACTGTTCGCTCTTAACCACCGACTGAACAATCGATGAAAACTTGTAATCCTTGGGTGCCGCGTCACGGACGATTTTCCGTACGGTCGGCATGTCGTAATACTCCTCGGTGCGGCTCATGGCGTAAGTCAGGAGACCTTCCACAAACGTTTGCACAAACTGTTCGGGACGGCGCAACAACGCTTTGCGTAAATCATCGGGTCCCTGAATCTTGGTGCCATCGGGCAACTCGCCGGCGGAATCGATCACCGTACCGGCAAAGCGATCGCGATCTCTCCACATCCCGGTGCCATCGAAATTCTCGAGTGCAAAGCCCAGCGGATCCATAACCGAGTGGCATGCCGAGCACGTCGGACTCGCGCGATGCTTCGCCATCAACTGGCGGACGGTAAGCGCCTTCGTCGTACCGATATCCTTGTCGTCCAGGGCCGGAACGTTCGCAGGCGGCATGGCGGGCGGCACACCCTGAAGATTTTTCAGAATGAACGCGCCGCGCAGAACAGGCGATGTCCGGTTCGGGTAGGCGGCCGCCATTAGGATGGCCTCCTTGCCGAGCAGGCCCCATCGCACGGAGTCCTTGAGTTCGACTTTGCGGAACTTATCACCCTTGACGTCGGTGATTCCGTACTGCAGCGCCAGGCGCTCGTTCAAAAACGTCTGGTTCGAGCGCATCAGATCCACAACGCTGCGGTCTTCTCTAAAGATGCTGTCGGAGAAGAGAGTCAGTTCGGTACGGAAATCGGAGCGCGGATCGGCACTGCCTGAAGCGTAAGGGAAAACATCCCTGTCGGGGACAATCTCGTCGAGGCGCTTCATGTCGAGCCACTCATGAACGAAGTTGCTTGCCAGCGTCTGCGATCGCGGATCCGCGAGCATGCGCTGAACCTGCTTTTCCAGCACTGCGGGCTGGCTCAGTTTGTTCTGGATGCCAAGGTCGAGCAGTTCCTCATCGGGGATCGAGTTCCACAGGAAGAACGAAAGCTTCGAAGCAAGTTCCAGATCCGTGATCGCGTACTTCTCGCCGGGCTTCAATCCTGCAGGGACGCGCTCACCGCGATACAGGAAGAACGGGCTTGCCAGCATTCCGGTGATACCGCTGCGAATGCCGCCTTCGAAGCCGCCTTCCTTCACGCCGTCCTGGTAGTACTGCATCAGTTCGGTGATGTCTTCGGCGACCACCGGGCGCCGATAGGCGCGCTTCGCCAGCGATGAAAAGATTTCTTTCGCGCACGCTTCAGGCGTTTTCGATTTGTCCTTATCCGGGTGGCACTTGAAAATGCGCTCCCGAGTGGGCGTCGGGCTTAGGCCTTTCACATCGAAGGGGCCCAGAAGCTGGAACGATCCGATGCGATACAAGCGATCCTGGCCGCCGCCGGGAGTGAACTGCTGCACTTCGTCGTCGGACTCTGCGAAACTCTGGCGCTTGAATGTGACGCCGATCTTGTGGGGACCGGCAGTCGTCTGGAACTTGATGTTCTTCAGGCGGACGTTCACCTTATCAAAGGCAGCGGCTCCGCCCTGATCGTAGTACTTCGCGTCTTCGTCCCCGCCGATCGTCGTTTCGTAGATGACTTTATTATCGACCGTCACGACAATGGGATTCTCATACTCCATGCCATTGCCCCAGATGTGGCTCACGAGGTCGGGAATATTGATCCGGTATTCTCCGTCGGAGGGCAAATCGACTTTCGCGAGCACGCCGCCGCGGGTGCCGAGAGGCAGTCCTGCGACATGCGTAAGCTGGTTGCCCGGAGCTGCCCGGAATGTCCATCCCTGAGCTCGGCCATCGGCTTTGCCAAGAGCCTTGACGGCCACGTTGTGGGCGGCGATCACATACTGCTCAATGAAGGATGGCGACACCTGCAATGCTGAGGCGATGTTGTCGAAGCCCTGCGCGGTGTCGTCCTGCGGGAGAACGTCTTTGGCCTCGATGTCCACACCGAGAAGATCCTGAACCGCGTTTTCATATTCTTTGCGGTTCAGCCGGTGGAGGACAACCTGATCGGGGACATGTGCCTGGCTGGGGAGTTTGTCGAGCGAATCCTCGAGCCACGAAACAAGAGAATCGACAGCCTTGCCTTCGGGCTGCTTCGCGCCCGGAGGTGGCATGACACGGCCGCGCAGCTTGCGCACGGCCTTCTCGAAAAGTTCAGGATCTTTGCTGATGCTCGCAGCGGTAATGCCTTCGAAGCTGACACCGCCGGTCTTGGCTTTGTCGCTGTGGCAGCCCGAGCAGTATTCCTTAATGGTGGCGAGCTGAGCGTCCGCGGCCGGCTGCTGAGCCGGCGCGGCCATATAGACACCAACCAGCAAGGTGGCAGCGGTCAATGGAAGTAAATATTTGATAGTGCGCATGGATTAAGCGTCCGGTGATAGATAAGCCCACAGGCTTTCGAAAGAGCGGCGAATGAATTCGTCGGAGTTGCCCATCCTGGCTTCGAACTCCTTTGCCGGCTTGGCCTCGACGCCTTCCGACGGGCCGCGCCCTTTATTCATCATCTGATTAAGGCGATCGTAGATCGTGCCGTACATGTCGACCTGCGCTCGCAGGTCATCCAAACTGAGCGCGGGCCCACGCGCTGGGATAATTTTCGTGTCCTTGTCGGCGACGGTCTGGAGGCGTTGAAGTCCACCGACAATGCCGCCGATCCAGCCGCCCGACCACCAGTCCACGACCGGCCAGCCCTGCCCGTATGCGGCATCGCCTACAGCAAGAACGTTTTGCTTCGGGAAGTAAACGTAGAGATCGCCGTCAGTGTGCGCTGCATCGGCAATCCATCCGTAACGGATGCCGGATTCGAGAGAGCCTTTGTCATAGAAGGTTTTGTTGGGCTGTGCAATCTTGGGGAGTTTCGCGAACTTCTTTCCGTTCCAGGGCCAAGTGACGTTCTGCGTAAGCCAGAGCCGCGTGTTTTCGTGGGCGATGATGGTCGTGCCCGCCTTGCCGAGACGCTCATTGGAGCCGGTTTGCTCGGGATGCCAATGCGTGTTGAAGAGCGTGTTAATCTTGCCGCTGCCGTTGGGCAACGCAGCAACCGCCTTCAGCAGGGCGTCGGAACCTGCGGCGGATCCGCCATCGACCAGAAGCACGCCGTCCACGCCGGTTTGCGCGACGACATTGGCTTCGCCGGGAATTTTGACGATGAAAAGATCGTCGGCTAATTTGACTGTCTCGGCGGCGCCCTGCGCGCGAAGAAACGGCGCGCCCAGAACGATTCCCGCCGCACCACCGATTGCGGCCTTCAGAAGTTGTCTACGTTCCATACTGATTAAGACCTTATATCACTGATTACCCTCGAATTACACCCATTACCCGGATGAAAATCCGTGATATTTTGCTCCCCTAAACCTGGAGGAAATCCCATGGCTCGACAGTCCAAGATCGCTGCGTTCGCCCTAGCGATTGCGCTCGGTGCCAGTCTGAGTGCGATGCCACAACAAACTCCAGTACGCCCGGCAAACAACAATGTTACCAATGACGTACTGCGCCGGACGGGCACTGCGACAGATGCCCAGTCTGGATCCTGGCTGAGCTATGGCAAGACCCAGGGCGAGACGCGCTATAGCCCGCTGAAGCTGATCGATACGACCAACGCGAAGCGGCTGGGCCTGGAGTGGTCGTACACGATGGGCGCTGGCGGAGGGAATCAGGAAGGGACTCCGCTGATGTGGAACAACACCCTCTACGGAATTACCACCTGGAGCGTGGTTTTCGCGCTTGACGCGAAGACCGGCAAAGAACTGTGGCGCTGGGATCCCGAAGTCAACCCTTCAACCCGGTCCGTGATCTGCTGCGGCAACGTGAATCGCGGCATCGCGATCTATAACGGAATGATCATCGCGCCGTCCATCGATGGCCGTTTGTGGGCGCTCAATGCCACGACGGGAAAACCGATTTGGGAAACGCGCATTGTCTATCCGCAGGATCAATACACGTTGACCATGGCGCCCCGCATCGCGAACGGCAAGGTGGTCATCGGCGCGTCCGGTGGCGACAAACCCACGCGCGGGCAATTCGTAGCCGTCGATGCAATGACCGGAAAACTCGAATGGCGTTTCTTTACTGTGCCCAGCGATCCCTCAAAGCCTTATGAGAGCGAAGCGCTGCGCAAGGCCGCGAAAACCTGGGGTGGCGATTTCTGGAAAAATGGCGGCGGAGGCGCGGTTTGGGACGGCTTTGCGTACGATCCCGAATCGAATTTGGTTTATGTCGGCACCGGCAACGCGGAGCCGTGGGTGGCCAAGTTTCGCGGTGTGGCGGGCGGCGCTGCAGGCCTCGACAATTTGTATACCTGCTC
>Ga0134121_10002570_pt1 | contig 15608 bp, 13 predicted proteins | sample KB301_FD_96463 | JGI IMG/M metagenome (GOLD analysis project Ga0134121, IMG submission 96463) | Terrestrial soil microbial communities without Nitrogen fertilizer from Kellogg Biological Station, Michigan, USA - KB3-0-1 | ecosystem: Environmental > Terrestrial > Soil > Unclassified ... | reverse complement strand
TATTTTATAGCATCATCGTAATTCCCGGTTTGTCGTATCTGCATGCTTAGGGTATATAGGGTATTAATTTTGCCCGTATCTTCTTTAGCATCTTTCAATACTTGTTTGAGTGAATCAATCTTCAATTGAACCTGTGCGTCTGCTATCGGCGAAATGACTATGCAGAAGTAAAGCAGTAAGAGATTTTTTTTCATTTTCAGAAAAATTTTAGGGGATTAAATAGTTCTGGATGGTTGCAGTAGGTAAACGCGCAGGAGTAAAATTCATTGGGAAGGTTGTGAAGCGTTCTTACCGGCATTGCTGCAAGATAAGAATTAACTTCAAGTTGTTGCGGGCATTTCTGACGTGTCTTGCGCTGATGCGCAGAGGCTGCGGGTGGAGACTGGCGAGGGTACGAAAAAATTAATTTGAATTGCTCGCAGCGTCCTGCAGATAAAGTCAGGGTTAATAACGGGCCTTTCCTTCTTTGTCAAAGGAATAACCTTTCCCATCCTTATATAAAACCACGACTCCATTTTTAGTAAAGTAAGCCATGCTCACATCCTTACTTGGATCATACTCCATGGGGATTAGTTCTTTTCCGTCTAAATTAAATAGACCCCACTTTTTCTCTTTATTCCTCACTAAAAAGACGCCGTTATCCTCAACTTCATAGTTGCCGTAGAATTCTATTTTGTCGGATAACGTGGCTTTTACAATTCCTTTTTTATCAATTATAAGTACCGGCAAGTCATCACCCTTTTGTACAAAAGCATATCCGTGACTAAAATTGGTGGCTTCACTATAGATGGGTTTGATGACCTCCACACCTGCCTTATCAAAAAAACCATAGCTGCTGCTGTATGCATCCGGCTTAACAAGACTGAATTTTGCCCTTCCGTTTTCAAAATTATCTACTGATGAATACTTAAAAGGAATTACCATCTTAAGTGAACTGTCAACAAATCCGAATTTGCCATCGTCAGAGCCGTATTCCGTTTTATTAGCGGAGCTTGCCACGCGTAACCGCCCTTCTGAGAAATCATCGGCCTCCAGCACAAAATATTTTACGCGGGTCATCTTTTTAGTTGCTTTATTAAAAATCCAGGTGGTATCATGCCGGACAATTTTTTCATACAGATCGTCTTCACTTCCAAGGTAGCCCGTTTCCGAGGAAGAATACAGGCAGCTATATGATTTATCCACCAAAACTTTGCCCGACAAATCTATTATAGCCGGATGAAAATTATGTAGTGATGGAGTGAAAACGTTCATAACAATAATTTGATTATCCATATCAGGCACATAAACTTCCTCGCTGATGATACCCGTGCGGGTATTATACAGTTGGCCCGGAATGGAATTATCTATATCCGAGTAATCTGTATAAAACATTAAAATAGAATTTTTGGAATTGCTGTAAAGGCTCCAACTCTTATAATTCAGAGGAATAAGTTCTTTCCCTTTGGTATTTATGAGGTTGACTCCGTTTGGGAAGTCTTTTTGCCCCACCACAAATAAGGTGTCACCAAAGGAGACACCGAACTTGTATTTTTCTTCAGTAACCTCCTTGTAATCTTGATTCATTAATCCATAATAAGTTGGGAACATCGTCCCCACACCTTTTGAATACTTAAAACATTTCCCGGCCCTGATTAAGGCTTTATACTGAAGGGGAATCACGATTTCACCTTTGGAATTAATGGCTCCGGCAAGGGATTCCCGCTCGCTCTGATTGTATTCAAAAACTTTTGCCAGACCATTCTCAAATTCTTCTGCAATGGTAAACCGCCTGTCGCAAATGATCTTACCGGTTTTATCTATATATGTCCATTCTTCATCATAGTTATATTTTGGATCGTCCTTTAGGCAAACGGCTGCATATCCATTTTTAAAATCATGGAGATGTACATAGTCTCTTAAATCGAGTAGTTGCTGGTTTGCTTTATTGATCGCTATCCAGCTTTCACCCTTTTGCACAAATCCAATCCCGTCAGAAAAATTTCTGGCCTTCTTATATTGAAAAGCAATTACCTGTACACCTGTTTTGTCAAAATAACCCCATAGGGATTCCTGGTTCATTACCGGCAGCATTCCTTCTGAAAAACTCCAGGCATCAGAAAATTTCTGAGGGAATTTTTTCTTTCCCGTTTTATCAATAATATACGTGAATACGCTGTCTTTTACGGTGGCCAATCCTTCGCTGAATGGTCTTGCGTTTACATATACGGCAGGGATCACCATTTTGCCCAAGCTATTTATATATCCCGATTTCCCCTCACTAACTTCAACACAACCTAATCCATTTGTAAAATCATAGGCGAATTTATACTTCGGCTGCACTACTATCTCATCAAGCGAATCTTTGTACCCGTACAAATAATCGTCGCCGACTTTGCCGCTATAGGATTTCAGCGATTGTGCCTGCAAGTTTGTTATTGAACAGAAGAGCAGGAGGAGAAGAAACGCCTTTTTTAAATTTTTCATAAGAATAATCAGATTGGAAAGGTTAAGAATCATTGAGCAGCGGTAAACATATAAGAATAATTGCCGGAATAGTTACACAATTCCTGAAATATGTTACATCATTCACAGGTTCTTCCGTTGATGGCGCTACTTCTCATTTATACCAGGATGACACCGATCCGCCGAGGCGGATGCAAAAAGTGATTATCTGCAGTACGGTGGGAATGAAATAGCACAATATAATCGGTGTAATCTTTTCCGAAGGCATCTGCGATCGGAAATCAGGTTAATCTCAGTATAAGAGGTATAAGTGCTGCATTGTTTGATCTGCAACTATCCCTGTTTCCGTTATATAAAGACGGAAAGCAACGCCAGGCAGTTAATATGCCCTGAGCAAAATTGAAAATAGCAATATTCAGAACGGACATTCAATTTTTCAAGTCAATTCCTGATCGTTTCTTTTCACCCGGCAATTTAATTTCAATATCCGGATCTTCATCGAACAAAAGAATTTTTGCGGTCATAGTCAATGGAACGGCGAGAATGAATCCGAGCCCACCGAAAATATAGCCCCAGAAAATAAATGAGAGTACGATGACGAGAAAAGAGAGATTGAATCCGCCTTTCATAAAAATTGGCTTCACCACATTATCCACAATAAAGTTGATCCCGAATAATAATGCAACCACAATAATTGCCTTTATCCAGCCTGCTTCCATTCCGAGGAGCAGTGCAGGGGGAATAGCATATAATACAAAGCCAACATAAGGAACAAAAGCGAGGAAGAATGACAACACTCCCCACACAATAGCATAATCAACACCAAGGATAAAGAAGGCAATAGTGTTACCCGCGGCAATCATAAAGTTCAGAATGCCAAGCATGGAGAGATAACGCATCACCTCAACTCTGATCTTATATATTTTCTCCATGAAATCAGAAGCGCCCTGGCTGTGGCTTTCTATATTTTTGGTTAGCGTTGGCGCTTCGGCAAGCATTAAAGCAGCAATTACCAATACAATAACTGTGGTTCCAAGCGCAGAACTAATGGAACCCAAAAGCAGTGTTCCAATACTAAGCAGCTGAGCGGGATCGGGGGTGGCGCCCATTACCATCGTTGAATCAATCCCCTTGTCATTCAGGAACTGCTCAAACGTTACTTTCAGGTTGGTGAACTCGCTTGTGTATTGAGGAAGTCTTTTGATCAGGCCGGCCAAAGCGACACCAAATGTACCGGCGAGCATAAGTCCGCCAATCACCGCCAATAATACCGTAATCACTACAGCTGTGATGTGTGATTTTACTTTGGCAGTGATCCACGCAAGCAAAGGGCTGAGTGTAAGAGCGATTAGTATCGCCAGCAAGATCTGATCAATAATTGAAGCGATAGAGCGAATTCCTGCTACCACAATTATAAAAGCTGCAATGCCGACAAGTATTCTTACAACGTCAGGTTTGGATGAAGGTGATGACTGTTTCACGGATATGAAAATGGGTTATTATCAGCCTACGAAAGTGGATTTTTTTTTGTGATGAAGATATTTCCACCACTCATTTTTTCTCACGCCACTTCTTGTTTTGGAAGATTTTTTTCCTGGAATTTCAAACTTCAAACCTCAGGAAAATTTCTCACAGAGTCCCGAGGAGAAGAAGAAAAATTTCAAAACATAAACCCGTAAGTTGAATTTGAATCTTTCCTGAACCTTGAATTTTGATTCTTGTCCTGATCAATCGGAATGAAGAGCTCCATTTTGGAGGTTAGGAATTTAGAGAATCGTTTCGTCGTCTCACAAATTCAAAATCACATACTGCATCATGTTGCGCATATCGTTGCCGAGCACATTGTTTGGCTCATTATGAAACGTAGTGAAATAAATTTTTCCGTCGTTAGCCGCACCAATGCTCGTGTTGCGAAGCATAGAGGACCATAAGTTGCATCGCTTACAATCACATCCCAAAAAGAGGAGTTGTAATACTGCACTACTTCCCATCCATCCAGATCAAAATCGACATCCATAGTAGTAGTTCCCATATAATTTTGGAAACTGGTATCCACAATACTTACAGAAGGGATCGTCATCATCGGTCCTGTCTTTTGTGTGCACAGCAATGAGTCATCAATAAATCCACCCGGGCGATCGCAGGCTCCATAATAGAGATAATCACCTAACAGGTAAGCCGACGCAAAATCTGAGACGTAAATATTTCCGCCGTGCTCCACGTACGTTTTCAAATTATCGTAGGCAGCCTGTGGCTGCGAAGGAATATCATTGCAATTCATGAACACTGCATCGAAATTGAAGAGGAGGGTCGTGTCGAGCAATTCGTTATCTGTTATTTCAGTAATGGGGTATCCGAGGGTATCATCTACTAATGCTTCAATCTTGTCATAAATGCCGGCAATGTATGCCAGCTCGCCCGTGAGTAGCAACCGGGTTTCCGATTCAGGTACATCAGTGTTTTGCCCTTCAATTATCGTTACAGAAACACAAGTATGAAATAATTTTCCATCACCCGTTTGTATGCAGAGTGTTTGATTGCCTTCAGGTGCTGTAAGAGTGAATGATCCGTTGGGCACCGAGTAGGTTGAATAAATGGTGCCACTGACGTCAATGTAAACAAAGGCATGGTTGATAGCTTTGGTTCCGTTGGCTGAAGTTACGGTGCCGCTCACTGTTCCGGTTTTCAATTGGTTTCCCGAAGGAGGAATGTTATCATTTTTCGAGCATGAATAAATGAGGAGAACAGCAGCACAACTGATGAAGGCGAGATAGGAGGATATCTTTTTCATAAGGTGATTGTTAGGTGAAATGATGGTATGAAGATATGAAAGGTTTTAATATTCCATGGCAGGCGAGGGCTTAATGACGTTAAGTTCGCGCAAAGATTTGACAACCTCGCAGTACTGTGGACTTGTCAAATCATGGCTCACCCGCTAATTAAGTTTTGAAATCATGGGCAAGCGCCCGCGTGTTTGCACCCGTCTCAAACTCGTGTGAAATCTTTCGAAAAAAGTTTCGCAATACTTCTAACTTTCGCTCGCAAAAGTTTTTGTGATGGGGAAGCGTCAACTGAAACCGATAGAAGCTTATTGTAGTTCTTATTTTGAAGATGATGATTGTGCTTTCTGAATCAGCTGGCATTATTTACATTGATCCTCTTATGAATAGCAGACACAGCGCATAACCGGAAACATAAAAAAAGCGGAAACATGATTTTGATCTTCCTCCTTTATTTGTTCTTCTATCTTGTATCATGTGTGGCACTCCTTGGAATTTTTCGCAAAGCGGGAGTACCGGGAATATTCGCCTTTATTCCTGTCTTCAATTTGATAAAGTGGTTGCAAATTGTTAATCGTCCTGTGTGGTGGATCATTTTTTTACTGTGGTGGATATCCACCATATTTCTTATCGCAGTGTTGTCGGTAGATACACTTAAGCGATTTAATCTGCATCGCTTTTATCAGCAGATGTTGGCTATGGTGTTTGGTATTGTTTATTATCCTTTCCTCGGATTTTCAAAAAGAAGGATGGTGCCACCTGATGAAGTGAGCAAAACAAAATTCGGTCGCTATATTTCAGTTGCTGCTGCCGGTATTTTAACAATAGTATTTTTTAGAACCCTCATTGTCGGATTCTATACAATCCCAACACCCTCCCTTGAAAAAACCATCCTGGTCGGTGATTATCTTGCTGTAAATAAGTGGATGGGCGGTGCAAGAATTCCATTTACGCCTGTCGCTTTCACCTGGGAAAATAAAATTTCTGTGCTGGGATGGAAGTCATATCTCCCGGGAATTCAATTGCCATATATGCGGCTCCCTGCATTTAGGAAAATAAAGAATAATGATTGGGTTGTTTTTAATTGGCCCGGCGATAATGATGATCTGCCGATTGACAGAAAAGAATCCTATCTCAAGCGATGCGTTGCCATTCCCGGCGATACCCTTGAAATCAGGGAGGGTGTAGTGTATATCAATGGAAAAAAGAATAAAGATTTTCCCGGTCTGCAACTTGATTATTATGTAAACACCGATGGTACACCAATCAACGAGAAAGTGCTTCGGGATTTGGATGTTGACGAACCGACTCCTACCAGTATGCCGGGTCAGTTTTATTTCTGGCTTACTTCCCGGCAGGCAGATGAGTTACGGAAATTCAAAAATGTTTCTTCGGTTATACCGAACACTATAAGAAAAAGTGATACACCCATGGTGGGTGAAGGACTCTTTCCAGGAGATGCAGCACATTTTCCTTATAACATTGATAACTATGGACCTCTCGTAATTCCTAAGAAGGGTGTCTCCTGCAATCTCAATCTAACTAACATCGCCCTCTATCAACGCCTGATATCGCATTATGAAGAAAATCAGATGGAATTAACCAACGATGGAAAAATTCTCATCAATGGAAAGGAAGCTAATCAATATACTTTCAAAAAAGATTATTATTGGATGATGGGAGATAACCGTCACAATTCACTTGACTCCAGGTACTGGGGATTTGTGCCCGAGGATTATATTATAGGAAGAGCTACATGGATATATGGTTCGTATGATAAGACAAATGATAAGATAAGATGGAATCGGTTTTTTAAAAGACTGGAATAGTGACGAGTAGAGGGATGACCCACAGAAAAAAAACTGCTTCAAGGTGTTCATATGTTTTTGAGCAAGAAACAGGAGGGGTATTATGTTTGATTCCCCGTGGACTCACAATATGTGGGTTGCAATCAACTTAATTTCTAATTTAACACTAAAGACAGCAACATGAAATCAATACTACTCATCAAAAGATTTATAGTAATTGTACCCCTGACCATCCTGATTTTCAGCGCAGGCACTTTCAGGGCAAAGGCACAATGCTATCCGGCCATCGAGTCAACGGCAGTTATTGTTGACTCTACTCAGACTATTAATGGCGGCTTCGACCCAATATGGGTTTGTCCTGCTGATACGCTCCATTCTGACGGAGGTTTTCACAATACATATCTCGAATACGGGTCTATCATGACTACCGGTGGGGGAATTGACTCCATATATGTGAAAGGTGGTGCTTCCTTTTTCATGAACGGTGGCATCCACGTTATTTATTACTTAGCCGATACCGATCTTCACATTGCAGGTGGAATCCCGACTCTGATTCTGTGCGACTCCCTTGCCTTCGATTACACCGATGCACCGGAAGGCGGATGCATTCCTACAGGTATAGTTACTATAGCAGAAAACTTAAGTGAAGGCCTGGTTTACCCTAATCCTGTGAGCACTAAAATAAATTTTGATTTGACAAACTACGCCTCTGATAATTATACGTTTGACATTTATAACGCCTGCGGAAAAAGGATGGCCCATGAAACGATAACACAGAGTTTGAACTCAATTGATGCAGAAAATTTTGCTTCCGGAATTTATTTCTACACACTCAGAAACAAAGAAGAAGTTTTAGCAAGAGGGAAATTCATTGTTGAATAGGGGATAGGCATAACTAAAATCAGGTCCCGGCCGTTTTTTCAATGTCATTAAGTTTGGAAAAAAAGAATAACGAACCCATTTCACGATTAAGATTACTTCTTATTCTTCATCCAGAAAACTTTCCCGAAATACTTCATAATGGTATGTGCGAGGAGAAATGAAAGTGGTTTGCCAATAATTTTTTCCATTCCCTTTCCAACTGAATATCGGCGATAGGGAGAAAAATAAGGATCAAGAGGATGCTTTTGAGGATTCGTTATTTTGGCGGCAATGTAGCTGCCAAGAGCTGCAGCCCACGGTAATCCTGCCGTGGCAGTTATATAGTACCGGTCGGGATCTTCATGACTCTGCCCTGCGATAGGCAAAACATCTTTCGATACGCCAACCATTCCCGGCCACAAATATTCCCACTCAACTGATACTCCCGGAAATTTTTTGCTGAAAAAGCGTTCCAGACGCCGGATGACATGAGCGGCATCATGGTGTTCCTTTCGCGTATATGTGTACCACATATTCGCGCCGCCAAGAAGTAACCGGTTATCGCCGGTGATGCGGAAATAATTATAGATAAGTTTTGAATCCCAGACCATCATTCTTTTTTCAGGAAAAAGTTTTTTCACGTGCTCCTGCGCCAGCGGCTTTGAAACGGCAAGAAATGTTTGTAGCTGAAAAAGGTCATGCTGCAGAAAACCTAATTCCGGTAAAAATCTGTCAGTACATAAGACAATCACCTTTGCAGAGACTTTGTATAAGCCTGATTGAATATATTCTTTTTCAACTTTAATTACCGGTGAACTTTCAAAGATACGGACTCCCATGCGTTCAAGTTCCGTTGCAAGCCCCTGGCAGAACCGAAAACCATCAATGCCAAATGTTTCAGGGTACCTAACCCCGCCATAAAAGGCGCTGGATCCCAGGACTGAAAGAAGAGTTTGGCGATTATAGAGGATACTTGTGAAACCAAGTGACTCACGCGCATTGTGTTCTGCAACAATATTTTTTACACCCCGTCTATAGGTCGAAATGTAGCATGAATCCTGAACCTCGAAATCGCAATCAATGTGGTAACGCTCGATAACATTTCTAATGATTGCCACGCCCTCTGAGACAAAACCCCAGAGTGACCGTGCTGTTTCCTTTCCGTAGTTGGAAATAAGATCAGACAACTCAAGTTCTGAGTCCGGTGAAATAAAACCGGAGCTTTTACCACTTGCCCCGGCACCGCAAAAATCTTTTTCAACAATTATCACTGACTTCCCGGCTATTACCAGCGCATGGGCGCACATAAGCCCTGACATACCTCCGCCAACAATTACAACATCGGCAGTGCAATCAGAAGTAAGAGCGGGACGTGAAGCATCTTTTGTCTCATACCAAAACACTTTATCTTTAATCATACTCAGCAAAATCCAAAACTAAGTTGAATTCAGGAAGAACCATGCATTCGGTTAGTGCGCTATTGATAATGATCTTCAATCAGTATCTATAAAAGTGTTTCACAGTTCGTCCTTTCACAGTAACCTTCTCTCTTCTTCACCTTCACGGATCTGCGAAGTTCAACCTCTATCAATTCACAAACCTGTTTAAAATATTATTCCCGGTAAACCGTCTCCTGCTTATTCATTTAACCATTTTAAAAACCAAAAACATGTACTACAATCAGTCATGCGCCGCAAAAGGCGATCAATACGGAGGAAGGCACAAGAGCCTTCATATCCGTTCAATGCAGCGAGCTGCCGTAAGCATTTACAAAACGGAAAACAGCTATGAGATGCTGGTATTTGCACCCGGCCGCATCAAAGAAAACTTTCACCTGAATGTGAAAGGCGATGAGCTAACTGTTTCTTACACTCCTCCTGAAGGATTCCCGCAACAGGAATGGATACTGCGTGAATACAGCAGGGGTGGCTTTGTAAGAACATTTACCCTCGCGGAAGATGTTGATGCGCAGAACATCTCCGCCAAATACACTGACGGTGTTTTGCAGGTAACTGCACCAGTGATTCCCGGAAAGGAAATTCCGAAACAGGATATTAAGATTAATTGAGTTTAACCGGTAAGGATCAAAGTCAAAAAGGCAGCGCTGCAAAGGGTTGCCTTTTTGATTTTTTGCTCATTGCCCTGTTGTACTTTTGCCCTCTTGCAATATGTTGCAGGCGCCGTGTGTGCTTGTACTTGTGAGGAATTTAAAAAAAACAAAAATGAAAATAGCCATGGTTGCTTCGCTGATTTTGCTGGTAACGAACAGTGGTTCCGCACAAAAGTATCTGTTCTATCTTCATGGTAAAATTGTAGAAGACCAGGGTGCTGCTGCCGAAAGCCCTTATTTCGGTGGGTATAAATATGAGGCGATATTAAGCGCTTTTCGTAAAGAAAATTTTGTGGTCATGAGTGAAGTAAGAAAGCCAAATACAGATGTAAAAGAATACGCTCATCAAACGGCACATCAGATAGACAGCTTGATAAAAAAAGGAGTGGAGGCAAAAAATATTACAGTGGTTGGCGCCTCGAAAGGCGCTGTGATAGCTATGTATGTTTCCACATTCTTAAAGAATAGTAATATAAACTTTGTGTTCCTTGCCGCCTGCAACGATGCTAATTTTGGAGCATATCCTGACATAAATTTTTATGGAAACATCCTGTCTATTTATGAAAAGAGTGATGACATTGGTGAAAGCTGTTTAAAGTTCAGGAATAAAGCGGCATCTGCCATTACCCATTATAAAGAGATAGAAATTAATACCGGGTTGCAACACGGTTTTCTGTTTCAACCCATCGGTGAATGGATAGACCCAGCGGTCAGGTGGGCGAATGGGAATTACGAATAAATAGTCTTCCCGGTGATTTCGGGAAATTAATGTTATGCGCAATCTGGTCTACAGTGACAATTTAAAAATAAAGGATGCGCTTGATCTCTATTTCTCGAAATATCATTTTGAAAACGGAGGCTACCATTTAAAGTGGTTCAGGATTAAAGTGGGATCTGTTTTTATTCCTTTACCCAATATAAAGGCGAGAGTAGATGCAGTTAAATTTCATGATGTCCATCATCTGCTTACTGAATATCCGGCTACATTAAAAGGAGAAGCAGAGATCGGGGCGTGGGAGATTGCATCGGGATGTGGAAAGTATTATGTTGCATGGGTATTAAATTTTGGCTCTCTCACTTATGGTTTGTTCTTTTTCCCAAAATCACTATTCACAGCATTTCTGAATGGAAGAAAATGTAAAACTAATTTGTATCACAACATCCGCTATGATGAAAACCTGCTCAACCGAACAGTAGGGGAGTTAAGGCATTTAATTGGAATCAACGATGCCAGAAGGGATACTGCAATTGATTACTTGTACTTTATCATTTGTTGTTTACTTACATTTACTGCTGCATTCTTTTTCTTTTATTTTTTTTATATCGTTGTTAGGCTGATTGCCAATACCATTAAGTAATATGAAGGGAGATGGATTGAAAAGAGAGGATCAGGAAGCCATTGTAATCCTTAAGGAGTAATAATGTTTACTTACATGACGCTTAAAAATAAAACCCTGTTGCTTGTTCCGGTGATTTTTCTTTTAGTGTTTTCAATTTTCCGAATTGGACTCTTTAGAAATTCAAAAAATGACTTTGTACAGGTATTAAATAAAGTTTTTGTTGGCAATGAAATGATTGTTAAGTTCTCACCAGACATTGACCTGCAAAAAATAAAAATCAATTTAGCATTTTCTGACAAGACAGTTTTTGAGCAAGGCCGTTTCCTCAATAACATAGGCGAAGCTTATGGAGGACCTATTTTTGATGTCTATTATGATAACCTTCTTGTTGGCCGGGCAGTGTATGACAATACTAACGAATGGTATGTCAATGAATTTTTGTTTGATTTTTTCAGAGATGATAAACAAATCAAGTTCACATTTATACCAAACGGCAGAGACAAATACGGCGATGTAGCATATATCTGGATTAAGAAGACCAATGACTCTTTAAGCTTTGAATCCTATAGACCCAGCGGAGAATTAATTAACAAATGGAAAGAATAACGGGACTAACTTTCTCCTTTGTCGCGTAACTGGCTTGTGGACTGAACCGAGAGGCAAAAATGCCCTGAACAAAAAGATTAAATGTTAGTGATAAGGACAAGACGACAACAAACAATTCACCATTAAACTAAAATAAGCAACATGGCACTAATACCAATCAGTATAGTAATCATCGGGCTACTCTTATCAGGATTTCGCATTGCACAGGAATATCAACGAGCAGTAGTATTCAGACTTGGTCGCTTCCAATCTGTAAGAGGCCCCGGACTTTATTGGATAATTCCTTTTATTGAGAGACAGCAAAAGGTTGACATCAGAACAAAAACAGTTGACCTTGAACAACAGGAAACGATCACAAAGGATAGTGTAACTATAAAGGTGAACGCTGTTCTCTGGTTCAAAATAACAAGCCCTGAAGATGCTATTATTAAAGTGGCTGACTACAATAAAGCGGTTTATCAATTTTCAGTTACAGCCCTGCGAAATATTATTGGACAGCACTCACTTGATGAAGTATTGAGAGAAAGAGAACAAATAAATGGAACGCTTCAAAAAATTGTTGACACTACCACCGAACCGTGGGGAATTAAAATTGAAATGGTAGAGATGAAAGATGTTGAAATTCCCGAAGCCATGCAAAGAGCTATGGCACGTGAAGCAGAAGCCATCAGGGAAAAAAGAGCGAGGATTGTTAAAGCCGAAGCAGAATTGGAAGCCTCCATAAAATTGACACAGGGTGCAACAGTAATGGAGGGAAGTCCGATTGCGCTTGAATTAAGGCGTATGCAAATGTTATCTGAAATTGGGATTGATAATAATACTACGACTGTAATTCTAATGCCGTCAGACTTCACAAATGCTGCAAGAAGCTTTACAGAACTTGTGACTAAAAAGAAAGCAGATGAATAAGCCAATACCGCTAACAGCATCTTGTCGAAAGCAGACCAGGTACATGTAAAAGACAAGACAGAAGCTGAAATAAAATTATTTGCAACTCGTTATAGAGGAAGCATGGTTATAAACAAGTTAACGACGACACTAAGGCGGCATTCACGAACCAATGAAATCAATAATTAGAATTGGATTTTTACTTTTGGCAACAACAACTTCTTGTTATGGTAAGAACATAACTACAAAATATTGCTATGAAAAAGTTTGGAGTTTTAGAAATGGACTGGCAAGAGTTGAAAGACAAGGGAAGTTTGGGTTTATTAATAAAAAAGGCGAAGAAGTAATTGAATGTAAATATCACTGGATAAATTACTTTAGTTCCATCTCTAACTTAGCGTCATTTACAGACACCCTTAAGAGGTTTGGATTTATTGACAAAAAGGGGAACATTATAGTTGAACCTAAATATCAGGCAATTTATGACTGGGACATAAATACAGGATTAGTATATGTAAACAGAGACGGCAGATTTGGATTTATGAATAAAAACGGAATTGAAATAATACCATGCATTTATGACCAAACGCATGGAACGCCTGAACATTTCTATAAAGGTATTGTGAGAATGAGAAAAAATGGAAAATATGGAATACTTGATATAAACGGAAAGACGGTAGTTGATTTTGAATACGATTTTTTTTATGGGTATGAATGGCTTGAGGGGTTTCCTAAAGAATACATGGTAGCGAAAAAGGATGGAGAATATTTCTACATTAATATGAAAACTTTTGAAACAATTAAAACACCTTATGAATATGCCGGAGAATTTCATGACGGAATGGGAATGGTTAAAATGGGCAATAGTTATGGTTATGTAAATTCTTCATTCAAATTGTCAGTCCCTTGTGTCTATAGAATAGCCAGAAATTTCAGCGAAGGACTTGCCGCCGTTTCTGACAGTTCAGAAAAATGGGGATATGTTGACAGAGATGGAAACCTGGTTATTCCCTTTGACTACGACAAGGCCGCAGAGTTTTGCAATGGACGAGCAATGATTGTTAAGGATAGTATGGTGGGCTTTATTGACAAAACAGGCAAGCTTATTATTCCTTTAATGTATGATTACACTTCATTCACAAACTTTTATTATAAACGCAAAAAAGGATTTCAGGATAATTTGTGCGTGCTAAGTAAAAAGGGAAAATATGGAATAATTGACACATCGGGTAACATCTTACTAGACTTTAAATATGATAATATTTCCTTTGCAACAGATTATCAGTTAAACCTTAGTGACTGGTTTCCTATTTCAAGCAATTACGCGTTGGCAAGATTGAACGATGAGCTTTTCATAGTAAATAAGTCCGGAAAAATAACTATCGCTTATAGTTCGTCTCACCTAATTTATTTCATTGAAAATATCTCTTATGTTTGTGACACAACAGACAAATGTGGTTTTATCCAATCTACCGGAGAGTTGATTATCCCATTTATCTATGACTATTATGAGTATTCTACTTTTTATAAAGGATATGCAGTAGTCAAGAGCAACGACAAGTTTGGAATTATAGATAAAAAAGGTAAAATAATTATTAAGACAATTTATGATGACCTTTCAAATTTTGGTGACAAATTAGCCAAAGCAACTATTGAAGGGACAACATACTTTATTAATAAGAAAGGGAAAATACAATTGACCATTTGTGCTAATACGCAATAACATAACGACAGAAGAAAAGCCAACCGCAAACCGTGAGCAGTCATTTAAAAAATGACACGACTACTTCCAATTTTGATATTAGCTATTTTGGCTGTATCGGCTGCTTCGTGCGGTAATAGCGGGAGAGGCTCTATAAAGAACGACTCAACAAAAAAGAGTTTCTCAAAAGTTGACACCATTACATCAGCCGATACTTCGACCCCACTTTCCGGAGAGCAATTAGACAGTACATTTATAGCAAAGCTAAAACCCATTTTCGGTTACCGATTTGTAATCAAAGGTGACTTTGACGGTGATGGAAAAACCGAAACGCTGGTCGAACATTTTTTTGACAGACTGACAAATAAAGAGACAAATAAGTTTTATGACAGTTTAGACTATGACCGGCTCGTAGGAATAATTGTAAAATACAAAGACCCATTTTCTTTTATCCTTAGCGACAACAAAAATATTGACACGTTAATAATCTATTCCGGCGGACAGCTTCTCGGACTCTCATTCCTCAAAAATGAAGGTGACTTAGACGGTGATGGAGCCGATGAAATATCTTACGTTGTCAATTGGGCAGACTGGTCAAACCTCAACACCAGTCATTTGATGACTTATAAGCATAATAGATGGAAAGAGCTTTACTCATTCGAAATTTGGGACTGGCAACTGCCTGACTTACCACAGACTTTCAATCAATATGGACCGTTTGGACTTCAGGACAAAATAATAAACACAACAAATGATACAACTTATCAACGACTGACAAAAGAACTCGAAAGTTTTCGCGGCTTCATTAAAAAAATAAAGACAAATAAAATTCAAGTGCGGTTTAGAAATGAAGAATCAATGGAGGATTCGACAATAGTTGATTTGCAACGACTGACGAAAAAAAATTAAACGTCAGCTAACCGTAGAAGATACTTCAGAGAGCTGATGTGAAGTAGTTACGACTTAATCTGACAGTTGGGATTAACTTTAAAAGTTGAAACCAATTTAAGTGAACCCCAAAACTGTCAGACTTATGAACAATGAAACAAAGCTAATCAAAACCAAAGC